>UMHC01004437.1_pt1 | contig 117501 bp, 108 predicted proteins | sample 1965381 | NCBI WGS metagenome assembly UMHC01 (sample SAMEA4836083, study PRJEB28245) | human gut metagenome | biome: gut microbiome; material: fecal sample | place: Denmark | collected 2008 | reverse complement strand
CGCGCCAGCCGGTGGCCAGACGGCCGTGGAACACATAGGCCATGAGCAGCCAGACGATGATGCTGACCACTTCCTTGGGGTCACCGGTAAAGGTGGCGCCGTAGACGGGCTTGGCCCAGAACAGGCCGGAGACCACACCCAGCGTGTACAACGGGAACGAGGCCGCCACGCCGAAGGCGTTGATCTTGTCCAGCAGGGAGAGGGCCGGCATGTCCTGCCAGAACCCTTCCATGCGCTGCTTGCTCTTGATGCGCCGTTCCAGGAACAGGAACAGGGAGCTGGCGGCAAAGGCCAGGGTCATGAGGCCCATGCTGAGGAACAGCGCCCCCACGTGCAGGGCGTAGAAAGAGCCCTTGAGCTGGGGAGGCACCTGCACCACGGCAGAAAGGTACGGGGCGGAAACGGCGAACAGGATGAGGGCCAGCGGCGTGGCCAGCAGGAGCAGGGCTTCCTGCTTGTAGCGCAGACGGCTGACAAGGCCGCACAGCAGGACGAACCAGGCCAGCATCTGCAGATAGCCGCCAAGGCTCAGGCCCGTGGGCATGGTCTTGTGGAAGCCGAGCAGGAGGGAAAACGTCTGGCAGACGAATCCCAGCCCCGCCAGCCAGCAGCCCAGCCGCCGCCAGAAGGCATTGCGCAGCAGCATGCCGGCCAGACCGGCCACAGTGGCAGCGCCGTAACAACACAGGGTCAGTAGGGTGGAGGTCTCAGGCGATAACATCAAGCAACTCCGGGATGCGGTCGTGCAGCTTTGGCGGCAGCAGGGCCTGCAGACAGCGCAGGCACGCCTGCCGGTCGCCCTGTTGCAGATGATCCTGCAGGGGCGACTGGGCCAGAGCGCGGAACAGGGCCGTATTGTGCCCTGTCTCGTCGTGCAAGGCAAGGACCATGGGACGCAACCGTCCCATCAGGCGGACCATTTTCTGGCGGGCCTCCAGCCAGGTCGTCAGCTCGCCCTTCCAGCGCCGGGAAAGGGCCGGGCTGGCGCCGCCGGTGGAAAGGGCCAGCGCCATGCTGCCGGAGCGGGCCACGGCGGGCACGATGAACGAGCCTTCCGCCGGGGCATCGATACAGTTGCACAGGATATGGCGTTCCCGGCAGAGGAGGGCGATATGCCTGTTGACCTCGGCATTGCCCGTGGCGGCGAAGACCAGCTGACGACCGTCCAGATCGTCGTCACGGAAGGACCGCTGCTCGAAACGGACGCAGGGCTGCTCCAGCAGCGGACGCAGCTCTGCGGCAGGGGCTTCCATGTCCAGGGCCAGGATCGAGGCCGGTGCGCAATGCAGCAGGCCCTGCAGTTTGCGACTGCCGACGCCCCCCAGACCGGCCACAAGGCAGTGCAGGCCGCTCAGGTCCAGAAAAAGGGGATAGAAATTTTTTTCAGGCGATTCGTGAGGCATGGGCAACGTTCCTGATAGCGGCCCGGACGCACGACAGCCAGCATGCCTCCCAGGAATGGCGGCACACTGGCTGTCGTATCGGCTAAAGCCGGATCAGTTCCATAAAGTAGGGCAGGGTGAAGCCCATGGACAGCAGCAGGCCGATCACAAGGGCAGGCTTCTGGCGCAGCGGAGTGGCGCTGCGCGCGACCAAGGTCCAGAGCAGGGCGGGCACAAGCCAGAGCAGCACGCGGAGGCTCTGGAAGATGGCATCCTGCTGCATGAACACACCGGTGGTCTGCCAGGTCTGCCAGATCTCCAGCCCGCTGGATGCCACCAGCAGCAGCCAGAGCAGGGCCCAGGCATTGCGGGCCCAGCGCGTGCACCAGGGGACCATGGTATTGTAATAGTCCCGGCCAAAGTCATCGGCCTTGCGGCGCAGGAGCAGCCACACGGCGCCAAAGCCGCCGGCAAGGGCAAAGATCAGGGGCAGGGTATAGCACAGGGCGCTCAGGTAAGCCTGACCGAACTGGGGCGTGAACAGCTGCGGGATGGTGATGCTGCTGGCCTCAGGCAGGGAAAGGGCATTGTACAGGCGGGTGACGGCCATGACGCCCACACAGGTCATCAGGCCCTGCAGGAAGGCGATGGCGCCCAGGACGATGTGCAGTACGGGATAATTGGCCAGGAATTTCCAGAGCATGAAGTAGCAGCAGGAAACGATGGCCGCAAAACCGAACATCATCCAGGTGGCTTCGCTGAGCAGGACGATGATGCTGTAGGAGTCGAAACCGTCCAGCGCCATGATGAGCCACAAACGCCCTCCCAGCAGCATGAGCCAGCCCAACAGCATGCTCAGGCAGGCCAGCTGCCGCGCACATTTGTTGTAAGCGGAACGTTTGCGCCGCAGGGCTATGATCTCGCCGCAGATGGCGATGAAGGTAAGGCCGAAATAGGCATAGAGCAGGGCAAAGGGCACAATGATGCTCCCCATGTCCAGCCCTGTCTGCAGCAGCGGATTGTCAGCGATGAAGGCGCGCACGCTCTCTAAAAAGTTCCCCATTGTTCCTCCAAAGATTCACCGGATCCCGGTTCTCCGGCAGGGAGACGCCGAGTTCGTGTTGGTTGTGCCTCAAAAATGGCTGTGCTGCAAGCAGCGCTTGCATTGCCGGAGCGCATCGGGCAGAAAAAAGACAGGAGTCTCCCATGAAAGCACATGCCCTTAGCCTGTCCTTTTTCCTTGCTGTCCTGCCTGCCCTGTCGCATCCCGTAGCTGTTCCGGCCGCGGAAGCACAGCAATCGCAGGAAAGCTGGCAGCTGCCGTGGTCCGGGAGCAGCAGGCCCGTGCATGCTTACCGTGGCCCTGTGCGTGAGGAGTTCTTGCAGTGTGATCAGGGGCAGTGCCCCTTGCCTGTCCATCATGGCGCCGCCCCTGCTGACGGCACGGCCGGAGGCCCGCCCCCGGCCGTGGAGCCTGGGCCTTCATCCCGTCAAAATGAGGCGGCGGTGCGGGACGATGCCGCAGAAGTGACGGGGCAGTCTGTTGCAAAAGGGCAGGAGGTGCATGCAGGTCACGAAAGCTCCTCCCGGGAAAAAACACCATCCGCGACCGCCGCGACCACCAGTCCCGCTGCTGCCGGGAAGGTCATGACGGCCCGGGCTAAGGATGCCCCCTCCGTACAGACGTCCTCCGCGGATACGTCCGAAAAACGGAAGCCTGTGACTTCTGCCGCCGCTTCCAGACCGGCAGCAGGTACGGCGTCCGGGGCCGCGCGTGCGGAAAAGCCTGCTGCGATCAACGATGCAGCGCCTGCGCCCGGCACAGACAGCCCGTCCGGTACGGCAACGGCGGACACGTCCGCTCCCGTCACTGATGAAAAGGCCGCTTATCAGGCAGGGCTGGATCTTATATTGTCGGGCCGTCTGGACGAAGGCATGGCCCGTATGCAGGCCTTGCTGGAACAGCATCCTTCCGGGACCTATGCGGCCAATGCCGAGTACTGGCTGGGCGAGGCCCTGTCCAGCCAGGGCCGGAACGAAGAGGCCCTGACGCATTTCCGAAATGTGGAGGCCCGGTATCCCAGGCACCATAAAAATGCCGATGCTCTGTTGCGTACCGGGATGATCCTGAAGCAGCAGGGAGATACGGCAGGCGCCGGCAAGGCTTTCCGGCAGGTGGTGCAGCGTTTCCCTTCGTCTGCAGCGGCTGATCTCATCCGCAAAAAAGGACTGGTGCGGCCATGACGGATCAGGCTCCCGCAGCTCCCTTGTCTGCCCGCTGGACCGATATGGATGACCGCGCCCGGCGTGAATACTGGGCCGGTCTTGCCCTGCGCCATTGCCGCGGGTTGGGGGCCCGTTCCTGCTGCCGGCTGCTCCGCCATTTCGGTTCGGCCTTCGCAGCTCTGGAAGGCAGGGAAAGATGGGCCGATGCCGGGGTGGACAAAGGCAAGGCCGCCGAACTCTCCACAGGCTCATGGCGGGTCACGGCCCGGGCGGAATGGGATGCCGTCCGTGATTTGGACGCTGTCGTCGTCCAGTGGCATGAAGCCGCTTATCCGGCCCTGCTGCGTACACTGCCCGACGCCCCTGTTTTGCTGTACTGCCTGGGGGATCTTTCTCTGCTGGCCAATCCGGCCGTGGCCGTCATCGGCTCGCGCAAGGCCACGCCCCGGGGGCAGGCCCTGGCCGGTCATATGGCGGGAGCCTTTGCTTCCTGGGGCATCACGGTGGTCTCGGGCATGGCCTGGGGCATCGACAAGGCGGCGCATGAAGCCGCGCTGAGCAGGACAGGGAGCAGCATCGCCGTCCTGGGGACGGGCATAGATGTTCCGTATCCCCGGGCCAATACCCGTTTATATGACAGGATGGCGGCAAAGGGCCTGCTGGTCTCTGAATTTGCTCCCGGCACACCGGCCCTGCGGGAAAATTTCCCTGTCCGCAACCGCATCATCAGCGGTCTTTCTCTGGGCGTGGTCGTGGTGGAGGCCGCCAGCCGTTCCGGGACCCTCATCACCTCGCGTCTGGCGCTGGAGCAGGGGCGGGAAGTCTATGCCGTACCGGGAGCGGCCCTGTCCGGTCAGAGTCTCGGCTGCCAGGAGCTTGTCCGGCAGGGGGCCAAGCCGGTGTTCGCGCCGGAAGATGTGCTGGAAGATCTTGCCGGGCCATTGCGTGATTTTGGCGTGCAGGCCGACCATCTGACACGGGAAGCCGCGGAACGTCGCCGCCGGGCTGAAGCCGAGGGCACGGGGCTGTCCCGTACGCTTTTTGCCTGCATGCCGCCGGAGACGGACACGCCGCCAAAGGCCGATCCCGGCAACGGGGAAGAGAGGCCGACGCAAGGAGCCGGGGATACGGACACGGCTGCCGCATCTCCGGCACAGGACACTATCATCCCGCTGCTGCGGGAGCAGGGCCCTTTGCATGTGGATGCCCTGGGGGCCGCCCTGGGACGCAGCCCCGCAGAGCTGGCGCCGGTGCTGCTGGGACTGGAGATAATGGGACGCATCCGGCGCTTGCCGGGCGCACGCTACGAGGCCGTATAGATGGGACGACACATAGAAAAGGATACGGTGGAAGAGGAGCTCGATCCCCGCACTACTCTGGAGATCGAAGCTTTCCTGGCCTGGCTGGACGTGCAGCGGGGCCTTTCGCCTACGACGCAGATCGCCTACGGGACGGACCTGCGCCAGCTGGCCTTTTTCCTCGCACAGCGCGGCGCCAGCCTTGCCCGTCCGGCCGAGGTGAGCAAAAAGCATATCCAGGCCTGGCTGGCCCGTCTGTACGCGCTGGGAGAGGCTAAAAGCTCTATGGCCCGCAAGCTCGCGGCGGCACGGACATTCTTCCGTTATCAGCAGCGCATGGGACGCACGGAGAACAATGTGGCGGCCCAGGTGCGCAATCCCAAACAGGAGCAGCGCCACCCCCGCGTCCTTAATGTGGATCAGGCCTTTGCCGTGCTGGATACTCCCGATGCCCTGGCCGTGTCCGGTTCTCCCCGTATCTCCCCTGCCACCGGCGATGCCCTGGCGGCCCGGGATCATGCTCTGGCGGAGCTGTTGTACGGATCAGGCCTGCGCATCTCCGAAGCCCTGGGGCTCGATGTGACGGATTTGCGGCTGGAAGAGGGGGTTGCCCGAGTCTTCGGCAAGGGGGCCCGCGAGCGCATGTCACCGTTGTCGGATACGTCCGTGACGGCATTGCGGGCCTGGCTCGAGCAGCGGGGGACGCTGGCTCCCGAACATGAGAGAGCCCTGTTCGTGGGCGCGCGGGGCGGCCGCCTCGATCGCCGTGAAGCCATGCGCCGTATAGAAAGGCTGTGCCGTAACGCGGGCGTGGAGCCCGTCTCTCCCCACGCCTTGCGCCATTCGTTCGCGACCCACCTGCTGGATGCCGGTGCCGATCTGCGCAGTGTGCAGGAGTTGCTGGGGCACCAGCGTTTGACGACCACGCAGCGCTATACGCGGGTCAGTCTGGAGCGGCTGATGCACCTGTATGATGAGGCGCATCCGAGGGCACAGAAAAAATAAAAAAATCACAAGTTCGTCATAAAAATAAAATATAAATAGAAATTAAATAGTTAAATATTGTTTTGCAGGAAAACGAGTCAGGTTTTTTTTTATGGGGGGCTTGGCAAGCCCCAGGTCTTGTGCTAAAGGTAACAAGCGTAAGGCAACTTACACACGTAACTGTGCAACGAAATTCCCAAAGAGGAGATATACCATGGCTGCACTCGTTCTTGGTCACATGAACCCCGATACCGACAGCATCATTTCCGCCATCGCCGCTGCTGACCTGTACAGCAAGCGTGGCTTTGAAGTCACCCCCGCCGCCCAGGGTGCTCCTACCCCTGAGACCGAATTCGTGCTGAAGAAGTTCGGCCTGACCGCTCCTCAGGTTGTGGAAGATGTGGCCGGTAAGGACCTGTACCTGGTCGACTACTCTGACCTGGCCCAGGCCCCCAAGGGCATGGACTCCGCCACCGTGCTGGGTATCGTTGACCACCACAAGCTGGGCGATGTGACCACCTCCAGCCCGCTGGAAGCCTGGATCTGGCCCGTGGGCTGCACCGGCACCGTGCTGAAAAACATGTACGACTTCTACGGTGTGGAACTGCCCAAAGCCATCGCCGGTGGCCTGCTGTGCGCCATCCTGTCCGACACCGTGATGTTCAAGTCCCCCACCTGTACCGAAGCTGACAAGAAGGCCGTGGAAGCCCTGGCCAAGGTCGCCGGCGTGGAAGACGTCATGGCCCTCGGTATGGAAATGTTCACCGTGAAGAGCGCTGTTGACGGCGCCTCCATGTCCGACTTGGTCTTCCGTGACTACAAGGACTTCGACATGAACGGCAACAAGGTCGGTATCGGCCAGCTGGAAGTCGTCGACCTGTCCATCCTCGACAAGGTGAAAGACGGCCTGAAAGCCGAAATCGCCAAGGTCAAGGGCGAAGGCCGCCACAGCGTGTTCCTGCTGCTGACCGACATCATGAAGGAAGGCTCTGAAATGCTGATCGTCTCCGACGATCCCGCCGTGGTCGAAAAGGCCTTCGGCGTGAAGCCCGACGGCGACAGCGTGTGGCTGCCCGGCGTGATGAGCCGCAAAAAGCAGGTCGTGCCCAACTTTGAAAAGGCCTTCAAATAAGGTTTTTGCTCAAAGCTGATATGGGGCCGCTCCTTCGGGGGCGGCCCTTTTTGTTTGGTCAAAGCATAACGAGCTACTGTATTGGGCAGGTATAGCGGCAGGGAAAGGAGTACAAAGGTATTTCCCTGTATGCTCTGGACAGCGTCATTGCCTGCCGGAAAACGAAAAAGCGGCCTGCCCTCCCAAAAGAGCAGACCGCTTTTGCATATCTTGCGGCGCAAAGAGCGGGATAACGGACGCAGCTCCGGGCTTTTCCGGCGTCTGTGTCGTTTCGCTCCGGCCGCAGAGTTATTTATTGGGGAACAGTTCCCGGGCCTTTTCCGCGAAACGGCGGCCGAAGATCTCGAAATCGGCCTTGCATTCCTCATAATGGTTGCCCACGGCATCCAGAGCCACAGGACCCAGATGGATGTAGGGCTTGCCGTGGGCAGCGCCGCCGGAATAGACCAGCATGCCCTTGACCAGCATATGAGGCAGCAGGGTCATGATGGCCACATCGGCACCGCCCTGGGCATAGTGGGCGGTGGCGAAGACCCCGCCCAGCTTGCCAGCCAGCTTGATACCGCGGGAACCTTCATCGAACCACTGCTTCATCTGCCAGCAGGTATTGGCCAGGTACGTGGGCGTCCCGAAAATGACGCCGGCGCACTGGTCGATGTAGTCGGCATCCATGGCTTCTTCCACGGAAAAGAAGCGAGTCTCGCCGCCAGCAGCAGCCAGACCGCGGGCGATGACTTCGGCCATCTCACGGGTATGGCCGGTCTTGCTGTAATAGATGATGGCAAATTTCATGTTCTGGATCTCCTTCAGGCAGCAGCCATAAACAGGTTGCCTGCCGGTTTACATCTGTCCCAGCATGCGCGGCACGAAGGTCGAAAGATCAGGGAAGATGATGATGACCACCAGGGCCAGCAGGGAGGCAAAGATCAGCGGCAGGGCCGCCTTGCTGATGCGTTCCATGCTGATGCCGCTGATATTGGCGCCTACATACAGGTTCACGGCCACGGGCGGCGTCACCTGCCCCACAGCCAGGTTGACTGTCATCATGATGCCGAACCAGACGGGGTCCCAGTTGAAGTGGGCCATGATGGGCAGCATGAAGGGCAGGAAAACGTAATAGATGGAAATGGCGTCTAGCAGCATGCCCGCCAGCAGCAGGATGATGTTGATCATCAGCAGGACGACCCACTGGTTGTCCGAAACAGCCAGAAGCACGGCGGAGCCTTTTTCCACCAGGCCCACAGTGGAGGCCACCCAGGAGAAGAGGCCCGCACAGGTCACCACCAGCATGACTACGGCCGTGGCCCGGATGCTGGCCGCGAAGATCTCGACCAGGATGCTGATGCTGTTGATGGTGCGGTAGATGAACACCCCCACGAACAGGCCGTAAAAAACGGCCACGGCCGCGGCTTCCGTGGGCGTGAACACGCCGCCGTAGATGCCGCCCAGGATGACCACAGGCGTCATGACCCCCCAGAAGGCTTCTTTCAGGGCGGTACCCACGCTCTTGCCGCTGGGCTGGCCCCTGTATCCCCGCTTGCGGGAGATGATGAGCACGGCCGCCATGATGAACAGGGCCACCACGATGCCCGGCACGAAACCGGCGGCAAAGAGGGCGGGCACGGAAACATCGGCCACGCTGCCGTACACGATGAAGGCGATGCTGGGCGGGATGACGATGGCAAGGCCGGAGGTGACGGAAACGGTGGCCGCGGCAAAGGCCTTGTCATACCCGGCCCTGGCCATGCCGGGGATAAGGATAAGGCCCAGGGCCGCCACGGTGGCAGGGCCCGAACCGCTGACAGCGCCCCAGAATGTGGCCACGGCAACAGTGGCCACCGCCAGGCCGCCGGTCATGGAGCCCACAAGAGCTTCCATCAGGGCCACGATGCGCGCAGCGATGCCGGAACGCTCCATGATATAGCCGGCAAGGATGAAGAAGGGGATGGCCAGCAGGGGGAATTTGGCTATGCCTGCAAAAAAGTTGTAGGAAAGCATGCTGAAGCCCAGGTCCCATTGCCAGACGACGACCAGGGCAGAAAAGCCCAGGGCCAGCGCGATGGGCACACGCAGGATCAGCGGGATGGCGAACAGGACCAGCAGCCAGAAAGCCGGATCGTGCAGCAAGGATGTGGTTTCCACACGGGCCTCCTAATAGCTGCCGCTGCGCAGATCAGCGCAGGCACGTTGCAACATGCGAAAAATGGTCAGTACGGAAAAAAGCGGGGTGGCGATGGTATACCACCAGACAGGGACGGCCAGCGCTTCGGAAATGACTTCCAGCTCGTATTCGTCCCGTACTTCCAGCCAGCCCGTCCAGGCCAGGGCCCCGAAAAAGCCGAGGCAGAGCGCCATGGAGAGCAGATAGCAGCAAAAGCGTAGCGACTTGGGCAGGGCATCGTACAGGATGCTCATGCCCAGATGGCTGCCGTCACGGAAAGAGCGGGCCGAACCGAGCAGGACGATCCAGACGAAGAAGTTGATGGTCAGCTCCTCCGTCCAAGCAAAAGAAAACGGTGTGCAGTAGCGCACGACCACATTGACAAAGGCGATGGTCACCATCACCGCCAGCAGCAGCGCGCCCAGCATCTCTTCCAGGCGCGTATCCAGAAAACGCAGCATCGAATCCATCCGGTGGTTGAAAGGGGAGGGCCGGGCCCTCCCCACAAAACGAAAAAACAAAAATCAGCAAAGCCTGCCGTACGGGGATCGCTCCCTAACGGACAGAGGCCATATCCTCCTCGGCGGCCTTGACAAGGTCGGCACCGATCTTGGCGGTCCAGTCCTTGCGGACGCCTTCCGTGGCCTTGGCCAGGGCGGCGATCTGTTCGTTGCTCAGGCGGGATACCGTCATGCCGTTGGCTTCCATGACCGCGTAACAATCCGTGGTCTCGGGCAGCTTATTGATGCTCTTGAGGTAGGCCAGGGCGGAACCGTCGTCCATGCCCAGACGGGAAAGGGCCTTGCCGTACTTTTCCGTTTCGGCGGCGCATTCCAGCAGCAGCTTCTGGTCTTCAGGGCTGAAGGACTTCCAGACGCGGGGGTTAACGCCCAGCATCAGGGGGTCGATGATGTAGTGCCAGTCGCAGTGGAACTTGTGGTAGTCCCAGATCTTGAGCGGGATGTTGATGCCGTTGGTGGGGTTTTCCTGACCGTCCACCACGCCCTGCTGGAAGCCGGTGGTGGCTTCGCTCCAGTTCATGTTGACGGGGTTGGCACCCAGGGCACGGAAGGTTTCGATGAAGATGGGGCTGCCCACCACACGGATCTTCAGGCCGCGCAGGTCTTCAGGCTTGGTGATGGGGCCCTTGGAGGTGGTCAGCTCACGGAAGCCGTTTTCGGTCCAGCCGATGATCTTGACGCCCTTCTTTTCCACAGCCTGGGTCATCATCTTGCCGGATTTGCCGGCCAGGATGGCATCCATGGCCTTGTAGCGGTCAGGCTGCACGGCCAGGAAGAAGGGCAGGGCGGGCAGGTTCAGTTCTTTGATCTGGGGAGACCAGTTGATGGTCGAGGCCAGGGCAAAGTCGATGGCGCCGTTGCGCAGCAGCAAAAATTCCGAAGTCTGCTTGCCGGCCAGCAGCTGGCTGGAGTGATAGACCTTGATGTTGATGCGGCCCTGGCTGCGCTCGCGCACCAGGTCGGCAAAGAACGTACCGGTCATGCCCCAGCCGGAGGTGGCGCCGGGCACGACGCTCAGTTTGTACTCGCTTTTGTACGGAGCTGCCGTTGCCGGCAGGGCCAGCAGACAGGCGCACACGGCCATGACTGCCCAGCGGTAGAAACCTTTCATGAAACATCCTCCTCAGGATAGAACGTCCTGCCGTGGCCACAGGTCCCCACGACACGCGGCAGCATCTCACAACAGCGGCAGAACGAAATACAGCACAGGCAAAATGACGACCAGGGCCAGGGTGGAAAAGATCCACAGCGCATTGGCCATGTCCACGTCGAGCCCGAACAGGGCCGGAGGCACCAGGGCCGTCATGGCAACGGGCATGCAGGAAAGGACCGTCACGACCCGGAGCGGCAGCCCCCCGTCGATGCTGCCGAGCCCTGCCAGGGCGGCCAGCGGCACCAGCAGCAGGGGAACGCCGATGAATTTGACGATCGCCAGGGCCGCGGCCTCACGCGCGTAGCAGGATATGCGGGAAAGGCGCAGCCCGAGCCCGATGGCAAAAAGAAAAAGTACGGTGGCAAGAAGCATGGCGGCCGCAGCCACGGAGCCCAGCGGCGCGGGACGGGGAACGCCCAGCATGTTGAGGGCAAGTCCCAGCCCGAGAGCTGTCAGGATGAGCAGCAGCACAGGATCAGGCCGGAAGGAGCGCAGACGGAACGCACCTTCGCCGCCCCCGAGACGGCGTGCCACAGGAAAGGAGATCCCGAAGTAGAACATTTCTTCGCAGATCCGGAACAATGCCACGATGGCGATGGCCTTTTCTCCAAAGAACATGACGGAGACCAGGGCCCCCACCGCGCCCAGATTGGAGAAGGTCCCGCAGCAATAAAAACTGCCGGTACGCGGCGAATCCAGATGCAGGGCCCGGGCGACACGCAGGGAAAGGAGGCCGCCCCAGATCCAGGAGGCGATGCCCAGAAAGGGAAGGGCCAGCAAACGGGAATCCGGTGAGGGCAGACCCCACAGGGAAAGCATGGCCGAACAGGGAATGAGGCAGAAGACGGCGAAGGTTTGCAGGCGCTTCCGGATGCTTTCCAGCCGGGGACGAGGAATGCACAGCAGATGCTGCGCGGCATGACCCGCGGCAAGACTGAGGAAGATGAGGCAAAGGGAAAGGAGCAACCTGTCCATAAAAACGCGATCCGGATTCTGGCATCGGCGACATGAAGGCCATACATGTCATTTCTGATTCCGATGCCCCTGTCATGCTAGGCGCAGGTCTTTATCTTGTCAAAGCCTATCTGACTGCTTGGAAGATTGTCATGGAGCAGAAGGGCAGGTTAGGCTGTTCGTGCGGGCTGCGCATATGGTCATCCCGGAAGATGCGTGGCCCTTTCCGGACAAGGCCGGCTCCGTCCGGGCGAAGTCCTTTCTCTTCAAGGAGATATCGATGCAGAAAAAACTGCTTGTTTTTCTTGTCCTGCTGCTGATCCTTCCTGTGGCCTGTATGGCCAGAGATTTCGACGGCTTCCGTGCCGATGTGCCCCCGGGATGGGAGGTCATGGAGGAAAAGGGCGCCATGGTGGGGTTCGTATCGCCCGACAGGGAAGCCATTGTGACCGTGACCGTGGCCTCAGCCCAGGATGTCGATCCGGCAGCCTTCGCTGCCGAGATGGCCCAGGGCCTGGGGGGGAGCGATATCATGGAAGAAGATGGTGTCTACAGCTTCGCATTCGGGGATAATGGTGTGACTGTCGTCCATGTTGCCGGTACGGATCTGCGTGTGATCTCCATCATCGGAGGACATCCCGCCCTGGAAGGGCTGATAGACAGCATCGAGTGGCGCTAGTCTGCGGAAGGGGGAGCAGTCTTGCAGTATCGCATCCGCTGCAAGGCAGATCCTGGTATGTACGGTCTGGCCGGTCGAAAGGATCGCAGGTACGAGGTCGCTCGTGGCGCGTGGCACCCATCTAAAGACTCTCTGCCAGGGCAGAAAAAGGCGGACATCCGTTAGTGAAGGGATGTCCGCCTTTTATATTGTCTTCAGCGGGAAAGAGGGCGAGATGCGTGGACATCCTGTCCGGCAGTGCCCGGGGCCTCTCGTCGGGCCTATTTTTTAGTGGCCCTGTCTGGCCGTCAGCGCCCCCCGGTGCGTCCACCAGTGGATCATGCCGACGAACAGAGCGCCGCCGGCGATATTGCCCAGGGTGACGGGGATGAGGTTGTGGATGGCAAAGTTGCCCCAGGTCAGGCTGGCCAGCGCCTCGGCGGACAGACCCGAAGCCTTGGCAAAAAGTTCGTTGCCTGCGGCCATGATGCCCGCGGGGATGTAATACATGTTGGCGACACTGTGCTCGAAGCCGGAGGTGATGAACAGCCAGATGGGGAAGAAGATGCCCAGCATCTTGCCGGTCTGGCTGCGGGCGCTCCAGCAGAACCAGACCGCCAGACAGACCAGCCAGTTGCACATCAGTCCCAGGTAGAAGGCGGGCAGAAAGTCCAGGGCGACCTTACTGGCGGCGATGCGCAGGGTCACACCGCCAAGCATCCCGGCGCCGCTGGCGAGCTGGCCGGACGTGACGATCATGTGGGCAAGGAAGAGGCTGCCCAAAAAATTGCCGATGTAGACGAACAGCCAGTTGCGCAGCATGGCTGCCAGGGTGATGCGTTTTTCCGCAAGGGCCATGCACATGAGCGTATTGCCGGTGAAGAGTTCCGCCCCCGTCAGCATGACCAGCATCAGGCCCACGGGAAAGATGGTGCCTGCCAGACATTTGCCCAGACCGTAGGTCTCCGGCCGGGCGAGCAGGTTGAAGGCGGCCATGTTGGAACCTTCCGCAGCAAAGGCGATGAAGGCCCCGGCCCAGAAGGCGAGCACGATCTGACGCACCCAGCCGGCTTTGGCCTTTTTCTCTCCCATGGCTATCCCAAAGGCCACGGTTTCCGGTTGACTCAGCATAAGCGCATCCATGGTTCCTCCCGGGGATTGTGCTCTTCTGTACAGGGCAAAAAAAAGATTGCCCGGTGAAAACACCAAGCAATCCTTGTTTCGCGTTTTTCCCTGATTGTCAACAGGTTGCGGAGGATAGAGCGTCAATCATCCTGTGGACCGGAGGCGCTGTCCCCCTGAGGGATGCCGTCCGCGATGTCGGCAAGGATGGCCATGACGGCGGCCGCCACCCGACGGGAAGCCTGACCGCTGGTCCCGGGCAGACCCGGATGCGGACAGGGCTGGAGTACGGTTTCTCCGGCGGCGGCCAGGTCTGCGGCAGAGGTGCAGGCGATATGCCAGCCGTTCTGCACGGCGGCCGACCCGGACGGTACCGGAGGAAGCAGCAGGGCGCGCTTGCCGGCATACAGGGCCTCCCGCTGCAGGGCGGGCGAGTCCGTCACGGCGAAGGTGCTGGCGCATACAAGGGACAGGAAGGCGATGTGCGTCAGAGGCGGCAGGATGCGGATACCGTCCGGGATCTGCTGCTCCCGCTCCTGGAAACAGGCAAGGGCGGACGGATGCAGCACCAGCAGGACGGGACGCTCCTGCCGGGCGTGCAGGGCCTGCAATCCTTCCAGCAGGGAGCGGATGCCGTCGGGGCTGCGGAGGGCCGCCGGCCGGGAAAGATAGCAAAGGATGAATTCCCCGAAGGTCGCTCCATGACGCTCTGCCTCCTCAAAGGGCTGCAGGCGGGGGCGGTCCTGCTCGAACAGGTCATAGAGGGTATCGCCTGTGACGCAGGTCCCCCGTTCCATCTGCCGGGCATGCAGATCCTGTTCATCGGCAGGATCGAGACAGCAGAGCAGACTGGACAGGCGGTCCGTGAGCTCGGCATGCCGCCCTTCCGGGCTGCTCATGCCTTCCGGGCATTGCCCGGCGCCCACATGGATGACCGGGATACCGTGTTCCGCTGCGGCCAGAGCCGCGGCCAGCGTCGTGACGGAATGGCCGTAGACAAGCACCGCGGCCGGGGCTTCCCGATGCAGCAGCAGACTGGCGCTGCTCATGATGTGGGCCAGCAGGCTCGCATCGGAAAGGGAGGCCGGGGCCGGGCCCAGCCGGTGGCAGGGCGTGACGTCATAGTCGTCGAGCAGGGGAGCCCAAAGGGCGTGATCCCCTCTTTCAGAAGAAAGGACGAGGCGGGGCTCCCAGGCACGGAAACTCCGTACCGTACGTTCTACGGGGATATGCTGCAGCAGCTGGGAGCGGCTGCCGGCAAAGACCAGGACACGCATGCTCATGGATCAGGACTCCTGCATCACGAAAGCCGGTGGGGACGGCGCAAGCGGGCCCACACGCTGCTGAGGGCGAACCAGACGCAGGCCACAAGGATCATGGTGGCGCCGCTGGCCGTGGACATCCATTCCTGTGCCGAGAGCAGCAGACCGGCTACCCCGGACGTGACGGCCACGACCTGGGCCCACCAGAACATGCCGCCCGCCGTCTGGGCAAAGTTGCGGCCTGCCGCCGCCGGGACGATGAGCATGGCCGTGACCAGCAGCACGCCCACGGTCCAGACGCAAAACATGACGACCAGGGCCAGCAGACCGGAAAAGGCGTATTGCCACAGGCAGACATTGATGCCGTGGACACGCGCCATGACAGGATTGAGGGCGATATAGAGCAGACGGTTGTAACCGATGATCTGAAAGATCAGCAGGGCGACGAACAGAACGGCCAGACAAACGATCTCGCCCTGGCTCACGGTCAGCACGTCACCGTAAAGGAACTGCTGCATGGTGCGGGCCATGCCCGGCTGGCGGCTGACAACGGCCAGACCGAAAGCCACGACGGCCGAAAAGACGATGCCGATGACCGTATCCGAGGAAAGGGCGCTGCCCCGGCGTACGGCCATGACGGCCAGACCCACCAGCACGCCGAACGCAGGCATGGACCAGTGCGGGTCAATCGAGAGCAGCAGGCCCAAAGCCACACCGGCAAAGGCCGAATGCCCGATGGCATCGGAAAAGAAGGCCATGCGGAAGGAGATGACCTCCACTCCCAGGGCGGCTGTCATGGGGGTGAGCAGCAGGACGGCCAGCAGGGCCTGCTGCATGAAGCTCAGCTTGAGGCAGTCCAGCGGCAGCAGGGAAAGCATATGGCAGATGGAGGAGATATCAGGCATGGCGCTGCCCCTTGTCTTCCCTACCCGCAGGGGCCATGCGCAGGGCGTGGCACAGGGCGCCGCACTTGTTGCAGGCGGCTTCAGGGTGTTCGCACTGGTTGGGGTAAAGATGGATGGGCACACCGAACAGCTTCATCAGGGTAGGGGCCAGCAGGGTCTGCTGGGGCGGCCCCTGGGCAATGACCTTTTTGTTCAGCCCGATGACGTGATCGGCGTAATGGGCCGCCAGAGGCAGGTTGTGGGTCACCATGAGCTGGGTAAAGCCCTGTTGCTGCCGGGCATTGTCGAGGACCTCCCAGAAAAGGCGTTCCCCCTGAAAGTCCACTCCCGCCGCCGGTTCGTCCAGCAGCAGAATCTCGGGCTCACGGGCCAGGGCTGCGGCCAGCAAGACGCGACGCAGTTCTCCGCCGGAAAGGTCGCTCATGCGACGGCGGATGAGGTGTTCCGCATGCACGGGCGCCAGAGCCGCACGGGCGCGCCGGGAAGCACTGCCCTTGATGCCGAGCCAGAGGGGACGGCGCTGGTGCCCCAGGGAAAGGAATTCGGCCACGGTCAGGGGCAGGGCGCTGTCCATCTGCAGGTTTTGCGGCACATAGGCCAGGCGGGGTCTCCGGCCGCTTTTCCCCTGCATGCGGATCTCGCCGGTATAGGCGATCTCGTTGATGATGCAGTGCAGCAGGGTGCTTTTTCCCGCGCCATTGGGGCCGACCAGGACCGTGCTGCTCCCCTGGGGGACGGCAGCCGATATGTCCTGCAGGATGTGGAGATCCCCGCGGCGGACATCCACATGGGCGATGTCGATGGCCGCAGGCTGATTAGTGAGAGAGGACATTTTCGAGGATCTGGCAGTTGTTGCGCATCTGCTGTTCAAAATGGTTCACAGGAGTATTTTCCGGCCCCGAGGCCATGGAATCCAGCTGGATGACGGGGATGCCCGTCTCGGCGGCCAGGGTCTCCAGAGGACGGGGCGAGAACTGGGGCTCGCCTATGAGCAGGGCGGGCCGCTCTTTCTTGATGTGCTCGACGCATTCCAGCAACCGGGCGGCAGAGGGGGCCTGCTCTTCGTTCTCCTGCAAAACGTCCATGACCTTCAGGCCTGCGGAACGCATCATGTACGCCAGGGAATCGTGTTGCAGCAGCACGCAGGCACCGGGATGGGCGGCCCCCAGGGCGGCAAGCCGGTTTTCCAGATCCAGCAGGCCCTTTTGCAGGGCAGCGGCATTGCGCCGGACGGTTTCCGCCTGTTCCGGGCAGGCACGGATCAGGGCCTCGGCCATGGTCCCGGCCATCTGGGCCGCAGCAGCAGGGGAAGTGAAGACATGCGGGTTGTCATCGTGATGATGATCGTGCCCTTCTTCCTCATGGTCGGAGCGGCCGGCAAGCAGGGCGATGCCCTGGCTGCAGTCGGCTTTGCGGGCTTCGGCCTGGGCCAGGGCCGGGGCGAAAGCTGCCTCCAGTCCAAGGCCGTTCATCAGGATCACGTCCGCAGTCGCCACCTTGGTCAGGTCGGCCGGGGTCGGCGCGTAATCATGCGGGCAGCCGGTGGCGGCAGGGATCAGCAGGTCGAGCCGGACGTTTTCCAGACCGGCCACCAGAGGACGGGCCAGCTGCCAGACGGGGTAGGTTGTTGCCAGGACATGGACGGGTCGTGAGGCCGCCTGCAGGGACAGGGGCAGCAGCGACAGGAGGGCCAGGATCAGGAGGCTTGCAGCCGTTCGAGAGCTGCATCGGGGAGCGATTGCGAGCATAGGATGAATCCGAAAATGATTTTCAAAAAACTTAGTAAAGAACTCGGCTGTCTGTCAACCACAGACTTGCCAGCCTCTCCGGCGGGCATTATGCTGGCAGGAAGACGTCTTGGCAAGGCCTTTTGTGGCCGCCAGTGGCAGGAGGGAGCGTGGTACGGATCGCCGGTGTCGTTTTGGCGGGGGGGCGTTCCCGGCGTATGGGCCGGGACAAGAGCCTGTTGCGGCTGGGAGGGGATACTGCCCCGACCCTGCTTGAACGGAGCGTCGCCCTGCTGCGGCCGCTGTGTGAACAGGTCTGGGTCTCGTGCCGTGCCGGGCAGACGTATGCCCGGCAGAATTGTGTGCCGGATCTTCTGCCGGCTTCCGGCCCCATCTGCGGCGTCCATGCGGCTCTGGTCCGTGCCCGCGCGGAAGGTATCCCTGCGGTGCTGGCACTTTCGTGCGACCTGCCGCTCATGCATACGGGCATGTTGCGACGTCTGGTCGCAGCATTTGCCGCCTCTCCCCGCCAGTCCCTGATGACGGCCTTCATGGCGCCCAATGGCTGGACGGAATCCCTGGCCGCCATCTACCGGGTGGAGGCCGCCCCTTTTCTGGAAGCTGCTGTGGCCCGAGGGCATCTCAAGATGCGGGAAGCCGTACCCCTCGAACTGCAATGCTTCGAAAAGTACGGAGCGGAAGACGCCCGTGCTTTTTTCAATGTCAACACACCGCAGGATCTGCAGCAGGCAACAACCGCCCTGGGGGGGACCATAGCGCAGGAGACGGGTGAGAAATTTGCCGAAATCCCTGACCGGGCTTGAATCTGCGGCCTGCTTGGGATATTATGCACAATATCCTGCAAATCGTTTTCCCGGCCTTCTGTAAAACGGCTGATCCTGCCGTCCCTTGTTTTTTCGGACGAGGAAGAGAATGTTTTTAAGCAAATTTTTCAAACGGTTTACCAGCGATAAAAAAGGCAGCTCCGCCTCGGACGGCAGCCCGGAACATACGTTTGCCGTCCGGCATCATCGCTTCAAACTGTTTTTGACGGCCTGGAACAAATTCCAGGAGAACATGACCTCACTGGAATATACCCTGTGCTGTGACCATCCCTTTGGCCTGCACAGGGTCCGGGCCCTGTGCACCAGCGTGGCCACGCAGGTGTACCAGTGCATCCAGCATCTCGAACGCCTCAATCCTTCCCAGTGCAAGGCCCTGTACGAACGCTTCGACCATTTGCAGACAGCGGTTGCCAGTGAGGTCTACCCGCATGTGCAATTACTGGAGGGACCGTACATCATCCCGCTGGAAGAGGCGGGCCGTGCAGCGGAGGCCCATCTGGCCGACAAATCCACGGCCCGTCTTGGCGAGCTGCGCCGTCAGAGCCCCGATGTGGTCCCTGACGGTTTCGTGGTGACGGCCGCAGGCTGCATGAGCCTGTTTGCCGGTACGGGGATGCTGGAAGAGATGAACCGGCGCATCCAGGCCGCAGGGGGCTACCTCCCCGAGACCTTGCAGGATCTTTCGGAAAGCCTGAGCGAACTGACGGAAAGCACGCCGTTACCGGACAGGCTGGTGGAAGAATTTTGTGCCGCGCTGGCGGAGCTGCGCAAAAAATGTCCGGGCGAGATGCGCCTGCTGTTCAAAGGGCGTTTGTGGCCCTGCATGGATGACGGCGAGGACACGCCGGGCACGGATCCCGGGCTGCTGGTCTGGGGCCCCACAGTCTCCCTGCATGCGTCCGATATGGATATCCTGGCTTCCCTGCATACGACGCTGGCCCGCAAGCAGCAGGCCCAGGCCCTGGTTTACCGGCGTGCCCGCGGCCTGATGGAAGCCAATGCCCGCATCTGCATCACCTGCCTTGCCGTGGAGGAGGACAGCTTTGGCGGCATGGCCCATACGGCCAACCCCATCGACCTGAAGGGCGGTAACGTCCATATCTATTTCTGTAACGGGCTGCCGCAGGACATGGAATACTCGCTGGTGCCCGTCAACGTGATGCATGTTTCCCGGACCCCGCCGTACAAAGTCAGCGCCCGATGTATGCATGACGCCGAGGACGGCAGTTCCTTTTCCGATCAGGCCGCCGCTGATGTGGCGGCCCTGGCCATGGAGCTGGAAAATATGTCCGGCTGTCCCCAGTCCATGGTCTGGCTGCGCACGCCGTCCGGCCGGACGCAGGTGCTCATGGCGCGCCCCATGGTCATCAAGGCCCGGACCCAGGAAGAGCGTGAAGACGAGGCCGAGTCCCGCGCGGATGACAACCTGCCCGCGCCCCTGCTGACCGGCGGCGTCACCACCAGCCGCGGCAGGGCCTGCGGCCCGGTGGTCATCGCCCGTTCCTGGTCTGATGTCCTGGATTTTCCTGACGGCGGCATCCTGGTGGTGCAGCGCGATCTGTACCAGTGGGCTTCGCTGGTGGACCGTGCCGGGGCCATCATCGCCGAGGACGGCCTGCTGGGCTCGCGCCTGTTCTCCCTGGCCCGCGAGTTCGGCATCCCGGCCATGTTCGGCCTGGCCGGAGCCATGGAAAAGCTGACCCCGGGCGACAAGGTGACGGTCTGCACGGAGATGGGCTGTGTCTTCACCGGCCAGCTGGACGAGCTGCTGGCCCAGGCCCGTCCGCCCCGCGACTATCTGCCCGGCAGCCCCGTGTACCGGGTGCTGCAGCATGCGGCGGAACATATCCTTCCCCTGACCATCGACGTGGACAGCGTGGATTTCAAGGCGGCCAACTGCCAGACCTATCACGATATCGCCCGCTACTGCCATGAAAAGGCCGTCAGCGCCATGTTCACCCTGGGGTCCGACAAACAGTACGCGGCCCAGCGCATCAAACAGCTGCGGGACAAGGTCCTCAAACAGTTCTGGGTCGTGAACCTCAATGACGGCTTCGGCAAGGTCCAGCCCGGCCCGGTCATCGACGTGGAGGACATCACCTCCATCCCTATGCAGGCTATCTGGCACGGCATGAACGCCTATCCCTGGCAGGGGCCCCCGCCGGTGGACGGCAAGGGCTTCCTTTCCGTGCTGTTCGAGGCCACGGCCAATCCCAATCTGGATCCGGCGGCACAGACGGCCTACTTTACGGAAAAGAACTATTTCATGGTTTCGCGCGACTATTGCAGCCTGCATTCGCGCTTCGGCTTCCATTTCGTCTCCGTCGAAGCCCGGCTGGGGGACCGTACGCCGGAAAATTACGTGGCCTTCCAGCTGCGCGGCGGGGCGGCCAATATCGAGCGCCGCATCCTGCGGGTGCGCTTCGTGGCCGATCTGCTGTGGGAATTCGGCCTGACGCCGGTGGTCCGCAATGACGCCGTGACAGCGCGCCTTGAAGGCATGGATATGGAAGAAGGCCAGTGCCTGCTGGCTGTGGCAGGCTATCTGACCATCCATACCCGCCAGCTGGACATGATCATGCAGGACAGCGCCAAGGTGGCGGCGACCCGCAAGACCATGCTGAACCATTGCCGTATCTTGCTGACTGGTGGAGACCTTTCCCAGATTTCAGCCAAGGAGGAGTAGATGCCTTCCACACGGGAATACAGACGCATCTTCCGCCGTCTGTTCGTCACGCATCTGGGGCTTGCCCTTTTGCCGCTGGTGGCACTGGGGATCTTCAGCATAGACCGCATCAATTCCATCTATGATGAAAAGATCTCTGCCGGTATCGAAGCCGTTTGCAGCAGTAAACACCGGGCACTGGATACCTTTTTGCATGAGCGCGTTTCCCAGATAAAAACGCTGGCCTTCACGCATGACCTTGCCGAATTGCGGGATCCCGATCGTCTGAGCCGTATCTTTACGGTCATGCAGCAGAGCGGGCGCTCCTTCGTGGACCTTGGCATCATCGGCATGGACGGCCGCCACATCTCCTATGTGGGGCCGTTCGACCTGCGTGATGCCAACTACGTCAATGCGCCCTGGTTCACCGAGGTACTGCGCAAGGGCGTTTTCGTCAGCGACGTGTTCATGGGCTTCCGCAATGTGCCGCATTTCATCATCGCCGTCCTGCGTCATGAAGGGGGCGAGAGCTTCATCATGCGTGCCACCATCGACATGGAAGCCATCAACAGCCTGCTGCAGCGCGTGTACTCCGGGGAGCGCAGTGACGCCTTCCTGATCAACGAGCAGGGCGTGCTGCAGACCGATTCCCGCGATTACGGCCGCATCCTGGAACACTTTGATGTCACCTTGCCCAACGTGCTGCGTCAGGGCATCGCCCTTGTGCCCCTGCCGTCCCAGCCGGGAGACAGCGGCAGCAAGGAGCCTTTGGCGGCCATGATGCATCTGGATTCCATGCCCTGGCTGCTGGTGGTGGTGGACGATGTGCGGGAAAGCCTGGCCCCGCTGCACCGCCTGCGCATCTATATCCTGCTTTTCGTGGGACTGGGTGCCGTGCTGGTCACGGTGGGTGCCTTCCTGGGGACGCGCTACATCGTCTCTTGTCTGACGGCCGCCGACCGCAAACAGGCCCATATCGACGCCCGCATGCTGCAATCCAGCAAGATGGCGGCTCTCGGCAAGATGGCCGCAGGCGTGGCCCATGAGGTCAACAATCCTCTCATGCTGATCCAGGAGAACGCCGGCTGGATCCGTGACCTGCTGCAGGACGAGAACCCCAAGAACATGGTCAATTACGACGAGATCATGGAGAGCACGGACAAGATCGAAAAGCACGTGCAGCGTGCCAAGGGGATCACGCAGCGCATGCTGGGCTTTGGCCGGCGCATGAATCCCGGCCGCTCGGAGATCATGGTCAACGTTCTGGTGGATCAGGCGACGGAGTTCCTCAAGACCGAGGCCCGCGGCCGCAATATCACCATCGAAAAGGACTTTTCCGCCGATGTGCCGGTCATCCTTTCCGATTCGGCCCAGCTGGAGCAGGTGTTCATCAACATCATCGACAATGCCATCGACGCCATAGGCAAGAATGGCTCCATCGCCGTGCGCACCGAACCCTGGGAAGATGGCGCACGCATCTACTTCAAGGATACGGGGCCGGGCATGGACGAAGAGACCATGCAGCGCATCTTCGATCCTTTCTTCACCACAAAGGCAGTGGGCGAGGGTACAGGGCTTGGCCTGGCCATCTGCTTTACGATTCTGGAAAAGCTTGGTGGCCGTATAGAGGTCAGCAGCGTTGTGGGGCAGGGGACGACATTCTGCATCAGCCTGCCCGCGGAACCGCCGAGCCAACCCCTTGAAACCAGCGAAGACGCTTAGGAGAATGCCATGCACGCACTCTTTGTTGATGATGAAGTGGAATTCCTGCAGCTGATGGAAAAACGTCTGTCCCGCCGCGGCATGACCATCGTGACGGCTCCTGACGGGCAGAGCGCGCTGGATATCGTCACGGAGGCCATGAAGCAGCCCGAGACCATGTTTCAGGTAGTGGTCATGGACGTGCGCATGCCCGGCATGGATGGGCTGGAAACGCTGCGCCACATGAAGAAGATCGCCCCCAAACTGCCTGTGCTGCTGCTGACGGGCCATGCCTCCCTTGGTGTGGCCGTGCAGGGCATGGATCTGGGGGCTTACGACTATATGCTGAAGCCCGTGGCCATCAACGAGCTGATCATCAAGATGGAGGAGGCGGTTCGCGCCGCTGCGTGATATGTCCATATTCACACGATTGCGACACTTGCTGGGCGGGCAGAAAGAGCTGAGCCCCGAGGATCTGGCACGCGAGGAAGAGCTGAAAAAGCAGCTCCGCGAACGTTGTGCCCGGTTCCGTCGCCTGCTGTCCTCCAACAAGAACGCGCTCGAGATCATGAGCGAAGTGGAAGAGGCCCTGGCCGGTTCGCGACCCTTCGGCATGAGCTATGTTCGCGGTGCCGGTACGCGGGCGGCAACGGCCGTGTACCAGATGGTACGCGAGCTCAACGCGCTTTCCGACAACCAGTACGAAAGTCTGCAGACCGCTTTCAATGATGTCAGCGGCCGCATCACCGATGTGCTGGAGCGGAAGAGCCTGGTCACGGACGGCCCCCTGCTGCTGCCCCTGACGGACATCCGTCTGGGGGACATGCCACAGGTCGGCGGCAAGATGGCCAATCTTGGCGAAGTCTCCGCCAATGTGGGGCTGGCCGTGCCTGACGGTTTTGCCGTGACGGTCAACGCCTATCATGCCTTCATGGAATACAACGGGCTGCGTGACGAGATCTCCCGCCGTATCCAGAGCGCGGACATGGACAGCATGGACGATCTGTTCAGCCTGTCGGCCGCATTGCAGCAGTGCATCCTCAACGCGCCCTTGCCGCCACAGCTGGAGCAGGCCATCGAAGAGGCCGTGGCGGGCATGGTGGAACGTTGCGGCAGCGAGCTGCGCCTTGCCCTGCGCAGCAGCGCCGTGGGCGAAGATGCTCTGGGCGTGACTTTTGCGGGTCAGTACAGGTCGGAATTGAATGTCCTGCCCGAAGAAGCCTGCGAAGTCTGGAAGGAGATCGTGGCCAGCAAGTACGCGGTCACGGCCATGAGCTACCGTTTCCAGCGCGGCATCCCGGATGAGGCTGCGCCCATGAGTGTGGGCGTGCTCAGCATGGTGCAGGCGCTGGCCGGCGGTGTGGCCTACAGCCGCGACCCCGTGGCCAGCCGGCAGGGAAGGGGACAGGTGACGCTCAATGCCGTTCCCGGGCTGCCCCAGGCTGTGGTGGACGGGGCCGTCACACCGGACGTGTTCGCCTTCAGTCGTCAGAATCCGCCGGAACTGCTTGAAAAGCATATCGCCTACAAGGCGTTCCGCCTGGATTGCGCTCCCGAGGCGGCGCAGGGCGTCAGCCGTTCCGATCTGGAAGGCGAGGCTGCTGTCCGTCCCAGCCTGACGGATGCCCAGGCCCGCGAGCTGGCCCAGGTTGCCCTGGCGCTGGAAGAATTCTACAATGAGCCGCAGGACGTGGAATGGGCGCTGGAACCCTATGAGGGCAACACGCGTATCGTGGTCCTGCAAAGCCGTCCGCTGTTCGAGAGCGCGCCCGACCAGGTTGAGGAAGCCCCGGCGGCAGTGGCCGGAGAAGAAGACCCCGGCGATCTGCCCGTCCTGGCACAGGGCGGTATGGCCGTCAGCTCCGGGGTGGCTGTGGGACCTGTTTTCGTGGCCCGCAAAGACGCGGACATGCTTTCTTTCCCGCGAGGCGGCATCCTGGTCATCGAACGGGCGCAGCCCCGCTGGGCCACGCTGCTTTCACGGGCTGCGGGCCTGATCAGCGAAACGGGCGGCATGGCCGGGCATCTGGCCTCTGTGGCACGGGAATACAAGCTCCCGGCCCTGTTCAGTCTGAAGGATGCCAGCCATCTGCTGGAAAATGCCGGTGAGGTCACGCTGCTGGCCGACCGGGGCACGGTACTGGCCGGGAGCCATCCCGAATTGATCCCGGCAGGGGCGACGCCCCCCAACCTTATGGCCGGGAGCCCCGTCTATCAGCGCCTCAAGGAACTGGCGGCCCTGATGACGCCCCTGCATCTGCTGGACCCGGATTCGCCGGATTTCTCGCCGGCCAACTGCACGAGCCTGCACGACATCACCCGCTTCTGCCATGAAAAGGCCGTGGGGCTGATGTTCGACAGCGAGGCGGCCCTCAACCGCAACATGGGCAAACAGCTCAAGGTGGGCGTCAAGCTGCAATACTGGGTCATCGACATGGATGACGGCTTCAAGCGCAGCGTCAACGGACCGCTGGTTGAGCTGGGGGACATCGCCTGCAAACCCATGCTGGCCCTGTGGAACGGCATGGTGGCCGTGCCCTGGGCCGGGCCGCCGGCGACCAGCGCCTCTGGCTTCATGAGCGTCGTGTTCGAGAGCACCATGAACCGGGAGCTGGAAAGTACGGCGCCTACGGCCATGGCTGACAAGAACTTCTTCATCATCGCCTCGCGCTATATGATCCTGCAGGCCCGGTACGGGTATCATTTCTGCACGGTGGAATGTCTTGCGGGCGAGGATGAGCACGAGAACTTCGTCAGCTTCCAGTTCAAGGGTGGGGCAGCGGACGTCAGCCGCCGCATCCTGCGCGCCAGGATGCTGGCCGACCTGCTGGAGAGCCACGGCTTCCGTGTGGACATCAAGAACGACTCCATGTTTGCCGTGGCGGAAGCGTACAACGCCGAAGAGACCCTGCGCCGGACGCGCCTGATCGGCTATCTGCTGATCCACAGCCGTCAGGTGGACATGATCATGAAGGATACCGTACGTGCCGCGGCCCTCAAGGAAAAGCTGGCCGGAGACATGGCAACGCTGATGGCAAAGCCCTTGCAATTCAGCTGATCGACGGCTGCGGTTGACACGCGTACGGCGTTATATTAGAAGACGGCATGCCTTTTCCGCTCTGGAAAAGGCAGCTTGGGCAGTTAGCTCAGCTGGTTGAGCACCGCCCTTACAAGGCGGGGGCCACAGGTTCAAGTCCTGTACTGCCCACCAAGGAAAATCAAAACCACCCGCTGTGCGGGTGGTTTTTTTGTTATGTACACTCATGGCTGAAGCCTGGTCAGGGGGGACGGTATCGACCGTCCCCCTTTTTTTGTCCCATACCACTTTGACGTATAGACAGGGCCGTAGCGTGGACATGATGCGAGCTCATCCCGGCGGAGATGGAGAGGATACAAAGGATTCTCACCGTGGGCCGCCGTATTTCTATGTAGGAAAATTTTGCTTTTTTCTTGTTTTCGTACTATCAAACCAAACAGAGGCGGGTACGCCGTGTCCATTCAAGGTAATATGGAGCGGATATGGCAGGCGATCCGTCTTTTTTTCAGCCGGATAGTTGCGAGGGAAACGATCTGGAGCGTCGGAGCATCTCCTGCTGCCGCGGTCCTGCAGACTGTTCCGTTGCAGGCTGCCAGCATTGCCGGCAGCTCTTTGGCCGCACGGTGTCCTCCTCGCGGAAGGTTGTCAGGATCTTGGCAGTCTTAGATATACTATCCTACCAATATATTTTGTTTTTCAGATACTTTCCCTGAACGGGTGAAGCGTCATGTCGTTACAACGACAGCATGGAGTTTTTATGGAAAGAAAGTTCCCTCATTTGTGCAAACCCATCACTATTGGGCGTGTCACGTTCCGCAACCGCATGTTCTCCGCGCCCATGGGCGGTACGGACATCACCAACGACGGCTGCATCGGCCCCAAATCCACGGCTTTTTATGAGCTGCGGGCCAAGGGCGGCGCCGGTGCCGTCACCATCAGCGAATGCATGGTGCATCCGAAGACCGACGGCAGCCATGCCTACCATCTGGATACGGCCATTTTGAATTCTTTGGCCTCCTTTGCCTATACGGCAGACGCCATCCGCCGGCATGGCGCCATCCCCAGTGTGGAGCTTTCTCATTCCGGTATGTATTCCGGCACGTATATGACGGACAAAAGCCGCCAGCACGGCCTTGCCCAGTGGGGACCTTCGGCCTGCGTACGCCCCGACGGCGTGGAAGTGGGGGAACTGAGCCACGAGATGATCGACGAGATCGTGGCTGCCTATGGGCAGGTCGCCGGTCTGGCCAAACGCGCGGGCTTTGAGATGATCATGGTCCACGGCGGGCACGGTTGGCTCATCAACCAGTTCTTGTCGCCCTGGTTCAACCACCGGACGGACGAATACGGGGGCAGCGTCCAGAACCGTTGCCGCTTTGCCCGCCGGGTGCTGCAGTCCGTGCGCGAGGCCGTGGGCCCCGGTTTTCCCATCGAGTTTCGCATGAGCGGCTCTGAGCTGTTCGAGGGCGGCTACACGCTGGAAGACGGCATCGCCATCGCTCAGGAACTGGAAGACTGCATCGATCTTTTGCATGTTTCCGCCGGTACCTACCAGCGCGGTTTTGGGGATACGCATCCTTCCATGTTCAAGGAACACGGCTGCAATGTTTATCTGGCGGCGGAGATCAAAAAGCATGTCTCCATCCCTGTGGCGACCATCGGCGGCCTGAACGATCCTGCCCAGATGGAAGAGATCATCAAGTCCGGCAAGGCCGACGTGGTGTATATGGCGCGTGCGCTGCTGGCCGATCCCTTCCTGCCGGAAAAGGTCATGGCCAACCGGGACGAGGAGATCGTCCGTTGCCTGCGCTGCTTTACCTGTATGGCTGAACGTGCGGCCACGGCCACGCGTCGCTGTACGGTCAACCCGCTTATCGGGCGCGAAATGGAAGGCGACTATGTGCTGCCTGCGCCGGAAAAGAAAAAAGTCCTGGTGGCAGGCGGTGGCCCCGGCGGCCTGTATGCGGCCTGGACGGCGGCCCGGCGCGGCCATCAGGTCATCCTGTGCGAAAAAGAGGACAGCCTCGGCGGCATCCTGCGCAGTGAACAGGCTCTTCCCTTCAAGTACGAGATGTACCAGTTGGCCGGGACCTATGCCCACCTTGCCCGCAAGGCCGGCGTGGAGATTCGCCTCAATACGGAAGTGACCGCGGAATATGTGGAACGGGAGGCGCCCGATGCCCTGATCATCGCTGTGGGGTCCCGTCCGCTGTTGCCGCCCATCCCCGGGCTGAAGGGCGATAATGTGGTCGTGGTCAACAATTACTACAAGGAAAAGGACAAGGTCGGGGAAGATGTGGTCGTCTTCGGCGGCGGCCTTGCCGGGTGTGAGTGCGCCATCCATCTGGGTCAGGAAGGCAAGACCGTCCATATCGTGGAGATGCGGGATGCCCTTGCGCCTGATGCCAACGTGCGCCACCGCCCCCTGCTGCTGAAGGAAGTGGAAAAGTACGCCACTGTCCACACCGGCTGCCGGGGCCTGGAAGTCCGCCCTGACGGCATCTGGTGTGAAGACAAGGAAGGGCGGCAGTTCCTCGTGCCCGGCAAAAGTGTCATTGCGGCCCTTGGGCAGCGTTCGTGCTCGGATATCGTGGAAGAATTGCAGGATGGCGCGCCCTTTGTGCGCATCATCGGTGATGCCGCCCGCGTTTCCACCATCACCAATGCCGTCTACTGGGGCTATCACGCCGCTCTGGATATCTGATCCTGATTATGGTCTGTGCGGGGGCGTGTGTGCGCTCCCGCCAGTTTGCAAAAGAGGTCGCCGGAAGGAGCAAGCCTGCCTGAGCGACTGCCTCCTAAGCAAGTGGCCGCAAGCAGCTTGCCACAGCAACGCGGGGACGTGACAGGCGACAAGAGGCAGCGATGATTTTGCCTTAGTCGGCAGGCTTCCGTGATGGGCAAGAGCCCCCTGGAGTACCCAGCACGCCTTTGTCCAGGCGGCAGAGGATGCGTGATACATGGCAGTCATCCTTCTTCAGTCTGCAGAAGATATTTTTTGCAGACTTCTGGCCTGACCCGCCGTACTACGGATAACAGGCACGATAACCGTGTCGCCTTTGTGAGGCCGCCACAGGGGACTTGTTCAGGTCTTCCTTTCCATGAGATGTCTAGCTGATTGCCGGTCCCTAAAGCCCCTGAGCAGTGAAGACTTGGGATTTTAGGGCACCGGGGCGTTCAAGGACGAAACTGCCTTTGTAAATAAAATCAGGACGCCAGACACTCCTCTAGAATCTTCCTGCGCCTATCGGACAGGCTGGCCCCCACGGTTCGATATTTTTTTGCTGTTCAGGTCCCAGTGAGGCCGCGGAGGGTTCCCCTTGATGCAGGCAAGGAACTGTTTACAGGGGAATTGCTCGTCACCAAACAGGGCAAGCTCGCCAAAAAAGCATTGCCCGTCCGGGCTCATGACAGCCGATTTTATGGTTCGCTCCGAAGGCAGAGACAGCCCGAAATGCTCCAGATAGCGCGCGAGCGGCATGGGACGGGGAACGCTGTCATGAGGCAGGGCAAGGCCTTCATTCCAGATCCAGATCTCAGCATCCATCTCATAGAGGATGGTTTTGCCATCATCACTGATATCCAGCCCCATCAGCGCCGGGCCGTCGTCGATGGGGATATCGTTCCCCTTGGCATCCAGCCGGACCAGAACGGTCAGGCTTGTGGCGTCAAGGAGGGATGGGCGGCGGGCAGGCTTCTTGGGCACTTTCTTCAGATAGAGTGCACAGAGGGTGAAACGGGCATCAAAGCTGGGGATCGAACAAAAGAAATCATCAAGAATCCAGTCCGCATGCAGGGGGCTGTCTGGCGCCGCTCTTTTCAGTTCGCTGTCCGAAAGAAGACGGCTGCGGCGAAAGCCCGGCCATCTTCCCCAGCGGAAGAGAGGATTTTGCGGATCACCTGCTTGCAGGATACATTTCTCCCCCTTGGCCAAATCTGCAGAGGCGTGGGGCAGCACACCGCCAAATGTAAGCGGACGTAGTTTGCCTGTTTGCAGATCGACGACCTGGACGCTGTTGTCATGCTGCTTTTGCAGCAGCTTTTTGCCGTCGCGGCTCAGGAGCCTGTAGTACGGGCTGGCGTCAGGCCGGGCGATTTTGTCCAGCACTCGGAACAGTTTTTTGTTCCTGATGGAAAACCAGCGGTTGTGATGCGGCGTCAATTCCAGATGTTCAACAGCCTTGCCTTTTGCAGCTGTTGGGACAGAGGGGGGCTTTTTTTTGCCATAGCCCAAGGCCGTATCGCCATCCGCAGACAGGCCGTACCATTCGACATCTACGATGCCATGCCCGGACATGTACTGCAGGGGCTCGCCGTAGCGCCAGATAAAACCGGGGCGTGCCCAGGTCTGGCCGTACGGGGCAGGATGGCTGGCATCATTGATGGATACGAACCCCAGCATGGAGCGCCCGTCATCGCTTACGAAGTCCCCCATGCCGAAATATTTGGGAGGAGGAGCAAGGCGGACCAGGCCAAAGTCCCGGCTCCAGACAAAAGGGGCGCCATCAAGAAAGCCGGTCATGGCCCGGCAGCCCGGGGCAATGGCTTTGACCCGTCCATTGCTGCCAAGGAGTGGTGCCATGTCCATGATGAAGCCTTCCGAAGGGTCGGAGGGGACGGCATATATCGTATCTGGATAGGGAAAAAACAGAGACGATATGAACAGCAAAAAGATGCAAAAATAATACTGATGACAATGAAGGAGCCGCTTCATACTGAAACCTCCCGTTGATGAATATAGTGCTCAGGGAGGCAACAGGCTGTCAAGATTACGAAGAAATGTCCTCTCCGCATCCTGCGTGTGGCTTGTATCCTGCATAAGGGAATAAAATGGAGATACAGTATTTTTTCATCTTTGTCGTTTGGAATGTTGATAATTGTAATTATCATATATAATTTAAATCGTATAATTCGATAATGATGATGCATAAAGGAGGTTTATATGAAAAATGGCGAGAATACTAAAAATAATAACGATAATATACTTTTTAAAAAGGATTTTTACTTAATTTGTATCGCAAACCTTTGCACATGTATGGCTATATATTCAGTAATGCCTGTGCTTCCGTTGTATTTGATCGATGTCCTTCACTGTAAAGAATCGGTGATGGGCATAGGTCTCGCAGCCTTTCCCCTGGTCGCCCTTGCGGTGCGTCCTTTTTCCGGGATGATGTCAGATATGATGGACTGCAAGCGTCTCCTGCTGATTGCTACCACCTGCTGCGCTATCTTTTTCCCTCTGACTTTTATGGCGGCAACGATCTCGCTTTTTATCGGCATGCGTTTGTTGCATGGCATAAGCTTTTCCATCATGACCACTTCGCAGGCAACGATGGCAGTCAGCTTTATCCCTGAGAAAAAATTGGGGATGGGGATCGGGGTATTCAGCAGTATGTTGTCGCTGGGGATGATCCTTGGCCCCATGCTGGGCTTGTATGTGACAAACAAATATTCCTATGCCGCTGCTTTTGGCTTGCCCTTTGTCTTTGCCATGCTGGGTACTTTTTTGCAGTTATTCATCACGGCTCCGAAAAAAATACAGGCAGCAAAACACAGGAAGCCTACCTGGGACATGTTTTTCATGCCGCAAGGCCTCTATGCACTGGCCTCTTTGTTCATTGCAGCCTTCATGCTGGGGATGATCTCGAATTATACCTCAGTGCTGGCCAGAGACACTGGCATGGATTCCTATGCCAGTGCTTTTTTTCTGCTGATGGGGATAGGGCTCTTGGTAAGCCGTCTGTTCTCCGGCTATATTGTAGATAAAGGCTATCTCGTCATTCTGGTCTGTATGGCGGATCTTGTGGCGCTGGGCGCTGCGTTGCTCCTTGCCCGGACGACATCTCCCGTACTTTTTCTGGGATGCGGGGGGCTGCTGGGCATATCTCTGGGGGCTCTTCTGCCCAGCTATCAGACAGTACTTGTATATCTGGCGGACAAGACAAAGCGGGGAGTTGCCAATGCAATGTACTTTATCGGGATGGATAGCGGCATATGTCTTTCCCTCCTGATGGGAGGGATCATCTCTCAGTCATTGGGGATGGATATTGCCTATATGGTTGCAGCCTGGGGGCAGCTTGTCTCGCTAGGGATATTCCTCAAATTCGTCGCTCCCCAATATCGGGCTGTGCTTGGTTCCGAATAGGGCGGGCAGGCTCTTTTTCTATCCTTCTGTCACGAGGGCGGAGAGGAAGATGGCCTTGGAAGTCGTCCGTATTCTCTGCCCCCCTTTCCCTGCATAGAAAACAGGTGCCGGACAAGGATATGCCACAGCGCGGGAAGATCAGGTATGCCAGGCAATGAAGCATGCAGCAAGGCAAAAGCTGGCAGGCAAGCATTTTGGCTTCCTGACGGAAACATGTTCCCAGGCTCAGGCGTATCTCGGCATTCCCCAGACGTTTTTGGGCAGCAGCAGGTAGAGTACAACGAAAATAGAAGATGCGCCCCACACAAAGAAGATGCTGGCCGGAACGGCGGATTGCTGGGTGGGAGTGGAAAGCGCTGTGCGGGTGAGCAGAAGACGTGGCAGCGGATGGCATCTGAGGCACCTTTTGTACCACCTGTTTGACCCAAATTCGTCAAGGCAGGAAAACAGGGGACGGGCTGGGCTTGTTCGCTGCTCGAAACAACAAAAAAAGAAAGGGTTGCGGCTAGTTGCCACAACCCTTGATGTCTTGCTGGTGCCGAGGGCGGGAATCGAACCCGCACGGCGGTTGCCACTACCACCTCAAGATAGCGTGTCTACCAATTCCACCACCTCGGCACAAGTGGAGTGATACAGAAAACAGGGTGGCTTGGCAAGAACTTTTTTGCATTTTGGAAAAATTTTTTTGAGCAGCCCTGCCGGAAAGGCTGGGGGCTTGCCTTGGGCCCGGCTAACCGGTACACCAAGAAACGGCAAACTTTGCTATCGTTTGGCCTGGAGAAAAACCATGGATGACGGTGTTCGTACTTTTTTACAAAAAACAGGTCCTGTCCTTTGTGTCGATATCGGCAGCGGCACCCAGGATGTCCTTTTGGCCCGTCCGGGACTGGAAGTCCACAACTGGCCACGCTTCGTCCTGCCTTCACCGGCCCGTCTGGCCGCGCAGCGCATTCGTGAGCTAACCCTGCTCAAGCAGCCGGTATGGCTGTATGGTGAAAATATCGGTGGCGGCTTTGGCCTTGCCGTACGTGACCACATCAAGGCGGGTTATGCTGTCTACAGTACCGCCAGTGCTGCCAGCGCCCTGCACGACAACCCTGAAGTCGTCCGCAGCATGGGCGTCCAGGTAGCGGAGCAGTGTCCGGCCGGTGCCGTGCCGGTGCCTCTTTCCGATTATTCCCCGGAATTTTTTGCCGGACTGCTGCGGCAGGCCGGGCTCCCGTTGCCGCATCTGGTACTGGCGGGCTGTCAGGATCATGGTTTTCACCCCAACGGCAACCGCATGGGACGCATGCAGGCCTGGACGGCCCTGCTGCAGGCATCGGCCCTGCCGGCCAACTGGATCTACGAACAGCCGCCGGCGGAATGCACCCGTCTGCTGGCCTTGCAGAAAAAAACTGGCGGCCCGGTGGCGGATACGGGGACCTGTGCCCTGCTGGGCGCCTTGTGCGTGCCGGAAGTCATGAAGCGGAGCTGGCGCGAAGGGATCACCATCATCAATGTGGGCAACAGCCATACGGTGGCGGCGCTGGTCTATCAGGGGCAGGTCCGCGGCATCTACGAGCACCATACCGGTATGCGTACCCTGCAGGAATACCTTGCGGATCTTGAGCAGTTCCGGCGTTCCTGGCTGCCGTGCGAGGAGGTCCTTGCACACGGAGGGCACGGGACGGCGTTCGGTCCCTACTGTGAGGAGGCCGGAGGCTACGAACCCACCTATATACTGGGACCGAAGCGGGAATTTTTGCAGGGACAGGGACAGTTCCTGGCCCCGTATGGCGATATGATGCTGGCAGGCTGTTTTGGCCTGCTCTGGGGATGGGCGCACAGGGGCGACGCCGCCGGGCGTTTGTAATTCAAGATGGACAAGCAGCAATAAGGTTTTGACATGGAAGTTTTCGATGCAGCGGAATTGTGGAGCAGGGACCAGATCGAACACACCCAGCTGACGCGCCTCAAGGCCACCGTGGCCCATGTGCGCAAGAGCGAGTTCTATCGCCGCCGTCTGGATGAAGCCGGTGTGACGCCCGAGAGCATCACGTCGCTGGACGACATCCGGCGCATCCCCTTCACCACCAAGCAGGATCTGCGGGACCAGTATCCCACGGGGCTCCTGTGCGTACCGCGCAGCGAGATCGTGCGCATGCACTGCTCCAGTGGTACTACGGGCAGTCCTGTGGCCATCTGCCATACGCAGAACGACATCAATAGCTGGGCCGATCTGATGGCCCGCTGCCTCTATATGGTAGGCGTACGCCGTGACGACGTGTTCCAGAACATGTCCGGTTACGGCCTGTTCACCGGGGGGCTGGGGATCCATTTCGGTGCCGAGCGCCTGGGCTGCATGACCATCCCGGCCGGTCCCGGCAACTCGCGCCGCCAGATCAAGCTGGCCAAGGACTTCAAGACCACGGTCGCCCACATCCTGCCGTCCTATGCGCTCATCCTTGGCGAACATCTGCGCAATATGGGTGAGGACCCGCGCGACTTCCCCCTGCGCATCGCCGTGGTGGGGGCCGAGCCCTATACGGTGGAATTCCGGCGCCGCATCGAAGAACTTTTCGACATGAAGGCCTACAACTCCTACGGCCTCTCCGAGATGAACGGCCCGGGTGTGGCCTTTGAATGCCAGAACCAGAACGGCCTGCATGTCTGGGAAGACGCGTACCTGCCGGAGATCGTGGATCCCAAGACCGGCGAGCCCGTGCCCGACGGCGAGATCGGCGAACTGGTCATGACCTGCCTGTGCCGTCAGGGCATGCCCATCCTGCGTTACCGTACCCGCGACCTGACCCGTTTCCTGCCCGGGGAATGCTCCTGCGGCCGCCATCATCGCCGCATCGACCGCATCCTGGGCCGCGCGGACGACATGTTCATCATCAAGGGCGTCAACGTCTATCCCATGCAGATCGAACAGGTCATCATGACCTTCCCCGAAGTGGGGCAGAACTACTGCATCCTGCTGGAGAACGACGGTATCGGCGACGTCATGCGCGTGCAGGTGGAGATCCGCGACGAATACTTCGTGGAAGACATGCGCTGCCTGCAGGGCCTGCAGAAGACCATTGCCCAGCGGCTGCGTGACGAGATCCTGGTGACGCCGCGCGTGGAACTGGTGCAGAGCAACAGCCTGCCCAGCAGCGAAGGCAAGGCCGTGCGCGTGTACGACAACCGCGTCAAGAAGTAGCCCGTATGGAAGGATTCATCGCGCTGGCCTCGTTCAGCCTGGCCTATGCGTTCATCGTCCTGCTGGGGCTGATCCTGCTGCTCAACATCCTTGGCCTGCCCGCCAACTGGGTGGTGGTGCTGCTGGTGGTGCTGTGGAAGTTCCTGCACCCGGCTGCCGGGGCCCTGGATGTCTGGTTCTGGATCATGTTCCTGGGCCTGGCTGTCCTGGGCGAGGTACTGGAAATGGGCGTGCAGGTCATGAATGCCAAACGGCACGGCTCCAGCACGTCCGGCACCGTGGCCGGTATGGTGGGGGCCATCGCCGGGGCCATCTTTCTGGCACCGCTCTTTTTCGGGCTGGGGGCGTTCATCGGGGCTCTGGTGGGCGCCTGGCTGGGCTGCCTGGTCATGGAACTGCTGCGTGGCCGTCCCGGCAAGGAGGCCTTTGATGCGGCCTTCGGCACCATGATGGGGCGTTTTCTGGGAACGGTCTGCAAACTGGGCACGGGCAGCGCCATGGTCGTGCTGACGGCCCACCGCATCTGGCCGGATATGGCTCCGGTACCGCCGCCGTTGCGTCCTGTGGTGCCGGAACCCGGGCAGGTCGTGATGCTGCTGAAGAACTGGCTGTGTTGAGGTGATCATGTCACTGGATTTGTTACAAGTTGTTTTGGTTCAGACGCGCTTTCCCGAAAATATCGGCATGGCTGCCCGCGCCTGTGTGAATATGGGCAGCCACAGCATCCGTCTGGTGGCGCCGGAACGCTGGGACAGGGAAAAAGCCCGCCCTCTGGCCACTCCCAAAGGGCAGGGCGTGCTGGATGACGTCCAGGTCCTGCCGGACGTGTCGGCTGCCGTGGCGGATTGCTCGTTGGTCATCGGGACGACGGCCCGGACAGGTGGCTGGCGGCGTTCCCTGCTTTCCCCCGAGCAGGCCGCGGGAGAAGTGGCCCAGGCCCTGGAGCGGGGAGAAAAGGTAGCCATCGTGTTTGGCCCTGAGGATCGGGGGCTGGATAATGATGCCATCCAGCATTGCCAGCGGCTGGTGACCATCCCCACCAATCCCGAGGCCAGCTCCCTCAATCTGGCGCAGTCGGTATTGCTGCTGCTGTATGAGTGCGCCAAGGCCGTACGGGCCCGCCAGCATGAGGCTGCCGGGGAAAAGGCTCCGGCGGAGGGCGGCTCCGGCCGCGTCATCTCCTCTGCCGACTACGAGCGTCTGCTGGACAATCTGAAGGACATGCTGCTGCGTCTGGATTGCCTGCACGGGGACAACCCGGATTATTTCCTGATGCCGTGGCGGCGCCTGCTGGCCCGGGCCCAGGTGCGGCGGCATGAATACGACGCGCTGATGGGATTGTGCCGTCAGGTTCGTAACAAGCTGGATGGCGGCAATAAGGCCTAGTCGCCCGACAGCTGTAACTATGCTCCATGAACAGCCCCTGAGAAGGGGCTGTTTTTGTATCCTGCATCCTTACAGGGTGCTCCGCGCGGCGGGCAAAAACAGCAAAGGATATGACTGCCGGGCTCCCCGGCTCCCGAAGATTACGGAGCAGGGGCGGGGAGGGGCTTTTATCCGGCCCAGGAAGGACAGAAGGGGAGAGGAGGGCACGGCGGTCGTCTCCGGAACTTTTTATGAAAAACGGTTGACGAACGGGCCTTCAAAGAAGACCATCTGCCCGTTCACGTGGCCGGCCGCTGTCATCTGTCTGTGTCCCGGTCAGAGCCAAAAGGAGAAAGATCCATGAGTGGGAAAAAAGTCCTCGTCATTTCTTCCAGCCCTCGCCGGATGGGCAATTCTGATCTGCTGGCCGATGCCTTTATCGAGGGAGCGCGGGAAGCCGGTCATACCGTGGAAAAGATAAACCTGCATGACAAAAAGATCGGTTTTTGCAAGGGCTGTCTCGGGTGTCAGAAAACGCAGCACTGCATCCTTCGGGACGATATGGATGACATCCTGCCGCGCATGCAGCAGGCCGAGGTGATCGCTTTTGCCAGCCCCGTGTATTTCTATTCGCTGTGTGGTCAGCTGAAGACCCTGCTGGATCGCACCAACCCCCTGTTCGCCGGGGACTATGCTTTCCGCGACATCTATTTGCTGGCCAGTGCTGCCGATACGGACGAAAAGACCATGGAAGGCCCCAAGAAAGCTATGGAGGGCTGGGTGGTCTGTTTTGAAAAGACCCGGTTGTGCGGCGTGGTGCAGGCGCTTGGTGTGACGGAATCCGGCGACATCCGGAAAACGCCTGCGGCCCTGGACGCTGCCCGCGATATGGGCAGGAGCATCCGCTAGGGACTTTGCCTGTCTGCCGGATCCTCTGGCAGCAGAACAGGGCAGGGGACAGTGGCCTCCGTGTGTCTGTCTTGGCAGGCACCTTCAGGAGCGGCTGCTGTCCCCTGTTTTTTTAGAAAAGACCTTGTTCAGGAACTGGCTTATTTGTTCGAAAGCCCTGTGACGCCTTCCAGCCACGCACCATCCAGACAGGCCTCACGCAGACTGGCCCCACTCAGATCGGCCCCCCGAAGACTGGCACTCGTCAGATTCGCACCGTCCAGCAGGGCATTCTCCAGGATGGCACCATTCAGCCGGGCTTCCCGCAGGTCAGCACCACTCAGGTCTGCCTCATTGAGCGCCGCTCCGGCCAGATTGGCCCAGGAAAGATTGGCCTTTGCCAGCTCCGCGTTGACAAGGTTGGCCCCGGCCAGATCGGCCAGCTCAAGATTGGCGCCCCGCAAGTCGGCACCGGCGAAATTGGCGCCCCGCAGCTCGACGCCCCGAAAATCCTTGTCGGCCAGATCGGCATTGGCAAAATTTTTCCCCGCCATGCTTTGCGGGTGGGAATGCTGATGGCTCATCGAATCCCTCCTGAAACGGTTTCCGGTCATGATAGCCCAGAGGGCTACTTTGCTACAACTGTTTTGTCGTGACGGATGTGTTGCTGCTCCCGCGAAGGGGTAAAGCCAGGATCTTGCAGGCGCGTCCTTCCTGAGGCGCGCAAGGGGGGAAGGAGGCTATGCAAGCAGAAGGGCGGGAAAGAAATACAGCAACGGGAGGACCGTGTCTTTATGCTTCCGGCAGAATGATGTATCCTGCACGGCACGGGCCGGATGCAGTGCTGTTTCGCCCGGCTGCGGATAGTTTAAAAAACATTTCGGAGAGTATCTGCCATGAAGAAAATGCTCGCCATCCTGATGATCCTGGGGCTCGTTTGCTCTTCCTCCGGTCTCGCCCTGAGTGCGACTGCCCAGCAGGCCGCTCCGGCGGCCACGGCTCCGGCCCCTGCCGCCCAACCCGCCCCCAAGGCTGCGCCCCAAAAGATGGAGGCAGGCTATCGCGGCAACCCGGAAAGCAAGATCTATCACAACTCTTCCTGCCGCTATTATAAGGGCAAGAGCGTCAGCAAAACTTTTGCCTCCCCGGCGGATGCCAAGGCCGCCGGGTACCGCCCCTGCAAGGTCTGCAAGGGCTAGGGACACGCCTAGAGCTGGTCGTGAACGGCTTTTCCTGTATGGGCGGGCCCGTCAGGGGAAGCCGTTTTTAACTATCTTCTCCGGCTGTTTCGCCGTTATCAATGTTGCGATAAGAGGCGTACAGGGCCTGGTCTCTTCTGCTTGTGCTGGGATCAAGAGCAGGGGGAATGGGAGGACAGCCCCTGGATTGGCGGGAAAAGCCTGCCTCGTGGCGCATCAGGACAGGTCACACACGGAAGGTGTGAAAAAGAAAAAAGGAAGTTCGCGATTTTTTACTTGACGACGGCCCGCCTTTCCCGTAGATACACCTCATCGCGTCCCCATCGTCTAGCCGGCCCAGGACAACGGCCTTTCACGCCGTCGACAGGGGTTCAAATCCCCTTGGGGACGCCAGAATAAGGTACAATAAAGGATATCAGTGTGCAAAACACATTGGTATCCTTTCTTTTTTTGTATCAACGGGATTTCCCGTCGTCCACGTTTGTCCCGTTGCATCTAATGCTTACAAGGGGATATCCGAGGGTAGATTCATCTTGCACAAGCGTGGTATCCTTACGGATAACAAGGCTGTATTGCTGTATTTTTTTTCTGAGAGGTATCGAAATATTTATTTTTATGAAGAGCAATGGCAGCCCAAAAACATTTTAGTTATATTTCAGGTTTGCTAACTTAATTTTGATGGGAATAAGTGCAGAGTTTATAAAAAAGTATTGGGACACTTCAGTTGTGCATTTTGTAGAACAGAATTTATAATTCAGGAGCTTGAAATGGATGAAGTAAAGCAAAATTATTACGGAAGCTTATGCTCCGATATGTATGAAATCTTACATAAACAGGCTCCGCAGGATGAGCTTAATTTTTATCTCTCCTATGCTGAAAAGGGGGAAAAAATTTTAGAACCTTTGTGCGGCAGTGGAAGATTTTTAATCCCTTTTTTGGAGCGTGGCTTTGATATCTACGGAATAGATTTATCAAAAGAAATGCTGGACAAACTAATACAGAAAGCACCGAACGCACAGATAATACATTCGGATATTGCTAACTATACTGTACAGGAAAATTTTGATTATATTTTTATTCCTTCAGGATCAATTTCCTTGTTTACAGATATGCGTATGTGTAAAAGTATCTTGCAAAAGATGAAAAATTTATTGACTGTTGGCGGAAAATTTGTGTTTGCTGTTGATACTGTTTTTGGAAGGCGCGATGATAATATGTATAAAGTATGTGCCTCTGTTAAAACAAAAGAAGGATATGAATTAATTTTGAAAATGAAAAATCACTATGATGAAGATAGCCAGACACAGTTTTCGCCATCTGTTTATGAACTATATAACGGCACTGAATTGTTGAAAAGCGAAAATATGGATTTTCAGACGCATCTGTATAGCTATGGTGAAATGGAAGAATATTTAAGAAAATGTGGCTTCAAAAGTATAGTGACATATTCAAATTACCAGAAGGAGCTGGCAAATAACGATGAATGCGAAATGTTTATTTACGAATGCAGCGTATAGCAAAGCCAGCCGGAACAGGCAGGGACAAGATACCGACATGCCACAATGAAGCAAACAGATAGTCGTCCAGCTACATCCCAAAGAATGTAAAAAAAACTTTTATTTTTGAGGTGCTTTTATAGATATTAAAATATAATATCTATAAAAATAGTCAAATTCAACATGTTATCTTTAATTTTTATTCCTGTCGGGACGCCAGAACACTCAAGCGCTTGCAGTGATGCAGGTGTTTTTTTTCGTATAGCTTCGATCCCTTGAACAAAAGAGCAATTGTTATAAACAAAACAAAGCGGGCCTCTCCTTTTGGGAGGGGCCCGCTTTGTTTACTTTGTATGCTGCGGCGCTGCCTACAGCGACCGTTCCTGAAGGCCGGAGCGGGGCGTACTGTCGGGCTTGGGCGGCTCGGTCACACCTTCCATGCCGGGCAGGGCATCATGCACGTCCGTGGGGGGCAGTTCGCCTTCGCCCACGCGGGGGATGGCACGACTGTCGCGCACGGTGAGCTTGCAGGCCAGACCATAACATTCGTACACCGCGGCCACAGTGGCCTGCAGGGGCTCGCCCTTGCGCAGCGGCGGCGGCACCAGCACATAATAGGTGCGGCTTTCGGAGCCCAGGTGCGGGCGGACATCGCAGGCGATGAGCCATTCGTCCTTTTCGTCGTTGTTCCAGTCCACGATGCCCAACATGGCCAGATTGATGGTCTGGGTGGGGTGGACGATGGTGAAGCCGGTCTTGCGCACGGTGGCATGGCTGGACGGCGTGCGCGTGGCGGCAAAGGTGCTGCCCAGATAGACGTGGCCCCTGTCATTGAACAAAAATTCAGGCGAGAGCTGGCGGAAAAGGATCTCGCCATAGTTCTCGCCCCCGCCACCGGGCAGGGAAATATAGCTGCCGTCGTCGGTGAGCAGGCCGCGGGCTTTCATTTCCTGGGGCATACGCTGGCTCATGGTCACGAAGCCGGGCTTGTCCACAACGGTCACGCCCTTGGCGCCGCAACCGGCCAGCAGGAAGGCCGCGCAAAGCAGCAGAAGAAAACGGGTCATTGGGTACCTCGGTAAAAAATCGTATCAGGAAAAGAGGTGTACGCGTCCCGGCCGGGCTTGTAAAGCCGCTTTCCCCCCTGTCTTTTCAGGAAACAGAGTAGGGCGCGGCAGCCGTCGTCAGGTCAGCCTGAGAGGATGGAAAAGGGAGAAAGCCCTGTACAGGACTTTCTCCCCGGTAGTCATGGAATGCGGTAATACTTAAAGCGATGCTTTAAGCTCTTCCAGATGCGTGCGGGCAAAGTCCAGCGAAGGATCCACTTCCAGCGCGGCCGCCAGATGTTCCATGGCGGCTTCTTTCTGGCCCAGGAATTTTTCGCACAGCCCCAGATTGGCCAGATCCATCACCGAGCCCTTGTCCACCTTGAGCACGGCGTGGAAGGCGGCAGCGGCTTCTTCATAGCGCTTGAGCTTGAACAGGCAGACGCCCAGCAGATTACCGTATTCCTTCATGTCCGGGCACAGGGCCACAGCGTCACGCAGGGGGGACAGGGCTTTTTCCCAGGCGCCGGTCAGCGTGGAGACATAACCTTCGTAAAAGGCGGCCAGACCCTTGGCGTCATTTTCGGGCTGCAGGGGGCGGGCCTGGGCGAAAAGGTCGCGAGCCTCTTCAAAACGTTCCGCACGCAGGGCCAGCATGGCCCGGAAAAAGGGCAGGAAATGCGCGTTGGGGTAGCAGCGCTCCAGCACGGCCAGCCCATGCAGGGCCGTTTCCTCGTCCGCTTCTTCAGCCAGCTTGCGGCCCACGAACAGACCGATGCTCTGGTTGCGGTCACGCTCGCGGAAGGAGAGCCCCGGAGCGATGCAGTAGTGGGCCGGGACGCCCAGATCGGGATGCGTAGTCTCTACAGCATAGACCTGTACCGGTTCCAGATCATGCAGCGCCCGGAGCAGCTCGTCGCGGATGTCGGGCGCTTCCACGCTGGGCAGGTCGGACAGGCGGCAGACGGGCCCTTCCAGCAGCCATTGGATGTCCTCCAGACGCTCGAACTTGGAAAGACCGGAGGCCTCGTAGCAGGCCTGCGTGCAGAAGTCACCGCCCAGCTGGGCGATCTCCGTGACGGCACGGATGGCGGCCTTGGCCGGAGAGGCTGCGGTGCCGGCCGTGAACACGATCTCGGAGCGGGCCGGGAAGGTGGCCGGGTCCCAGGCCACCGCGCCGACAGTGGGCAGCGGCATGCCCAGGGAGAAATCCTTGAGCACGATATGGATGCCTTCCCGCTCAAAGGCGGCCAGCAGGTCGCGCAGGGTGGGATCGTCCACTTCGTGGGGATCGATGGTGGGGGTGGTCAGGCGTTCCCGGTCGATACGGCAGCAGACATGCCGCTCCACCAGTTCGGAAAGGCCCTGCAGAAGTGATTCCTCCGGGCTGTTGCCGGCGGACGTGCCGTTGAATTCGCCCAGCAGCTTGAACCAGTCCAGCGGCAGCCAGACGGTGCGACCGTCAGCCAGATGCGTGGCAGGGAAGAAGTTCCAGCGCAGGGTGCTCATGGCTTCGCGGGCCTGTTCCGGGGAAAGACTGTCGTCCACGGAGCGGCAGATCTCCTCGATGGGCAGCAGATCCTTGCCGAAGCGCTCTTCGGCCTCGGCCCAGGTGGCGCTGACCATATGCGGCAGGCGCTGCCAGAAACTGAAGAAGGCAAAGCGTTCCATCAGCTCCATCAGAGCGGAAGCACGGGCCTGTTCCGGCGAGGAACCTTTGCCCATCTGTTTGCGGGTGGGCATGATGCCGCGGGCGTCCCTGCCGCAAACGCTGAGGTAGACCGGGATGCCCAGACGGCCCACGTCCACGCGGCGGACTTCGGCCAGGATGTCCAGACCGGCGGCCTGCATGCGGGCCTGCACGCGTTCATAGGTCTCCTGGGGCGAGATGGTCTTGTCCAGGTCGCGGGTATAACCCTTGGGGCAAGACTGCAGACGGATGACGGGAAGAGTGGTCGTGCTCATGGCTACTGCTTGCGCTCCAGGATATGCAGGACATAGATGCGGCGCTGTTCCTTGCCGTCGGCATCCTGGCTCTTGACGCCGATATGGCCTTCCTGCACCTGGAAGGTCTTGGCGGCCAGCTTGGCAAAATGCGGTTTGGCGCGGGCCATGTCCGTGCAGAACACGGCCTTGCCGCCCGGGGCCAGATGACGGTCCACAAACTTCAGCAGCGGCCGGTGCAGGTCATCGAGATACAGGAGCTCCGAAGCGACGATGCGGTCGAAGCCTTCGGGAAAGCGCTCGTCCTTGCCGGGACGGGAAACGTCCAGATAGCAGACGTCGATCAGGTCCTGCAGCTTGTTGTGCAGCACGTTGGCCCGGGCGAACTGGAGGGCATCATTGACGATGTCGCTGGTCACGATATGGCGGAAGCCGTAACGGGAGGCCACCAGACTGAGCACGCCACAACCGCCGCCCAGCTCCAGCATGGTCTTGCCCTCGGGCTCCAGCTTGCGCAGGAAGCGCCCCAGCACGAAGGAGCCCGGCCAGACCTTGGCCCAGAGCGGCAGATCTTTCAGCGGGTCATGGATGGCGTGCCGTGCCAGCAGCCCGTCCAGATGGCTTTGCATATTGTTGATGTTCAGGACCTGCAGCTGGCCGTCATCCAGCTGCAGGGGAACAAAGTCCACATCGAAGGTCTTGCGGATGTCCGCAAGGATCTGGTCCAGCATCGTCGTCTCCCGTATATTTTTCCGTCTGGGCCGGATACGTTCCGGCTGGCCGGAAAAGGCTTGTGGAATTCTCAGGGGATCACTAGGAAAATCTGAAAAGCTGAAAAAAAGGAGGCGCCCCGCCCGGGGACGCACTCACGAAGCAGACGGCAAAAGGCCGATGCCGACAATCCATACAGGCATTTGCGCCGCAAATCAACATGCCGGCTTGACAGGGCCCGGTGTGCGGGCTAGGCAGAATGCATGAAAACCATCCATCGCCTCGAAATTGTTGTTGCGGAAAGTGATTACGACTGCGCCACCGGCCTGCTGGCCCTGGAAGTGCCCTTTGGCTGGGAAGAGCAGAGCCTGCCCACCGGCGAGACGCGCTTCCGGGTCCACTGCGAGCAGAAGGATTTTCTGGAACGGCTGCAGCAGCTGCTGAAGCAGACCGTCCCGGCTGCGGAAAGCGCTCTTTCCGAGCTGGAGGAGACCGACTGGCTGGCGGCCTGGCGTCAGTTCTTCACGCCTGTGTGTTGCGGTAACCATTTTGTGGTCCTGCCGCCGTGGCTGGCGGATACGCAGGACTTCCCCGGCCGGACGCCCATCCTCATCGAGCCCAAGAGTGCCTTTGGTACCGGCCATCATGCCACCACGGCCCTGTGCCTGCGTGTGGTCAGCGACCTGCTGGAAGCCGGACGCTTGCAGCAGGGACAGCATTTCCTCGACCTGGGCACCGGTTCCGGGGTTCTGGGCATCGGCTGCTGCAAGTTCGGCCTTACGGGCGAAGGTCTGGACATCGATCCGCTGGCCGTGGACAACGCGGTCGAGAACCGTGCCCTCAACGCCATCGCGCCTGAAAACTTCACCGTGGCCGAGGGCAGCATCGATGCCGTGGCCGGCAAGCAGTTCGACCTGGTGCTGGCCAACATCCTGGCCCGTCCGCTGACCGAGATGGCGGCCGATATCGTGCGCGCCTGCCGCCCCGGCGGTTGCCTCGTCCTTTCCGGGCTCTTGGAGATCCAGGCTGACGGCGTGACCGCGGCCTACAGGGCCCAGGGACTGCCCGAACCGCGCCGTATCATCGACGGCGAATGGGCCGCCCTGGTCTGGGATTCCGTTAAATAGGAAATGTTCTTGACAAGGTTAGGGCCTCCTGCTACATAAGGGCATCTTGAACGCAAAAGCCGCAAGGAGCTTTTTATGAATACTGTCACTTTCATGGGTAATCCTCTCCACCTCGAAGGCAACCTGCCCGTCGTTGGCCAGAAGGCTCCCGAATTCACGGTGTGCAACAACGGCCTCGAACCCCGCAGCCTGAAAGACTACGCGGGCAAGATCGTGGTCCTGGTGAGCGTGCCTTCTCTGGATACGCCCGTGTGTGATATGGAAGTGCGCCGCTTCAACAAAGAAGCCGCTGCCCTGTCCGACAAAGTGCAGATCCTGGCCCTGAGCTGCGACCTGCCCTTCGCTCAGGCCCGCTGGTGCGGTGCCGCCGGCGTGCAGACCGTGGAAAGCCTGTCCGACTACAAAGACGTGGATTTCGGCAAGAACTACGGCGTGCTGATCCAGGAACTGCGTCTGCTGGCCCGCGCCATCTTCGTGGTGGCTCCCGACGGTACGCTGGCTTACAGCCAGCTGGTGCCCGAAGTGACCAACGAGCCTGACTACGACGCCGTTCTGGAAGCGGTGAAGAAGCTGGCCTAACCGGTCCCATCCATTGCTCTGATGCTTCCGGGCTCCCTTCGGGGAGCCCTTTTTTTGTGTCGTCGTCCACCGGAGTCCTTCCTGTCCTTGCTGCTTCCCCGCGGATGCAGGCCAGGGAGCACTGTCCCTGGCCTGCAAGATCATAGAGATGCTGATGGTGTGGCACAAGAAGGCGGCAATGTCCCTCGGTAAACACGGACTGGCAAATGCTCCAAGGGAAGTATGCCGCGTCACGAGTTTTTCTGGATGACTCGTGGAAAAAAGAAACGGAGCAGGGGAGAGCGGATGTACGGGCCACAAATCAAAACCGCCCATCAAAAAACACCCAACGCCTGTCTTTTCGTTTCGTTCTGTGGCGTTCAGCAGGACCAAATAACAAAAAAGGCGCTCCGAAGAGCGCCTTTCTGAAAAGCGGATACGTTGTTGCTATTTGCCCATGGCGTCCATGAAGTCCTTGTTGGACTTGGTCCCGCGCATCTTGTCCAGCAGGAATTCCATGCTGTCGATGGAGGACATGGGAGCCAGGATCTTGCGCAGGATCCAGACGCGGTTGAGGATATCGTCGGAAAGCAGCAGGTCTTCCTTGCGGGTGCCGGTGCGGTTGATGTCGATGGCCGGGAAGATGCGCTTTTCCGCCAGGTGGCGGTCAAGATAGATCTCCATGTTGCCGGTACCCTTGAATTCTTCGAAGATGACTTCGTCCATGCGGGAGCCGGTGTCGATCAGAGCCGTGGCGATGATGGTCAGGCTGCCGCCTTCTTCGATATTGCGCGCGGCACCAAAGATACGCTTGGGGCGCTGCAGAGCGTTGGCGTCCAGACCACCGGAAAGCACGCGGCCAGACGAGGGGGTCACGGCGTTATAGGCGCGGCCCAGACGGGTGATGGAGTCCATAAGGATGACCACGTCCCGCTTGCGTTCCACCAGACGCTTGGCTTTTTCCAGCACCATTTCACAGACCTGCACGTGGCGCTGCGGCGGTTCGTCAAAGGTGGAGCTGATGACTTCGGCCTTTTTCACGGTACGTTCCATGTCCGTGACTTCTTCGGGGCGTTCGTCGATGAGCAGGACGATCAGATAGACGTCGGGATTGTTGGCATTGATGGCGTTGGCCAAAGACTGCAGCAGAACAGTCTTGCCGGTACGCGGCGGGGCCACGATGAGACCGCGCTGACCACAGCCGATGGGCGACATGATGTCGATGACGCGGTTGGAAAGATTTTTCTCGCCGTTTTCCATGATCAGCTGGTGATCAGGATAGATGGGCGTCAGGTTGTCGAACAGAACGAGATTTTTGGCATTTTCCGGCGGTTCGAAGCCGATCTCCGTCACTTTGAGCAGGGCAAAGTAGCGTTCGCCTTCTTTTGGGGGGCGGATCTGGCCGGAAACGATATCGCCTTTACGCAGGGAAAAGCGGCGGATCTGGGAGGGAGAAACATAGATGTCGTCCGGGCCGGGCATGTAGCTGCACAGGGGAGAGCGCAGGAAGCCGAAGCCGTCGGGCAGGATCTCCAGGACGCCATCCCCGTAGATGGCACCGTTTTGGGAGGCACAGGCCTGCAGGAGGGCGAAGATGAGTTCTTGCTTGCGCATGGAGCTGGCATTTTCGATCTCGTACTGCTCAGCCAGTTCCATCAGGGCCTGCATGCTGCGGGTTTTCAGTTCTGTCAGGCTCAGGCCGCTATCTGAAAGTAAGGCGGGTGCAGCCTTTTTTTTACGGACGTATTTACGGGGTGCTTTTTCCATGGGCGTAGAAAGCACGCATCACCGAAAAACGGCAATGCGATGCAAAAAGATGTTATGGGATTGGAAGAAAAAAGGCGTGTGAAAAGCGTGTAGCCTATCTTGTGGCCGGAAGCAAGTAAAAAATAGTTAATGCGCAGTGGTCGCAGGCTGCTTGGCAGGCGGGGAATAAAGGGAGATGAGCTCGGACTGCAAGTCCCGCTGTTCCGTCTTGAGGACTTCGCCCAGTTCACCGGTCACAAGGCTCATGGCCTGTTCCAGGAGACGCCGTTCACCAAAGGAAAGATCCTTGGTACGGCCGATGAGGAGGAGTTCGCGCAGGACGTTGGCGACGATGGAAAGGTCAGGACTCTTGAGGCGTTCGGAATACTCGCGGAAGCGCCGGTTCCAGTTCTGGCCTGTGTGGACGGTCTGCTGGGGGTTGTTGCGCAGCGCTTCCCAGATGTGTTCTGCTTCCTTGGTGCTGACCAAAGTGCGCAGACCAACATTAGAGGCATTTTTGACAGGTACCATGAGGGTGATACTGTTGGCCCGGATGCGCACGATGTAGAAATCGCACGCCGAACCACCAATATTCTGGCTGTCGATGCGCTCTATCTGGCCCACTCCTTGAGCTGGGTACACTACAAGCTGTTCGGATGTAAACATTTCCGTCCAAGGGTTGAAGTGCCCGCGCCAAACGCGAAGAAAAATAGCAAATGTGGAAAAGATTCAGGTAATCTTTTCCACTGTTAAAAGAACATAACGTACAACCAATCATTAGTCCAGCAAAAATTTTTTTTACTGGAATCATGACAAAAAAAAGCCGGCCATAGGCCGGCTCATGATCAGGAACGGGTCGCCCGCACAGCAGCTTCCAGTCCTTTTTTTGCAAAAATTTCCACTACTTCAAGCGCCTTATCAGTCGCTGTCCGTATCTTGTCGGCATCTTCACTGCAAGGACGCCCCAGCACCCAGTTGATGACGTCCCCTTTCTGGGGAGGCCGCCCGATACCGATACGCAGACGGTAGAAGTCCGGCGTCCCCAGCAGCTGGGTGATGGACTTGAGCCCGTTGTGCCCGGCGTTGCCGCCCCCCTTCTTGAAGCGCAGCTCTCCGGCGGGGATATCCAGTTCATCATGCACCACCACCAGCTGATCGGGGCGGATCTTGTGCCAGGCCAGCAGGGGCTGGACACACTGGCCGCTCAGATTCATGAAGGTCTGGGGCATGGCGGCCAGCCAGTCTCCGGGCAGCCCGTCATAGCGCAGCCGCCACAGTTCACAGGAGAATTTGCCTCCGTTCTGGCTCTGTACCTGGCCGCCTTCCCGGCGGGCATGATCCAGCAGGCTTTCCACAAAGGCAAAGCCGCAATTATGGCGCGTTCCGGCATACTGGTTGCCGGGATTGCCCAAACCAACGACGACACCACCAAAATCCATGACAGTTTCCTTACAGGTGAAGAGAGAGTGGCAGGCCGTGACCACTGGCCAGCGCCGCCACATGGGCGGCTGTCCTGGCGGCCACGACGGGGGAGAGGATGGCCAGATGGCCACCCCGAGGCAGCCAGATACAATGTTTTTCCGGGGCCGTCACCGCGGCGAACGTCTCCTCGATCAGAGGTCTGGTGAACAGAGCGTCGTCGAGAGCACTGAAAAGATAGAACGGGCAGTGGACCGTGGACGCTACCGAGGTGCTGAACAGGGAGTACAGGTACGCCAGGGGATAGCTTGTCCTGGCCTGCCGGCGATCAAGGGGAAGATGCAGGCAGCCGGCAAGGATCTTTTTGACCGACAGATAGCTGAATACGGGCAACGGCAGCCGGGGCAAGCAGGTGCTGAGTATCTTCAGCCCGGCCAGCAGACGATCACGCTGCGCTGCCCAGGGAGCGAATCGGGTCAGTTCTATGGCCCGGCGGCTTTGCGGGAAAATCCCGCTGAATGCGAAACAGGCACGCATCCGTTGACTGCGGGAGGCGTGGGCCATGGCCAGGATCCCTCCCTGACTGTGACCGGCAAGGAGCAGAGGCCCCATGCCGTGACCGTGCAGCCAACGTTCCGCATCCAAGCCGTCCTGCAGCAGGTCGTCAAAGCTGAACAGACGCCGGTGCGGGTTGCTGCCATGTCCGGTCAGGTGCAGGGCCGCGACGGCAAGTCCGTTTTTCCAGAGGCAATGCAGGAACGTCCGGTACTGGACCGGACAGAACATGGTCCCCGGATAAAAAACGAGGCAGGAGGCGCCCGGTCTGGGCCACAGCTCGATGCTTACCTGCCGGTTTCCGTGGCGCAGGGTATGATACTGCAGGCGAGGAAGGCTGGACATACGTATAAAAATCAGGCCGGCCTCAAAAGAGACCGGCCTGAAAAAAACTGCGGTGAAAGGCGCCTTATTCGGCGGCTTCGGCAGCGTCCTTGCTCTTGGAGAACACGCTCACGATGGCGAAGTTCTTGTCGAACACGGCCTTCACGTTTTCGGGGAGAGCCAGGGTCTCCACGGTCACGCTGTCATTGATGCCCATGTCGGTCACGTCGATGGTCACCTTCTTGGGCATGTCCAGAGGCTTGCTGCACAGACGCACGCTTTCGCGGTAGGTTTCCATCACGCCGCCCAGCTTGACGCCGCGGGCAACACCCACGAATTCGATCGGCACGTCGACCTTGACTTCCTTGTCCAGATCCACACCGTAGAAGTCCACATGGGTGAAGGCCTTCTTGTAGGGGTGCTTCTGCACTTCCCAGAACATGACGGGATGCACGGTCTTGGTGCCGTTGTCGTCGATTTCCAGGTTGAACACGGCGGTACGGCCCATTTCGGCGTACATCTTTTCCAGAGGCAGAGCAGGAGCCTGCACGGCGATGTTGTCACCCTTGGCGGTGTAGAACACACCGGGGATCATGTCCTGCGTGCGCGCACGGCCCGCAGGGCCTTTGCCGCTACCTTCACGCTTTTGCACGCTCAACGTCTTTTCAATGGTCATGTTTAACTCCTTACCTAGTGCCGCATGAAAGTGCGGGAAGTTTTCTTATTATGGAGTCGGGAAAACCCGGCATTATACAAAGAGAACGCTGACGGAGGAACCCGTGTGGATGTTGTGGATGGTCTTGCCCAGCAGGGCAGCCACAGACACCACCTGCAGCTTGGGACACTGTGCCAGCTTTTCACCCAGCGGGATGGTATCGGTCACGATGACGCGGTCCAGAGCCTCGGTAGCATTGATGCGGTCGATGGCGGGGCCGGACAGCACACCGTGGGAAGCACAGGCGATGATCTTCTTGGCGCCGTACTTGAGCAGCACGTCGGCACCGGCGCACAGAGTACCGGCAGTATCGATGATGTCGTCAACGATGATGGCGGTCTTGCCTTCCACGTCACCGATGACGTGCATGGCCTGGGCCTGGTTGGGCTTGTCGCGACGCTTGTCCACGATGGCCAGAGGAGCATTCAGGCGCTTGGCGTAGGAACGGGCGCGTTCCACACCGCCGGCGTCGGGGGAGACGATGACGATGTCGCCTTCGATCTGGCGCAGGGGTTCCATCATGACAGGAGCGGCATACAGGTTGTCCACAGGGCAGTTGAAGAAGCCCTGGATCTGACCGGCATGCATGTCGATGGTCACCACACGGCCGGCACCGGCCACGCTGATGAAGTCGGCCACCATCTTGGCGCTGATGGGGGCGCGGGGGCTCACCTTGCGGTCCTGGCGGGCATAGCCGTAGTAGGGGATCACAGCCGTGATGCGGCCGGCGCTGGCGCGCTTGAGGGCGTCGAGCATGAGGCAGAGCTGCATCAGGTTGCGGTTGACCAGCGGGGGACAGGTGGGCTGGACAACGAACACGTCATCGCCGCGCACGTTGTCGCCGATTTCAATGCGCAGCTCGCCATCGCTGAAGGTGGTTGCCAGAGTAGGAGTAAGCTGACAGCCGAGGTGGTCGCAAATGGCTTTGGCCAACTCGGGATTGGAAGAACCCGTGACAATCTTGAGATCGCTGAACATGGTCCGTTCACCTTGCCGATAGCGGCAGCAGTTATGGTTTGGGTGTGGCTGGGATGGAAGGGCTCGAACCTTCGAATGACGGAGCCAAAACCCGTTGCCTTACCACTTGGCTACATCCCAGCATTCATGGGCAGCACAAAGACCTTCCCGTACTGTGACTCCAGGCTTTGCGCTGCCGCCTCGGCTGCGTGACGGGCTGAGAACAGGCCGAACATGCTCGATCCACTGCCGCTCATGCGTGCACAAGCGGCCCCGGAATGGAGCAGATGTTGGCGGATTGTCTCTAATTGCGGGTATTCACGCACAACGGCGGGCTCCAGATCGTTACGGATTTGGAGCACGTTTTCTGTGGTGATGCGGAACGTCGTTCCCGTCCCGGCATATTTACCCATCACGAGAAGCGTTTCATTATCCTTGCTCTCCGGATTTGTCAAGCCTTTACCACCAGCTTTTTCCGCTTCCGCCATCAAATCGTCATAGGCGCGGTAGGCCCAGGGGGTGGAGACCGACACGGGCGGACAGACCAGCACCAGCCACCAGCCGGGCAGATCCACTGCCGCGGGCGTCAGCACCTCGCCGATACCGGTCACGCGCCGGGGCTGCCCGTGAAGGAAAAAGGGGACGTCCGCACCGACCTTGATGGCGGCTTTTCCCAGCTCTTCCAGCGGCAGAGGCGTCTCCAGGCAGCTGTTGAGCCACAGGAGCAGGGCTGCGGCATCGCTGCTGCCGCCCCCCAGGCCTGCGCCGTGAGGGATACCCTTGCGCAGGGTGACATCCACGCCCGGGCAAGCAACCTGTTCCGGCAGCAGGGCCGCGAAAGCGGCATGGGCCTTGGTCAGGGTGTTATGCTCCAGGTCGATGCCGGGGGTGTCGCAGAACACGCGGATGCCTGCCGCTTCCCTGCGTTCCACTTCCAGGACGTCGAACGGCCGGGCCAGCGGATAGAATACGGAATCAAGGGTATGATAGCCGTTGGGCAGGACGCCGGTTATCTCCAGCCCCAGATTGATCTTGCAACCGGTGCGGATCTCCACGTTGTCCCCCTACAGGGTCTCGACCACAAAATGGTCGTTGGTGTAGACGCAGATCTCCGAAGCGATCTTCATGGATTCCAGGGCCAGCTCCCGGGCGGGGAGGCTGCTGTGGCGCAGCAGGGCACGGGCTGCGGAAAGGGCATAGGGGCCGCCGCTGCCGATGGCCGCCACGTCATCGTCGGGCTCGAACACGTCCCCGTTACCGGAAAGCAGCAGGATATGCTCGCCGTCAGAGACCAGGAGCATGGCTTCCAGGCGGCGCAGGTATTTGTCCTTGCGCCATTCCTTGGTCAGCTCCACAGCGGAACGCTGCAGATTGCCGCGAAATTCCTTGAGCTTGGCTTCGAACAGTTCGAACAGGGTGAAGGCATCGGCCGTGGCACCGGCAAAGCCGGCCACGATCTTGCCGTCATACAGGCGGCGCACCTTGCGGGCGGTGTGCTTCATGATCATGGACTGGCCCAGGGTGACCTGGCCGTCCCCGGCCATGGCAACCTGTCCGTCCTTCTTGACTGCCAGAATCGTCGTCGCGTGCGTTTCTATCATCGGTCTTCCCAGATTTCCTTGCGTTCTTTGTACACCGCATCCAGCTTGCGGAAAGCCGCACTGTCGGCGGATTTTTCCGTCTTTGCCTTGGCCTGCTTGAAGTAGCGCTCTGCCAGCTTGCGGTTGTTGGAGTAAATGGCACTGTAGGCCATGTGGATGTAGGCCAGTCCGGTCTTGCCTATGGAGCCCAGCGAACGGGCATAGGCTTCATGGACATCGGCGGCTTCCGGCACGGCCCGCAGGACTTCCGTATAGTACGGCTGGGCCTGCCGGGCGCGGCCGGTCTCATCCAGCATGCGCGCATAAAAGAATCTGGCCATGAAATCGTTTTTGTCCAGCTGCATGGCCTGACGCAGCAGGCCTTCCGCCCTGGCCATGTCGCCTTTGCGGTAGTGAAAGGTCCCGGCTTCGCGCAGCACCAGCGGGTCCTTGGGGGCCAGCTGCAGGGCCTGATCGAAGGCGGCGGCAGCTTCGCGCACGTTGTTCCTGCGCGAAAGGACCATGCCCCGCCCCATGCAGGAAAGGGCGTCCTTGCCGGAAAAACGCTGCAGGGCCGCCTGGCTGTCGCCGTAGCGTCCCCAAAGGACGGTCTGGACCCTTTTGAAGCGGCGATTGTCGAAGGACCGGTTGCGGATGGAAGCGGGGAAGGAACTCAGCCGGGCCTGGATGCCGTTGATGCGGTCACCGATATCCGGGTGGGTGGACAGATAGGCGGGCACGCTGGCTCCCGCCATCCAGCTTTTCTGGCGCATGATCTTGAAGCCGCCCACCATGCCGGAAGGCGGATAGCCCGCCTTGGTCAGGTACTGCAGGCCGATCTGGTCGGCTTCGTTCTCGTCCAGACGGCTGTAATTGAGCATGGCGGACTGACCTGCGCCCAGGGCCCCGACGGCCACGGCGCCGCCCGCAGGCCCGCCGACGGCCACGCCGGCGATGGCCAGCAACAAACTGCCCACGGACAGATACTGGGCCCGCTCCAGACGCGAGGCCACATGGCGCTGGGTCACATGGGCCAGCTCATGCGAAAGAACGCCAGCCAGCTGGCTCTCATCCTCGAAGTTCATGATCAGTCCGGTAAAGACATAGACATGGCCGCCGGGGATGGCAAAGGCGTTCATGGCGTTATGCAGGATGACGCCGGACGTGAAAGTGAAGGGCTGGGGCGGGATGGCCTTGACCAGACGACGGACAAGGCCATCCACATATTTGCTGACTTCGGGGTCGTCGACCATGGGCAGGCTGGAGCGGATGGCCACATCGAATTTGTGCCCCATCTCCTTCTCGTCCTTGAGGGAGACCCCTCCGAAGAAGAATGCCCGGGCCGTCAGCGGCAGAAGCAGCTGGGCGACCAGGAAGACACTCAACATCACCAGCGCCACAGGGCGACGGAACTTCCCGAAACGATGCAGCATCGTCACCTCGCTAAGCTATATCCCAGACCTGCCCTTCCACGGTGTCGCGCACGGCCACGCCCAGTTCGGCAAGCGCGGCGCGCAGTTCGTCGGAGCGGGCAAAGTCCTTGGCGGCACGGGCCGCGGCACGCTCGTCTAGAAGGGCCTGCACGCGCGGCACGTCGATATTCAGACGGGCCGCCCGCTGGTCACGCAGGGCCAGCAGGAAGGTGGCCGGGTCCTGGCCGAACAGGCCCAGCTGGGCCGACCAGTCATTCCGGCGCTCGAAGAACTCTTCCAGCAGACGGCGGGCGCCTTCGCCCGCGCGCAGGGCCTTGTCTTCCAGCACGCGGTTGACCAGGCGCACCTGGGAGAAGATGTGGCCAAGGGCCTGGGCCGTGTTCACATCGTCGTCCAGAGCGGCATTGAAGCCCTGACCGTGTTCGTCCCATTCTTTGAGGATGTCGGCGGGCAGATCGACTTTCTTCCACTTGGCGCGCTCCAGAGCCTTGCCGGCTTCCAGCTGGCATTCGTAGATGCGCTGCAGGGCCTTTTCGGACTCGTCCATGATGTCGGCCGTGAAGTCGATGGGGCTGCGGTAATGCTTGCCCAGCAGGAAGAAGCGCAGGGTCTCGGGCAGGTAGCTGGCCAGGATGTCGCGGATTGTCTTGAAGTTGCCCAGCGACTTGGACATCTTTTCGGCATTGACCTGCACGAAGCCGTTATGCACCCAGAAACGGGCCAGCTGGCAGCTGCAGGCGGCTTCGGTCTGGGCGATCTCGTTCTCGTGATGGGGGAAGATGAGGTCCTGGCCGCCGCCGTGGATATCCAGGGGCAGATATTCCTTGCTCATGGCCGAGCATTCGATATGCCAGCCGGGACGGCCCTTGCCCCAGGGGCTTTCCCAGAAGGGCTCGCCGGGCTTGGCCGCCTTCCACAGGGCAAAGTCCAGGGGATCCTGCTTTTCTTCACCGGGAGCCACGCGGGCACCGGCCTGCAATTCGTCCAGGCTGCGGCCGGAGAGCTTGCCGTAAGGCGGATAGGCACGCACGCGGAAGTACACGTCGCCGGACGGCACGGCATAGGCCTTGCCCTGGGCGATGAGCTCGGAACAGAGATCCTGCATCTGCTGGATGTATTCGGTGGCGCGGGGCTCGTGATCGGCACGCACCACGTTCAGGCGGTCCATGTCTTCATGGAAGGCATCGATGTAGGTCTGTCCCACTTCACGCCAGTCGCGTTTTTCTTCATTGGCGCGGCGGATGATCTTGTCGTCCACGTCGGTGAAGTTGCGGACAAAGGTCACATCCAGCCCCAGGGCGCGCAGATGGCGCACCAGCACGTCGAAGACCAGGGCGGACCGGGCATGGCCGATGTGGCAGTAGTCATAGGCGGTGATGCCGCAGACATACATGTTGACCTTGCCGGGCCGGACAGGGACGAATTCTTCCTTTTTACGGGTAAGGGTATTGTACAGCTGCATGACAGGTCCCACAGACTAGGCGTTGAGGAGGTCGATGCGGCGCTGATGGCGGCCGCCTTCGAATTCGGTGGACAGGAAGGTATCGACGATGGCAAGCGCCAGCTCCACGCCCGTGACCCGGGCCCCCAGGCACAGCACGTTGGCATTGTTGTGCAGGCGGGTGAAGCGGGCATGCAGTTCCGTGGTGCACAGCGCCGCGCGGATGCCCTTGTGACGGTTGGCCGCTATGGACATGCCGATCCCCGTACCGCAGATCAGGATGCCGGGCACATCTTCGGCTTCGACAGCATTGCACAGGGCGTGGGCGAACACGGGGTAATCGCAGCTTTCCTTGCTGTAGGTGCCGTGGTCGGTGACCGTATAGCCCATCTTTTCCAGATGGGCGCGCAGGGTTTCCTTGAGTTCGATACCGGCGTGGTCACAGGCCATGTGGATGGATTTCATGATCTCTCCTTAGGGTTATTGCTGGGGAGCCGTGTAGCGTTCCAGGGGCAGCACCGGGGTGCTGTCCGGCAGAAGCAGACTCAGCTGTTCGTTATTGAAAGGAGCCGGGGCCTGACGTTCCTTGACCAGCAGCACGGCCGTCTGGCCGTCGGGGTGGCGCAGGCTCACGCGACGGGGCAGACCGGCCTCGTCATACGCGATGGCCATGCTCCAGCCGCGACTGCCGTTTTCCTGCCAGGCCACAGCCTGGCCCTGGGCGTCGATCTCCAGAAGGCCGCCCACGGCAGAAGAAAGGGTAAAGCCGACATGGCCGTTGGCAAGGGCCTGACTGTCGGAGTAGCGGTCACCGAAGACCGTCACGAGACGGCCGTTGAGCAGGGCCGCCAGCTCATCCAGGGCAAAAGGCACCGGTACGCCGACGCGCAGCAGGGGCTTGTTGCTGCCCTGATGGAAAAAGGCCCGGTTTTCCGTGGGACTGTACACGAGGAACTCATCGCCGGATTCCCAGATCTTGGCCACCACGGCCCCGATACCGGCCATGACGTCCATGCGCAGGCTCCGGCTGTCATTGCCCCAGAGCAGGGCCGTGACACGCCGGGTATCGCCCTCCGTACCAAAACGCAGACTGGCGTTCAAAAGATAAGGGGCTTCCTTGACGGCTCCGCTGCGGGCCACGAAGGCCTGCCAGCGGTCGGCGCTGTCGGCAGGCGGCACGGTGGAAGGCTGGCGGGCACAGGCCGAAGCCATGAACATCAGGACGATGAGACAAAGGATCTTTTTCATAGGTCCCCCAGACGCTGGCGCAGGGATTCCGCATTGGCGGGTTTGAGTTTCAGGGCCTGTTCGTAGGCCTTGCGGGCTTCCTCTTTCTGGCCCGCGGCGGCGGCGATGTCGCCGTAATGTTCCAGTATCTCGGCTTCGGGCGAGGGGACGAGAGCCACCGCACGCCGGATGTTCTGCAGGGCCTCTTCCGTACGGCCCAGGCGGAACAGGGCCCAGGCCAGGGAATCCACGATGAAGAACTGGTCAGGGGCCAGACGGTCGGCCCGCTGCAGCAGCTCCAGGGCGTGTTCCAGATCCTTCCCCTGTACGGCCAGGCTGTAGCCCACATAGTTCAGGGCCTGATAGTGCTCCGGATGGCTGGCGATGATGCCCTGCATGACCTTCATGGCTTCATCGCGCTTGCCGAGGCTGTCCAGAAGGCTGCCGAGGGTAAAGGCCAGTTCCGAGCTTTCCGGAACTATCTCCACGGCCTGACGGGCCCTGGCCAGGGCCTCGTCCATGGCCTTGAGACGGGCCAGCAGACGGACCTCCAGCAACAGCAGGGTCTCGTTGCGGGCATGGCGCTGCTGCAGATTGCGCACGGAGGCCAGCGCCTCCTTTTCCTTGCCCGCATCGGCCAGGATCTGGGCTTTCAGCCCTTCCGCCTGTACGGCCGTGGGACTGCTGGCCGGGATCCGGGCCAGCCAGCTCAGGGCCAGTTCCGTGTCACGGCGCTGGTCACGGGCGATGCCGGCCAGCATCAGGAAAACGTCAGGCGGTACGCCCGGTTCGTCCAGCATCTCCTTGAGCAGCCGCTCTGCCTGCAAATAATGGCGGCTTTCCAAGAACATGCTGATGGCGGTGAGCTTGAACGCCGCGGCATCCGGGCCCTTGCGGAAATATTTCAGGGCCTTTTCCGGCTGGTTGAGACGCAGCGAAAGGTGGACGAGGCGCAGGCATACATCCTGCTCGGAGACCTGGAGCTTGAGCAGCTTTTCGTAGATGGTGCGGGCCTCGTTCCACTGCTTTTGCTGTTCGTAGGCATAGGCCAGTTCCACCAGGGCCTCGACAAAGTCCGGCATGGCCTGGATGGCCTTCTGGAGCAGCGGGATGGCTTCCGCACGGCGCTGCATCCCGATCAGGGCCCGGGCATGGTAATAATCCACCATGGGCGTCCGTTCACCGGCAGCGATACTGCCGATGTGCTTTTCCGCCTCATCGAATCTTTTGGCCTTGACCAGCAGCAGGATCAGCTCCATGCGGGCATCCAGGGAGTCGGGATGCCGCGCCACGAAGGCCCGGATCTGCTCCAGGCCCTGTTCCGTCTTGCCGTGGGCCGCCAGGGCCTCGGCGCTGAACAGATTGAGGGGCAGATCGTCGGGCCAGACCTGCAGGCCCAGCTCCAGCAGGGGCAGCACCTTTTCCGAACGACGGCTGTCCAGCCACAGGGCGCCTTCCAGCCAGGCCTTGGCAGGCAGGGTGCCGCCGGTCATCTGCTGGGCCGCCTGCAGGAGCAGTTCTTCATCCTCGTCGGCAAGGGCCTGCATATAAAGGAGATAGGCGTAGGTATCCTTGGCGGCCGGCGAAAGCTCTTTTTCCTCGGGCAGGATCTCGATGCCCTGGAAAGAGGGGGAAGCGGCCCCGCTCCGGGGCTGGGTGGAGGCACAGCCGCCGCATCCCAGCAGGGAAAGGGACAGCGAACCGCTCAGCAGGGCAGAGCAGAGCAGGAGGATGGTCTTGTTTCTCATAGATTATTGAATCCAGGCGTCGGAAAAGTCCTTGATGTCCAGGGCCAGATGCTGGCGGATCTTCTCCAGAAGACGGGCTTCCAGCTGGCGCACGCGTTCGCGGGTCACGTTATATCGTTCACCGATCTCGCGCAAGGTGACGGGGTCATCTGTCAGCAGCCGGTTCTGCAGGATGTAGAGTTCCTTCTCGTTGAGCTTGGGCAGGATGGTCTTGAGCTTTTCGCGCAGCAGCTCCGCCACTTCGGAATCCCCCAGACTGTCCTCGATGCCCGGTCCCAGGGCCGGAAGGAAGTCCATACGTGTGGCGCCGCCCGCATCTTCCCCCACCTGGGCGTTGAGGGAAAGATCGTTGGCGGCAAGGCGCTGATCCATCTCCGTGATCTGTTCTTCACTGACGCCCAGACGCTCGGAGAGCATGGCGGCGTCGGGGTCGAAGCCCTGGGCGATCAGCTTTTGCCGTTCACGGTTGAGATTGTAGAACAGCTTTCGCTGCACCTGGGTGGTGCCGATCTTGACCATGCGCCAGTTATCCATGATGAACTTGAGGATGTAGGCCTTGATCCAGAAAGAGGCGTAGTAGGAGAACTTGATGCCTTTGTCGGGGTCGAACTTGTTGACGGCCCGCATGAGGCCCACATTGCCTTCCTGCACGAGGTCGAGAACGTTCTGCATCCAGCGGCGCTGGAAGTCCATGGCGATGCGCACCACAAGGCGCAGATGCGACGAGACCAGCCTGAAGGCGGCGTCGGGGTCGTTGTGATCGCGCACCCGCACGGCCAGCTCGTGTTCTTCCTCGGGCTTGAGCATGGGGAAGCGGCTCACCTCGCGCAGGTAAAGCTGCAAACTGTCCCGGCCGCCGGTGGACGGCAGGCGGGGCATGGACGGCGCAGGGAGGCTGGATTCGTCATGGCTGCCTTCGGTAAGCAGCATGGGGCCGTCGTCGCCCACATCCAGTATCTCGCCCTGGTCGAGGCTGTCCTCATCGAGTTCTTCCAGCGAGTCCAGAGAGCTGTCTTCGTCTGCGGCATCCAGGACTTCCACGTCCGCCACAGGCGCGGAAGAAGGGTGATCGGGGACATTCTTGTTGTTTTTCTTCATTATTTTCCTCAGGGGGCTGATGACATCCCTGATGTCGGTGTAGCCCCATGCTATAGTTTTGATTTGTCCTTTTCAATGATTTTCAGTAGTAAAAGCCTTGCGGCTGCCTTGCAGCCGGCCCTTTGACGGGCAGATGCCACATTTTATTACAAAGGCTGGGTACAGGAATGAAATTTGTTCAGCGCCTTGCGGAAAGGCGCCCGTTGTTGCTCGATGGCGCCATGGGGACCATGTTGCAGGCTTCCGGCCTGCCGGCCGGGGTGAGCCCGGAAGAGTTCTGCATGGAGCGACCGGATATCCTTCAGGGTATCCACAAAGCCTATCTCGATGCGGGAGTGGACATCATCACTTCGTGCACGTTCGGCGGCAATCCCTGCAAACTCCCGGCCTCCCTGGATGTTTTTACGTTCAACAAGCGTATGGTGGAGACCGCGCGCGCCGCGGCCGCCCAGGCCGGGCGTCCTGTCTTCGTAGCCGGCAACGTGGGCCCGAGCGGTCATTTTGCCCGTCCGCTGGGCGATATGGAGCCTGAGGAACTCATCAAGGCCTTCTCGGAGCAGATCCGCGGCCTCGTGGCTGGCGGGGCGGACCTCATCTTCATCGAGACCCAGTTCGACCTGGCCGAAGCCAGGGCCGCCGTGACGGCTGCGCGTCAGGTCTGCGACCTGCCCGTCATGGTCTCCATGACTTTCGAGCAGGGCGTCAGCCTGACGGGCTCTTCGCCCACCATCTTTGCCGAGACCATGCAGAACATGGGCGTGGCGGCCCTGGGCACCAACTGCAGCCTGGGGCCGGATCAGATGCTGCCCGTGGTGGAAGAGCTGCTGTCCGTCTGTTCCTGCCCCGTCGTCGCGGAACCCAATGCCGGTCTGCCGGAGCTGCGCGGCTCGGAGACCGTCTTCCCTCTGGGGCCGGAGGCCTTTGCCCAGAAAACGGCGGCCTTCGCCGCCCGCGGGGCACGGGTGCTGGGCGGCTGCTGCGGCACCACGCCCCAGCATCTGGCGGCCCTGCGTCAGGCCCTGGAAAGCGTGACCTGCGACGAGCGTCCGGTGGTCAGCCCTTCGGGCATCTGCCTGACCAGCCGTTCGCAGCTCCTGCGCCTGGGAGAAGGGCAGCCGTTCAGCGTCATCGGCGAGCGCATCAATCCCACGGGCAAGAAGGAACTGACCCGCCAGCTGCAGGCCGGGCAGTTCGATGAAGCCTTCCGCCTGGCCGATGAGCAGCTGCAGGCCGGGGCCCGCATCCTTGATGTGAACGTGGGCGCCTCTCTGGTGGACGAGACCGTGCTCCTGCCCGATCTGGTGCAGCGTCTGGTCTCCCGGGTGGACGTGCCCCTGTCGCTGGATTCTTCCAATGCCCAGGCCATCGCCCGTGCCTTGCCCTACTGTCCGGGCTCCTTCCTTGTCAATTCCATCAGCGGCGAAGCCGGGCGCATGGAACTGCTGGGACCTGTCTGCCGCGATTTCGGCGCGCCCTTCATCCTGCTTCCCCTGCAGGGGACGAAACTGCCCGTCCGGGCCTCCGAGCGTATCGCCATCGTGGAAAAGCTGCTGGAGCAGGCCGACTCCCTGGGCATCCCCCGCCGTCTGGTGATGGTGGACATCCTGGCCCTGTCGGTGTCCTCCAAGCCTGAAGGCGCCCTGCAATGCCTTGAGATGGTCCGCTGGTGCCGCAGCCAGGGCCTGGCGACCACACTGGGCCTTTCCAACGTTTCGTTCGGCCTGCCTGCCCGCGACCTGCTCAATGCCACCTTCATGGCCATGTGCGCGGGCGCCGGTCTGTCCTCCTGCATCGCCAATCCTTCCGCTCCCCGTCTGCATGAGGCCTGCGATGCCGTGGCCGTGCTGCAGGGGAGCGACAGCAATGCCGGGTCGTTCATCGCCTCCTATGCCGGCTGGAAGGCCAGCGGCGGTGTGGTCAGGGCCGGCAAGGGCCCGGGCGCCGCTGCCGAGACCCTGGGGGATGCCGTCCTTTTCGGCGATCTGGAAAACGTGCTGCCCCTGCTGGAAAAGGAACTGGCCGCCGGTGCCGAGCCTTTCGCCCTGGTGCAGGACGTCCTGATCCCGGCCATCACCGAAGTGGGGACGCGCTATGAGCGCCGGGAGTACTTCCTGCCGCAGCTCATCCGCGCGGCGGAGACCATGCAGAAGGCCTTTGCCCACCTCAAGCCCCTGCTGGAGAAGAGCCGCGGCCCCGAGGAACGTCCCGTGATCGTCATGGCCACTGTGGAAGGGGACATCCACGATATCGGCAAGAACATCGTCTGCCTGCTGCTGGGCAACCACGGATTCGACGTCATCGACGCCGGCAAGGATGTCCCGGCGGAGCAGATTGTCGCTTGCGCTTTGGAACATAAGGCGCGTATCATCGGCCTGTCGGCTCTGATGACCACGACCATGGTACGGATGGAAGATACCATCCGTCTGGTGCGGGAGCGCAATCTCCCCATCAAGGTGCTGGTGGGCGGCGCTGCCGTGACCCAGGCCTTTGCCGATGCCATCGGCGCGGATGCCTATTGCGAAGATGCGGTCAGCGCAGTGCGGGCCGCCAAACAGTTTGTCACAGGATAATCCCATGAAGCGATTTATTTTGCCCCTGCTGCTTCTGACCCTGTTCCTGCCCTGCCTGGCGCAGGCCCAGGAGTACAAGACCGTGGGGCTCAAGGACCTGACCTCCATAGTGGCCCAGAACAAGGGCAAGGTCGTCATGCTCAACTTCTTCGCCACCTGGTGCCCCCCCTGCCGTGAGGAGATCCCGGATCTTGTCAGCCTGGCGCCCAAGTACGAGGGCAAGGTCGTCATCGTGGGCCTTTCGGTGGATGAGGACGCGAGCACGCTCCCGGCCTTCCTCAAGCGGCTGAAGGTCGACTACCCTGTGTACAGGGCCAGTGAAGACGTGATCCGCGCCTTCAACGTGCGCACCATCCCGCACAATGTTTTTTACGGCAAGAACGGACGTCTGGCTCTGATGGGGTCGGGCATGGTCTCGAAAAAAGAACTGACGGAAATCTTTGATTCTCTCGGAGAGCAAAAATAATGAGCGACACCTACACGGTACGCCGTGCGACCATGGACGATGTGAAGGATATCCATGCCCTGCTGATGGAAAATGCGCGCAAGGGCCTGCTGCTGCCCCGTGCGCTGATCTTTCTGTACGGCCATGTCCGTAATTTCCTGGTCATCGACGACCCCCGGGGCGGCCTGGCCGCCTGTTGCGCCCTGGCGCCTGTCTGGGAGGATCTGGCCGAAGTCTGCTCCCTGGCCGTGCGCGAAGATCTGCGCAAGCAGGGCCTGGGCCGCAAGATCGTGATGGCCTGTGTCGATGACTGTCGCATCCTGCACCTCAAGAAGGTCTTCTCCCTGACGTATCAGGCGGCTTTCTTTGAGCGCATCGGTTTCCATGAGGTGGACAAGGGCGTCCTGCCCCAGAAGATCTGGGCCGACTGCGTGCATTGCGCCAAGTACCCCGACTGCGACGAAACCGCCATGTTCCTGGAGCTCGATTAAGATGAACGCCATCAAGGAACGCAAGATCGTCTATACCTCCGGCCAGATCGCCGAACGCGTGCGTGCCATGGCCGCCGAGATCGATGCCTTTTACGGTGATGAGCCCCTGGTGGCCGTATGCGTCCTCAAGGGCGCTGTGTTCTTCTTCACCGACCTCGTCCGAGCCATGCGTTCGGAGAACCTCGAACTGGATTTCGTCCGTCTGTCCAGCTACGGCAAGGGGACGTCCAGTTCCCGCCATGTGGTGTTCAGCAAGGACGTGGACTGCGACATCACCGGCAAGCATGTGCTGATCGTCGAGGACGTGGTGGACAGCGGCCTGTCCATGCAGTTCCTGATGCGCCAGTTCGAGGCCCGCGGGGCCCGCAGCCTGCGTCTGGCCGCGCTGGTGGACAAGAACGAACGCCGCGAAGTGGACGTGCGCGTCGATTTTGCGGGCTTCAAGCTCGAGGAAGGGTTCATCGTCGGCTACGGCCTCGACTATGCTGAAAAATATCGGGCCCTGCCTGATGTGGAAGAGCTGGTCTTCGAATCCGCCGGGGACTAGCACCTGCCCGCACCTGGAGCCAAATGATGGAAATTCAATGCCCTCACTGCGCCAGCCGTTTCAACCTGCCGGAACATCTTGCCCGGCCGGGTGCGAAATTGCGCTGCTCCGTATGCAAGACGGTCTTTGCCCTGCAATTGCCTGAGCCTGCCCCTGCGCCCATCCCGGATCTTCTTCCGGACGATGTGGAGCAGCCCCGCCCCCGGCGCCGCTGGCTGTTCTGGCTGATGCTGCTGCTTCTGCTGGCCTGCGGCGGTGCCGCCGTCTACTGGTACTGCTGGCATGAGCGCCCCCTGACACCTGTCCAGGGAACGGCAGCCACCGCTGAGAACATCGCCCTGCTGACCATGAAGGACGTGCGCCAGTACTATGTGAACAACGAAAAGATGGGCAAGATCCTGGTCATCGAGGGCAGGGTGGTCAATGAATTCCCCCAGCCCGTGAGCATGATCACCGTGGAAGCCGTGCTTTACGGTCAGGATCAGAAGGTCATCGCCTCAAATCGTCAGACCGCCGGCAACCAGCTGACCCCCTTGCAGCTCTCCGTACTGGACAAGGAAGCCATGGCCAGCCGTCTGGCCGACCCCGAGAAAGAGCAGGGGGCCAATGTGACCCTGCTGCCCGGTGCCAGCGCTCCCTTCATGGTCGTGTTCGACAGCCCGCCCAACGATGTCAGTGAGTTCTACGTCGCCATCGTGGATGCGCAGAAGGGAGTGCCCCTGCCCCGCTAGACATCCCGGCAAAACTGTTCTCAAGCCCCGCAAGGGGCTTTTTTTATGCCCTTGGGATACATCGGTGATGCCGGAAAGCGGGGCGGATAGGCCCCAGAAACTCTGCAATACCGCGAAAGGGCGCATCGGAAAGAACTATGGGAGTCATGTGATAAAAAACACAAATAGTGATGCACAGTCATGACGCAATTCCGCATCATGACTGCATCCGTGACGGCGCGATATTGCAACACACCGAACACAAGAGCTGAACTTTGCTGCACATGCTTGCATGGGCTGCACTTTTTTTTTATTTTTATGCCATGGCTAAAACGAGAGAAGTCTTTATCTGTTCAGCCTGTGGCGCGCAGACCCTGCAATGGCGTGGTCAATGCCCCGGCTGCCATGAGTGGAACACCCTTCAGGCCGCGGCACAGCCCAAGGCCCTGTCCCGCAGCAACACCAGGGTATCCGTCCCTGCGGGCAACCGGCCTGTTCCTTTGCAGGACGTAGCCGAGACCGGGCATCATCCCTATCCCAGCGGCATCGCCTCACTGGACAGGGTGCTGGGCAAGGGTCTGGTGCCGGGTGCGGCCATCCTCATCGGCGGCGAGCCGGGCATCGGCAAATCCACCCTGCTGCTGCAGGTGGCTGGGCTGGTCGCTGCCCAGGGGGGCAGAGTGCTTTATGCCAGCGGCGAAGAATCCCTGCCGCAGATCAAGGCGCGGGGCCAGCGGCTCGGCATGCTGCATGACAACCTGCTGGCCATGTCCACCTCCAGTGTGGACGAGGTCATCGCCGCCCTGGAGCTGGCTCCGCCCCGTTTGCTGGTGGTGGACTCGGTACAGACCATGAGCAGCGTCGATGCCGAAGGCCTTCCCGGCAATGTCAATCAGGTGCGTGCCGTGAGCATGGCCCTGCTGGAAGCCTGCCGCCGTCTGGGCGTCACGCTGGTGCTGGTGGGCCATGTGACCAAGGACGGTGTCCTGGCTGGTCCCCGCCTGCTGGAGCATATGGTGGATACCGTCATCTCTCTTGAAGGCGACCGCCGCCAGATGTTCCGCCTGCTGCGCGTCTTCAAAAACCGTTTTGGCCCCAATGAAGAGCTGCTGGTCTTCCGCATGGGGGGCCGGGGCATGGAAGTGGTGGATGACCCCTCCACCTTTTTCCTGGGCGATCGCGACGCCTCCCTCTCCGGTACGGCGGTGGTCATGGCCGTGGACGGGCAGCGCCCGCTGGCGGTGGAAGTGCAGGCCCTGGTGGCCCGGACCTTCCTCAGCATCCCCCGGCGTGCGGCCCTCGGCTTCGATGCCAACCGTCTGCATTTGCTGCTGGCCGTGCTGGAAAAGCGCCTCAAACTCAATTTCGGACAGGTGGACATCTATGCCAAGGTCGGCGGCGGCATGAAGCTGCAGGAGCCCGGGCTGGACCTGGCCCTGGTGGCGGCGGTGCTGTCGTCGTATTATGACGTGCCGCTGCCGGAAAAGTGTGTCCTGTGGGGCGAGGTGGACCTCAACGGTCAGGTGCGGCCCGTGGCCGCCCACGACCTTCGTCTGGCCCAGGCGCGCCGTCTGGGCTTCGAGCCCGTGATCCATCCCGGCAAGGGCGGCATCGCGACCATCGCCGACCTGCAGCAGAAACTCTTTCATCGCAAACAGTGAGCATACCATGGCTCTTGAAATAGAACGCAAATATCTCGAGGTCGATTTCGACAGCTTGCGCCGTCGCCTGCGCCAGTATGGTGCGCAGGGAGGTGACGTCCATCTGGAGCGGAACCGCATCTATGACATGCCTGACGGCTCCTTGCGGGCCGGGCATCACCTGCTGCGCCTGCGCTCGCAGGAATGGCCGGACCATGCGCAAAACGTGCTGACGCTCAAGCTGCCGCCCGTCTCCGCGCCGGATGCGGCCTTCAAGGTCCGTGAAGAGCGGGAGACCCCCGTCACCGATGCCGCGCAGATGCACAGCATCCTGGAAGGCCTGGGCTATGTGGTCCGTGCCTGCTATGAAAAGATCCGGGAGACCTGGACACTGGAGCATACCAGTATCGACATGGATATCGTCCCCTTTGCCCGCGTGGTGGAGCTGGAGGGGCCCGAGGAAGAGATCCTGCGTCTGGAAGCTCTGCTGGGACTTGACGATGTCCCGGTTAGTACTCAAAGTTATCATTATCTTCATCAGGAGTGGCGGCAGCGGAATAATCTGCCGCCCGACCTGTCGTTTGTGTTCACGCCCGAAGAACTGGCCCGCTGGCGCCGGGATCTGGGCCTGCCTACCGTGGAGGATAGCCCTCATGGCCGATGAAACCTGGAACGAGCCGGGAACGGATACTGCCACCATCGTCAAGAAGAAGGTCAAGGAACCGGACCGTTATGTGGTCCTGCTCCACAACGACGATTATACCAGCATGGATTTCGTCGTCGGCGTCCTGTGCGACATTTTCCACAAGACACCGGAAGAAGCCACGGCCATCATGCTGGCCGTCCATCAGCAGGGCATCGGCCAGTGCGGCGTCTACACGCATGAGATAGCGGAAACAAAGGTGGCGCTCGTCAGGCGGCGGGCCCGCGCGGCGGGCTTCCCCTTGCGCTGCACCATGGAAAAATATCGTTGAGGATCATATGCTCAGTGCTGCTGTTCAGGAAGTTTTGAAGGTTGCCGTCCAGGAAGTGCAACGCCGCAGGCATGAATTGCTGACGGTGGAGCACATCCTGTTCTCACTGACGACCGTAGCCCCCGGCCGTCTGCTGCTGGAAGGCAGCGGGGCCAGTGTGGCGGTGTTGCGCGAACAGCTGGAAGGCTTTTTCCGTAACGAGATGCAGGTGCTGCCGGATCAGGGCGAGCACGAAGTCCATCAGACCGCCGGCGTGCAGCGGGTGCTCGAACGGGCCCTGGGGCATATCCACGCTTCGGGACGGAGCCAGGTGGAACTGGGCGACCTGTTCGTGGCCATCCTGGATGAAGAGGACAGCTATGCCCACTACTTCCTGACGCGTCAGGGAGTGGATCGTCTGGACGCGCTGACCTTCATCTCGCACGGTATGCCGGAAGGAGGCGGATCCCGGGGCGTATCCCCCGATGCCGCCAGGGAGAAGGAAGAAGGCGAAGCCGGGGAGAACGTTCTGGAAAAGTACGCCACCGAGCTCACCGCCCGTGCCCGTGACGGCAAGATCGACCCCCTGGTGGGCCGTCAGGAAGAACTGGACAGAGCCATCGAGGTCCTGTGCCGCCGCCGCAAGAACAATCCCCTGTTCGTGGGCGATCCCGGCGTGGGCAAGACAGCTCTGGCCGAAGGTCTGGCCCTGCGCATCGCCCAGGGGCAGGTCCCCAAAAAGTTCAAGGACGTCAAGATCTACGCCCTCGATATGGGCCTGATCCTGGCCGGTACCCGCTATCGCGGCGAATTCGAAAGCCGCCTCAAGGCCATCGTGGAAGAGCTCAAGAACATCCCGGATGCCGTGGTCTTCATCGACGAAATCCACACCATCGTGGGCGCCGGGGCCACTTCCGGCGGTTCCATGGACGCCTCCAACCTGCTCAAGCCCGTACTGGCCAGCGGGGAGCTGCGCTGCATCGGCTCCACCACCCATGAGGAGTTCCGCAACCACCTGGAAAAAGACCGGGCCCTGACGCGGCGCTTCCAGCGCATCGACGTGGGGGAACCCAATGCCGAGGATTGCTTTGCCATCCTCAGCGGCTTGCAGTCCCATTACGCGGGCCATCACCGCGTGCGCTACAGCGAGACCGTGCTGCGCAGCATCGTGGACCTTTCCAACCGTTATGTCCGTGACCGTCTGCAGCCTGACAAGGCCATCGACGTGATGGACGAAGTGGGAGCCGCCGTGGACCTGCGCCGCAAGGATGAAAAGCGGACGGCCGCCGTCACGGTGTCCGACGTGGAACGCATCGTGGCCCGTATGGCCGGCGTGCCCGTGAGGACGGTCTCGGGGCAGGAGCGGAATCGCCTGGCCAATCTGGAAAAGAACCTCAAGCAGATCGTTTTTGGGCAGGAAGAAGCCGTGGAGCAGACCGTGCGCGCCATCCTGCGTTCGCGTGCGGGCCTGGGGCAGCGTCAGCGGCCCACGGGCGCCTTCCTTTTCTATGGCCCCACCGGCGTGGGCAAGACGGAGCTGGCCCGCGGGCTGGCCCAGACCATGGGCGTGGAGTTCCTGCGCTATGACATGAGCGAATACATGGAACCGCACACGGTCTCGCGCCTCATCGGTTCGCCGCCAGGCTATGTGGGCTTCGACCAGGGCGGCCTGCTGACCGAGGCCGTGCGCAAGGCCCCGTATTCCGTGGTCCTGCTGGACGAGATAGAAAAGGCCCATCCCGACATCTTCAATATCCTGCTGCAAGTCATGGACTATGGTACCCTCACGGACAATTCCGGCCGCAAGACGGACTTCTCCCACACGGTGCTCATCATGACCTCCAATGCCGGGACGTTCGAGATGTCCAAGGCCAGCATAGGCTTTGGCAAGGCCGCGCCCGAAGATGCGGCCCGCAAGGCCCTGGGGGCTGTGGAACGGTTGTTCACGCCCGAATTCCGCAACCGCCTCGACGCCATGATCCCGTTCCGGGCCCTCACGCCTGCCATGATGCAGCGCATCGTGGACAAATTCCTGCGCGAGATCGGGAACAGCCTTGCGGAACAGCAGGTCTCGCTGGCCTCTACGCCCCGTGCCCGTGCCTGGCTGGCGGAAAAGGGCTATGATCCCGCCATGGGCGCGCGTCCGCTGCGGCGTTTGCTGCGCAGCCGGGTGGAAGACGCCCTGGCCGGTGAGCTGCTCTTCGGCCGTCTGCGCCACGGCGGGCTCGTCCGCCTGGGAGTCAAGGACAATGAACTCGTACTCCAGTTCCCTGACGCGGCCCCTGCACAGGGCGCGGAAGCGGAGGAGGGGGATGACGGCCGCAACGATGCGTAAGCGGATAGCCCTGTATGCGGCGCAGTTCCCCTCGCCGGGATGCTGCACCGCGGAAGGGATATTGTGTGCCGGTGGCGATCTGCTGCCGGCACGTCTTCTGGCAGCCTACAGCCGAGGCATCTTTCCCTGGTACGGTGAGGACATGCCCCTGCTGTGGTGGTGTCCTGATCCCCGCTGCGTGTTGCCGCCGGATGCCTTCCATCTGCCGCGCCGCAGTGCCCGGGCCTTGCGCAACCATCCGTTCGAGCTGCGCATGGATACGGCCTTTTCTCGCGTCATCCGGGCCTGCGCGGCGCCCCGTCGCGACAGTGAAGGGACATGGATACTGCCCGAGATGATAGCGGCCTATGAGCGCCTGCACGCCCTGGGCTATGCCCATTCCGTGGAAGCCTGGCGGGATGGGGAGCTGCTGGGCGGCCTGTACGGTGTGGCCCTGGGGCGGGCCTTTTTCGGGGAATCCATGTTCCACCTCTGTCCCGAAGCTTCGCGGGCGGCCCTTGCGGGCCTGGTGGCGTTCCTGCGCGAACGGGATTTCCTCCTGCTGGATTGTCAGCAGGCCACGCCCCACATGCTGGCCATGGGCGCGCGGGAGATCCCCCGCAAGGAATTCCTGGCGCTCCTGCGGCAGGCTGTGCCCGTCCCTGATCCTGAACCTGTCTCCCAGCTGCCGTGGCAGCCGTGGCGGATGTCTTTTCGCCATGATGCTGCCCTGGGCTGGCTTCCCGACGAGCGATGATGAACCAGTCTCCTTTCAAGCTCCATAGCGCCTATGTCCCCACAGGTGACCAGCCGGAGGCCATCGATTCCCTGGTGGCAAATCTGGAAGCCGGCGTGCCGGAACAGATCCTGCTGGGCGTGACCGGCTCCGGCAAGACCTTCACCATGGCCAATGTCATTGCCCGCTGCGGACGCCCGGCGCTGGTGCTGGCCCCCAACAAGACGCTGGCCGCCCAGCTCTACAACGAGTTCCGCGAATTTTTCCCGCAGAACGCTGTGGAGTATTTCGTCAGTTATTACGACTACTACCAGCCGGAAGCCTATGTGCCCGCCTCGGACACCTACATCGAGAAAGATTCGTCCATCAACGACAATATCGACAAATTGCGCCATGCCGCGACCCATGCCCTGCTGACACGGCGCGATGTGATCATCGTGGCTTCGGTCTCCTGCATCTACGGCTTGGGCTCCCCCGAATTCTACGCCCGCATGATCATCCCGGTGGAAGTGGGGCAGCATATGTCCATGGATGCCCTTATCACCCGTCTTGTGGAAGTCCAGTACGAGCGTAACGACTATGACTTCCATCGCGGGACCTTCCGTGTGCGCGGGGACGTGCTGGAGATCATCCCCGCTTACCATCACGAGCGGGCCCTGCGCATCGAATTTTTTGGGGATGACATCGACTCCATGCGCGAGGTGGATCCCCTGACCGGGGACGTGCTGGCGGAAGTGGGCAAGACCGTCATCTATCCGGCCAGCCACTTCGTTTCCGCCCAGGACAACCTCAAACGGACCACGGCCGACATCCGGCAGGAGCTGCTGGAACGACTGACGGACTTCAAGGCTAGCGGGCGCCTGGTGGAGGCGCAGCGTCTGGAGCAGCGGACCCAGCTTGATCTGGAGATGATCGAGGAGCTGGGTTACTGTAACGGCATCGAAAATTATTCCCGCCATCTGGACGGCCGCAAGGCCGGGGAACCGCCGTCCTGTCTGCTCAACTATTTCCCCGAGGATTTCATCCTGTTCGTGGACGAGTCCCACATCACCGTGCCGCAGGTGGGCGGCATGTTCAAGGGCGACCGCTCGCGCAAGCAGACCCTTGTGGACTACGGCTTCCGCCTGCCCTCGGCCTTGGACAACCGTCCCCTGCAATTCGACGAGTTCCGTTCCCTGCTGCATCAGGTGGTCTACGTTTCGGCCACACCGGGCAAATACGAGATGGGCCAGTCCCAGGGCATCATTTCCGAGCAGATCATCCGGCCCACGGGGCTGGTGGACCCGGAAGTGGAGGTGCGTCCCACCAAGGGGCAGATGGAAGACCTGCTGGGAGAATGCCGGGAACGCATCCGGCGCGGGGAGCGCGTGCTGGTGACCACCCTTACCAAGCGCATGGCCGAAGACCTGACCGAGTATTGCTGCAATATGGGCGTCAATGCCCGCTATCTGCATTCGGATATCGACACCCTGGAACGTTTGCAGATCATCAGGGCCCTGCGGCAAGGGGAATTCGACGTGCTGGTGGGTATCAACCTGCTGCGCGAAGGTCTGGACATCCCCGAGGTCTCGTTGGTCTGCATCCTCGATGCTGACAAGGAAGGCTTCCTGCGTTCCACCGGATCGCTCATCCAGACCTTTGGCCGTGCGGCGCGCAACGTCCACGGGCATGTCATCCTGTATGCCGATACGGTCACGGCCTCCATGCGCGCAGCCATGGACGAGACCGAACGGCGCCGGGCCAAGCAGACGGCCTATAACACGGAGCACGGCATCACGCCGCGGAGTACCCGAAAAAGTCTTGAATCTCCGCTGGATGCCCTGTATGTGGATACCAGTTCTTCATCCCGGGGCAAGGGCAGGGGGCGTGCGTCCCGTCAGGACGATGCCGTGCCCCTGACTGCCGAAGATACCGCGGCGCTGGTCCAGCGTCTGGAAAAAGAGATGCGCGAGGCGGCCCGGGAACTGGAGTTCGAGCGTGCCGCCGCCCTGCGGGACCGTATCCGGGCCCTGCGTGAACGCCTTATCGCCCTGCCGGAGTGATCATGAGTCCAGAACAGCTTTCCCTTTTCGGTGCCCCTGCCGCGCCTGCCCCCAAAAAACGGGCCGAGAAAGAGGCTGCGGAAAAAATCGTCGCGCCGTCTGCCGCATCCGCAGCCCCGGCGCCTGTGGATCCTTTGAGCCTGCCCGAACCGCCAAAGGACAGGCCCCAGGAGCGGATGGCCTGGCTGACGAGCATCCTGGAGCACCACAATTATCTGTATCATACGCTGGACAAGCCGGTCATCAGCGACGACCAGTACGATGCCCTGTTCCGGGAGCTGAAGGCGCTGGAGGAAGACCATCCGCAATGGCGCAGTCCCCATTCGCCCACGCTGCGCGTAGGGGGCGGTTTGCTGGGTGGTCTGCCCAAACAGCGCCACCGTCAGCGCATGTACGGTCTGGACAACGTCTTTTCCGCTGAGGAGTGGCAGGAATTCGTGGCCCGCATGCAGCGCGCCCTGCCCGAAGCGCCGCTGGCCTTCTGGTGTGACCCCAAACTGGATGGTCTTGCCCTGGAGATCATCTATGAGGATGGCGTCCTGCAACAGGCGCTGACCCGCGGCGACGGGGAAGAGGGCGAAGTGGTCACCGAGGCCGTGCGTACCATCCGTACGGTCCCCTTGCGGCTGCGCGGGGCCGGACCCTTCCCGGAACGGCTGGAGGTGCGCGGCGAGGTGGTCATCTACAAAAAGGATTTTGCCGCCATCAACGAGCGCCGGGAATCCCTGGGCCAAAAGCTTTTGGCCAATCCGCGCAATGCCGCTGCCGGGGCCCTGCGCCAGCTGGATGTGGCCAACACCCAGCAGATGCCCCTGCGATTCCTGGCCTACAGTCTGGGCGAGGCCCGCTGGGGACAGGCGGAACCCTGTCATTTCCAGCACGAGCTGGCGACCCGGCTGCGCGATTACGGCTTTTTGACGCCGCCCGACGGCAAACTCTGCGCCGATCCGGCTGCTGTGGAAGCCTATGTGGAAAGCGTGCGTCAGGGCAGGGCGGATTTTCCCATGGAGATCGACGGTGCCGTGGCCAAGCAGGATGATCTGGAGGCACAGGAGGCCCTGGGCTTCACGGCCCGCGCGCCGCGCTTCGCTATCGCTTTCAAGTTCCCGGCCATGCAGGTGCATACCCGTCTGACCGGTATCGAGATCCAGGTGGGACGTACCGGTGTCCTGACCCCTGTGGCCCAGCTGGAGCCGGTGGCCGTAGGCGGGGTCATGGTCACCCGCGCCACTCTGCATAATGAAGACGAGATCCTGGCCAAGGACGTGCGGGTAGGGGATACGGTCATCGTGCAGCGGGCAGGCGATGTCATCCCCGAAGTGGTGGGCCCGGTGCTGGAGGAACGCCCCTCGGGTGCAAGGCCGTTCGAATTTCCGCATATCTGCCCCGTCTGCGGCGAGCCGGCCCACCGCGAACCCGGTGAAGCGGCCTGGCGTTGCGGCAATATCTCCTGTCCGGCGGTGCGCTTGCGCTCCATCTGTCACTTCGTGTCCAAGGCCGGTCTGGATGTGCAGGGTGTGGGACAGAAATGGATAGAGCAGCTGGTCAGCAGCGGGCATGTCACCAGCCCGGAACAGCTGTTTCGGCTCACGGTGCAGGATCTGCTGCCCTTCGACCGTATGGGCGACGTGCTGGCCCGCAAGATCGTGGATGCTTTCGACGATGCCCGCCACAATGCCACGCTGGCCCACCTCATCAGTGCCCTGGGCATCCGCCATGTGGGCGAGCAGACCGCCCGCATGCTGGCTGCGCATTTTCACGATATGGATGCCCTGGCGGCCGCCGATACCCAGCGCCTGCTGGAGCTGCCGGATGTGGGGCCCGAGGTGGCCAGCTCCATCCGCAGCTTTTTTGAAAGCCCGGCCAACCAGCATATGCTGGCCGGATTGCGCGAGGCAGGCCTGTGGCCCGTGGCTGCGGCAGAGCCTGCCGAGGCAGCCGGGGAGGGCGGTCCCTTGCAGGGGAAGAACATCCTCTTCACCGGCACCCTTTCCATGGCGCGGGGCAAGGCCAAACAGCTGGCCGAGACGGCCGGCGCCGTAGTGCTGGGCAGCGTGAGCAAAAAACTGGATATCCTTGTGGTGGGCGAAAATCCGGGCAGCAAACTGGAAAAAGCCCAAAGCCTGGGGATCACCGTCCTTGATGAAGCAGCTTTCTTGAATCTGCTCGCTGACAGGATGGACGCATAACTTTCAACAGAACAGGACAGGTGAAGTAATGAGCACGCCGATCATCGTCATGGGTGCCAATGGCCGTATGGGCCGGACCATCTGCACGCTGGTGCAGGAAGACCCCGCCTTCACGCTTGCGGGCGTGGTGGAACGCAGCGAATTTGCTGCCGGTCTGGCCGCGTTGTCGTGCCCGGTGAGCCAGAATGTGGAAGAGCTGCTGCAAAGTCTGGACGGCAAAGCTGTCGTCGTCGATTTCACCGCTCCCGAGGTCAGTCTGGCCACGGCCCGCAGTGTGGCCAAGTTCGGTGCCGCTCATGTGATCGGCACCACCGGCTTCACCAATGAACAAAAGCAAGAACTGGCGAAGCTGGCCGAAAGCAGCCGCATGTTCTGGGCGCCCAATATGAGCATCGGCGTCAATGTGCTGCTCAAGGTCCTGCCCGAACTGACCCGCGCCCTTGGGGAAAAGTACGATATCGAGATGGTGGAGCTGCACCATAACCGTAAAAAGGACTCCCCCAGCGGTACGGCCCTGCGTCTGGGCGAATGCCTGGCCGAAGCCCGGGGCTGGGATCTGGACGACGTCCGCTGTTCCGCCCGTGACGGCATCATCGGCGAGCGTCCCAAGGCGCAGATCGGCATCCAGGCCATTCGCGGCGGGGATGTGGTCGGTGTTCACACGGTCTACTTCATGGGCCCCGGCGAGCGCATCGAAGTGACGCATCAGGCCCACTCGCGCGAGACCTTCGCTCAGGGAGCCCTGCGGGCCGCTGCCTGGCTGTGCGGACAGCAGCCGGGACGCCTGTACGGAATGCAAGACATTTTCTAGAAAATGTCTTGAACTTTGACGGGGCCTGCGGTAGGCTTCCTGTAAACAACGCAGGAAAATGGCGTCGCAGACGCCTACGGGGGCCCCATGCCACAGGTAGCAGCACGCATCAACGACGAGCAGGAACGCTGGCTCAAGGATTACTTTCGTACCAAGAGCGCCGGAGCTGAATTCATCCTGCCCTGGGCCGTGGATACGTTTTTCCGCGCCATGGCCAACATCAAGCAGATGTTCACCGCAGGCGAACTGAAGACCATCGTGGAAGCGCACAAGGATACGCGCCTGCTGCCTGACCACACGCGTTTGTCCTATCTGCTGCTGCGGGTCAGTGATGCCTGTGAGCTGAACAACCTGCACACCCGGCATGGCGCCAGCCGCTCCAGCCTGGAAAGCAAGCTCAAAAGTCTGGACGATACCCAGGCGACGGCCCTTATGGTCTGGGCATCCGCTTTCTGGGTGAGCCGGAACTGTTCCGCCGGCAGCTTGGACGAATACATCAGCGCTTACTAACAAGGACGCCCTGCGCAAGCAGGGCGTTTCTTTTATGTTTTTTTCTTCATTACCGGGCCTTCACAGGCCTTTTTTTCGGCCTTATAACTGAAAAAGATCCGCCGCATGGCGGTCATTTTTTCTCCACTGCCGTATCCGGCATCAAACCGGCCTTCATCTCATGCGCGTACTTCATACATCGGACTGGCATCTTGGCCGCTCGCTTTTCGGCCAGAAACGCTACGAGGAATTTTCGGCTTTTCTGGACTGGCTTGCCCGTACTTTGCAGGAAAAAGAAGTGGATGTCCTGGTCGTTTCCGGGGACATCTTCGATAGCGGCACGCCCAGCAACAGGGCCCAGCGCCTGTATTATGATTTTTTGCGGCAGGTCTATCTTTCCTCCTGCCGGCATGTGGTCATCACTGCCGGCAACCATGATTCGCCCTCCATGCTGGGGGCTTCGCGCGAGATCCTGCAGGTGCTGGATGTCCATGTGGTAGGCAACCTGCCCGAAGATCCCGCGGAAGAGATCAAAGTCCTGCGCGATGCCCAGGGCAAGGTCGCGCTCATCGTCTGTGCCGTTCCCTTCCTGCGCGATGCCGACATGCGTCTGGTGGAAGAAGGGGAGAGCAGCGGCGACAAGGAAAGCAAGATGCAGGAAGCCATCCGCCGGCACTACGCGCAGGTTTTGGAAGAGGCGGCGGCGCTGCGGGACCGCCTGGCACCTGACGTCCCCCTGCTCTGTATGGGCCATCTGTTCACTGCCGGAGGCCAGACCGTTGATGGCGATGGCGTGCGTGACCTCTATGTGGGCTCTCTGGCGCATGTCCCGGCGTCCATCTTCCCGCCGTGCATCGATTATCTGGCTCTGGGCCATCTGCATGTGCCGCAGCGGGTAGGAGGCATGGAGCATATGCGCTACAGCGGCTCGCCCCTGCCCATGGGCTTTGGTGAGGCCTCGCAGCCCAAAAGCGTCTGCCTGGTAGATTTTACCGGGCGCTCGGCCCGTGTGGAGCTGCTGCCTGTGCCGGAATTTCAAAAGCTGGAGCGCGTGAGCGGCTCCATGTGCGAGATACTCGGCCGCCTGGCAACACTGCGGGACAGCGACAGTTCCGCCTGGCTGGAAGTGGTCTATACCGGCGATGATCTTGAGGGCAGCCTGCGCCAGCAGGTAGAGACGGCTGTGGCCGGGAGCGGGCTGCGCGTCCTGAAGATCCGCAATGCACGTCTGCTGGACAGCCAGCCAAGCCTGGACGATACGGGCAGGAACCTTGAAGAGCTGAGCGAGACGGAAGTTTTTTCGCGCTGCCTTGCAGCCCGGAAGATAGAAGGCTCCCAGGCCGACTTGCTCATGCGCCTGTACGGCGAGATCCTCACCGCCATGCACGAAACCGACAGTAACGCCGAATAGAGGCCGCCATGCGTATCCAGAACATACGTTTCCAGAACCTCAATTCCCTGACCGGCATCTGGGAGATAGACCTCACCAGGCCGGATTTCGTATCCGCCGGTATCTTTGCCATCACCGGCCCCACGGGTGCCGGTAAAACGACCATCCTGGACGCCATCTGTCTGGCCCTGTACGGGCGGACGCCGCGGCTCAAGACCCTGAGCGACAGCGAGAACGAGATCATGTCCCGCCAGACCGGGGAATGCCTGGCGGAGGTGGTCTTCCAGATCGCCTCCGGGCGTCGTTACCGTTGCCACTGGAGCCAGCGGCGGGCCAGAAAATCCCCGGAAGGCAGGCTCCAGGCGGCACGGCACGAGATCGCGGATGCGGACAGCGGCCAGATCATCTGTGCCCAGAAAAGGGATATGGCCAGAGTGGTCACCGAGATCACCGGCCTGGACTTCGACCGTTTCACCCGTTCCATGATGCTGGCGCAGGGCGGTTTTTCGGCTTTTCTGGATGCTTCGGCCGACAGCCGGGCGCCCATCCTTGAAAGCATCACCGGCACGGAAAAATATAGCCGTATCTCCATGCTGGTGCATGAACGGCACCGGCAGGAAAAGCTCCTGCTGGAGGACATGCGCAAGGAACTGGCCGGTAAGCCCCTGCTGCCCGCGGACGAAGAGCAGGCCCTGCGGCAGCAGCTGTCCCGGCTGGAAGAGCAGGGCCGTCAGTCCAGGAGCCAGGCGCAGCAGCTGCAGCAAGCTTTGCAGTGGTTGCAGGGGCTCGATACGGCCCGGAGCCAACTGGCCCAGGTAGAAGCGGAAGAAGAAAAACTTTCCCTCCGGGAACAGGCATTCCGTCCGCAGGCTTTGCGGCTGGAGCAGGCCCAGCGGGCTGCCCGGCTGGAAGGCAGCTATTCTGCCTTGCTGCAGTTGCGCCACCAGCAAAGTCTGCTAACAGAGCAGCGGCAGAACCACGCTACGGAGCTGCCCCGTTTGCAGGAAAAATTGCAGGAAGCCCGGCACAAGCAGGAGGAGTACGCCCGTCAGCTTGAACAGGCCAAAGCGGAGCAGACCCGCCAGACGCCGTTGCTGCATCAGGTCCGGGCCCTCGACATCCAGCTGGAAAGCTCGGAAAAGGAAGTGCGCCGCGTCCTGCTGGAAGTGCGCCAGCAGGAGCAGGCCCTTGCCTCCTTGAAGGCCCGTCGCGACAGTCGGCGGCAGGCTCTCGACGACCTCCTCCGGGAGCAGGCCGCCGTGGAGAACTGGCTGGGGAGCCATGCGGCAGATGCCGGACTGGTAGAGCAGCTGAGCGGCATCGAGGCCGGTATCCAGCGGGTGCATGACCTTGAGCAGAAGCAGCAGCAACGGAATATGGCCCTGCAACAGATCAGCCAGCAGCTGGAGAATGGAAAAGCCCGGCTGGCGGAACGTCTCCGGCGTCAGGAAGTCGCCGCTGCCGAACTGGCACAGCTAGAGAGCCGGCGGCAGCAATTGCTTGAAGAAAAAGAAAAACTTCTGGAGGGGCGTTCCCTGCTTCAGTGGCAGGAGGAATACAACGGTATCCAGAAAAAGATCCTGCTGTTACAGGCTGTTGAAAAATCTCTGAAGGATGTTTTCCTGTACCATACCGAGGTGCGGCGCTGGGGGCAGAAGTTGCAGCAGTGGCAGGAACAGCACCAGCAAAGCAAGGCTCTTCTGGAACAGCAGCAAGCTTTGCGAGATGCATTGGAGATCTCGCTGGCGAGCCTGGAACGTGAACGTATGCTGGCCCTGCGTATCGCCAGCCTGGAACAGCATCGTGCTTCTCTTGAGGAAGGACATGCCTGCCCGCTGTGCGGCTCTCTGGAACATCCCTACCTCCTGCAGGGCCTGCCGGCTTCCGACAACTGGCAACAGGTGGAAGATGTTCGCCGGCGCTTCACGGTGACGGATCAGCAGTGTGCCGCCTTGCGGGAACGGCTGACGGGCCTGGAGCAAAGTCTGCTCGTTGGAATGGAGAATGCCCGGTCGCTTCAGGACAAGCTCCAGGAAGCGCAGAATTATCTTGCCCAGCTGGCGGAGAAGGCCGGGTTGCCTTCCCTGCTGCGGGAATCTCCGGAAAATGCCGTCACGTTCGTGCGGGAACAGCAGGGCAGGATGGACGAATTCCTTCGGGAGCTCTATCAGCGGATCTCCACAGCAGACAAGCTCGAGAAGGCCTGCCAGATGCTGGAAAGCAATCTTCCCCGTCTGCAGGAACAAAAGGCGATGCTGGATCAGGCCGTCGAACGGCTCAAGCATGAGCTGGACATGGCCAGTGCCGAACAGCAGCGAGTACGGCAGGAAGCCGGGCAATTGCAACAAGAGGAAGAGCAGGGGAAACAGACGCTTGATAAGATGCTGGCTGCCTACGGTCTCGGCACAACCGATACCGAACTCTTGTCCATCTTGTCTGTCTTGAAGGCCCGCCGTGCGGAATGGGAACGCCGGACGGCAGAGATGACGCGCCTGACCGCTTCGCGGCAGGAGCTCGAGCTGTCGGCAGGCCAGCATGATCAGGAAGTGAAATCGCAACAGGCTCATCTGGAGTCGCAGCAACGGGAAGCCCGTGAAAGGGAAGGGCAGTGGAAAAAGCTGCACGAGCAGCGTCTGGCGCTGTTTGCTGAAAAAGATGTCCAGGAAGTCGAAGCCGATCTGGCCCAGGCCGTGTCACGGGATGAACAGCGGCTTGCCGATCAGACCGCCGCAGTCAGCAGGATGTCGGATGTCGTCACCATGACGGAATCCGCCATCAGAGAAAAAGATGCCTTGCTGGCCAGCATAGCCGAACAGAGCGTGCATGCCGGGCAGGCCTTTGCACAGGGCTTGGAGCAAGAAGCCTTTGCCGATGAGCGGAGCTTTTTGCAAGCCTGTCTGCCCGCAGAGGAACGGGAAAGCCTGGAGCGTCTGTCACAGGAACTGCACGCCGCCCGCATGGAACTGGCAGGGCGGGGCAGGGCGGCCAGGGAACATCTGGCCACCGAGGCTGCGAAGGCCCTGACGACAAAGAACGGGGAAGAGCTGGGGCAGGAGCTGGCAGTACTGGAACAGCATCAGGCAGCGTTGCAGCAGGAACAGGGCTCCTGCCTGCAACGACTGGCGGACAATGAGCGTTTGCGGCAGGAGCAGCGCGTACTCGTGGAGCGCATCGAGCAACAGGAACGTGTGTTCGAACAGTGGTCCGCGTTGCAGGAGCTGATAGGTTCCGCTGACGGGAAAAAATTCCGGAACATCGTCCAGCAGATGAATCTTGAGTTGATGGTCGCCCATGCCAACCGCCAACTGGTCAAAATGACTGACCGTTATTTGCTGGAAGTGGGCAACGGGACGCTGGAGCTCAATATCCGAGACAATTACCAGGCCGGGGAGCTGCGCAGTACCAAGAATCTTTCCGGTGGAGAAAGCTTCCTTGTCAGCCTGGCCCTAGCCCTGGGGCTCTCCCAGATGGCCAGCCGTACTACCCGGGTCGATTCACTGTTCCTTGATGAAGGTTTCGGCACGCTGGATGAGGATGCCCTGGATACGGCACTGAGTACCCTGGCCAGCCTGCAGCAGCGAGGGAAACTCATCGGTATCATTTCCCATGTGCAGGGATTGAAGGAGCGGGTCCCCACTCAGATAGAAGTCCTTCCCATCGGGGGTGGCAGAAGCCGCATCCTTGGTCCCGGGTGCCGGAGCAAAACAGATCTTGATAATTAATAATCGCTCTTGCTTATAGCAATAAAAATGACGAAACTCCAGAAAACGGTCCAAAATCGATTTTAAGCCGTTTTCTGGAGTTTATGATTATTGGGTCGAAAAAAAATTTTTAAGGGCTTAAAATCAAAATTTGAGCTATGTGTTTTTGAGAATGATTCCGAAAAATTTGTTTCCTGCAGCACGTGAGATATGGATACCGGACATATACGGTCGGCCTGCTCTTTTAAATCCCTTTTTCTTAAAGTTCTACATTAACTTCTTGCAAGAATTGTTTTCTCTGCCGTCCTGTCAGAGAGCATCGTCCAAAAATTGTCCACCTGTCCAAAATTTAGCCATATCCTGTGCCGGAATTGCTGCCAGCATCTTTGTTGTTTTCTGGCGGTGAATGCGCTATACAAGGGGACTTCACAGGAAATTATTTGTTTAAGGAGCAAATATACCATGACTGACGAAAAAAATCTGTCCACCTTCGAAGAAGGCAGCGAAGACTTCGCCGCCATGTTCGCGGCCCAGGAAGCCGGCACTGTGCGCCTGCAGCCTGGTCAGAAAGTGACGGGCACCATCATCACCATCACCGGTGACTCTGTCTTTGTGGATGTGGGCATCAAGCTGGATGGTATCATGGACCGCAAGGACATCCTCGATGCCGAAGGCAACGAAAGCGTTGCCCCCGGTGACAGCATCGAAGTCTATGTTGTGGGTACCTCCGCTGGTGAGATCCGTCTGTCCCGCTCCATGAGTGGCGCCGGTATGGCCGCCCTGGAAGACGCCCGCGACGCCGGTGTGCCCGTGGATGGCCGCGTGACCGGTACCTGCAAGGGCGGTTACACTGTCAGCGTGATGGGCAAGAATGCCTTCTGTCCCGGCAGCCAGATGGACAGCGTGAGCGTGGCTGACGCCGAAGCTCTGGTGGGCCGCACCATGCAGTTCCTCATCATCCGTGTGGAAAACCGCGGCCGCAACATCGTGGTTTCCCGCCGCGCCCTGCTGGATCGCGAACGTCAGGAAAACCTGGAAAAGGTCCTGGCTTCCCTCAATGTGGGCGATACCGTGGAAGGCCGCATCACCCGTCTGGCCTCCTTTGGTGCCTTCATGGAACTGGCCCCCGGTGTGGAAGGCATGATCCATCTTTCCGAACTCTCCTGGTCCCGCGTGAACAGCGCTGACGAAGCTGTGGCCGTGGGCGACATGGTGCGAGCCAAGCTGCTGTCCGTCAGCAAGGACGACAAGGGCCGCACCCGCATCTCCCTGTCCCGCAAGAAGGCTGAAGGCGATCCCTGGCTGCAGGCCGCTGACCGTCTGGCCGCCGGTACTGTGGTGGAAGGCAAGGTCGTGCGCATCGCTCCCTTCGGTGCCTTCGTGGAACTGCTGCCCGGCGTGGAAGGCCTGGTGCACCTTTCCGAAATGTCCTGGACCAAGCGCGTGAACAAGGCCGAGGACGTGGTGAACGTGGGCGACGTGATCTCCGTCAAGATCAAGGAGATCAATGTGGAAAGCCGCCGTATCTCCCTGAGCCTGCGTGACGCCGAAGGCGATCCCTGGCAGGATGCCGACCAGCGTTTCGCTGCCGGTACCGTGGTGACCGGTACGGTGGAAAGCCGCAGCCAGTTCGGCCTGTTCGTGAGCCTGGCTCCCGGCATCACCGGTCTGCTGCCCGCCGGCGTCATCAAGAACGCCAAGAACAGCGGTGAATTCTCCAAGCTGGACAAGGGCGACAGCGTGACCCTGGTCGTGCAGTCCGTGGATACCACTGCCCGCCGCATCAGCCTGGCCCCCGAAGGCATGGAGGAAGCTTCCGCCGCCGAAGACAAATCCTGGAAACAGCACACCAGTTCCGCTCCCAAGGATGCCGGTATGAGCATCATGGCACAGGCTTTGCAGAAGGCTCTGCAAAACAAACGCTAAGGAGTGTGCCCTGTATGAGGATTAAACACTTTCTCCCTGCCGTGCTGACTCTTGTCCTGTTCACGGCAGCGCAATTCGCCCAGGCGGCCAGCCTTCCTGAGTTCAGTGAACTGGCTGCCAAATGCGGCCCGGCTGTCGTCAACATCAGTGCGGAGCGGACCTCCCCGGCTGCGGCCGGTCCTGAGGAATTCTTCGGCGAGATGTTCCGTGGCATGCCGCCGGGAGCGGACCGCTTCTTCGAATTCTTCGGCGGTCCCAATGCGCGCGGAAAGCGTCCTCCGCAAAAACAGATGTCGCGTGGTTCCGGTTTCATCATCTCGCCTGACGGCTACATCGTGACCAACTATCACGTGGTGGCCGATGGCGACAGCATCCAGGTGACGCTGGACGAAAGCAACGGCAAGACTGCCCCTCTGACGGCCACGGTCGTGGGGACGGACGAAGATACTGACCTGGCTCTGCTCAAGGTCGAGGCCAAAAAGGATCTGCCTTTCCTCAAGTTCGGTGATTCCGACGCCCTGCTGGTAGGGGAATGGCTGCTGGCCATCGGCAATCCTTTTGCTCTGGACCACACGGTCACGGCCGGCATCCTTTCGGCCAAGAACCGTAATATCCATGCCGGTCCGTTTGACAACTTCCTGCAGACGGATGCCTCCATCAACCCCGGCAACAGCGGTGGTCCGCTGCTGAATATGAAGGGTGAGGTCATCGGCATCAACACGGCCATCATCGCCAGCGGGCAGGGGATCGGCTTTGCCATCCCCAGCAACATGGCGGCTGGCATCGTGGAGCAGATCAAGAGCGGCAAAAAGGTCAGCCGCGGCTGGATCGGTGTGACCATCCAGGATGTGGATGAAAATACGGCCAAGGCCCTTGGCATGGAACATCCTTCCGGTGCCCTGGTGGCCAGCGTCTTGGACGATGAACCGGCGGCCAAGGCCGGCATCGAAGCCGGTGACGTCATCACCAAGGTCAACGGCAAGAGCGTGGAAGACGCCTCGGCCCTGCTGCGAGCCATTGCGGCCCACAAGCCCGGCACTTCGGTGACCCTGGACGTGTGGCGCAACGGTAAGGCCGTGACCATGGATGTGACGCTGGGCGATCGCCAGACCGGCGTCAACAGCGGCAAGCCTTCCGAAGCCGGCCAGAAGCAGCAGAATCAGGGCCAGCTCGGCCTGACGGTGCGTCCCATCAAGGATGAGGAACGCCGCGAACTGAAGCTGGAAGGCAAGGGTGGCCTGCTGGTCCTGGATGTGGATCCCAGCAAGCCTGCTGCCGAAGCCGGTGTCCGCCCCGGTGATGTCATCGTCAAGGCCAACCGTCAGGCGGTGTCTTCGCCCGAAGACCTGTCAAAGATCGTGGCAGGCGAGGGCAGCAAGCGAGGCGCCGTCATGCTGCAGATCAACCGTCGTGGTGAGAACATCTTCCGCGCGGTTCCTGTCAGCAGCGGAAAATAATCCGGATATGCAATCGAGAGAGGGGGGCTTGAAGCCCCCCTCTTTTTTTGCCCGGGGCTTGCGGGTCGACAGGGTAAACGATAGAAAGGGGCAGGAGGATACATCATGGCAGTACATCCCCATGCCGGCAAACTGCCGGCGCCCGAGACTCTGGAGAATATCCCCGCGCTCGTCAGTGCCTACTATACGGAATCGCCTGATCCGCATCAGGCCGCACAACGTGTGTCTTTTGGAACGTCCGGGCATCGTGGTTCTTCGTTGAAGCAGACCTTCAACGAACGCCACATCCACGCCATCACCCAGGCCGTCTGTGATTACCGCAAACAACACGGCATCACCGGTCCGCTGTTCATGGGCGGAGATACGCATGCCCTGTCGGAGCCGGCCTTTCGCAGTGCGCTTGAAGTCCTGACGGCCAATGACGTGCAGGTCCGCATCTCCCACGACGGTTCCGCCACAGCGACCCCTGCGGTCTCCCATGCCATCCTGTGCTGGAACAGCGAGCACGGCGCTCAGGCTCTGGCTGACGGCATCATCATCACGCCGTCTCACAACCCTCCGGCTGACGGTGGTTTCAAATACAATCCGCCGCATGGCGGCCCGGCCGAAACAGCGGTGACCGCCTGGATCGAAAAGCAGGCCAATATCTATCTTGATCACCTCAATTGTGACGTCCATCGTCTGCCGTACAGCAGTGCCCGACGGTCTTCGCTGGTGCAGGGCTATGATTTTACCGCCCGCTATGTGGAAGACCTGCCGCGCATCCTGGATATGGACAGCATCGCGGCTTCCGGTATTTCCCTGGGGGTCGATCCTCTGGGGGGAGCCAGCCTTTCCCTGTGGGAGCCCATAGCCGAGCGCTACAAACTGCGCCTGACCGTGGTCAACAAAGTCATCGACCCCACATTCCGTTTTGTTCCCTGTGACAAGGACGGCAAGATCAGGATGGACTGCTCTTCGCCGTATGTCATGAGTGGCCTGCTCGATATGCGCGACCGCTTCGACTTGGCCTTTGCCTGTGATCCGGACTCGGATCGTCACGGCATCGTGGCCAAAAGCGGTTTGATGAATCCCAACCATTATCTGGCCACCGTTGCCTGGCATCTGTTCCGCAGCCGCTTCCAGTGGCAGGCCGATGCCGGAATCGGCAAGACTCTGGTGACCAGTGCCATGCTGGACAGGGTAGGCCAGGAGCTGGGACGCAAGGTCATCGAAGTCCCGGTCGGTTTCAAGTGGTTCGTGCCCTATCTGACAGACGGCAGCTGCGGCATGGGCTGTGAGGAAAGTGCCGGCGCTTCCTTCCTCTGCTTTGACGGCAGCCCCTGGAGCACCGACAAGGATGGTCCCTTGCTCTGCCTGCTGGCAGCGGAAATGGCCGCACGCGAAGAGCGCGGGCCGGACGAGATCTATCGCAGCCTGACGGAACAGTTCGGCGCTCCGCTGTACCAGCGCCAGGATGCTCCGGCCGACGATCACGTGCGGGCCTGCCTCAAATCATTGAAGGCAGAGGATGTCCAGATGCGGACGGTAGCGGGATCCCCGGTCACTGAGATCCTGACGACAGCGCCGGGGAACGGAGCTGCCATTGGCGGGGTCAAGGTCTGCAGCCGGAACGGCTGGTTCGCCATCCGGCCTTCCGGGACGGAGGCTATCTGCAAGGTCTATGCGGAAAGCTTCCTTGGAGAGCAGCATTTGCATGCCCTGCATGAAGAAGCCCAGGCCTTGCTGCAGCGCTTGCTGGCCTGAGCAAATAAGCAAATTTGAACCGCAAAAAAAGGACGCCGTCAGGCGTCCTTTTTCATACTTCATCCCATGTGCGTGGGCTATTGGGGATCTGCCATCCGGGACAGAACGTCCCTGTGCTCACTCACCATATAAGGTTTTCCTTAAGCTGCTGATATCAGGCCAGCACACTCTCCAGATCAAATCCCCTTATGAGCGCCGGATCTCCGCAGCCTGGAGCAGGGCAGCGGTCTCTGCGACTGACAAAAAACGGCACTCTCCCACAGGAAGATCGCCAAGGCCAAGGGGGCCAAGACGGATGCGCTTCAGGCGCAGGATGGTCAAGCCAAGATCCCGGCACATGCGGCGGATCTGGCGGTTGACCCCCTGATGCAGCACCATCCGCAACCGCGTATGCCCATTGGCCTGCAAGCGGCTTTCCACTTCGACTGGGCGCAAATGCTCTCCCTCAGCCAATGCCATGCCACGGCGCATGGTTGCCAGCGCGGCAGCCGGGACAGTTCCCCGCACAAGGACATCGTAGGTCTTTGGCTGATGATGCCGGGGATGCATCAGGCGCTGTGCCAGCTCGCCATCATTGGTCAGCAGCAATAGCCCCTCAGAAAAATAGTCAAGCCTTCCAACAGGATAGACTCTATTTCGCCGCATCTCCGCTGTCAGACAATCCAAAACTGTAGGACGCCCCTGCGGATCGTGTGCCGTACACATGACCTGGATGGGCTTGTGCAGCATGATATAGGAAAAAGAGGCGGGCAGAGCCGCAAGTTGCTGGCCTTCGACCTGGATGAGGTCATCAGGAAGGATGCGCCTGCCGGGAGAACGTTCCACCACCCCGTTGACCTGGACAGCTCCGGCAAAAATAAGCTCATCGGCCTTGCGGCGAGAGCAATAGCCGGAAGCTGCGATGAACTTGTTGAGCCGGGTCCCGTCCTGCAGATCTTCCTCTAGCCCAGATGGAGAAGAGCTGTTGTTCCGTGGAGCAGGGGAGGAATGACCATTTTGGGGCGATCTGGGGGCAAGCTGATTGGAACGACGCTGGGGGCGTCCATCGCGGCTGCGGAAAAAAGAGGATTTGGCGTGCATGCCTTAGAGGTGTGGCAAAAAAGCAGCCATGTCAAGCGTACGGGGGAATGCTATAGACGGCAGAGTCAGACGCCAGAAAGATTCAGGTACATGCTGACTGGCCAAGACTATTCTTAAAGTGCAGCTTGAGAAAAATATATGGCGAAAAATTTTCTGCCTGATCCTGGAGAGAGGAGTGCCTACTTCGTCGTCTCATGGATAAAAGTTTACATAATTATCATTATGGGACATTTATAATAGTTAATACTTACACATTGTTATCATGAATTTTACGAATAAGGGGTTTTCATACCGAAAGCCTTTTTCCTCACCATGGGCTCTGCTGCTTTGAAGGTCGCAGCAGAGATTCCCATATGGGAAATGGAAAAATGGACGCTGAGATTTGAAGCGATCTCATGCCCACACCTAGTTTTCATGTCCCATATGTGATCGGTTCCCCAAAATCGTGAATGCCCCGCGTGATGCTTGTGAACCACCTCTTTGACATCTAATAATCGGTACTAATAAATATATGGATCATCCGGATGCGCCTTGCCCCAGCTACCAGAAGCCTTCCGGAAATGCTCACTGTAGCTCCCCGGCTAAAAATCTTCCTGCCAAGCCGATCCAGGCCTTTGCCCTGCGCCGGCGATGACGCATCCACGGGCTACCTGACTCAAATATCCACTGCGTATATTATATAATGTTGCATCTGCCCTGCCCCACGGAAATCCACAGGCTTCGGACTTGCAAGAATCTGCCGCACTGCGTACAAGAATGACACGCCTCCTGGCGCATATCACAGAAAGGAGCCAGTATGGGTTTTTGTAATGCTTCGTGCAGCTTTACCCGTTTCAGGATCATCGACCCCATCCCTTCGGAACTTTGGACGCAGATCCCCGACAAGCTGCGCCAGTTCGCCTTCCGGGACATCGACGACCTGCCCGAGATGCAGGCCTATGGCTGGGTATGCTTCGAGGATATGCTGGACTCCGAATGGCGGACGGCCCCGCCGCACAAAGGTGCCTATCTGCTCTTCTCCCTGCGTCTGGATACCCGGCGCATCCCGGCCGCTGTCATCAAAAAGCATCTGACCCTGGCACTGAAGGCCGAAAAGGAAAAAATGCAGGAACAGGGCAAAAAGTTCATTTCCCGTGAGCGCAAGAAGGAACTCAAGGAACAGGTCCTGCTTCGCCTGCGGCAGCGCTTCCTGCCCATCCCGGCCGAGTTCAATGTCATCTGGGCAACGGATCGTAATGAGGTCTGGTTTGCCTCCACCCAGGGGAAGATGATCGATCTGTTCATGGAGGCATTCCTCAACTCCTTCGAACTGCATCTTGAGCAGATCACCCCGTACAGCCTGGCCGAGACCATGCTCGACGAAGCGACCATGAGCCGTCTGGATCGTATCGAAGCCACACAGTTCGCCGCCCTTTCCTGATTCACGAGGTCATCCCATGAGTGATACACCCTGTCTGGATTCTACGGACAACATTCTTGGCCAGGAGTTCCTTACCTGGCTGTGGTACCAGAGCGATGTGGCGCCCGGGGCCTTTGTGGACAAGGAAGGCCAGCCCTTCTCTGTCTCCATGGAACAGCGTATCGTCGTCCAGGGCGGCGAAGGGGACGCCAAAGAAACGGCGACCGTTGCCGGGACCCTCTCCCCTCTTCGCGAGGCCCGTTTCGGCCTTGGCACGGGGAAAAAAGTCACCCGCGCCCTCATCCGGCTTGAAAAGGAAGAACTGGCCTTCCAGTTCACCCTCAAGGCCGAAGACTTCACCCTGGGCAGCCTGAAGACTCCCAAGGTGGAAAAGCCTGAAGAGGATGACGACCCGGACGCCATGCTGCTGGAAAAGATCTACCTGATGGAAGTCTGCCTCGGCCTGCTGGACAGCCTGTATGCCCGCTTCCTCCAACTGCGCCTTTCGCCGCAATGGCAGCAGGAGGTGGCCGACATGCGGCAGTGGATGACCCGGACGGAATAATAACGGAGGATATGCGTGCAGGCGGTCTGTTCATCCCGCAATGCGGCCCTGCTGCAGCTGACGTTGCGCATCGTGCGCAAACTGCTGTGGATGCTGCTGGTCTTATGGGGGATCACCCTCATCAGCTTTTGGGTCATCCATCTCGCGCCCGGTTCGCCCACCGATATGGAAACGACCCTCAATCCTCTGGCCGGTGAGGCGGCCCGCCAGCGGCTGGAGGCCCTGTACGGCCTGGACAAACCCCTGCATGTACAATATCTGGACTGGCTCTCGCGCCTGGTACGTCTGGATTTCGGTCTGTCCATGTCAGCGGACGGGCGGCCCGTGCTGGACAAGATCATGGAGCGCCTGCCCCTGACCGTGGGCATGAACGTCATCTCCCTGATCCTGACGCTCATCATCGCCATCCCCATCGGCATCCTTTCGGCCTGCCGCCAGAATTCCCTTCTGGATCGGGGCGTGACGGTCTTCGTCTACCTCGGTTTTGCCATGCCCTCGTTCTGGCTGGCGTTGCTGCTGATGCTGTTTTTCGGTATCCATCTGCAATGGCTGCCTATTTCCGGCCTGACGTCCATGAATTTCGACAGTCTCGGCCCTGTGGACAAGGTGCTTGATCTGGCGCAGCATCTGGCATTGCCGATCCTGGTCTATACTATCGGCAGCCTGGCGGGCATGTCCCGCTACATGCGGGCCTGCATGCTCGAGGTCCTGCGGCAGGACTACATCCTGACAGCCCAGGCCAAAGGCTTGTCCCCCCGCACGATCATCTGGCGTCATGCCCTGCGCAATGCCCTGCTCCCGGTCATTACCCTGCTGGGCCTCTCGGTACCCGGGCTCATCGGCGGCAGCGTCATCATCGAGTCCATCTTCGCCCTGCCGGGACTGGGGCAATTGTTCTATGCGGCGGTCATGGCCCGTGACTACACCATGATCATGGGCAACCTGGTCCTAGGGGCCGTGCTGACCCTGCTGGGGAACCTGCTGGCGGATGTCTGCTACGGCCTGGCCGATCCGCGTATCCGCAGCAGCCGGGAGGTTCGCTGATATGTGTGGTCCCTTGCTGCGTCGCTTTCTCGGCCGCCATCTCATGCTCTGCCTGGGACTGGGCATCGTGCTGGTCATGTCTCTGGCAGCGCTGTGCGCTCCCCTGCTCGCGCCCTATGATCCCAATGCCCTGCATCTGGATCACATTCTGGAACCGCCGTCCTCCATGTTCTGGCTGGGTACGGACCGTCTGGGGCGGGACGTTTTTTCCCGGCTGCTCTACGGCGGACAGATCTCGTTGTGGGTCGGCTTTGTCGCTGTGGGCATTTCCGTCAGCATCGGGACGGGGCTGGGCCTGATCAGCGGCTATTTCGGCGGTCTGGTGGATGAAGGGATCATGCGCGGTGTGGACATCATGCTCTGCTTTCCCTCGTTTTTCCTGATCCTTTCGGTCATCGCCTTTCTGGAACCGAGCCTGACCAACATCATGATCGTCATCGGCCTGACCTCATGGATGGGGGTCGCCCGTCTGGTCCGTGCCGAGACCCTGAGCCTGCGCCAGCGGGATTTCGTATCGGCGGCGCGTTTGTCCGGCTGCTCTACCTGCCGGATATTGCTGCGTCACATCCTGCCCAACACGCTGGCCCCGGTGCTCATTTCCGCCACGCTGGGCGTGGCTGGCGCCATCCTGGTGGAATCGGGGCTCAGTTTCCTCGGGCTTGGTGTCCAGCCGCCCACGGCCAGCTGGGGGAACATGCTCATGGAAGGCAAGACCGTCCTGGAAGATGCCCCCTGGCTTTCCTTTTATCCGGGTGTCGCCATCCTGGTGACCGTGCTGGGCTACAACCTGCTGGGCGAAAGCCTGCGTGACCTCCTTGATCCCCGTCTCAAAAAATAGGTCCTATCCATGCTGGAATATTTGCGTATCCGCAACCTCGCTCTCATCGAAGACGCCGAACTCGACTTTGCCCCGGGCATGAACGTGCTCACCGGCGAAACAGGGGCAGGAAAAAGCTTTATCCTCAAAGCCCTGGGCTTTCTGCTGGGCGACAGGCTGGGCGCCGATATGGTACGGCAGGGAGCGGAAAAGGCCCAGGTCGAAGCACAGTTCCAGATGGACGGACGGGAGATCGTCATCCGGCGCAGCCTGCTGGCCGAGAGCGGCCGCAGCCGCCTGTACGTTGATGATGCCCTGCGCTCCCAAGAATGCGTGCGTTCCCTGCGGGAACAGCTGCTGGCTCATGCCAGCCAGCACGGACAGCAGCAGTTGCTGCAGCCTGCCTTCCAGGCCCGGCTCATGGAAAGCACCTTGAAGGATCCCGACCTGTTGCGCCGGCGTGACGAGCTGCTGGAACAGCTGCGCTCCGTGGAAGCCCGCCGCAAGGAGCTGCGGGCCCGGGAGGCCCACCTTCTGGAGCGCCGGGACATTCTGGAGATGCAGCAGCAGGAGATCGACAAGGTCGCCCCTGAAGCCGGAGAAGAAGAACGCCTTGAAGAGCAGCGGGCCATCGTCCGTGCCGCCGAACAGACCCGCGAGCAGTATGAGCTGGCGCTGGGCTTGCTGCATGGTGAGGAAGAACCCGGCCTGCTCGATATGCTGGGGCGGCTGGAACGTTGCCTGCACCAGATGGCGCGGACAGACGACTCCGTCAGCGAAGATGCCGATGCCGTCACGGCCCTGCGTCAGCAGCTTTCCCATCTGAGCGGCCGTTTGCGCCGTCCTCCCCTGCCGGAAGACATGCCCGATGTGGAACAGATGGAGGAACGGCTCTACGCTTTGGCCCAGCTCAAGCGCAAGCTGCACCGTTCGCTGGACGAGATCCTGGAGCTGCGCGAAGAGATCCGTGAAAACATCTCCTTCCTCGATGCCTGCGCGCTGGACATCACCTTGCTGGACAAGGAAGAAAAGCAGCTGGCCGCCCAGCTGCAGGAGGTGCTTTCCGCCCTGCTCCCCCAGCGCCGCGAAGCTGCCGCGGACTTTGCCCGACAGCTGGAAGAAGAACTGCGCCAGCTGGGATTCTCCGAACAGGTCCGGGTCATCCCCGATTTCATGCCGCAGGAAGTCTGGCCCGGCCTCATGGATGAAAAAGTGCGTATCCTCTGGGCCCCCAACCCCGGGCAGGCTCCCCAGCCGCTGGACCGGATCGCTTCGGGCGGCGAGCTTTCCCGCTTCCTGCTCGCCCTCATGAGCGTCCGCCCCAAAGCGGAAAGTGCGACCTACATCTTTGACGAAGTGGATGCCGGCGTGGGCGGTCTTACATTAAACAAGCTTGCGGAAAAGCTGGAAAATCTTGCAAAGCAGCGGCAAATGCTGGTCATCACGCACTGGCCGCAGCTGGCAGCCCGGGCACAAAAGCATTTCCAGATCAGCAAGACCATCCGGGACAATGCCACGTTCACGACCTGCGTCCCGCTCGATGCCCGCCAGCGCCATGCGGAACTGGTGCGCATGGCAGGGGGAGGCCAGCAGGGCGAAGCCCTGGCGGCCAGCCTTGAAGGGCGCAGTTATCAGCTGACGATGTTCTAAACGCTCGATTCTTAAAGTATCGCTTTAATCTTCAAACACGCTCTCACCTCAGTCGCTGGAGCTTCCGGCGCATTTGCCCGGCGCATGCGCGTGTCGTGCCGTGCGCATGGAAACACGCCGGCTGTGCGTACGGCACAACGACATGGACAGCAAAAGGGCTCTTTCCCCACAGGGAAGGAGCCCTTTTTTCATCAGAGCTGCTCTAAAGGTTTGTTTCAGGCAGCGCTGCCCTGCGTTCCCTGAGGGGTGCCCGGCATGCTGCGCACCGGCAGGACAGCCCGCACGATATTCTCCAGGCCATCGACCGCCGCTTCCAGCTTGCCGGAGTTGTCGATGCGTACGAGCCGCTCCAGGCCAGCGGCAGGCAATGGTGCCAGCGCGCGCTGCAAACGTTCTTCCAGGTCTTTGCCCTGCTCTCTTCCCCGGGCCAGCAGGCGTTGCCGCAGGATGGCCGGCTCCACCTCCACCAGCACGGGAAGAAGATCAGGATAGCGCCGCAGGGCTTCCGGCAGATATTCCCGAGAACCGTTGACGATCACGCAGATGCCGTGCTCCAGACTGCCGTCGATGGAGCGGCCGATGCCGTACTGGCAGCCGTGGCTGCTCCAGCGCATGGCCAGACGCCCCTGAGCTTCCATGGAAAGGATGCTCCCGGCGGAAAGGGCCATATGCTGTTCTCCCCCGGCGCAGGCAGGACGGCTGATGTAGCGCCGGGCAAAGGCTACCGGCAGGCCGCGCAACCGGGGCCGCAGGGCCGACAGCAGACTGTCCTTGCCGGATCCCGACGGTCCCATGACATAGATGAGTGTGCCGCGCATCAGTACACCTGCACACCCTGACGCCAGACATTGCGGACCACCGGCATGTCGTCCATATGGTGGACGCGGACCATATCCGCACGGCGTCCGGTATCGATGCGGCCGCGATCATCCAGCCCCACGCTTTCGGCCGGATTGGCGCTGACCAGATTGACGGCTGCGGGCAGGGGCATGATCTCCTTGGCGGCCAGCTCAAAGACCGCGGCCAGCAGGCTGGCGGGCACGTAGTCGGAGGACAGGGCCCCCAGATGCCCTTCTTTGGCCACGTCCAGAGCCGAGGCATTTCCGGAATGGGACCCGCCGCGCACGACATTGGGGGCCCCCATCATGACGAGCATCCCGTTTTCCGAGGCGCAGCAGGCAGCCTCTGTGGTGGTGGGGAACTCGCTGATGGAGATGCCGTTGCTCAGGGCTTCTTCCACATGTTCCACCAGCGTATCGTCATGGCTGGCCATGGGCAGATGGCGCTGACGGCAAAATTCCATGACCGAGGCGGCGTTATCATTGGCGCAGCTGTCCCGCACCTCTTCCAGCTCGTGCATCATGGCCGTGAACTCTTCATCGGTCCAGGATTTGATATTGCTGTAATAGGTCCGATAGGCCGTGGTATCGCGCCACTGGCGCTGTCCGGGCGTATGGTCCATCAGCGAGACCAGCTTCAGGCAGGGCGTGTCCGACAGGGGGAAGAACAGGTCCCGCATGCGGGGATCGGCCACTTCACAGCGCAGATGCAGCAAATGGTCGGCACGCAGCATGCCCGACTGGCGGCAATGGTTCAGGGCATCCACACCGCGGCCCAGCATGGCGATGCGCCCCTTGTCGTGGTATTCGCCCACGGACAGGGCATCGAACACGGTGGTGATACCGGCCGCCACGATCTGGGCATCGTGAGCGAAAAAGGCGGGTTCCGCCTGCGGCCAGACAACTTTGGGGCGGGGCACCAGATGCTTTTCCAGATTGTCGGTGTGCAGTTCCACAAAACCGGGCAGCAGATAGTCACCTTCGCAGTCGATGCATTCCAGGGCGGCAGTGGGCTGGATGTCGCCTTCGTCCACATCGGCAACCAGGCCGTCACGCACCAGCACATGGCCATGCATCACGGTGGTGGGCGTCACCACCCGGGCGTTACGCAACACATATTCTTTCATGGATGATCTCCGATTATGCTTCTGTGATCGTTTGTTCTTGCGGATCGGCGCGGTTACGGCCTGTCCATGGGGACGATCCTGTCCGCCACGGCATTGCGGGCCACATCATCATGGAAGATGCCCACGATGGCGCTACCCCGCTGCCTGGCCTCATGGATGAGGTCGATGACCACCTGCCGGTTGATGCCGTCCAGAGAGGCGGTGGGTTCGTCCAGCAACAGCAGGGGCATGGGCCGGATGAGCCCGCGCGCGATGTTCACACGCTGCTGCTCCCCGCCGGAGAAGGTAGCCGGGGCCACATGCCAGAGGCGCTCGGGCAGGTTGAGGCGGGTCAGCATCTTCTGCGCGGCATCAAGGGCCGTCTCACGGTCTTCACCGGCATCCAGCAAAGGTTCGGCCACCAGATCCAGGGCACTCACACGCGGGATGACACGGAGGAACTGGCTGACATAACCGATGCATTCCCGGCGCACACGGCTGATGGCACGCGTGGAGGCCGTGGCCATATCCGTCTCGCAGTCTTCGCAGCGGACGATCACCTGCCCGGAACTGGGCAGATAGTTACCGTACAGGGTCTTGAGCAGGGTCGACTTCCCGGCCCCGGAAGGCCCGTGCAGGGCCACACATTCTCCGGCACGCACGTCAAAATTGACGTCCTGCAGCGCCTGGATGCGGATGCCGCCCTGCTGGTGCAGGACAAAGGTTTTGCACAGGTGACGCACCTCCACCACAGGAGCGTCGCCGGCAGGATGATTGAACTGATGCATGTGAACGCTCCTTGTCAGCACTGCAGGATGGAAGAGACCAGCAACTGGGAATAGGGGTGCTGCGGATCGTCCAGTACCTGATCCGTCAGACCGGTCTCCGCCACTTCACCGTGGTACATGACGATCAGACGGTGCGAGAGCAGCCGGGCCACCGCCAGATCGTGGGTCACGAGCACCACGGCCAGTCCCATGTCGCGCACCAGATGGCGCAGCAGGTCCAGCAGGCGGGCCTGGACAGACACGTCCAGACCGCCGGTAGGTTCGTCCATGAAGACGAGGCGCGGCGTGGTCACCAGATTGCGGGCGATCTGCAGACGCTGCTGCATGCCGCCGGAATACTGGGACGGCGTATCGTCCACACGCTGCACGGGGATCTCCACCCGTTCCAGCCAGTCCAGAGCCGTGGCCCGCAGGTTCCCGTAATGCCGGGCCCCGTTGGCCATGAGCCGCTCGCCGATATTGGCACCGGCGCTGACCGACATGCGCAGGCCGTCGCGGGGATGCTGGTGGACGAAGCCCAGTTCGGTACGTAGCAGACGGCGGCGCTGGGCTTCATCCAGGCTGTGGATATCCAGTACCTTGCCGTCAGCTGCCGTGTAGTGGACATACCCGGCGGAAGGTTCCAGACGGCCGGAAAGCATGTTCAGCAGCGTGCTCTTGCCGGAGCCGGATTCGCCCACGATGCCGAGGACTTCCCCGGGCCACAGATCCAGCGAAACGTCCTTGCAGCCGATGCGGCTGCCGTAACGCCGCGTCAGCTGGCGGGCGGAAAGGACGGGATCAAGATTGGTATCCAAGAGGCTCACGGCTATTTCTCCTCCCTGGGAGCGGCAGTGCCGCCCTGCTCGGCCACGCGCCGGGCACAATTGTCGGTATCGGAACAGACGAACATGCGCGTCCCGGCGTCATCCATGACGATCTCGTCCAGATAGGTGTCTGTGGCGCCGCAGATGGCGCAGCACTGATCCCAGCTCTGGGGCGTGAAGGGGTAATCCTCAAAGTCGAGACTGACCACATCCGTATAGGGCGGGATGGCGTAGATGCGCTTTTCCCGGCCGGCACCGAAAAGCTGCAGCGCCGGGCACTGGTGCATCTTGGGGTTGTCGAAACGCGGGATGGGCGACGGGCTCATGATGTAGCGGCCATTGACCTTCACGGGATAGTCGAAGCCGGTGGCGATATCGCCATGCCGCATGATGTCCTCATACAGCTTGATGCTCATGATGCCGTACTCTTCCAAAGCATGCAGGGTACGGGTCTCTTTTTCGCTGGGTTCGAGCCAGCGCAGGGGCTCCGGCATGGGCACCTGGTAGACCATGATCTGATCCTCGCGCAGGGGCTGCTCGGGGATGCGGTGACGGGTCTGGATGATGCTGGCTTCTCCGGTGTGGGTGGTCGTGGTCACGGCCGCGGTACGTTCGAAGAAACGACGGATGGAAACGGCATTGGTCGTATCGTCCGAGCCCTGGTCGATGACCTTGAGCACGTCGTCCCGGCCGATGATGCTGGCCGTGACCTGGATGCCGCCCGTCCCCCAGCCGTAGGGCATGGGCATCTCTCGGCTGGCAAAAGGCACCTGGTAGCCGGGGATGGCCACTGCCTTGAGCAGGGCCCGGCGCACCATGCGCTTGGTGCCTTCATCGAGATAGGCGAAGTTGTAGCCTTCCAGCCCGGAGGCCGCAGGCGTGGTCGTCAGGTTCTCAGGCATGGCTGGCCTCCGCATGTTTTTCGGACGCGGCAGCAGCCTGCTCTTCCGCGTGCTTACGTTCCCGCAGCTGGCGGATCAGGGAAAGTTCCGCCTGAAAGTCCACATAGTGCGGCAGTTTGATGTGCTGCACGAAACCGGACGCATCCACGTTATCCCCATGCATGAGCACGAATTCGGGGTTCTGGGCAGGACCGATCTGGTCTTCCTGCAATTCCCGGGCACGCAGGGCGCGGTCCACGATGGACATGGACAGGGCCTTGCGCTCGTTGTTGCCGAAGACGAGCCCGTAACCGCGGGTGAAGCAGGGCTCGAGGGCACGGCCGGTGTACCGGCTGACCATGTCGCATTCGGTGAGCTCCACTTCGCCCAGGGTGATGGCAAAGCCCAGCTCTTCCGGGATGACGGTCAGCTCCACGAAACCGCGGCGCAATTCCCCGGTGAAGGGGTGGACAGCGCCGTAACCGCGCTGGGTGGAATAGGCCATGCCCAGCAAAAAGCCTTCATCGGCACGGGCCATGGATTGCAGGCGCACGGCCCGGTCCCCGGAACCGTCGGCCGGCAGCTCCAGCGGCTGGCGGGTGATGTCCGGGCAATCATTGCCTTCATGCGAAGGGGCCACGGATTCCATCAGGCCTTCGCGCCCAAGAGCGTCCATGGCTCTGGGCAGCGGCTCCTGCAGCAGGGCCTGCGCATCGGCCGCCATCATCGCCAGATCTTCCGCCGTCCTTTCGGGCTCCACGTCCCGGGGAGCGGTCCCGGGCACGGCCAGACCGCGATCCAGCAGGCGGTGCGTATAGTCAAAGGTGGATCCCAGGATCTGGCCGCCGGGCAGATCCTTCCAGGTGGCGGAGATGCGCCGCTCCACCCGCATGCGGGAAGTATCCATGGGCTCGGAAACACCGAAACGGGGCAGGGTCGTACGATAGGCACGCAGCAGGAAGATGGCTTCCACGGCGTCGCCCTGGGCCTGCTTGAAGGCCAGTGCGGCCAGTTCGGGGCTGTACAGGGAACCCTCGGCCATGATGCGGTCCACGGCCAGCTTGAGCTGCCCTGCCAATTGTTCAAGTGTTACTTCAGGAATCTGCACATCGCCCCGCCGCTCCCGGGCAAGCAGGGCATGTGCCGCGGCAATGGCTTTTTCGCCACCTTTTACAGCTACATACATTTGGACACCTCGTCTGCGGCAGGGATCAGGCAGGTCGTACGGGGCAGACCGGTCAGGCGGCCCGGCCCGCAAAGCAGCATGTCCACACCCAGCGGGAATTGCTCATGGTTGCTCTGCCACTGGGCCAGAAAATCTTCCGGCATACGGCAGGCAAAGGTGCAGCTGCCCACGATGCCGGGACCGGAAGCGGTGATCCCGGCCGTTTCCCCCTCCTCCACTCCGCCAAGGCAGATGGTCGTGGAACGATCCGGGTATTCAGCCTCTCCCTGATGGAAGCAACGCAGGTCAGGCAGCGCTTCCGTACCGGGGACGAAGGCGAATGCGGCCTGGGCAGGTTCGGCCACCAGGACCGTGCCGCAGTGGAAACGGAACCAGGCTCTGACGTCTTCCGTATCCAGTCCGGGCGCCAGCCAGACCGTGGTCTCGTTATCGCACAGCGAAAGGGCCAGGGCCGCCAGTTCCGGGCTCAGCCCGGCAGGCAGTTCATCCGCAGCGGTATCCGCCGGGCAGGGCACGAAAGCATGCGCCTGGGCAGGCCGGGACAACGCGGTAAGAGCCAGACGGAACACCTGCTGTGCCTGTCCTACAGGATCTGCCCAGGACAGGCGGGAACATTGCTGATCGCTCACTGGTCTTCTCCGCGGACAAAGGTGAAAAAGTTGACTTTCGTACCTGCCGCATCGCGGGCGGCAGCCTTTCTTTTTTCGTCTATGGCCTGTTCCAGGCAGGGGCGCAGCTTTTCGTCCAGCAACGCCGCGTAGCTTTCCTGCTGCCACAGGGCATCGCACAGGGCCGCCAGTTCCGCATGGCGGGGGGATTCCCCCATGATCCAGGCATGGCCAAGCGTCTTTTCTTCCAGCTGGATGACACAGCGGGTGACCAGCACTTCCCCTACGTTGAAGACATCGCCGACATTGCCGACGCGTCCCCGGGCCATCACGAGCCCCGTTTCGGGCCCGCGCACGATGCGGTAGCCAGGCAGGCTGATCCCGGACAGGGCCTCATCAAGGCTGGTCTCCGGGGCAAGCGCCAGCAGGCGCATGCGTTCCTGCCGCAAACTCATGTTCATGATACTTCCAATAGTCATTATGTTAGGCATTCCCGGTCCGCGCCAAAGCGAAGCGGGTCGTCAGGCGGAAGGGCAATGCCCGGTCCGCCTGGCAAAAAAGACACACAGAATCCATGGCCAGAGGCTTGTCGATCACCGGTTCCAGATACTGGTTCAGGGCTGCTTCCACCTGCTCCGCCCCCTCATGAGGCAGGGGACCCGTCAGGGTGATGTGGAAACGGAACAGATCCAGCACATGGTGATAGCCCCAGCGCAGGAGATTGCGCCGCTCATCAAGACTCAAAGGCTCCCGCCGTTCCACGTCCCTCTGATCGAGAGGAGCCCGGAAACGGTCCAGTTCCGTCACGCAATCCCGCTCCAGAGCGGCCATGGCCGATTCCGACGCGCTATCCCCCTGCCGGGGGACCAGGGCCAGAAAGGAGGCCTGGCGCTCACCGGAGTGGACGGGCAGCCGCTGCAAACCCAGCGGCGCCGTCAGCCAGGAGGCATGACGCTCCGCCACCTTCCGGCAGGCATTCTTCAGAGCGGCCAGTATGCCCTCCGAGGTGGAGCGCAGCTCAAAAGGCGCCTTGAGCGTGGCATGCAGACCGTAATGGGCCGGCGTTTTTGCCAGGGATGTCCAAAGACCATGTTCCACCCCCGCAGGAGCCACGGGGCCGCCCGGCAGGCGGCTGCCATCCCGGCAGTCCCGGCCGAACAAAGGGGCCATCAGACGGTACAGGGGCTCGTCCTTGTGGGGGGCGTAGTAGAGAGCGTAACGGGCGGCCATCTTACAGCACCATCTTGCGCAGACGCTGGGAAAGCAGGTCGAACAGGGTCACCACCAGCACGATGATGGCCATGACTGCACACGTCTGCTGGAAGTTGAAGCTGCGGAACAGTTCCCACAGCACCATGCCTATACCGCCGGCACCGACCATGCCCACCACCGTGGCAGAGCGCACATTGGCCTCGAAGCGGTACAGCGAGTAGGATATCCAGAGGGGGAACACCTGCGGGATGACCCCGAAGATGATCTCTTCCAGAAAGCTGGCCCCGGTAGAGCGGACGCCTTCCACCGGCGAGACCTCGATGGCCTCCACCGCCTCGGAAAAGAGCTTGGCCAGCGTGCCCGTGGTGTGCACCCAAAGGGCCAGCACACCGGCAAAGGGGCCAAGGCCCACGGCGACCACGAACATCATGGCGAAGACCATCTCGTTGATGGCGCGGGCCGCATCCATGAGGCGGCGCACCGGCTGGCAGATCCACCAGGGAGCGATATTCTCGGAAGACATGATGCCCAGCGGCACCGCGCAGATGACCGCCAGCAAGGTGCCCCAGATCGCCACATGCAGGGTGACGATCATTTCTTCCACATACATGCGCCAGTCCGTAAAGTCCGGCGGGAAGAAATCGGATATCAGGGTAAGGATGTTGCCGCCCTGCTCCACCAGCGCCATGGGCTTCATCTCGGCGCCGCGCCAGGCCCAGGCCAGCATGGCCAGAACAAGGCCCCAGATGACCAGGCGGCAGGTCTCGGCGCGCAGATCGCGCGGCGGCTGCAGGGCCATTTTCATTTCAGCTTCCATAACGATGCGTTCCTTGTGCCCTGTCCCCGCTACTTGCCGAGTTCGGCCAGCTTACGCTCGATCTCGGCGATCTTGGCGGCCTTTTCCTTGGCATCCATATCCTTGTTGCCTTCCAGCACCGTCTTGGCGCGGAACAGCTCCAGCTGGCGCAGCGGGATCAGCTGGCTGTTGTCGGACTTGATGAAGGGGCCCCACTGCAGGGCGGTCAGGATCTTGCGGGCCTGCTCCACGTTCTCGCCCTTCACGCCGTAGCTGAAGATGAAGTCCGTGATCTTTTTCTTGGTCTCTTCGGGCAGGTCCTTGCGCCAGACCAGGGGATCGCTGGGGATCAGGGGAGATTTCCAGATCACGCGCAGTTCCTTGGCCTTTTCGGGAGCGGTGATGGCCAGACGGGCCAGACCTTCATTATTGCAGGTCGCCACGTCCACGGTATTGTTGGCTACAGAGAGCGCATTGGCCTCGTGGTTGGCCGATACGGTACGGGCGAAGATCTTCTGGGGATCCTTGCCGTTTTTGGCAAAGACATAATAGCCGGGCACCAGGAAGCCGGACGTGGAGTTGGGGTCGCCATTGCTGAAGCTCAGCTTGGAGGCCTGGGCAAACATGTCGTCGAGGTTCTGGAGCGGGCTCTTCTTGTTGACGATCAGGCAGGAGTAGTAGCCCTTGCTGCCGTCGGGAGCGGTGGTCTGGGCAAAGACCTCGCCATTGGCGCGGTCCACCATCACCATGGCTCCCTTGTTGCCGATCCAGCTCAGGTCGACTTTCTTGAAGCGCATGCCTTCGATGACACCGGCATAGTCACTGGCAAAGAAGGCTTTGACTTCCATGCCGAGGGCCTTGCTCATATCCTTGAGGAAAGGATCCCAAAGTACCTTGAGATTCTGGCTGGCCTCGGTGGAGATGATGCCGAAATTGAGGGTCTGCTGCGCCTGGGCGGTCAGCGCGCTGCCCAGCAGCATGACAGAGACCAGCAGGCCGGAAAGAAGACGGGAAAACATGTATTTTCTCCTTGGATAAAGTGGTGAGGCAAAGGGATCAGGATGGGACCTAGGCAGCGCGGGACGTCTCGCGGACAGGGCTGCCGGGCAGCGTCACCGTTTCCTGGGCGGCATTGGTCTTGGCGGCAAAAAGCTCGTCGCTTTCAGCGCCGTACAGTTCCGCCAGGAACTGGGGCGTCAGACGTTCCGTGGGGCCGTCGTAAACGATCTCGCCCTTTTTCAGGGCCACGGTACGGGGGCAGAAGCGCATGGCGTAATCCACCTGGTGCAGGGTCACCACAACGGTGAGGCCATCCTTCTGGTTGAGGTCGCGCAGGGTCTGCATGACATTGCGGGCCGATTCAGGGTCCAGCGAGGCGATGGGCTCGTCAGCCAGCAGCACGCGGGCACGCTGCACCAGAGCACGGGCGATGGCGGCACGCTGCTGCTGCCCGCCGGAAAGGGTACCGGTGCGCTGCCAGGCCTTTTCCCCGATCCCCACGCGGGCCAGGGCCCGAAGGGCAAGCTCCCTGTCATCCGTGTGGAAAGCACCGGTCAGGCTGCGCCACAGACTGGTGCGGGCCAGAGCCCCCAGCATGACATTGCGGGCCACGCTCATGCGCTCCACCAGGTTGAACTGCTGGAAGATCATGCCGATACCGGCGCGGATGCGGCGGATGTCCCGGCTGATACAGCCGTTCTTCTGCACGATCTCGTTATCGACCCGCACCAGGCTCTCGCCCTTGTCTGCGGCGGTCAGACCGCAGATGTGACGCATGAGCGTGGATTTGCCGGAACCGGAAGAGCCGATGAGGGCCACCATCTCTCCCGGGGCCACATGCAGGTTGATGTGAGAAAGGCCTTTGCTGCTGCCGAACGTTTTATTGAGATTGCTGATGTGGATCATGCGAATGCTCCCGTTGAAGTTGACTGGCTCACAATGGGCAAAACGCATGGCGAAACGGTGACGCGTCCGTGATGAAAGGCCGACGTTTCCGTCACCGTTTGCAAGAGGGAATGTGACGATTCGGCAGCATCCCCTGCCCCCTCCAACGACAAAAGGCATCCTTCCACGGAGGAAAGGATGCCTTTTGTTTTCAATCAGATGAAAGCGGCTACCGGCTCACCAGCGGCTGGGATCGCGGCATTCCTGCCGCCCGAAGGTGCAGACGCCGCACATGTCGGAACTGTCTACAAAACGGCCGTCCACAGTATAAAAATCGACCACGGGCCCATGCCCGCAAATGATACACTGGCGTTCATAATCCGGACAGGCACGGCACAGGGGCGGGATATCCGGACTGCCTGCCATCATCTTCTCCACAGAAACACGCGTAAATTCCGGCTGGGACAGGTTGCTTTCAAACATATCAGAAGAAGGTACGTCGCAAAGGACGGTTCATGTTCTGGGGGACGAACTGACAGCGGGAAAGACCAAAGCATTCGGAACGCTCGCCACAGGGAAGACGCGATGCCGTCAGGTGCATGCGCGGACAGGTAGCCAGCATCCCCTGGTCAAGCATGTCCTGCCAGCGGGATTCCACAAGCTGTACAGGCACGCGTACCGGCTCCACGGCTCTGGAAGAACGCACCTCCACGTTCGTCTGTACCCGGGATTCTGCCGTCCGGGTGGTTCGGGAGCTTCTGACAGACGATTTTTCCCGATTCATGCGCCGTTCCTTCTGGCACTGGGGGCAGATATGCCCACGCGGTCCGGGGGCAATGAACGAACGACCACAACGGCTGCAACTGACTGGACAAAATGAGGGAATCATGCGCCACCTCCCTGAAAGGGGCTGGGTGCCGGACAGGATCGAGCAAGGAGGGACAAAAGGCAGCATCTTGCCGCCGGTCTGCTTCCTGCCCGGATGTGCTTTCAGACTGTCCCGTCCATTCGTCAACGCTGTGAGCGCCCGGTGACAATTCCGCTCCACTTGCGGCGGTGCACAGTGGTGTACAAAAGCCTTCGGCCTTTCCTTATGCGCCCCGCCCATCCCGTTCCTCTCCTGAAATGGCCGCACACCAGGCTCTTTCGCAAGAGCCTGAAATCTGTATCCTCCCGTCGCGTCCTGTCCTGCACGCAGGTCCCCGGCCGGGCATAAAAAAAGAGCCGGAGATGCTCTCCGGCTCTTTTCCATGCCTGGGCTCTGCTGCAGGGATCCTGTCAGCGCAGGGCGCGCTTCAGGGCATCCCTGTAAATGCGCAGGACCATCAGGCGGGCATACTTCTTGTTCTCCGCGGGGACCACATGCCAGGGGGCATCTTCCGTGCTGGTACGCAGGAACATCTCGTCCGCGGCGCGGGCGTACTCGGGCCATTTGTCACGGTTACGCCAGTCTTCATCGGTGATCTTGTAGCGCTTCCACGGGATGGCCTCACGCTCCCGGAAGCGTCGCAGCTGTTCCTCCGGCGAGATGTGCAGCCAGAATTTGAGCAATATGTTGCCGTTGTTGGTCAGCTGATGCTCAAAATGATTGATCTCGGCATAGGCGCGGGCCCAGTCTTCCTTGGGGGTCAGCTTTTCCACCCGTTCCACAAGGACACGGCCGTACCAGGAGCGGTCATAGATGGTGATGAAACCGGCGCGGGGGATGTGCCGCCAGAAACGCCACAGGTAATGGTGCGCCAGCTCTTCATCCGAAGGGGCGCTGATGGGGATGACACGCGTGATGCGGGCATCTGTCCCGGCAGTGAGGCGCCGGATGGCTCCCCCCTTGCCGGCGGCATCCCAGCCTTCAAAGATGAGTGTGGACGAAATGCCTTTTTTGTACGCCCGGAACGAAAGCTGATAGATCTCCTTCTGCAGGCGTTTCAGTTCCTTCTGGTAATGTTCGGGAGCCTGCACGTTGGAAAGGTCGATGGCATCCAGGGTGGAGACCAGGGACTCACGGGCGTCCTCTTCCACTTCGGGCACGGATTCCAGCACCTTGAGGCGGGCGGCACGGGCATCGTGGGCGGCGATGGTCCGCTCGATGCCTGCGATGATGGCTTTCACCACGGACAGGTTGCGGAAATTGGGATCCGCGGCGTCGATGATGCTCCAGGGCGCATTGTCGCGGTCTGTCAGCATGATGGCCCGGGACGCGGCACTGACCATGCCATCGTAATCCGCGGCGATCTTCTTGTCGGATGGCGAAAAATGCACCAGGGCCCGGTTCTCCTGACGCTCCTTGAGCGCGCGGGCATGGTCCTTTTTGTTGAGATGGAGCCAGAGCTTGATAATGGCCATCCCGGATTCCGCCAGCCCGGATTCCAGGGCCTGCCAGCGATGCATGCTGGCGGTGAATTCGTTTTCTCCCACATCTTTGCAGCAGCGCTGCCGCATGGCCTCACCATACCAGCCGTCATAAAAGACCGCCGTCTGTCCGGCAGCAGGAAGCTGCCGCCAGAAGCGCCAGGGCCAGGGACGGGCCTTCTCTTCGTCGGTCACCAGCCAGAAAACATGGTTTTGCACATGCTTGCTGTCCATCCACTCCGACAAAAGGTTGATGATGGCGCCGCGTCCGGAACCGACCAGACCGGCCACCGTGATCAGAACGGGGATCTTGCGCTCGATGCACTGCAACTGAGCATTGAAAAGACGCATGCGCAGCTGGGGGGCTTTTTCTTCAAATTCTTTGTTACTGCATGCTCTGCCAAGGGCTGCCGATTCAAACATAGTATCCAACCTTGCTCAAAATGTTCGCACGGGAAGCGGATACGCAGCTCCGGAACATTCCCGGCACTCCAGGACGGTCAACGCACATTCTGCTCCCGGAGTTTTGAGACAGCATAGCTTTTTTCTTCGGCTTCGTCAGCCAGCGCTGGCCGGAATATCCTGCGAATCCTGCCCTTCTCCCTAACCGGATACCGGGATGCAGGGTACTTTCCGCAGCAGGCGCCGTCTGTGCCGTCCGTTTGCAGCGCGCGGCAAACGGCATGGCCGCCCCATGTGCGGCTTTTCTTCCCATCCAGACGATGATCTGTGTTCCTGGTGTGTTACATGCATCTTTTCTATGACCTGCCAAATATCCAATTGCGTCTGAACATATTCCTGCATCGTCAAAGGGCCGCCCTTTTGCCCCTGAGCTACGAGGATGCCAAGCTGCATGACGCATCTTTCCAAAATGTCCACGAGCATCTGATTTTGCTTCACGTTGTCCCCCATCGCAATCATGAGATCACCTCTGCACGTTTCTTGAAAAGAATCTGTCCGAGAATCGTTCCAAAGGACGGAATCATCTTTCGGGATCTGCAAAACCAATCAAATAACTTCCAGGCTAGATTTGTCGCAGGGATATACGATATAATACCAGATGGTTTTCTATGGAATACTGGCAGATGCTACTCTCGCTAGGCGAAGGGGCTTGCATGGCACAAACAGGGACAAACCGGGACGACAAGGGACTGTAACCCCGCGAAAAGCAAAGGCCCACGGTGTCTTTTGGTACACCGTGGGCCTCTGGGACATGCGCTGATGGTGGAGGCGGGGGACATAGAACAGCATGTTTAACTATGCATAATAAAAGAGTATATAATAAATAGCTCGGATTCGATACCCCCGAATGTACCCCGTCTCTTTACCCGCTATACGGGTTCAACTCCCCTTCCCCCTTTGAAGGAAGAAACCGTGATTCGAAATGAGCGAAAAAATTTTTCAGCGCTCAAATTTCGATTTTAAGCTCATAAAAAATTTTTTCTGCAACGTGGTATGGAAAAACACGAAAAACTCCCTAGAACGAAAATATGGAGCGCTATGGCGAAATGGGCTTTTTTAGTTCTGAAAACTCCCCCAAAGAGACTTCTACGGACAGAACCAGCTTAGACGCAGACCCATCCATTGCCCCAACCCAGCCGACATGGTAGCCTGCCGCTATCGTCAAGAATTATCCTGAGGGGGGAAGATCAAATGCAATTTTTTAGCATAATACTAGGAATCGCCTATTTAGGAATGGGGATTGTCCAAATATCCGCTATTGCAGACGGCATCCATGCTTGGTTGGGATGGGATGGTCTGCTCGCTGGCTTCCTTGCTTTTATCCTTGGATATTTTCCTCTTATTGGCAGTATATGCGGTGTCGCAGGTGCCTATTATGCATGGGGATGGGGGTTAATACCTTCAATCGCTTTATTTTTTTGGTATATACCACTCATAATAGCCTTTTTTGTCACATCATCATTTCAAAATTACTTTGAAAATAAAAAACATACAAAAGAAGTTGATGCTCGTGAAATAGATATTTGTATAAATGATAAAAATTTTTTTCACAAAATTATAAATGGGGATGTGTCACTTCCAATCATATTTTGGATATACGGCGTTGCTGTATCAACAATATGTAAAATGTTTATAAAATCAAAATTTGCAGAAAATTTTTTTGCAACTATATATCATAATTATGATTTAATTGGAGTAAAAGTTGTTGGAATAGCATATGATACTTTTTTAATTGTATATACAATAATTATTTGTATTGGTGTATGGAGAAGTGCGAATAAATATACAGGTCATTTCATATGGGCAGCAATAGCAAAATTCTTTTCTATTTTATGGATGCTATCCATAATAATCATTGTTGCAGACATATTTAGCCTTATCAATATGCAACTTCCTGAATCCACAGAAGAGTTACCTCAATGGCGTCTTGAAGGATATAAAAAATCCATAGATTCTCTTATTAACCATTGACATTCCCCCCATTTTGTGGCGTGGTAGCTGCACTACTTCAATGGCAGTGTCCACGCCACTGTTTTTTTACGACGCGTGCCCCTGCCCGGCGATCTATGCTGGGTCTTTCTTTTTCAGGTATTGAGCATTTCTCAAGACCTGTCCCTTCGCATATTTTTGCCGGGTCGATAGCCTCTAATACAATACCCTTCGGGGGAATAAAGGCAGCCGTCCATTGCGGTAGTTGAGACCCGGCATTTCTCATATCCAATGCCATACTACTAAACAATGGAGGCTCGTCATGAGTCAGGCTCCCCTTCTCCCCTCGGAACACTTCTCCCCTTCCGTCTCCCTCCACTCCGGCCGCCCGGCCACCACGTCCCTTGAGGTTGCCAAATTCTTTGGTAAGCAACATCAGCATGTAATGCGCTCAATTGATGATTTGCGCTCTAATACCCCAGAATCATTCAGCGCGTCCAATTTTGGACGGGCCGAATACTCCGACGAGCAGGGCAAGCCGCGTCCCATGTTCATCCTCTACCGCGACGGCTTCATGCTGCTGGTCATGGGCTACACCGGCAAGAAGGCCCTGGCCATGAAACTGGCCTACATCGAGGCCTTCAACCGCATGGAAGAAGAGCTGGCCCGGCAGAAGGAAGCCGCCCGCAACATCACCCAGGACATCGTGGACTTTCCCGGCTCCCTCTCCATCACGCCGTCCAGCGTAGCCGATCGCAAGCCCCTGCGGGCGCTGGTAAGCTCGTGGGCCAAGCTGTCCAACGCGCCCTTTGATGCCTGCTGGAACCAGCTCAAGGCCGCCTTCAACCTCGCCAACATCAAGGAGCTGCCGCAGGAGTGGATACCGGACGCTCTGGCGTGGGTGCAGGCCAAGATCGACGCGCTGCCCAAGGCCCTGCCGCCGCAACCGGAGCGCCTGCCCCTGTACCGCAACGGCTGTTTTTACCCTCCGCACCGCAACCGGAGCCACGTCCCCGGCCCGCAGGAGGCCGCGCTGCTGGAGCTGTGGCAGGACTGGACACGGCGTGAGGCCAGCCTCCGGCAAGAGTTCATGGCCATGCTGCGGGAACTGGACGCTCGCCGCGGCGACCTGTTCAGCTACGCCGTGTCCGATCTGGGCCGCAATGCGGATACCATGTTCAGCCCGCAATGCCTGCTGGACAGCCTGTTCCAGAGCCGCACGGAAGCCGAGCAACGATTCCGCCAGGCGCTGGATGATGCCAGCCTGCACCTGCGCCTGAGCCTCAACGTGGCCGTGGCGCTGGGAAGGTAACTGACGAACTATTAAGTAATTCTCAATAGTTGTAATATAGCCATATAATAGAAAGCCCCCGTTCCATCACGGAGCGGGGGCTGTTTTTGCGTGCGGCGATGGCCTGCCTGCGGGCAGAAAATATAAAGTTTTACTTTAAGTTTTTATGCGAGCGACGGCAGCATCCATGCAGGATCAGATCGTTTCCGCCTCTTCCCACTGCCACAGGCCTTCCGTGCCCGGTACCCAGACGCAGGCAGGCATATCGGCCTTTGCCAGCCAGAGCTTGCCTTCATAGCTGTAGTAGCTGTCCTTCGTGACATCCATGCCGTAGAGGAAGGCATAGGGGTGTTCCCGGCTGCCGTCCGGCTCTTCACCGGTCTCCGGGTCCACGGACAGCGGGCGGTACACGGCCAGCATCCCGGCAGCGAGAGGAAGTGCATACGTCCGCCCGTCCCAGTCCGGCTGGTTCATCGTGGTATACCAGTCAAACATCGTCGCCCCTCCTTAGAACAGGCCCAACAGGCCGCCGAGAGCTCCGCCTGCCGCCGCTCCCCACGGCCCAAAAAACGAACCGATTCCAGCACCCGTCAACGCACCACCGGCCACGTTGCCCAGCGTGCTGCCGCCGTAATTCTGCACCTGTCCCGTACTGGTGCTCGTGCCGCCGTAGTTGCCCTGGATCAGCTGGTTATAGTTGCTCAGGGCCTGCAACGCCTTGTTCTGGTCATAATTCCAGCGGTCGATATTGGCATTGATGAGTTGCTGGTTGTAGTCGTCCATGACGCCGCCGGCTTCGGACAGGGCCGCGGAATCAGTGTAGGCCTGATTGCCGAGCTGCTGCGCCTGACCGGCACCCATGATCTGCTGGCCGATGCCCTGGTTGTAGAGTTGCCCGGCGCTTTGTGCGGCACTGGCGCGTTTGTCCCACATGCTGCCGTACATCTGGTTCGCCAGATTGTTGGCCGCATCCGCCGAGGCTGCGGCATGGGCGCCACTGCCATAGCGACCGGCAGCGTTGAAATTGGCATTGATACCGGCCTGCGCCTGGCTGTTGGCCCGGTTGTACAGCTCGTCGGCATAAGGGTTGTCTTCCTGCGCCATCTGATTGAGCGTGTTGAGCCCCTGGTTGCCCTGCAGCGCTTGCCCCGTCATCACGTTGCCCATGGCGTTGCTGGCATCGTTGATGAGCTGACTGCCGTTCATGGCCCTGTCCGCCTGCATCTGCAGCGCCTGCTTCGTCCAGTCGGATTGACCGGCAACGGTATTGCCTTCGTAGTAGTCTGGGGCCATCTGACCACTTTGGTACAGTTTCTGCGCCTGATTGAAGATATCCTTCAAATATGGCTGCTGCCCTTCCCAGGGATCAGCCTTCTGTACCGTGGTGGTGGAGCCACCGCCACCGCCTTTACCGCCTCCGCCCATGGGAGCCTCCTACAATACCCGCGCCCAGCCGGGCACGGTCTCGCGTGTATAGATCGTTACCAGACCAGGCACGTTCTCGCCCGTATCGTGATAATAGCAGGCGCCGGGAATGACGCCGCACTCCTGCGCGCCGCAACGCTTGATGAAGCGCACGGCCTCCTTGTTGACCACAGGCGTCAGGCCGATGATGGTATCCAGACGGTAGCCGCCGCTGACTGTCTGCTCCCACAGCAGGCTCCCCAGGATGTACAGGCCAAAGCCATGCACCACGGAAAGCTTGCGGTTGCCCATGCGTCTGATGCCCTGCGGCAGCGTGCCGAAATGGATGCGGGCGCTCTTGCCTTCCATGTTGGTCAGATAGGCAAAGCCCACAGGCTGCCCCTGCCAGGTCACGAACCACGGATGCACGTCATCCTGCCGCATCCAGCGCACGAAGCCGTGGCCATCCAGGGGCGGCAGGCAGTACGTCACCGCCCTGTCGCGGCCCGTGGCCTGCATCATGCCCCAGAATCCCATGAGCTGCCTGTCCGTAAGGTCGGTCTTGTAGGTGCGTGCGAACTCTCCCATGCGCCCTCCTAGAATCCGGGGAAGAACCGTATATTCTGCAGCATCTGCGGATCGAGCATGCCGCCGGTCATCGGATTGGACATGCCGCCAGCCCCGCCAGGTATCCCGCCGGTGCCGGGGATGCCGTTCATCCCCGCCCCCATGCCTGAATCCACGGCGTTGCCGATACCGCCGCCGGAAAGCGGCATGTTGGCCGGGTTCATCCCCACACCGCCACCCGGAATCTGCTGCGCGGGCATGGCCGTGGTACCCGTACCGGCGGGGATGCCGTTGCCCAGCGTACCGGCCTGCGGATTGCCCACACCGGCGGCCTGCGCCGGGCTGGGCAGCGTGCTGGCCATGGCCCCGGAATCGGCATGGACGCCATCCCCGGCGGCAGCCGCGGGGTCTTGCTTGTCCTTCATTTTCTGCAGCAGCCCCAGCATTCCCCCAAGCTGGCCCATGTCCATGCCGGAACCCTGCTGACCGCGCGGCACGCTCACACCGCCCCCCGGTATGGCGCCACCGGCGCCCCGGCTGGCGGCCACCTGCATGGCTGGAGAAGTAAAATTCGGGGCCGTAGCGCGACGATACAAACCTGCCATGATCTACTCCTTGATATTGCCGTCCCCCATGAGCGCCCAGCCAAAACGGCAGGCTCCGGGGGCGGATGAAAATTCAAATGTCATGCTGTTGCGGGTCATGTCCGCCAGCCACCAGTCCACTGCCGAAGCCGCCGCATCCAAGGGGATGAGCAGGGCCAGACGCCCCGCACGGCAGCGGGCATCCTGCACCGTTACCTCAGTCTGCCCAGCCGCTACTTCCAGCAGGCCGGTATTGGCTGTCTCACCGCGTAAGGCGGCATTGACGGCCACAGCCAGGGCCAGCATCTGCGCCGGGGTGGCCTTGTCTGTCTGCGATACGAATTTGCCCATCAGTCATCCTTCCCAAACATCCCCAGCAAGCCGGACATCCCCGCCGAGACAGCGGGCTCCAGCGCCATGGCCGCGGCTTTCGCTCCCCTGCCTGTCACACCGACCGGGGCAAGCAAGATATCGACCGGATCGAACCAGGGGCTTTCAAGCCCCGGCTCCACGGGTCCCCCCTGTGCCTTGGAAGGTGCTGAAGCCAGCCCGAGCCCTGTGGACGCACCCGCTAGTACAGGCAGCTTGCCCTTGAGTTTTTTAAGCTGCTCCTGTAATGTGTTCCCCAATACAGGGCTACTGACAGCAGAAACGGGACCGCTGCCAACTGGTTGCACCAGCCCCTCATCAAGCGAGGGAGTGAATATGGAGGAGTTCGACCCGCCCTCCCAGTAGCCCTTTTCTTTCAGCATATTTTCTACTTTCAAGGTTTTTGGATCGTACAGCGTAACGGTCTGAAAACCTTTTTTGTATGGCAAGATAGGCATATACCACGACCTTCCCCCCTCTCCATGGGGATTCCACAGAGCCTCTTTTGCCACGGGTGATTTCCCCAGGACATTGGGAACGACTACGGTCTCCGGGGAATCAAAAATAGCCCGATAACCTTCCGCTATCTGCTCCGGTGTCCAGTTGTCTTTCTCTGCTCTCTGGACAAGGCCATGATTATTGAAATAGCCCGTACTCCCTGCATAGCGCACTGAATTTTCAAGACTTTTTGAAGCAGACCCACTTTCCAGCGTTCCAGAAACAACTCCTGAATACTTTTTCCCTGCCACAGCTTTTTTGACCACATCCAGGATATCTGGCCTTACAGCCCCCTCAGCCTCTTCCGTCACCGCCGCTCCTGCCAGAAGGCCCAGCAGGCCGCCCAAGGCTCGCGTATCCATCACAGCCCCCCTTCGATCTCGGTCAGCAGCTCGACGCCCACGGCATCACGCCATTCCTCCCCTGCAGGGATCATGACCCGGGCCCCGGCATAGCTCGCGGACAGGTGCTGGTAGCACACGCCGTCCCTGCTCTGGCGGACATACTGCCCATAACGGGGAGCATCCTGTTGCCGTACACGCCAGACAGGCATGGCCTGGGCATCTCCCCGGTCCACCAAGGGACGCAGGCCATGTATCATCATGCGTTGCCCACCTGTTTCCGCCGTATCGATAACGGCTTCAAGCGCGCCCCCGCTGAAACGTGACAGCCGGTGCGTGCTGTCGAAGGCACTCAGTCCGAGACTTCCGTTTTTGAACGCAGCCATGTCCAAAGAGGCAAACGGCAAGTGATCGAGATCCCCAAACTGGTCGAGCTCTTCCAGGCTCATGCCTCGTACCCAGTCCGGGAACAGGACTTCTGTGGTCAGGACCCCATAGCTCCACTTGTCGACGCTGTAATTGTAGATAAGCAATCTGTCATGGAGGCCTTCGGACGCCGTCTCAGACGGGAACGTCCATACCGCGACCCTGTTTTCAGCGTCGTGCACACCACGGACCTCATTGAGGCGGGCCGGATCACAAACATCGAAAAACCAAGTATCAAGACGTTCTATGCCGAGACTTTTCACGCTCGCCCCATCCGTCATGCGCCAGCCGTTTTCGGAGAGATAGACGCAAACATTACCGCACGTCACAGGCGATCCCGGCGCGACACACCCCACGCTCCTGTCCACGACATTGAACTGGAAGAAGTACGGCGGCCCGACATAGGTGGCCCGCTGTATCCCCCGTTCCAGAAAGATCAGGCCATCGATACCGCCCACACCGCCCACGATAGCTTGGACATTCCCGCCAGTAGGAAATATCTGGATATCCGACTGCTGGTACTGGGCATCATTGCTACCCGGTTCAGGCCATGAGTCAGGGTTATCAAGAGCCGACCAACGGATACCATTCCGGTATTCAGACAAGCGTCCGATCACCAGAAAGTCACGTACGACTCCCAGTATCTCCCCATGCGGAGCGCCCTCGACCTCCTGAAACTCACCCACGGCCCCTGTGGCAGCGGCCTTGACCAGTGTGGTACCGAACAGGCTGTAGATAGCCGCTCCATAATCAGAAAAAGCCCTGGTCTTGCTCGCCACGCTCCCAGAGTATTTGCGCAGCCAGGCCCCGCCTTCCAGAGCGAAAATACCGCTATCAGTCGCGGCCACAGTCAGCAGACTACCGTCAAGATTCCGCAGGCTGGCAGCCGCCAATGCCGCTTCAGGCAGTGCCGGATATTGCATCCCCACCAAACCGCGCAAACAGCGGTAGCCACGCTTGCCCGGGATGACATTGCGGGCCTCGCTGGCCTGGCGTCCGGCCAGCAGGGGAACATCCGGTTCCCATGAGCCGAATTCGACTGTCGTACGGTTCATTGCCATTCCACAATCCCCCGCCATTCAGTGTTGCTGTCCGGCAACCGACGCCAGCCCCAACCCTTGTATTCCGGCCTGATCTGCCCATCCAAGACGGACTGCCCGGAACAGGAAAGCAAAAGAAGACGCCAGCAAACCGCTTCTCCTCCCGTTGCTGCAGATGAACGCACAACCGCGGCATGGACGCGTGCCCACTCCAGATGATCCCGACTTTGCGCTGCCTGCGAGATTTCTCCAGGACGGATGCGGACTGGCTTGACCGTATGGCCTGCTCGTACCGCTGACGGTTCAAGGGGGATACCTACAGTGATGCCGCCAATGATTTCCGCGCCAGCGGAACCTTTCCCGCTCCCCTCCAGTTCAAAAATTGCCTGCCCGGTGCAGGAACCACCAGCTCCGGCATACCCTGTCAGGGCGTGGGTGCGCACACGGTGCCAGTTTGCCTGCTGTGTTGATGAAAGCGTGTCCGCAAGTGTCAGACCATAGAGCCCGACTTCCAGCCAACAGCGGGAATCCAGGGGAAAAGGCAGGCCATCCAGCTCCCCCCAGGCATCAAGGCTGTCCAGGGTCTGCGGCGGTGCCAGGATTGGTGCAAGCGAGCCGGGCACGGCTTAATCCATGGTCAGGGTAAGATTGCCTGTGGCAATGCGATATATGTCCCCCGCCAACAGTTCCTTGGGAGTGGTGATTTCACCGTACCAGACAAGGTCCCCGCCTGTGGCGGCATCGAACAGCCCCCAGGCAACGGCCGTTCCCCAGCTCCCCGTGGCTGTCGGGAACTCGATGGCCGCGCTGTTTTTCATGGTACCGGAACTGGGATCACCAAACGTCACCTGCTGGCGGGCATAGGCCCCGCCGCTGACTTCCGTACCGCCTCCCGTCTCTTCGGGGGCCACAGTGAACAGGCCGAAGTAGTACGGGCCGGCGTCCTTGAACAGCGTCAGCAGTTTGTCTTCACCGTGATTCGTCAGGCTCATCAGATGTTCCTCATCGGCCGCATGGCCAGGTTTGCCGTGAAGCGTGCCCGCCGCTCGTTGGCCTCGACCTTCTGCCGGGCAGCGCTGTAATATTGGGTCCACATCTCAACCGGAGCACTGCCGCGCGTGAACGGGCCGCTCTCCACCAGCGTGGCGTAGAGGTAAAGGTCAGGCGCCGTCAGCAAAACCACGTTGTCCGGCTGTTTCGGCCCCAGGGGCGGGATCTCTCCGTAGTAGGTCAGGATCAGGCGGCCCGGGCCGTCACTGGCAGGTAGCAGGAACAGATCCCGGCCGATGATGGTATACTGGTCGGGCTTGCCGCCTGGCATGGTCATCCCGTACCTGTCCGGCGGCGTGTAGGTCAGATTGACACTGCGCCCGTCGGCATCCAGCCACGTCAGGTCGCGCATCTCCATGAAGACATCCCAGTTCCCTGCCTCCCGTCGCCACGGCAGGGGCACGGCGTTCTGGCCGGCCAGCACATCCGTTTCTGCCCTGGCCTCCATGCAGCGCAGCCGCAGCTCGCGGTTCATGCGCCGTTCGGCCAGCTCAACGAAGGCAGGGATGCGCTCCGTCAGGTCGTCGCGGCCCAGGTAATCAGCCACGGCCTCGCACAGGCCGTCGTAGGTCGTCAGGGCCATCAGACACGCTCCATGGTGGTGCGGAAGGCCGCATTTTCCGGGTCATTGAGGAAGCGCCGCATGTCGTCGGGGTCATTGAGGATATCCAGCCCCTGAGCGGCGGCGATATCCACGGCAGCCACCGGGATGCGGGCCACCTGCCGGAAGGTGGGCGCGAAACGGAACCCCTGCATCCTGTCCTCTCCCCGCTGGAAGTGATTCATGCGCAGGATCTCCGTCACGTCCTGTTCGCGGCTCAACAGCCCGCCATCGTGGATGCGGTCGATGACACCATCCTCGCGGACCTCCAGCACCATGCCACCGGGCAACGTCTGTCTCAGATCCATTCCTGCCTCCTCCAGATGGGCGACGGGCCATCCCCGCCGCCCGTCACGTTTCCCTAGCCGGCCGTGACGGCCAGGTCGGCGATCATACCGCTGGATGCGTCGTTGCGGGCTTCCAGCGTGCATTCCACCACGATATGCCCCTTCATGTTGTCACCGGTGTGGGCCAGGCGCTCTTCCTGGAAGCCGCGCAGGTAGGCGACCTTCCAGTACTGCGGGTCGAGGATGAAGGCGCAGGACTTGGAGTAGTCCACCTTGGCCTGCACGCGGTTGGGCATGAGCTTCAGGGTGCCGAAGTCGGAGACGTACACGTCGATGACGGCCGTAGCCTTCTTCTTGTCCACGTTTTCCATGCGGGTAGCGCCACCGTTGAGCACTTCGGACATCTTCACGCGGATGCCAGGGGCCATCATGATGCGGTCAGGATCGCCGCCGGATTCGTAGATCTTAGTCAGCACGTTCTTGACCGTGGCCTCGTCAGGCACGCGGGCCGTTCCGGCCGTACAAGCCTTGGAGCTGGGCACAGCGATGGCACCTGTGGAAGCTCCCACATTCCAGTTGGTCTGCATCCACGTCGGCAGGCCGCGCATCAGGCGGCCCTGATTGCTGCCATTGTCGGCGCGTTCAAGCTTGTTCTGGAGCAGGGCGAACTCGACGTCCTTTTTCAGTTCCTTCGTGCGCAGGGCCATCTGGTAGTTGTACTGCTTGTCCACGCCCGCCTGCTCGATGGCCTGGGCCGTGGCGGAAACGTTGATGGCTGTGCTCAAGATCTGCGTCTTGTTGCTCAGTTCCGTGGTCGCAGAGGCCACGAAATCTTTCACGTCCGCACCTTCCAGAGCGCTGTTTTCCTTCGGGTCGGCCAGCGTGTCCGTCTGCCACTCGTGCAGGGTCTGCACGGCCTTGGATTTGCCGCACATGGTCAGGAAGGGCGTGTCCGTGGGGGCCACGTTGAAGATGATGTTCATCAGGTCGCGGGGCTTGCCCTTGACGGACGCGTCCTTGAGCTGCCCGGAGATGGTAGCCATAGCCATACCTCCTTAGAGAGTTTCCAGCACAGCGGCGAGAGCGTCCGTGCTGTTGGGGTGCTTGTTGAGGATCGCACGGGCCTTGGCCGCACGATCATTGCCTTGGACAACAGCCCCGCGAGGGGCCTGCACCTTCGGCGCGTCAGCTACCTTTTTGGCCGCCACAGCGCGGGAGGACCGCATCTTGTCGTAGAGCATGGCCTTGGTCACGAGCGTCAGCTCATAGCCCTGTGTCAGCCCGTTGACCACGTTCTCCGGGCATCCCTGCGAACGCATGTAACCGGCCAGCTCGGCAGCAAAGGCCTTGCTCTCATAACCGGCGCCATACAGCGCCTTGATGGTGGGCAGTACAGCCGCAAACTCGCCCTGCATATGCTGCTGCTGTTCGGCGGCCTGTCGCTGGGTGTACTGCTGCGTCGCGGCCGCCAGCTGCTGCTGGACGCGCTGATACATGCCCATGCGCTCCTGGAACCCGCGCTGCAGTTTGACGTAGGTCGCCGGGTCGGCCTGTGCCAGCTGTTCCCAGTTGATGCCCTGGTAATCAGCCATGACCACGGCCTGCAGCGATGCCAGGGCATTCTGCACGATGCCGTTGGTCTGCATGGCCATCTGGTCGCGCTGGGCCTGCATGGCCGTCACTTCCTGCGCTTTCTGCCTCATGGCCTCGGCATGGACCTGTTCGCGAGCCTGTACGGCCTGTTTCGCGGCATCAGGAAGGCCCTGCCACACACTTTCTTCCCAGCCCTCGGGCATGGGGATAGCCGCGGGCTCTTCCTCGTTGCCTTCCGTTCCCTCGGCAG
>UMHC01031423.1_pt1 | contig 120520 bp, 89 predicted proteins | sample 1965381 | NCBI WGS metagenome assembly UMHC01 (sample SAMEA4836083, study PRJEB28245) | human gut metagenome | biome: gut microbiome; material: fecal sample | place: Denmark | collected 2008 | reverse complement strand
GGAATCGCGAAGCGCGAAAGCTTCCTGCAGCGTGCAGGACGGAATCGCGAAGCGCGAAAGCCTCCTGCAGCGTGCAGGACGGAATCCCGGTGCGGGGCAGTCAGCCTTCTTTCGGCTTGTCGAGGCGCCTCATGCTGAATTCGCAGCCGCAGTACTGTTGGTTGTAGAACGCATATTCGCGGAGCAGCTGGTTGCGCCGCTCTTGTAGTCCGCCTTTCCGCCAGTTCTGTTCCCAGAACAGGGTGCCGGGGTAGCGGGCGGCGGCGCATCGTCCGGCCTCGTTGATTTGCTCCAGACTCTTCCAGCGCGACGAGGCGAGAGTGGTGGTGAACAGCGTGAAGCCGTGTTCCGAGGCATAGCGGGCGGTCTCCGTCAGGCGCAGGGTGAAGCAGCGCAGGCAGCGCGGGCCGCGTTCGGGCTCGTCCTCCAGTCCCGTCATCTGGGCTTTCCAGTGGGCGTAGTCGTAGTCGGCGTCGACGAAATCGAGGCCTTGGGAGGTGACGAAGCGGATGGCTTCGTTCTTGCGCGTCTCGTACTCTGCCTGCGGGTAGATGTTGGGGTTGCAGTAGAACACGGTGGGGCGCAGTCCGTTGGCCAGCATGCACTCGATGATGGCCGACGAGCAGGGGGCGCAGCACGAGTGGAGCAGGATGCGGGTGTCGCCGTTGGGAGTTTGGAGTTTGAGCATAGAGTTAGTGGTTAGGGGTAAACGGTTAGCGGTGAGCACAGACAATATGCTCACCGCTAACTACCAATTAGTAAATCGATTTCGCAATTCCCATTTCCAGTCCGCGCAGTTCGGCCAGTCCGCGCAGGCGGCCGATGCACGAGTAGCCGGGGTTAGTCTTCTTGCGCAGGTCGTCCACCATCTGGTGTCCGTGGTCGGGACGCATGGGGATGGAGACGCCGCGGCGCTGCTGCAGTTCGAGGAAGGCCTTCATCACGCCGTACATGTCGACGTCGCCCTCCAGGTGGTTCGCCTCGTGGAAGTTTCCTTCGGCGTCGCGCTGCGTGGAGCGCAGGTGTACGAAGTTGATACGGTCGGCGAAGCGGGTCATCATGGCGGCGCAGTCGTTGGCGCTGCTGACGCCGAGCGAACCGGTGCAGAGGCAGAGGCCGTTGCTGGGGTTGGGCACGGCGTCGATGAGCGCCTGGAAGTCTTCGGCACAGCTCATGATGCGTGGCAGGCCCAGGATGGACATGGGCGGGTCGTCGGGATGGATGACGAGCTTCACGCCCACTTCGTCGGCCACGGGGCAGATTTCGCTCAGGAAGTAGATGAGGTTCTGGCGCAGGCGTTCGGGCGTGATGTCCTTGTAGCGGTCCAGTTCGTGCTGGAACTGCTCCAGCGTGAAGCTCTCTTCCGAGCCGGGCAGGCCAGCTATCATGTTGCGGATGAGTTTCTGCTTGTCTTCGTCGGTCATCTGCTCGAAGCGGGCGCGTGCCTTGGCCTTCTCTTCGTCGGTATAGTCGGCTTCGGCGCCGGGGCGTTTCAGCAGGAAGAGGTCGAAGGCGATGAAGGCGGCACGTTCGAAGCGCAGGGCGCGGCTGCCGTCGGGCAGTTCGTAGGCCAGGTCGGTGCGTGTCCAGTCGAGCACGGGCATGAAGTTGTAGGTGACGATGTAGATGCCACACTGGGCAAGGTTGCGCAGGCTTTCCTTGTAGTTGTCGATGTACTTCTGGAAGTCGCCCGTCTGCGTCTTGATGTGCTCATGTACGGGCACACTCTCGACAACAGACCACGTGAGGCCCACTTCCTCGATCATCTGCTTGCGTTTCATAATCTCTTCTACGGTCCACACCTCGCCGTTGGGGATGTGGTGCAGGGCGTTGACGATGCCGGTAGCTCCGGCCTGCTTGATGTCCCACAGGCTGACGGGGTCGTTCGGCCCGTACCAGCGCCAGGTTTGTTCGCAAAGTATCATATCGGTATTGTTTTTTGAGGATTACATGGCAAATACATTGAATCCGCCGTCTACCACGGCCACGGTACCCGTCACGAAGCTGGAAGCGTCGCTGATGAGGTACTGGATGGTTCCGCACAGCTCCTCGGGACGTCCCATGCGGCCGAAAGGAGTCTGGCGGATGACGTCCTGTCCGCGCTGCGTCCACGAACCGTCGGGGTTGGTCAGCAGCGTGCGGTTCTGTTCGGTCAGGAAGAAGCCCGGGGCGATGGCGTTCACGCGGATGCCCTCTCCGAACTTCTTGGCCACTTCGGTAGCCATGAAGGCGGTGTAGTTGGAGATGCCGGCCTTGGCGGCGGCATAGCCTGCTACGCGAGTCATGGGGCGGAAGGCAGCCATGCTGGAGAAGTTGACGATGACGCCCTTCTTCTGTTCTACCATCGGTTTCAGGAAAACTTGCGTAGGCAATACGGTGCCGGTCAGGTTCAGTTCGAGTACACGTTGAAATTCTTCAATCTTCAGGTCGAAGAACGTACCGTCCGGGCCGATGGTGGCTCCCGGCATATTGCCTCCGGCAGCATTCAGCAGGGCGTCTACACGTCCGTAAGCCTTCAGGATGTCAGCCAGATTTTGCTCCAGTTTGCTGCGGTCCATCACGTCGGTAGTCAGGAACATGGCTTCTCCGCCCTTTGCCTTGATGTCTGCCACGATGGCATTGCCTACCTCAGCTTTGCGGCCAAGGATAACCACTTTAGCGCCTTCTTCGGCCAGGTGGGCTGCGATGGCTTTACCCAATACGCCGGTTCCTCCGGTAATGACTACTACTCTGTCTCTGATGTCAAATAAGTTCTTCATGATAAATATATTGTTTAAATGAATGAATGTACGTTTTCTCTTCGATGGCTGGCCTGCAATACCAGCAGGCTTTCGGGTCCCATATTGAACAGCAGGTCCACGATACTCAGGTTGGGCAGGAAACCCAGTCGCTCCTGAAACACTTGGTAATAGGGTTGCGGGCAGAAGTCGGGATCTTCCGTGCGAAAATCCTTCTTGGGGTGGATGCGTTCGCGGAAGTCGTCTTCACAGGGAGCGAAGGTAGTCTTGTAGTCCGTGGTGCGCTCCATCTGCGGTTCCAGTCCGATGAGCGAGCAGACCAGACGGCACAGGGTTTCGTTGAAATCGGCCAGAAATTCGTACTTCTGTTCGTAGAAGGGGCGGAAGTCATCCTTGTAGTATTCGAAGAAGGGCGTGTGGTTGTAGGCCGACTCCAGGGCATTCCAGTGCAGGTGGCGCCAGTTGCCGTGGTCGGAGATACGGATGTCCTTCATGGGGCACTTCAGCGTATCGGGCTTGATGATGGGCACCGAGAGCGCCAGCGGGCCGTCCGGCGCGGCAATGGTGCAGCGGTTGCGGTAGGTCTGCTTCAGGTAGTGGTCGCAGTCTTCCACATAGACGCGGTTGTAGGCCAGTAGCTTGGTGTAGTATTCCACCGGAGCCAGATAGGCCGAAGAGAGGTATATCGTTTCCTTTTCCATTGTTTTCTTGTTTTTATCGCACGGCTTTGCCTATTCTTTCCCAGCGCATACCATTTTCCTTGTCGCGCGAGAACCAGATAACGGAAGCCCGCCCGATAATATGGTCCTCGGGCACGAAGCCGAAGAGGCGCGAGTCCGACACGTTGGCCGCGTTGTTCGAGGCCACCCAGTAGTAATCCTTCGTGAAGACGCAGTGCTGCACGGGGCGGCCGTCCACGTAGAGGGTGTCGTTCTGTATCTCGGCGTTGCGGTGTTCGTGCAGCACCAGCGTGTTGCACAGCAGTACGCGGTTCCACGGATAGACGCGCACGGCACGGCCTTTCTTCGGCACGATGAGGGCGCGGGCTTCCTGCAGGGAGTCGGGGCGAGCCGCCGGTTGTATCCAGCAGTGCCCGTGGAGAGCCTGTTCCAGCAGATAGTATTCGTAACGGCTGAAGCTGCGCAGGTAGTGGAGCGAGTCTTCGCCCATCCGTTCGGCGTGGCGGATGGAGAGCGTGGCAAGCAGCGTGTCCAGCTGGCGTTCCTTGTTCTTGGGATAGGCATAGACAAATTTCTGGTCGGGGGCATACTGTTCGCAGGGCAGGGCGGTGAAGAAGGAATCGACCAGCAGCGTGTCGCCTGGCAGGCCGATGCAGCGGCTGATGAAGACTTCACGCCGGCTGATGTCTGCCAGCCGGTTGGCAGGGTTGTTGAAGACGAGGATGTCTTCCTTGCCGACGTCACAGTCTCCCCAGCGGTGGTAGCCCCACAGGCGCATGAAGGGCAGGCGCAGCCCGTAGCTCCACTTGTTCACCAGGATGCGTTCGCCCTGGTAGAGCGAGTTCTCCATGCCGGCCGAAGGAATCAGGTAGGAGGTAGCCACACACGAGCGGAGCAGCACCACGATGAGCGCCACTCCTGCTACAGTCAGTATGATTCTTCCCGCCTTCTTCATGGGGTCTGTTCTCCGTTCAGCTTAGCCTACCCACTTGAACAGGCGGTTCCAGCGTATCTTGCCGTCCAGCCAGCCGCGGTCCTTGTCCAGCGAGAGCCATACGACGAGCGGCTTGCCCACTACGTGGTCCTCGGGCACGAAGCCCCAGTAGCGCGAGTCGGCCGAGTTGTGGCGGTTGTCGCCCATCATCCAGTAGTAGTCCATCTGGAAGGTATAGGTGTCGGTCTTCTGCCCATTGATGTAGAGGCCGTCGGGGCGGCGCTCCAGCTTGTTGCCCTCATAGGCCGTGATGCAGCGCTCGTAGATGGGTAGGTTGTCGTCCGTCAGGGTGATGGTGGCTCCCTTGGCGGGTATCCAGATGGGGCCGTAGTTGTTGCGGTCCCACTTCGTATAGAGGTTCTGTGGATACATCTGTCCGGCAAAGCTTTCGGGCTCCATGGCGACGCGGCTGATGAGCTTCTTGTTGCCTTCGAGGGCCTGGCGCATGGCCTTGGTCAGCGGCAGGTGGTAGACGGGCGCCAGACGGCCCTGTGCGTCGCGGCGGTCGAAGCCCATGGCCTCCAGTTCGGCCTCCCAGCCCGGATCATTGTTCATCAGCCACTGGTCGTCCTTGCTGATGCCCAGCTCGCGGAAGAGGTTTTCGGGGATGAGCGGGCCGGTGGTCTGCACGAAGTAGTTGAACTGCAGGCCTTCGGGGTTCTCGATGGCCTGGCCGTCGATATATACCTGTCCTTCTTTAATTTGGAGCGTGTCGCCCGGCAGGCCCACGCAGCGCTTCACGTAGTTCTCGCGGCGGTCAACGGGGCGGGTGATGACCTTGCCATACATCTGCGGGTTGGACAGGATGAGGTTGCGTCCTGCCGCATAGTAGAGGTCGTAGACGGCCCGTTGCTGCTGGCGCGTCAGGCTGTCCATGTTGACCTGCTTCGGATAGACGCGCTGCCCTTCGCTGTAGGCCAGGCTGTAGAAGTCGGTCTGCTGGAAGTTGGTGGCCACGGTGTCGCCCGCGGGGAAGTTGAACACCACGATGTCGTTCAGCTTCACCCGTCCGAAGCCCGGCACGCGCTTGTACTTCCACTGCGGCCACTCGATGTACGACTTGCAGTTGAACACGGGCAGTGTGTGCTGGGCCAGAGGCATGGAGAGCGGCGTGTTGGGCACGCGCGGTCCGTAGCTCACCTTGCTCACGTAGAGGAAGTCGCCCACGAGCAGCGATTTCTCCAGTGACGACGACGGTATCTGATAGTTCTGGAAGAGGTAGATGTTGACGAAATAGACGGCCACCAGTGCGAACACGATGGCGTCCACCCAGCTCATGACGCCGCGCACGGCAGCGTTCTCGGACTTCCTCCACCAGCTCCAGGGTATCTTCTTGGTGATGTAGATGTCAAAGATGAAAGGTACGACCACCAGTCCCCACCAGCTTCTGACCCACAGGAGGAAGAGCAGGTAGAGCAGCGTGACGATGCCGAACTTGATCCATTGTTTGCGTGATACTTGTTTCATGGCTTGCTATGCTTGTTTATTTCAGAAACGGGAATAGGTCGCTCATCCCCAGGAAGCCTTCGTGCGTGGCTGTATATTCGGCGGCCAGCACGGCGCCCAGGGCAAAGCCGCTGCGGTTCTTGGCATCGTGGGTGATGGTGATGCTGTCGGCCTCGGAGTCGTAGCGGATGCTGTGGATGCCCGGCACTTCACCTTCGCGGATGGAGCTGACGGGCAGTTCGTCGGCGGCGCAGGCGGTGGTGCCCGTCACGGTGCCGTCGGGTGCCTGGAGCGTGCCCTTCACCCAGCGCGTCTTGCGGTCGAGGTTCTCGAGGATGCCTTCGGCCAGGGTGATGGCGGTGCCGCTCGGTGCGTCCAGCTTGTGGATGTGGTGCGTCTCGCTCATGCTCACGTCGTAGCCGGGGAACTGGTTCATGATGCGGGCCAGGTACTTGTTGACGGCCGAGAAGATGGCCACGCCCAGGCTGAAGTTGCTCGACCAGAACAGCGTCCGTCCGCCTTCGGTGCAGAGGCGGCGCACTTCCTCGCCGTGTTCTTCCGTCCAGCCCGTGCTGCCCGACACGAGCTTCACGCCCGCCTCGAAGGCCTTCATGTAGTTGCCGTAGGCAGCCTTGGGGTTGGTAAACTCGATGGCCACGTCGGCCGAGCGGAAGGCTTCGGACTGGAAGTCCTCCTGGTTGTCGATGTCGATGATGCAGACAATTTCGTGTCCGCGACTACGGGCAATGCGTTCTATTTCCTTGCCCATCTTGCCATAACCGATCAGTGCTATTTTCATTGTTCTCAGTTTTCTTATAATTAAATCAATATGCAAAGATAGGACTTTTCTGATACAAACGGCTTTCATTATCGACTTGTTAACAATAGCGGGGTGGGAAAGTGTCTGCCGCTATACTTCTTTCTTGCTGAATATTCCTGACAAAAGATGGCCTCGTCCGAAGGAAGAAAGACCTGTCTGCATCAAGTTGCGTTGTTCCTGCCGAAGATTACTAATTCGTTGATAATCAGTATTCGATTTTTCAGGTGCTATTCCTGAATAACCTGAATACTTTTCAGGCCCGTACCTGAAGACCTTTCAGTCCGTACCTGAAGACCCTTCAGGTTAAACCTGAAAGCCTTTCAGGTAGTACCTGAAAAACACCTGAAAACGGGGCTTCGGAAAGCTTGGTTTCTTTTCTTGACAAATGGACGACTCTATTTCGTATAGTTGCGTCGGATGACGGTGCCTTGATAGACTTTCTTCCCCATTTGGAAAAGGTCTTCGCTATCGAAGGGGCGAAGCTTCCAGAACATCCTCACATCGTTGATGGCGAGTATCAGGCAGCCGATGCCGAAGAGATAGACACCTTTGTATTCCATACAGAAGCCGTGTACGAAGGGCAGCAAGCCTATCAAGATGCCGGGCAGCAGCAGGAACAGGCGGTGCCGTTTCAAGGGGAGGGGGCGGGAGGAATAGACACCGCTGTCCGACCACAGGGAGGCAAAGCGTACGGCTTTTGTGTCCCATCCGCTTAAAAAGAGGAGTAGCAGGTATTGGAACAGATAGTAGGCAAGCGGTGTACAGATGAAGATTAAGAAATACATGGGGGTCTCTGTCAGGGAGGTGGGATGGTAACCCACACCGTCGGCCAGCAGGTCTTCCCAAATATAGCTGTATAACACGGAGCCGATATAGAGTGCCAGCAGTAGAAAGAGGAATTCTATCCGATGGGTCTTCTTTATCTGTATGTTCACCTCCGTGCCGTTCGGCAGATTGTTCGTGTCAGGATTCGTTTTCATAAGCATATTGTGTGAAGGGTGAGTGCTATGGTAGGCTATTTTGCGTAGTTGCGTCGGATGACGGTGCCTTCGAAGGGTTTTCCTTCGGCCTGATAGAGATCTTCGTCGTCGAAGGGGCGCAGCTTCCAGTAGAGCATCACGTCGCCCACGGCGCAGGCCAGGCTGAAGATGCCGAAGGCATAGACGACCTTGTTGCCCGTGCAGAAGCCGTGCAGGAAGGGCAGGACACCCAATACGATGGCGGGCAGCAGCAGGAACAGGCGGTACCATTTCAAAGGGAGAGGGCTGGTGGAGTAGTAACCTATGCCCGAGCGCCAGCTGGAGTAGAGGCGGATGGTCCTAGTCTGACGTCCGTTGCAGAAGTAGAGAATCAGATAACCGGACAGAATGTTGGCGGCGAAGGCAAGGAGTGTCATCTGCCAGATGTAGCCTCTCCAGAAACTGCCGATGAAGTAGCCCACGCTATAGGCCGAGGACTCTTCCCACACGTAGCAGTAGAGCAGGGAGCCGGAGAAGAGGAGCAGGAAGAAGATGACTATCGTCCACAGATTGGCGCTCTTCATGTTGAGTTTCACTTCCATGCCGCCGGTCTGCGGGGCAGGGTTCGGGTTGAGTTGTGCAGTTGTTTTCATAATGGTATGTTTTTAGTTGTTATTTTCTGGTTGACGTTGCAAAGATAGCCCCTCTCAGGTAAACGGCAGGTTAACGTTACGTTATCATTGTGTTAACGGAGCTTCTGCATGACGGAAGTCTTAACAGGAAGGAGTCGGGCGAAACGCCCTGCCCTGCGCGTAGATACGTTACAAGAGTGGTATTTTTGCCTTTAAAATGTTCCTTATGGAAGGAATCGTGTATCATGTATGGAGAATATTCCTATCTTTATGACGTTTTTAAATATTGCAACTATGAAGTATGTGATTCAGATGCTCTTGTTTGTATCTCTTTCTTTCGGAGCCCAAGCGCAGGAGATGCACAATGCCTATGCGGTTATGGAGTGTGCTTCAGGAAGGGGAGAAAGCCTTCAGACCAGGTTTCAACAATCTTATGAACCGGCTGCATCCGATGGGGTGGTGACGGGTAAGGGGATACTCGACTACAAGCAAACGGTTTATTGGAAAAAATACAGGCGGTTGAGGAAATACGCATGGGCTGCGCTTGGATTGGGCGTTTGTGGAACGGTTGTCGGCTGGATAGGGGAAGCTGGTAATACTGCGCATACCAATAGTAACTGGAAAGAGGACGGGAAGGTATGGGATGTCGTTTTGGTTGCGGGTATAGGTCTGACTGCTTCCAGCATTCCATTGTTTGTCTTTTCACATAAGAACAAAAGGAAGGCCAGGGAAACGGTAGAATTCTCGTTCCGGAGTTCAAACATTCATTGGGTGTCGCCAAACGGCACGAAGCAGGCGCAACGTGCCTTAGGTCTTTGTATCAGCTTTTGAGCCGTTCTGGATGACAGGTTACGAGCATGTCTTATGCTTGTTGGGAGATAAATTCTTGCCGATTTGAGGCGGTGTATTTATCTTTACGTCAACGGAGTTGGAGGGAAAGGGAAAAGAAGTTACTTTTGTAGCGGTAAGCGGTGAGTGGTGAGCGGTTGGTACCTGCACTCACCGCTAACCGTTAACCACTAACCACTAACCGCTATAGACATGAGCAAGTCCTACTACATCCTCCTCACCCTCGTGGCCGCCGCCGTAGCCGTCTTCTTCCTCGGCCGCTGGACGGGCATGGGCCTGGGGCTCAACAGCCAGCGGGTGACGCGCACCGTCCACGAGGCCTGGTGCCGCGCCGACGACCGCCACGCCCTCTGCCCCGAGGCAGGGCTCGACTCCCTCTTCCGCCAGCAGCTGCGCGAGGGCGGGTTGCGCCGCCTCCGCTTCCGGCTGGACACGGTGCCGCTGGCGGGCGACTCGACCGTGGTGCTCCGCTCCACCCTGCGCTACTTCGACGATTACGAACGCGAGCTGGAGCATCGGCGCACGTTCGTCATCCCGCTGGACAGCCTGCAAGGCGTGCGGGCCCGCCTCCTCAACCTTCGTGCCGAGACCGTCGGGTCGCAGCTCTACTACCTGCTGGGCACGGTGGCAGGCTTCTTCCTGCTGGCCTACGGCATCTTCAAGCAGGTGGACATCATTCAGCGGCAGGACAAGCTGTCGCAGATGCGCGAGGACTTCTCCTACGCCATGGTACACGACATGAAGACACCCATCAGCACCCTGCTGATGGCGGCGAGGAACCTGCGCAGCGGCCGCCTGGACGACAAGCCCGAACGCAAGCGCGAGCACTTCGACCTGCTGGAGCGGGAGAGCCTGCATCTGCTGGACCTGACCAACCGGGTGCTCACCCTCTCGAAGATGGAGCATCATCAACTGCTGCTCACCAAGGACTGGCATCCCCTGCGCCCTGCCGTGGACGATCTGATACAGGTATTCGAGGCAAAGGCCACGAAGCCCGTCACCTTCCACACCGACCTACAGGCCGGGGAAGTCTATGGCGACCTGGAGTATCTGAAGGAAGCCCTCTCCAACCTGATAGACAACGCACTGAAATACTCCAAGGAAACGGTAGAGATACGCATTGTTTCGCGATGTGAGGCTGATTTCATTCGCATCAGCGTCCGCGACAACGGCATCGGCATTCCTCTTTCGGCCCAGCGCACCATTTTCGACAAGTTTGAGCGCGTCCTGCCCCGCGACGACGGCAGCGGTCAGAAGAAGGTTTCCGGCTTCGGCCTCGGCCTGAACTACGTGATGAACGTCTCCCGCGAGCATGGCGGCTACGTCAGTGTGGAGAGCGTGCAGGGACGGTTCAGCGAGTTTACGATGTCGTTGCCTTTTCCGGCAACTACTGATAAAACAGATTAATCACTAATAGTATGGAACACCTCTTACACTATCTTTGGAAACACAAGATTTTCCCTTTGCAAGAACTTCGCACCACTGACGGCCAGCGGGTGGAAGTCATCGATCCCGGCCTGCCCAATACCGATGCAGGCCCCGACTTCTTCAATGCCAAGCTGAAGCTGGACGGCGTGCTGTGGGTTGGCAATGTGGAACTACACGATCGCTCTTCCTTCTGGCAGAAGCACGGACACCAGACGGATGCGGCCTACGACAACGTTATCCTGCACGTGGTGGGCGAGGCCGACTGCCCTGTGTGCCGCCGTGACGGCCAGCCTATTCCCCAGCTCGTATTGAGTTGCCCCGATTATGTAGCCCGCCGTTACGACGAACTGCGTAGCTCGGAAATCCATCCGCCTTGTTACTCCATACTTTCGTCTCTGCCCAAGCTGACAATCCACTCCTGGCTCTCTGCCTTGCAGGCTGAGCGTTTTGGGCGGAAGGCGCGCGACATCCGTGCCCGTCTCGATGCGTACGGCAATCATTGGGAGGACGTATTCTTCGTCACCCTGGCGCGAAATTATGGCTTCGGGCTGAACAGCGACGCTTTTGAGGCATGGGCACGGCTCATTCCCTTCCGTGCCGTGGACAAGCATCGCGACAATCTCTTCCAGGTGGAAGCCTTTTTTCTTGGCATGGCTGGCCTGCTGGACGAGGAACAGCCCGACTACGGCGACTATTACCTCCGCCTTCAGAAGGAGTTCCGCTACCTGCGCCAGAAGTTCAGTCTGCCTGCTCCACTGAACCCTTCGCGCTGGAAGTTCCTGCGCCAGCGCCCCGGTAGCTTCCCTTACGTTCGCCTGGCCCAGTTGGCCGATCTGTACCACCGCGGACAGACACTCTTCTCACGGGTAATGGAAGCTCGCACCGCCGACGAACTGCGCGAGCTGCTGGCTGTAGGCACTTCTTCCTATTGGGAGGAGCATTTTACTTTCGGCAAGGCTTCCGTCCACCAACCCAAGCGGATGGGCCGTGGTGCGCTCGACCTGGTCATCATCAACACCGTTGTCCCCTTCCTTTATGCCTACGGGCAGCACCGTCAGGAGGAAAGCCTTTGTGAGCGGGCCACCACGTTGCTGGAGACCCTGAAAGCTGAGAACAACTACATCACGCGAATGTGGAGCGGGGCGGGTTTACCTGTTTCGAATGCTGCTGACTCACAAGCTCTTATTCAGCTTCAGAAAGAATATTGTGACCGTAAGGATTGTCTGCGTTGCCGTTTTGGTTACGAGTTCTTGAAGCAAAGAGGGAATCACTAACTATTTTGTATCTATTCTGTACGATTTTACCTGTTGGTCTGCTGGAAATGTCGTTTCTTCGTGACCGAATAAGAAAGACATTGTAACAACCTTAAATAAACTAACAGAATATGATGCATTTCAACAAATGGTCCCGTGGAGCAGCTATGCTTTTGGGGTTCTTCTTGATCTCTCAGACTGAAGCACAGGTAGTGAAAAACGAACGTTTGCTCTCTTTCGAAGATGGTGAGGTACCTGCTTATATGACGACGGATGCAACTGCCCGATTGACTATTAACGATGAACACTACAAAGATGGGCTTCATAGTCTTGGCTGGGAGTATGAGCCGGGGGCTGTACTCAGTGTAAAAAAAGATCTGATGTTTGAGAAGAAGGATCCTACGGGTAAAGATCTCTATCTTTCGGCCTTTATCGTGTGGGTGTACAACGAGCAGGCACAGGACAAGCAGATACGTTTCGAATTTCTGAAAGACGGCAAACTCTGTACTTCCTTTCCCTTTGGTATCAACTTCACAGGTTGGCGTGCTGCATGGGTGTGTTATGAACGCGATATGCAGGGTATACCAGAGGAAGGCATGAATGAGTTGCGCATCGTAGCGCCCGACATGAAAGGCAAACTTTACTTCGACCATATTGTTACCGGTAGTAAAGTGGATGCCCGTCAGCAGACAGCTGATGTGCAGGTACCTTTCGTCAATAAAGGCACGACGAACCATTGGCTGGTTATTTATGAGCATTCGCTTTGGAAGCCCGAAATAGCCTTGACACCTCTTGATGAACAACAGAAGGAGGATATGAGGCTGATGGAAGCCCGTTTTCGTGACATGCTCTATACGCCTGGCAAACTGAGTGACAAGGAAATGCAGGCCATTCGCAAGGCATACGACTTCTATCATATTACCTATAAGAACGGCAAGGTGAGCGGTCTGCCCATCTTCATGGTACGTCAGGCCGAGGCCTATGAGCGCATGATACCCGGTTGGGACAAAGATATGTTCACCAAGTTGGGCATGGAGATGAACAATTATTTCAACCTGATGAAGCGCATTGCCACTGCCTATCTGAATGCTAAAGACTATACATTGCGTGATGAACTCCAACAGAAATTCCTGGCCATGTACGACCACATTACTGACCAAGGTGTGGCTTATGGCAGTTGTTGGGGTAATATTCACCACTATGGTTATAGCATGCGCGGTCTTTATGTAGCCTATTTCTTGATGAAGGACGTACTGCGTGAGGCAGGAAAACTGGCTGAAGCCGAACGTACGTTGCGTTGGTATGCTATCACTAATGAAGTCTATCCGAAGCCTACGGTGAACGGTATCGACATAGACTCTTTCAATACCCAGACACAGGGTCGTATAGCCAGTATTCTTATCATGGAAGATTCACCTGAAAAGGTACAGTATCTGCGTTCCTTCTCCCGCTGGCTTGACTATGGTTGTCGTCCGGCTGACGGCCTGATGGGTTCCTTCAAGAGTGATGGCGCCTGCTTCCATCATTGCAACAACTATCCGGCTTATGCTGTAGGAGGGCTGGATGGTGCCACAAACATGATTTACTTGTTGAGTGGTACGCAGTTCCGTGTGTCTGAGCTGGCGCATGAAACGGTGAAGAAGGTGTTGCTTACCATGCGGTTCTATTGCAATACCCGCCAATGGGCACTCTCCATGTCGGGCCGCCATCCTAACGGTAAAGGACAACTTATCCCCGTGCAGTATGCCATGATGGCCCTTTCGGGTACGCCTGACGGCAAACAACCTTATGATGCCGACATGGCTGCCGCTTACCTTCGCTTGATGGAGTATACCAGTCGGGTAAATGATAATGACCCTGATTACCTGCCCCGTACGTCAAATAAAAAAGAATTGCAATTGAAACAGGAACTGGAAGCGCAGGGCTTCCGTCCCGAAGCAGACCCACAGGGTAACCTGGCTTTGGGCTACGGTTGTGTAAGTGTGCAGCGTCGCGACAATTGGGCGGCAGTAGTGCGTGGTCATTCACGTTACCTTTGGGCGGCCGAACACTATTTGGATGCCAATTTCTACGGACGTTATCTAGCTCATGGCAGTATTCAGATTCTGACGGGAAAACCCGATGAAATGGTAACTTTTACTACCAGCGGCTGGCAGGAAGCAGGTTTCGACTGGAACCGCATACCGGGTGTCACCAGTATCCATTTGCCTTTCGATCAGTTGCGTGCCAATGTGTTGAATGTGGACATCTATTCAGGTATGGAAGAGATGCTTTATTCTGACGAAGCCTTTGCTGGAGGACTTTCACAGAACGGTGAAAACGGTAATTTCGGTATGAAACTGCACGAACATGACAAGTATAACGGTTCTTTGCGTGCCCGTAAGTCCTATCATTTTTTGAATGGTACTATTGTCTGTCTTGGCTCGGATATTGAGAATGTAAATACAGATTATCCGACAGAAACTACTGTATTCCAGCTGGCTGCTACTACCCCTGAATTCCGTACTTATTGGGATGCCTATCAGGATAATGGTACAAGCTATCTTGACCCTAACGGCGTAGGATATTATCTGTCGAAAGCGACGATGAAATCGGCTAAATTTGAGAAAAACTTCCCGCAGACTACTGTGGGTGAACGCAGTGTGAAACCTACGACAGGCAACTGGGTATCGCTTACCCTGCAGCACGGCAAGGCACCGAAAGATGCTTCTTATGAATATGCTATCTTGCCTCGTACAGATGCTGCCACTTTGAAACGGTTTGCCCGAAAACCCGATTATAAGGTGCTTCAACAGGACCGTAATGCTCACATTGTATGTACGGCTGATGGTACTTTGACATCCTATGTTCTCTTCGAGGCACCACAATTTCTACCCAAAGATGGGCTGGTACAGGCCACCGATACTTCTTGTCTGGTGATGGTTCGTCAGGAAGGTAAGAAGGTACGTCTTACTGTGGCTCAACCCGATTTGGCTCTTTATAGCGGTCCCAGTGATGAGGTATTCGACGAACAAGGCAAACGTAAGGAACGTAGTATCTATTCTCGTCCGTGGAAAAGCAACAAAAGTGCCGAGATGCCGTTGACCGTTACTTTAAAAGGGTGTTGGCAGGTAGATGAGACTCCTTTCTGCAAAGTCGTTTCAGTAGATAAAAAGCAGACAGTGCTGCGTTTTGCTTGTAAGGATGCTGCCAGCTTTGGAGTTGAACTGAAACATTAAAGTTAGGGTAAGTAAAAACATGGATTTTGACAGTTAAAAACCTGTAGGATTACTTTTTGTTTGGTAATCTTACAGGTTTTGCTTATATTTGTTGAAATAATGTTCAACCCTAATCTTATGAAATTAAAATCATTTCTTGTAATGTGTCTGTTGGGCATGTTGCCTTTGCGTGGGCAAGCCCAGCAAGAAACAGAGGTTTTTGTAAAACATGTACAATTCCCTAAACATGCGACGTTGGAGCAAAAAGTATCGATGGCTGCCCGTTTGGTTCCTTCTCCCCAGCAGTTGGAATGGCAGCAGATGGAACTGACAGCCTTTTTGCATTTTGGTATCAATACCTTTACCGACAGAGAGTGGGGCGATGGCAAAGAAGATCCTGCATTATTCAACCCCACCGATCTGGATGCCGAACAGTGGGTTCGCGAGTTGAAGGAAGCCGGTTTCAAGATGGTATTGCTGACGGCCAAACATCATGACGGTTTCTGCCTGTGGCCTACCAAGACCACAAAACATTCGGTTGCTTCTTCTCCCTGGAAGGACGGAAAGGGTGACGTGGTGAAGGAATTGCGTGACGCCTGTACGAAGTATGGCATGAAGTTTGGCGTGTATCTTTCTCCCTGGGACCGTAACGCTGAATGTTACGGTGACTCTCCCCGCTACAACGAATTCTTTGTCGAACAGCTGACCGAGCTGTTGACCAACTATGGCGAAGTACATGAAGTGTGGTTCGACGGTGCCAATGGCGAAGGTCCCAACGGCAAGAAGCAGGTGTACGATTGGGATGCTTTTTACAAGACCATCCAGCGCCTGCAACCCAAGGCTGTGATGGCCATCATGGGTGATGACGTCCGCTGGGTGGGCAACGAACGGGGGCTCGGTCGTGAGACAGAGTGGAGTGCGACCGTGCTGACGCCAGGTATTTATGCCCGTTCGGCAGAAAATAATAGCCGCCTGGATATCAATAGTCAGGCAAAGGATTTGGGAAGTCGCGAGATGTTGGAGAATGCGACCGAACTGTTCTGGTATCCTTCGGAAGTCGATGTTTCCATCCGTCCGGGGTGGTTCTGGCATGAGAATGAAAATGGTAAGGTGAAGAGCCTGAAGCACCTGGCCGACATCTATTTCCAGTCGGTTGGTTATAACTCAGTGCTGTTGCTGAACATTCCGCCTGATCGTCGCGGTCATATTCATGAAGCCGACGTGGCCCGTCTGAAGGAGTTTGCAGCTTATCGCCAGCAGGTGTTTGCCGACAATCGTGTCCAAAAGGGACAGAAGATGTGGGATGCCGCTTCGGGCGACCAGCGGGAATATGAGTTGAAATCTTCGTCGAAAATCAATGTAGTCCTTCTACAGGAAGACATTGCCCGCGGACAGCGTGTGGAGAGCTTCCGTGTGGAAGCCCGTGTAGAAGGGCAGTGGCAACTGCTGGGCGAAGGTACGACGGTAGGATACAAGCGCATGCTCCGCTTCCCCACGATAGAGGCCGAAGCCTTGCGGATCACCATTGGAAGCGCCCGTCTTGAGGCACACATCAGCAACGTGGCTGCTTACTATGCTCCCGATGTAGAAGAACAGCAGGCGGCCTCCAAGTGGAACGACCTGCCCCGCAACTCCTGGAAGAAAGTTTCTGCCCAGCCGCTTGTCATTGACCTGGGCAAGGAAGTGAGCCTGAAAGGCTTTACCTATGCTCCTCTCAATGAGCAGGCCAAGCCGACCATGGCCTACCGCTATACATTCTATGTCAGCATGGATGGGAAATCGTGGACAAATGTTCCTACAAATGGTGAATTTAGCAATATCATGCATAATCCATTGCCACAGACCGTCAAGTTTGCCCAGCCTCAGAAGGCTCGTTTCATCAAACTTGATGCTACTACACCCGATGCTGCGGCTGCTATAGTAGAAATGGAAGAAATTGGTGTATCCTTAAATTAAAGTATGATGAAAAAGATCTTAGTAAGTTTAGCATGTATCTTCGTATGGGCCGTCAGTATGGCTTGTGCGCAGGTCAATTTTGCCAAGGACAAGCTATACAACATAGCGCCGGCCGGGCAGAAAGGGAAAGTAATTGGTTACAAAGCGGGTGGCGGAGAGGCCCTGCTGGTGAAGCAACGTGCAGCCGACCAGCTGCAGCAATGGGCTCTCAGCAATCTGTCGGGTAGTTTCCGCATCCTCAATCCCTTCGAGAACAAGGCCATCCACAACAAGGCCGGTCAGGCTGTGGGCATTACGGAAAACAACGGCTCGGACGAGTCACAGTTGTGGATTGTCCGCGAGAACGGGAAGTATGTACAGATATTCCCCTCCAACAGCCCCGACCTGATTATGGTTTGCAACAAGTCAGGCCAGCTGGCTCTGGTAGCCAAGGACGGATTGAAGGACGAGAAGGAAACACTCTTCTCCATCGAAGTCAGCCCGATGCCGATGCCCGAAGGCATGGCCGAGCAGGTAGTGCAGCGTTCGCGCACCTATTGGGAAGACGAAACCCGCTTTGAAGAGAACAAGGAAGTGGGGCACGCCACATACCTTCCCTATGCCAGCGAGGCCGAAATGATGGCCGATGCCGAATATTACCGCACGCCGTGGGTCGATAACCATAGTTCGCGCTATCTGTTGCTGAACGGCGACTGGTCTTTCAACTTTGTACCCGAACCCTCGCAACGCCCGTTGAACTTCTACAAGGAAGACTTCGACGTGTCGGGCTGGGAAACCATCCCCGTGCCTTCCAACTGGGAGATGCAGGGTTACGACCGCCCCATCTATGCCAACGTGGAATATCCGCACGCCAATACGCCTCCCTACATCGACGCCCGCAAGGGTTTCAACGACGGCGGCAAGAACTACGGCATCAATCCCGTGGGTTCCTACGTGCGCTTCTTCGACCTGCCGAAGGGCTGGGAGAGCCGTCGCACCTTCATCCATTTCGGAGGTATCTACAGTGCCGCGCTGGTTTATCTGAACGGTGAATACGTGGGCTATACGCAGGGCGCCAACAATGTGGCCGAATTCGACCTGACTCCATACCTGTGTACGGGTCGTAACCGCCTGGCCGTGCAGGTGTTCCGCTGGAGCGACGGCTCCTATCTGGAGTGTCAGGACATGTTCCGCATGAGCGGTATCTTCCGCGACGTCTGTCTGTACAGCACTCCGAAGGTCAGCGTACGCGACCATTACATCACCTCCCGCCTCGATGCGCAGGCTGGATATAAGGCCGGTGAGCTATCCGTTGCCCTGAAGCTCGACAACCGCGACGGATTGAACGGCAAGAAAGACATAGCCCTCCGCCTGCTGGCTCCCGACGGCTCATTGGTAGCTGAAAAGGAACTCACCGTTTCGTTCACTGAAAAAGACCGCGAAGTGGAGGCGAAAGCACTGTTTTCTTCGTTGAAGGACTTGCAGCTCTGGACGGCCGAGACGCCGAACCTCTACACACTGCACGTCGTCCAGCGCGAGGGAGGCAAGGATGAGATGGCCTTCTCTACGAAATATGGCTTCAGAGACATCGAAGTGCGTGGCCCGCTGGTGTACATCAACGGTCAGCGCGTGTTCTTCAAGGGTACGAACCGCCACGATACGCACCCCCTTTACGGCCGTGCCGTGCCTGTAGAATCGATGTTGCGCGACGTGTTGCTGATGAAACAGAACAACATCAATACCATCCGTACGTCCCACTATCCGAACGCGGCCAAGATGTACGCCATGTTCGACTACTTCGGACTCTATACGATGGATGAGGCCGACCTCGAAGACCATGCCAACCAGTCTATCAGCGACATGCTGTCGTGGATTCCCTCCTTTGTGGACCGCATCGACCGCATGGTGCTGCGCGACCGCAACCATCCGTCTGTCATCTTCTGGAGCTTGGGTAACGAAGCCGGAGGCGGCAGTAACTTCCAGGCCTGCTACGATGCAGCCCGCCGTCTGGACAACCGTCCCATCCACTACGAAGGAACGCGCGACGGAAAGGATTTCGGTGGCAACCGCTTCAGCGATCTCTATTCGAAGATGTATCCGGGTATGAACTGGATGGACAAGTATGTCAACTCGTTCGACAAGCCGATGTTCATCTGCGAATATGCCCACGCCATGGGCAACGCCATCGGCAATCTGAAGGAATACTGGCAGAGCATCGAAAGCAGTTCGTCGACCATTGGCGGCGCCATTTGGGACTGGGTGGACCAGGCCATCTACGAGCCTCACGAAATAAAGAAAGGTATCTACCGCCTGCACACGGGTTATGACTTCCCTGGCCCCCATCAGGGTAACTTCTGCTCCAACGGCATCATTCCTGCTACGTGCGACGAGTCGCCGAAGCTGAAGGAGGTAAAGGCCGTATATCAGTATGTGCATTTCGGCCTCCTGGGCATGGATGTGAAGAAAGATGAGGCCAGCGTACTGCTGAAGAACACCTACGACTTCCTGCCGCTCGACGTTTTCTATCTGCGCTGGCAGGCCGTGAAAGACGGTGTGGCTTTGGCAGCCGACAGCATGATGCTGGATCGCGTAATGCCCGACGACTCTTTGGCCGTGACGCTGAAACTGAACACCCTCAAGCTGCGTCAGGCACAGAAGGCAGGCGAGGAAGTGATGCTCAACCTCCAGGTATGTAAGAAAGAAGCAGCTCCCTGGGCTCCGGTAGGTCATGTGGTGGCACAGCAGCAATACACGCTGCTGGAACGCGGCCCGCTGCTCGAACTCTCGACCAAGGGCGACCGCAAGCTGGCCTTGCAGGTGGAAGAGACGGAAAGCACTGTCAGCGTGAAGAATGCCAACGTGGAAGCAGTCTTCAACCGTCGGAACGGCCAGATGATGTCGCTGGTGATGAACGGCCAGGCCGTTGTCAGCAAAGGTCAGGGCTTCGTTTACGACAACCATCGCTGGATAGAGAACGACCGCTTTACCCGCACGGAGAACGGACTTGAGGCCGAAGGCGAATGCACGGTGACGAAAGACGGCGCGAAAGTCGTGGTGAAGACCGTCCGTAAAGGTTCGCTCTGTGATACGCAGATTATCTACACCTTTGCCCCCGACGGTACGATGGATATGGACGCCGTATTCCAGCCTCATACGGCCGACCTGCGCCGTTGCGGCCTGGTGTGTGGCATCAACCCCTCGCTGAGTCAGGTGGACTATTACGCTTACGGTCCGTGGGAGAACTACAACGACCGCAAGGACGGCTGCATGGTAGGCCGCTATACGACGACCGTGGACGACATGGCCGAGAAGTATGTCAAGCCGCAGTCTATGGGCAACCGTGAAGGCCTGCGCGAACTGAAGCTGACCGACGCTTCGGGCAAGGGTGTCTGCATCCGTACGGAAGGCAACGTTTCCTTCTCGGCTCTGCGCTACACCGACGAGGACCTGATGAAGGGACAGCACATGTGGGAACTGACAGCCCGTCCGTACATCGTGCTCCATCTGGATGCCGTTATGCGAGGTGTGGGCAACGCCAGCTGTGGCAGTGATGTCGACACGCTTCCCATCTATCGCGTATCTCAGGAGGAACATTCCTACAAGCTGAGATTCACTCCTTGTCTGTAAGAACATAAAAAAACATTCAGGCACGGATATGCACAAGTACTTATCGGTTAGTTGTGCAGTCCGTGCCTGAATGGTATATGTACCCTGTATTGGCAGGGGCTTAGGGTTTGCATTCTGGCGCTTTGATACAGTACTTGCTGACTGTTTAATGCAGTACTTTCTGGGGTTGTAATGAAACACTGTGTCAGACCGTCATAAAGCACTGTGTTAGAGGGTCACAAAGTGCTGTGTTAGGATGCAATGATACATTTTTGTCAAAATAGATGCAAACGAATCTTTTAATAAGGTATCATATCTTTTAAGATTCCCTTCTGATACCAAGGATCATCTATATCTTTCAGTACTTTACCCATCTCGGCACAAAGTTCCTTTACTACTTCTGGATATTCTTCCAGCGGGAGGTTGTTCAGCTGGTAGGGATCTTTTTCGTCGTCGAAAAGCAGGCTCTTAACCAGCTTGTGCTCTTTGCGGTCTATGTAGAGAGCCAGGGTATATTGGGCCGACTTGAAGCCGCGGGCCGAAGGGAAATAAGTCGTCACTTTGCCGTCTGCATCCTTTTCACCGTCCATGTTTTGGATGTAGAGTGCTCCTGTAGGACGAACAATTTCGGTCTTTTCATCGAAGAAAAGCGGAGCATAGTTACGACCCTGTACCTCAGTAGGGATGGAGTCGGCCAGTCCGGCCAGTCCCAGCAACGTAGGCATAATGTCTGGAGATGACAACATCAGGTTGTCTACGCGTGGTGTCAGTTTGCCTGGATAGCGGACGAGGAAGGGAACATTCATCGACTCGGCGTAAGGGGAGTTCTTCGGATCGTCTGTTCCTTGGCTACACATGGTTTCACCATGATCGGACGAGAAGACGACGATGGTGTTCTTGTCCAGCCCTAACTCTTTCAAAGCATCGAGTATTTGACCGAAAGCACGGTCTACGCCTGTTACCGAGGCGAAGTAATATGGAGTACTGGCGGCTTTTTTCATTTTGGAATCAGCATTGGGGCGGATAAGCAGGCTATCCAGCGGTATGTCTTTGTAAAGGTTGAAGTCCTCCTCCATACAGTCGTCCAGTGAGCGGTAGGGACTGTGAGGCGGGTTCATGCCCACCATGATGAAGAATGGTTTCTGTGTATCGCGCACGTTGCCTTCGTTTTTCAGGTAGCTGACCACCTGCTTGGCTTCGTGTAGGGGGGACCATTCTTTGGGTTCATGGCGATGGCCTTCCGTATCCCAGTAATGAGGATTTTTATGTACGTCATAGGTACCGTAAGAATACCAGTAATTAAAGCCGTGTCGGCGTTCTTTCGGGGTGTAAGCATCCCATGCAGGTACTTGTTCTTCTACGTAATGTCCAGGGTTGTTTGGATCATTGGGAGTAGGGAAATCGACATGCAACTTGCCGAAATAGGCACAATCATAACCGGCTTTGCTGAAAACATCGCTGATGCATTCGGCATCTTCACGTAGCGAACTGATGGGGCGATTGGCGTTGCAGTTCAGGGGTACACCGCTCTTGTTGGGATACATGCCTGTCAGCAGAATGCCGCGATGCGGACTGCTCAACGGGCAGTTGCTTTGGGCCGAAGTCAACACGACTGATTCGCGGGCAAAACGGTCTAAGTTAGGCGTGTGTACAGGATCGTTGCGGAAATTGACATGCTCACGGAAGTCTTCCTGTCCCCAAAAGCCCATGGCCTGATTACGGTACTGGTCGGGGAATACATAGATGACATTGGGCTGTTGGGCCTGTTCATTTGGTTGGTTTTTGCAACCGACTAGAGCCAGGAGGCCCATTCCTCCCATTATGAGGTTCAAAGAATGTTTCATGGTTGTTTATATTTAGATGTGTGGATAAACAGCGGGCTACAAGTTGCAAATAACAGCTTTTGGCTGTCTTCTTGCAATTTGTAGCCCTTAGCTTGTCTGTTCTTACTTGTTTATTTCTTCTCCAGGTCGCGTTTACGCATCAAACCTTCGAGGAAATAATAGTCGGCATAGTTCAGTGGAACATCGATTTCTGCTCCGTGAGGAATACTGCCCACGGAATGCATCAGGATAAAGTTTCCGTTTGTTCCTACTTCAGCGCGATAAGCTGGAGAAGCAAGGCTTTCCATGATGCGGTCGGCTGTTTCCTTATAATTCTTGTCAGGAACATACGTACTCAATTCGTACAAAGCTGAAGCAGTGCAGGCTGCCGAAGAAGCGTCGCGCGGTTCGTTCGGAATGTTGGGTGCATCGTAGTCCCAGTAGGGCACGAGGTCGGCAGGCAGATTCTTGTTGTTGAAGATAAAGTTGTATACTTTCTCTGCTTGATCCAGGTACTTCTTTTCGTGTGTATAGCGGTAACAAGTCGTATATCCGTACAAAGCCCATGCTTGTCCGCGTGCCCATGCTGATTCGTCGGCATAGCCTTGGGCTGTTTGTTTGCTGCGTACTTCGCCGGTTTCGGGATCGTAGTCAACCACATGGTAACAGCTGTTGTCAGCACGGAAATGGTTGGCCAGTGTAGTGTCAGCATGCTTTACGGCGATATTATAGAATGTAGAGTCGCCCGACAGACGTGTAGCTTCGAACAACAGTTCCAGGTTCATCATGTTGTCGATAATGACGGGACATTTCCAGCCACGTGTACCTTGCCATCCTTTATCGGCATCCCATGATTGGATGACGCCTGCTCCTGGACGGAAACGGGTAGACAACGATTTGGCAGCTTCTACGATTACATCTTTGTATTCAGTCTTTCCTGCCAGTCTGTAGCCGTTCAAGTAGCTGCAACCGATCATGAAACCTACGTCGTGATGCCATTTCAGGTGCTTTACAGAATCCAAATCTTCTGTATACTTCTCTGCCAGTTTTTCCCATTTCTGGTCACCTGTCAGTTCGTAGGTCAGCCACATGTTTCCAGGAAAGAAACCTGAACACCAGTCGTCGATGGGTACGTAGTGAATACTGCCGTCTTTTTCGGTGGTACGGGGGTTCAATATCTTACCAGATTTTTCGATAATGTCTGTCTGCAATGTGTGTTGTGCCACCGCATTATCGATGTTGTCTTGGATGAAGTTGCTTTCCGCTTTTTTCTGGCCGGCGCAACTTGCGAAGATCAGGAGAGATACTCCCAAGGTCGTCAGTGTTGTTTTCATAACAAAGGATTATAATTTAAAAATATAAGTTCATGCTATTGACATTGGCAAAGGTACGTCCTTCTTGTCATATATAGGTACCTAAATCATACAGTTAAAGGGTAAAATTGTTACATTTGTAGGCGAAACCTCATTTTTTATAAGAGTTGACTTAAAGTAAGCTTTGAAAAAGAGTAAATGCGTTTCATTGATTAGAAGTTACCAAAATGACACCACAAGAATTTTTTAAGAACGACCGCTTTGCTGATAATGTAGGCATCGAACTGACTGAAGTGAAAAAAGGATATAGTAGAGCACAATTGAAAATAACGGATGAGCATCTCAATGCGGGTGGACGTACGCAAGGGGGAGTACTTTTTACTTTGGCCGATCTGGCTTTGGCTGCTGCCGCCAATTCGCATGGTACATTGGCTTTTTCGCTTTCCTCTAATATCACTTTCTTACGTGCCAGTACTACAGGAGACATTCTTTATGCCGAGGCTTGTGAACGCTATACCGGCCGTAGTACAGGATGTTATCAGATAGACATCACAAACCAGCGTGGTGAATTGGTTGCCACGTTTGAGTCGAGCGTGTTTCGTAAATCTGACCCGCTTCCTTTCCAGTTGTGATTCGTGAAGCGAGGGATGGTTAATCCTCAACAATACATGTCAACGGATAGCGGTTGCCACGTACGCTGGTTAGGAAAGCTTTGGCTGATCCGAAGTTGAGATACAGGTCGAGACGGATTGGCAGGTGGTTCTTGTCGTCTGAAACAAAGAACGTGATTACTTCCTTCTCTTTTTCCTTATTGCCGTCTTTTACATATTCTACAAATGAGAATACGAGACAGCGGTACGTTGTGTCGTTGTTGGCTGTGATGTTTTCTTTCCCACGATAAATCAATGTCTGTTCCTCCACCTTTCGGCCTGTTGCCATGGGGAAACGTATCTTTTGGCCTATTTTATAATCTTTAGGGTCGTAGGAACGTGCCTGTGCCAATATACTCAGCATGTCGAAGATGCAACGGCTGTCGCTATAAGACATGGTGTCGACACGTCCGCCCAGCCATGAGCGGCTTTGTCTGACATGTGATACGCCGTCTTTGTAACTGAACCAGGCTTCGTCTACCGTATAGCGTTTGCCTTCTTCAGCTCCTTTGCGGAAATATAGAGGCTCAAGGCGGTCGCTGACATAACAGGTCAGCGTGTCACGCATCTTGAAAAAGAAATCTACCCGTTTGCTACTGACTGACAGAAGGTTGAAGCGGAAAGCTGGCTTCTGTTGGTAGGTAGTCGCATTGGTCGTCAGGCTGGCTATGCCGGCTTTGACCCAGATGAACTTCCAATTGAAATAAAGGTCGTACATCACATGCTCACCCGATTTGAAGGCTTTGTTTTCTGCCGGGCATTGTGCATTTAGGGGGAGTGTGGTGAACAGGCATACGATTCCTGCCACTAACAATCCTATCAATCTGTTTCTTTGTTTTATTCTTATCACCAGTTTCATTTCTACATTTGATTTTTTCAGTTATCGGTTGTTGTTGGTTTGGCCTTTTTTCTTCTTGCTTTCTTCTGGCTTCTGTTTTTTGAGGTCTAATGGTTTCTGCTGATCCAATGGCCTGTCGAACAGATTCCATGTCTGCTGAAGCTCGAAATTGGCTTTCAATTCCAATAGTTGGAAGTAGTAATAAACCTTTTCGGGTTGTAGATGCTCTTTCAGGTTTCCTGTATCCCACTGCCCGTTTTTATTCGTGTCAACAATCAGGCGTGCACCATATTTCCCTGGTGTCAGATAGTAGAAATCGGCCTTTCCATCGACGACAGATACTGTACGTATTACATTGTCTTGTGCGTCGACCAGTTCGACAAATGCCGTTGAGTCAGCACCTATAATGTCGAAAAGAATGGTTCCGTATTCTTCGAGGGTCTTGACTTTCAGTTCTTGTTTTACTTTATCCGTTGTCAGCCCATAGAGTCCTTGGATAGCAGCCGAGTCTATTGCAAACTGATAGCTTTCTCCCAGTTCAAAATTGGCAAAGATATTGTAGACTTTTATGTCCAGCGAGTCGCGTTGGAAGTCGAAGGGAATGTCTTGCCACAAAGTGTCTACCTTTTGTTGCAGGTGGAAAGTTGCGGTATCTATCCTTGCCAAGGGCTCCTGGAAGGTCAGGGTGAGATAATCGTATACGTCCATCGACGACGGGGCATAGACATCCATGGGTAGGAACCCGGTTGGTAAAACGGGTTCTTCAGGCTCTATGGTTTTGCCGTCGGCATCACGTTTCTTCTTTTTCTTGGCTTCTTTGCGTAGCTCTTCCAGCTTCTTTTCGTCTTGTTCCTGTTTTTGTTTCCGTTGCTTCTCGTAGGTCAGTTTCGATTGCAGGCGCAAGGTGTCTGTGCGTGGTACCAGTTTGCCTAGCGAGTCGGTTTCCAAGTAGGTTATTTCCGCTTGCAGGGTATCCCGCTTGTAAAGCAGGGAGTCTTTTATCCAGTAGTGGATTGTGTCGTTGCGTCCTGTCGTCTGTTCGATAACAAAGGCGTCGTGCTCGTCGAAGTTGAGTCCTTTCAGCAACGGGAGGCTGTCGGCAGGTGCTGTAAAGTAGAGCGAGAACTTTTGGGGAGTCAGACGCTCGCTTTTGGCCAGACGTTGGTTGTAGGATATCTCTTTAAAGCAACGCAACAGAATGTCATCGGGCAAGTAATGCGTGTACTGACGTTCGATGATGGTATCAATGGTCAGGGAGTCTATCCACGTTGTGTCCTGTCGCATTCGGAATTCGTAGCGTGGGTTGATCAGCGAGTCTTGCCACGCTATTCGTTCAGCTGGCTGTGAATAGAAGTAGTTCTGGTCGGCATCCTGCAGGGCATAGATGCGATAAGTGCCTGGTGCCACTCCACGAATGGAGAAACGTCCGCGGCTATCTGTACGTCCTACACGTTCGAAGGGCAGGGACGTGAAAGCTGTATCGGACAGATTCGACTGAAGTCCTACCAGCATACCCTTTACTGGCTCCAGGTCGGAGGCATTGAGTACGGTACCCGACACGGCCATTGTGTCCAGTTGCGCACCTGTAGAGAATGTGAAGGTGAACTGCTCCAGCGGGTTACTCTCATTGTTGTCCTGAATGGCGTCGCCAAAGTCTATCGTATAAGTGACATTGGCTTTCATCGTGTCCTGAAAGTTGATGACTACTTTCTTGCCACTTGTCTTGATTTCGGGTTGCTGAATCTGAGGAGGTGAGATGACAACTTTCTCGCCTGCATTGTCCAGTTTGATGTATTCATCGAATGCAATGGTCACGCGGTCGCGTTTATAGTTCAGCTGGCCGGGGTTAGGCGTGCTCTGCACAAAGACAGGGGGGGCTTCGTCGATAGGGCCTCCTTCAATACGACCGATACTGGCACATGAGTATAGCATGATGCCCAATACGATGAAAATAGGCAAGCGCTGCATGCGCCATGCGCTCGATTTGATGTGCAGATGTTTTTTTAGTTTATTCATATCCGTAGAGTCTTGCATCCGAAGAAGCTTCGCAAAGATACAACATCTATTTATATGGAAAACGGAATGCTTGTTTTTTTTAGATTTTTATCACAACAACAGGGGAAAGGAATGTACAGAGAAAAGCATTGGAATAGCGAGTGGAAAAGGCTGTTTTCCTATCAGGAAATGGCTGCTTTCTTTTGGCGAAAAAAGTGGAAGGCAGACGGCGTGTACGATTACATGATAAAAAGCATTGGACGTTTGAGCTTCGTACAGGTAGAATTCTCTGAAACATAGTTAAAAAAAGCTTATACAACAAACCATTCTGTCGTAAAAACGATACTTTTGCAGGATGGAAAACTAAGGAGCGCCTTTTAGTTTTCACGGAGCCTATACTTGGTTTGTGTATATGGCAATGTTAGGTTGATATTCAATAATTAGACACAGAGATAAAAAAGTATGAAGAGTAGATTAGTATTATTGGCATGTTGCCTGGCGCTGCTCAGCAGCTGCGGACAGGGCAACAAGGAAGCGGGTAAAGCACCCGAATTTGCAGTACTGACGGTACAGACTACCACTGCGAACCTGACAAATAGCTATCCTGCCACCATCAAAGGTAAACAAGACGTGGAAATTCGTCCGATGGTCAGCGGATTTATTACCAAACTGCACGTAGATGAAGGTGCGGTTGTACGTAAGGGACAAGTATTGTTTTCTATTGACCCTGTTCAGTATCAGGCAGCCGTAAATTCAGCTAAAGCGACGGTAGAAACAGCCAAAGCTGCTCTGAATACTCAAGAACTGACCACTGCTAACAAGCGTGAGTTGAACAAGAAACAGATTGTCAGTGACTACGATCTGCTTATGTCTGAAAATCAGTTGGCACAGGCAAAAGCTTCGCTGGCACAGGCCGAGGCACAACTGGTGAATGCACAGAACAATCTGTCGTACACACGGGTGACCAGCCCTAGCGATGGTGTCGTAGGTACCATCCCTTATCGTGTGGGAAGTCTGGTAAGCCCATCGATTGCTACTCCGCTTACAACGGTAGCAGACATCTCAGAAATGTATGCCTATTTCTCCATGACCGAGCGTCAGCTGCTGGCCATGATACGTGAAGGTGGCAGCATGAAGGAAATTCTGGAAAGTTTGCCTTCAGTTCATCTGCAGCTCATCGACGGTTCGATCTATCCTGATAGCGGACGTGTTGAAACGATCAGTGGTGTCATTGACCAGACAACAGGTTCGGTCAACATGCGTGCCCTATTCCCCAATGCGAAGAACATTCTGCGCAGCGGTGGTACGGGTAATGTCGTTTTCCCCAATCCGATGGAAAACGTTATCATGATCCCTCAGTCGGCTACTACTGAAATACAGGATAAGAAGTTCGTATTCGTTGTACAACCTGATAATACATTGAAGAATACTGAAATCAATGTCTTCACGTTGAACGACGGCAAATATTATTACGTAACTGCAGGTCTGAAACCTGGCGACAAGATCGTATTGGAAGGCGTACAGAACCTGAAGGATGGCCAGGCTATTACACCTATCAGCCCGGCTGATAAGGAGGCTGCTTACCAACAGGCACTCCAAGATCAGAAGGATGGTAACATCCAAACTGCGTTTCAATAAAACGAATCCAACCTACAAATTGACAAAAGAATGAAATTAGATAGATTTATTAACCGTCCGGTACTATCAACGGTAATCTCCATCTTGTTAGTAATTTTGGGCTTTATTGGTTTGGCAACATTGCCTATCACCCAATATCCGGACATTGCGCCTCCTACGGTATCTGTGCGTGCCACCTATACAGGTGCCAATGCCCAAACCGTTTTGAACTCAGTCATTTCTCCGTTGGAAGATCAGATTAATGGTGTGGAAAACATGATGTACATGACCTCTAATGCTTCCAACAGTGGTTCGGCTGATATCTCCATTTATTTCAAGCAGGGAACTGACCCCGATATGGCGGCCGTAAACGTACAGAACCGTGTGTCCATGGCTCAAGGTCTGTTGCCGGCCGAAGTAACCAAAGTCGGTGTGACGACACAAAAACGTCAGACTTCAATGTTGATGATTTTCTCTATCTATGATGAGAAAGACCAATATAACATCGAGTTCTTGGAGAACTATGCCAATATTAACTTGATTCCTGAAGTAAAACGTGTGACTGGTGTAGGTGATGCCAATGTGATGGGTATGGACTACTCCATGCGTATCTGGTTGAAGCCTGACATCATGGCCCAGTACAAACTGATTCCGAATGATGTGGTAGCAGCTTTGAGTGAACAGAATATTGAAGCAGCTCCTGGTCAGTTGGGTGAGCGTGGAAAGCAGACTTTCCAATACACATTACGTTACAAAGGACGTTTGCAACAACCTGCCGAATTTGAAGAAATCGTTATCAAGGCTCTTGAGAATGGTGAAGTACTTCGTCTGAAAGATATTGCACGTGTCGAATTGGGACGTCTGGCTTACACCTTTAACAATACGGTAAACGGACACAAGTCTGTCAGCTGTATCGTCTATCAGATGGCTGGTACGAACGCGACTCAAACCATTAGCGATATCGAGAATTTGCTCGATGATTATTCTGCAAAGTTGCCTTCGGGATTGAAAATCAACATTGCACAGAATGCCAACGACTTCCTTTTTGCTTCTATTCATGAAGTTGTGAAGACGTTGATTGAGGCATTCATCCTCGTGTTTATTGTGGTGTATATCTTCCTTCAGGATATGCGCTCTACGTTGATTCCTGCCATTGCCATTCCTGTAGCATTGATCGCTACATTCTTCGTGTTGAAATTGATCGGCTTCAGTATCAACTTGCTGACACTTTCGGCAATGGTGCTTGCCATCGCCATTGTGGTCGATGATGCCATTGTGGTCGTCGAAGGTGTTCACGCCAAGCTCGACCAAGGTTATAAATCGGCTCGGGCGGCCTCTATTGATGCCATGCACGAACTGGGTGGCGCCATCGTTTCTATTACGTTGGTCATGATGTCCGTGTTTATACCTGTGAGCTTCATGGGCGGTACCGCTGGTACCTTCTATCGTCAGTTCGGTTTGACCATGGCCATCGCTATTGCTTTCTCTGCTATCAACGCTTTGACATTGAGTCCTGCTTTGTGTGCTATTTTCTTGAAACCACATAATAGTGAGGCTTCGTTAAAAGAACGTATAGGTACTGCGACCAAGGAAGCTCGCAAAATTATGCTGGCTCGCTATGCTGATTCTTTAGGAAGAATGATGCGTCCTGGCATAACATTGATCTTTACGGTTATCGCTATCCTTGGTATGATCTTTGGCTTCTTTAACTTCGAAAATCATCCTGTATTATGCATTGTGATGATTGTCGTTAGCGTCCTGGCACTGGCTGGTATGACTACCGATAAGTTCAAGAAGGCTTTCAATGATTCTTATGATTCACTGCTGGGCAAGTATAAGAAACAGGTTTTGAACTTTATCCAAAAGAAATGGCTTTCAGCAGGAATCGTCGCAGCTTCTATTGTATTGCTGGTCGTTTTCATGCAGATTACGCCGACTGGTATGGTGCCCAATGAAGATACAGGTACCATCATGGGTGCTGTGACTTTGCCTCCTGGCACTTCGCAAGAGCGTGCACAACAGATTCTGAATCGTGTGGATAGCCTTGTGGCTGCCGATCCGGCTGTTGAGTCACGTACTATTATTTCTGGTTTTAGTTTCATTGGTGGTCAAGGACCTTCTTATGGTTCGGTCATCATCAAGTTGAAGAACTGGGAAGAACGTTCGACCATGCAGAATTCGACTATTGTGTATGCAACCTTGTTTATGCGTGCTCAAAAGGTTATCAAAGAAGCTCAGGTGTTGTTCTTTGCTCCGCCTATGATCCCTGGTTATTCTGCTTCCAGCGATATCGAGTTGAACATGCAGGATAAGACGGGTGGTGACTTGAACCACTTCTTCGATGTGGTGAATGCATATACGGCCGAGTTGGAAAAACGTCCGGAAGTGAACTCTGCACGTACCAGCTTCAACCCGAATTTCCCGCAATATATGTTGAATATCGATGCGGCAGCTTGTAAGAAGGCAGGTATCAGTCCGAGCGACATCCTTACTACATTGCAAGGATATTATGGTGGTCTTTATGCTTCCAACTTCAATAGCTTCGGTAAGATGTACCGTGTCATGGTTCAGGCTGAACCCGATGCAACTAAGAATCTGGAGTCTTTGCAAAGTATCAAGGTTCGTAACGGTAGTGAAATGGCTCCTATTACACAATTTGTATCTATTGAGAAAATTTATGGTCCGGACGTTATCAGCCGTTTCAATCTTTATACTTCTATGAAGGTGATGGTAGCTCCTGCCTCTGGATATACTTCTGGTCAGGCTCTGCAAGCGATTGCCGAGGTTGCTCAACAGAATTTGCCTGCAGGTTTTGGTTATGAATTGGGTGGTATGGCACGTGAGGAAGCTCAGACAAGTAGTAGTACGACAGGACTTATCTTTGTACTCTGTTTCGTTTTTGTTTACTTGTTGCTAAGTGCTCAGTACGAAAGTTATATTCTGCCTTTGGCCGTATTGCTTTCTATTCCATTCGGTTTGTTGGGAAGCTTCCTCTTCGTCAATGGGGCTAGTGCTATCGGTAGTGTGCCGGCATTGAAGATGATTATCGGTTCAATGTCCAATGACATCTATATGCAGATTGCTTTGATTATGTTGATGGGATTGTTGGCCAAGAATGCCATCTTGATTGTAGAGTTTGCTCTTGATCGTCGTAAGATGGGTATGAGCATTACGTGGGCAGCCGTATTGGGTGCTGCAGCACGTCTGCGTCCTATCTTGATGACTTCATTGGCTATGATTGTAGGTTTGCTTCCGTTGATGTTCGCTTCGGGTGCAGGTGCCAATGGTAACCGTACGTTGGGGACTTCGGCGATCGGCGGTATGTTGATCGGTATGATTTTGCAGATCTTCATCGTACCGGCTTTGTTCGTTGCTTTCCAATATCTCCAAGAGAAATTCAAACCGATGGAATGGGACGATGTTGATAACTCGGATGCTACAGCAGAAATCGAGCAATACAGTAAATAAATGATGAATTAAGAATGAAAAATGAAGAATAGTCCCTTTGTGGAGCAGTGCTTCGTGAATGACTATTCTTCGTTTCTCATCCTTGCTTATATAAACCAACAAGTATGAAAGGAAAAATATTAACCCTGATATGTGCAACTACCTTGTTGAGTAGCTGTCATATCTATAAAACATACGACCGGCCTGAAGACATTGTGGCTGAAGGTTTGTATCGCGATACAGTTGCTGTGAACGATACACTGGTTTCGGATACAGCCAATTTTGGTAATTTGCCTTGGCGTGAGGTGTTTACTGATCTGCAGCTGCAGGCACTTATTGAGCAGGCGCTTACAAGTAGTCCTGATATTCGTACGGCTGCATTAAGAGTGCAAGAGGCTCAAGCCCCGTTATTGGCTTCTAAGTTGGCTTTCATCCCGGCCTTAACGCTTTCTCCTCAAGGAACTGTAAGTAGTTGGGACAAAGGTAAAGCTACGCAAACATATTCTTTGCCTGTTACTGCCAGCTGGCAGATAGATATGTTTGGCCAGCTTTTGAACTTGAAGCGTCAGGCGCAGGCAACTTTGGAGCAAACATTGGCTTATGAACAAAATGTTCGCGTGCAACTGATTGCGAATACAGCCAATTTGTATTATACATTATTGATGCTTGACCGTCAATTGCAAATTACCGAGGGTACGGCTGAAATTCTGAAAAAGAATACTGAAACGATGATAGCCATGAAAGAGGCTGGTTTCTATAATACAACAGAAGCTGCCGTTGAGCAAAGCCGTGCTGCATATGCACAAGTACAGGCATCCATCCCTGATATTCGTTCAAGCATTCGTGAGGTTGAAAATTCGCTTTGTCTGTTGTTAGGTGAGCCTGCTCATGGTATCGAACGTAGTGTGCTCGAAGAACAACAGCTTCCCAATGAATTTTCAGTAGGCATTCCTTTGCAGTTGCTTTCCAATCGTCCTGATGTGAAAGCTGCCGAGCAGGCATTAGCTTCAGCCTATTATAATACCAACGTAGCCCGTTCGAACTTCTATCCACGTATTACACTTAGTGGATCTGCAGGTTGGACTAATAGTGCTGGGGCTGCTATTGTTAACCCTGCCAAGTTACTGGCCAGCGCAGTTGCTTCGCTTACGCAGCCTATCTTCCAGAACGGTGCGAATATTGCTAAACTTAAGATTGCTAAAGCACAACAAGAGGAAGCCAAAATTCAGTTTCAGACCACTTTGCTGAATGCAGGTAATGAAGTAAGCAATGCCCTCGATATGTATCAGGCTTGTACGGAAAAAGTAAATGCACGCAATATGCAAGTAAATTCTGCCAAGAATGCAGCCGATTATACGAAAGAATTGTTTAACTTAGGCACGTCAACCTATTTGGAAGTGTTGTCGGCTGAACAATCGTATCTTAGTGCGCAGCTGTCGGAAGTAAGTGATACATTCAGTCGCATGCAGGCTGTTATCAGCTTGTATCAGGCACTGGGTGGAGGAAGAGAATAACTTAATTCTATATATTATGATTAGTCCATTAGCTTATGTAGATCCTGCCGCCAAACTTGGCAAGAATGTAACAGTACAACCGTTTGCTTATATCGAGGCAGATGTGGAAATTGGAGATGATAATGTGATCATGTCAGGTGCTAGAATCCTGAATGGTACAAGAATGGGCAAGGGTAATAAGATATATCATGGTGCTGTACTTGCTGCCGAGCCGCAGGATTTTCACTATGAAGGAGAAAAAAGCTTGTTGATTATCGGTGATCACAATGACATCCGTGAGAATGTGGTTATCAGTCGGGCTACACACAAAGATGGATGTACCCGCATTGGTAATGAGAATCACTTGATGGACGGCGTGCATTTGTGTCATGATGTGCAGATTGGCAATCGTTCGGTTTTGGGAATCAAGGTGTCTGTAGCTGGTGATTGCCGTATAGACGATTGTACTATACTGAGCAGTAACGTCATTATCCAACAGAATTGTCATATTGGTAGCTGGTCGCTGATTCAGAGTGGTTGCCGTATCGCAAAAGATGTGCCTCCTTATATTATTATGGCGGGAAATCCTGCTGAATACCACGGCATTAACGCAATGGTACTGCAACACCAGAATCAAGTAACGGAACGTGTGTTACGCCACATTATGAATGCTTACCGCTTGGTATATCAAGGCAACTTCAGTGTTCAGGATGCTTTACAGAAAATTGAAGACCAGGTTCCGATGAGTGATGAAATATACAACATCATTAATTTCATCAAGAATTCAAATGGTATCGTGAAATAAAGTTCCAGTCAAAGCGAAAAACAGGCCGTTTCATTTGAAACGGCCTGTTTTTTATACCTTGGTGTGAAACCAATAAAATCGCGTGAAACGTTGCTTTCACCATAATTTATTCGAAAACAAATATTTACGATAAAGTGAAAGCGTGAAGGCTTTACGGGGATTTCTAAAAAAACGGGCGGAGTGAAAGCAAAGCCGAAGTTTCACATGTCCCTCTTCGCTTTTCTTAAACACCTACTTTGGTGCGCTAAACATCTACTTTAGAAGCGTAAAGTCCATAGTTGTGTCCCACAAATACCACGTCATCCCGGCTCAAGGTCAGGATGACGGATGGTGGGGATATTCTTACTTTCTTTGTGTTTAATCAAATTGCAATAGGCCGAAAAATGCCGGACAATGAAAATCCGGTTTCGGCAAGTCTATCGGATTCCAGGAAAGGAAATGGGGCATTTGCAGCTTGTCGCCGCATTTATAGAAATTGGCGCGTACCGATTTTCCTTCCAAAGACTGGATGTCATGCAGAAAGAAGGTCGAGAAAGGAATGACCAATGCAACTTCCCAACTGCATGTCCCTATCCGCTCTTCAAAATCGTCCCTCCCCAGAGAAGCCCATCGCGATACCCGGTCCAGCACCTCATGAGGAGCATGTTGGCGATTGGAACGTGTCGCACCAGCACCGACCAATAAGGTGCCTGTGCAGTTGCACTCCACGTTATAGTAAATGTCATCACCACCGGGCATGGAGAAGAACTCCACGCAGGCATCCTCCCAGACAGGGCCGTTGTCGTGTCCTGCTACGGCGCGTACCGACTCTTCTGTTACTTGATAGTGGAGTAATATGGCTTTATCAGTATAGGCAATGCCAAACTCTACTTGTGGACAATAAGGGTAGCTGTCTTTCCAGTTGACATTGGCAATCGTCTGGTACGCGATATGTTCCTGCTTGAAGAGGGCGGGTATTTCTTCTACCGATATTGTATCGACATTTATTTTTTTTACAGTCAAATCTTTCATGTCTTTATCTTGATAAGGGTTACCATGTACATTCAATGATATAAATATCAGTAAGCCGGAAATTATCCGGCTTAGATAATCTATTCTCATCAGATGCAAGAAGCGATAAAGTCTTTCATGACAGCCGTCTGTTCTTCTGCGCTCTGCAACAGCTTGAACTGGGCTTTCGTGCGTACCAAGTTGTGTTCAGGATACTGTATCTTGTAATAGGTGTCGCCGTTAATGTAGTCTGCCAGGAAGCGTACGCATTGCATGTAGGGGAACAAAGCTGCGGCGTAGGGCAGGTTCTCGATTTCGATGGGAAGCAGGAAGCTTTTAGCCGATTCGAGGTAACCTTTGGTGAAGGCTTTGAAAATCTCCATGTTGAAGTTTACGTTGTCCAGGTTCTTGTCGTCTTCGAGTCCGGTATTGGCTGCCGAACGGAGGAAGTCTCCGTAGTCAGAGAAGATGAAAGAGGGCATTACCGTGTCCAAGTCGATGACGCAGAGTACGGAGCCGTCTTCATCGAACATCATGTTGTTTACTTTGGTATCGCAGTGGCAAACGCGTTTAGGCAGTTTCCCTTCGCGATACAGACGTTCGGCTTTACACATTTCTTCTGCTCTACGCTCTATTTCGTCCAGATAATATTGTACTTCTTTTACTCTTCCTGCGGCATCGGCTGCTACGGCATCGTGGAGTTGCTTGAGGCGGAATTCCATGTTGTGGAAATCGGGGATTGTTTCGCCCAATGTGTCTGGAATATCGGCAAGCATGGCTTGAAAGTTACCGAATGCTTTTCCTGCATAATAGGAATATTCAGGATTTACGGTTTCGTATGTCTTTGCGCGGGGGATGAAGATCATGATGCGCCAATAGTTCTCGCCATCGAACCAATAAGTCTTGCCATTGTCTGCAGGCAAGAAGTGCAAGACTTTTCGTTCAATATCGGATTCCCCTTTTTCCTGCAATTTCGTTCGGATGTGGCGTGTTACGGCTTCGATGTTTGCCTGTAGCATGTCTACATTCTGGAAGATTGCATGGTTGATGCGTTGCAATACGTAGTCGGGATTGTTGTTTTCGGTTATGACTTTATAGGTGTCATTGATTAAGCCTGAGCCTAACGGTTTGATTTCACGAACGGCGTCTGCCAACTGAAAGTGAGATACAATAGATAAAAGGTCTTTCATGATTAAAATTATTAAATAAATGAATTTATACTGATGAATTGCCAAAAATAGGCATTTAAATAGACATAATCGAAAAAACGGGAATAAAAAAGAGTAAGATGGCATAAAAACTTTATATATTTGTCACATGAACCTTAAAAATAAGCCTGAAGTGAAGAATCTTATCATCTATATACTCTTATTTTGGATTATTGGCATAACAAATGTGCATCTCCATGCTCAAAACGTGGCTTTCAGTAATCTGACGACTGAAGATGGCTTGTCTCAATTCTCGGTCAACAGTCTTTATATTGATGAGAATGGCATGCTTTGGATCGGTACTCGTGAGGGATTGAACCGCTATAATGGAACGGATATACAGACCTATAAATTGGAGAAAGACAATCCGTATAGTTTGTTCAGCAATACAGTAATTCGTATTACGGGTGACAAAAAGGGGAAGATATTCCTACTTTGTAATGATGGAGTAGCTCAGTTGGATCTTCGTACCCAAAAGTTTAAGACGCTTTTGGTGGACAATATACATAGTATTTATTACAACAAGGGGCTGTATATTGCAAAGAAAAACGAAATCTATCTCTATAATGAAAGCACTGGTAATTTCGACCTTTATTACCAATTGGCAGGGAATACTCCTGAAATACGTTGTATGCATTCGGGGAATGGATCTTTATGGATGGGTACTATTGGCGATGGCGTTTATCGCTTACAATTGGATAGCATGGCTTTGTCTCATCCGATTAAAGAAGGTAACATTACCAGTATTTATGAGGATAGCGATGGAGAGCTGTGGATTGGAAGTTGGGAAAATGGACTTTACAATATCTGTACTGATGGCAGTATTCGTAATTTTAAGTACGACGCTAATAATCCGCATAGTATATCGTCCAATTTTGTGAGAGCTTGTTGTGAGGATAATTTAGGTAATATTTGGATTGGTACATTCAATGGCTTGAATCGCTACAACAAGAGCAATGGGCTTTTTCAGAATCATACGGCCAATGATGTAAGGGCGGATGGCTTAACGCATTCTTCAATCTGGTGCATTGTGAAGGACCAGCAAGGGACGTTGTGGCTTGGCACTTATTTTGGTGGAGTAAACTATTTTAATCCTGAATATAATATTTATACAGCCTATCATTATTCTTCTGTAGAGAAGAAAGGGCTGAGCAACCCGGTTGTAGGTCGTATTGTAGAGGATAAAAATGGAGACTTATGGATTGGAACAGAGGGTGGTGGTTTAAACTACCTCGACCGGCGAAAAAATGAATTTCGTTGGTATCGCTCCAACAAGAATAATACAAATAGCATTGCTCACGATAATGTCAAAGCATTGTATTATGATGCAGTACTAGAAGAAATTTGGATCGGAACTCATTTAGGTGGACTTGATCGTTTGAACATACGTACAGGGCGTTTTACCCATCATCGGATGGAAGAAGGAAATCCAGAAACTCTTCCTTCCAATATTGTGCGCGATATTGAGCCTTATGGTAAGGATAGCTTAGTTGTGGCTACTCAAAATGGCGTTTGTATCATTCATAAATATACAGGAAAATGCCATAGGCTCTTTCAGCATTCGAAAGAGGGGAGAAATATTCGGATGGTAGCAGATGTGGAATTTGATCGAGAAGGTAATCTTTGGATTGCGGCTACAGGTGAGGGAGTATTCCGATATAATTTGCAAACAAACGAGCTGAAAAATTACCGTTGGAATAGTCATGAGGCCAATTGCTTAAGCAACAATAATGTATACAGCATTTTATGCGATAAGCAGGGTAATCTCTGGTTTGCGACCTCTGGAAGTGGTTTGGATTTGTATTGTCCTCAAAACGATAATTTTGTGAATTTTGATCAGGCTCATCATGGATTGGTGAGCGACTGTATTTATGAAGCTCAGGAATCACCTGTAAGTGGTCATCTTCTTCTGATTACAAACCAGGGATTTTCTATTTTTGATCGGCATACGCTCAAGGCGCAGAATTATAACATAGACAATGGATTTCCTTTCTCTGCCATCAACGAAAATGCTCTGTGTGTCACGCGTGATGGAGAAATTTTCTTGGGAAGTACCAAAGGGGTGATTTCTTTTCATGAAATGGAATTGCATTTTCCTCAAAAGCCTTATAGCATTACCTTATCCAAGCTCTATGTCAATGGTAAGGAAGTTCGGGTAGACGATGAAAGCGGCATCCTTAGTCAAGCTCTTTCTTATACGCCCGAAATAACTCTTAAGGCGGATCAATCCATGTTTACCATTGAATTTGCTACTTCCAATTATGTAGCTGCCAATAAAGACGAGATTGTTTATCGATTAAGAGGATTCTCTGACAAATGGACGCAGGCGCGCACAGGAAATGCCATTACTTATACCAATCTGAATGCGGGTAACTATACGCTTGAGATAAAACCTAAAGACCAGAGTGCCGACATTTGTGCCCCCGTCCATCTCAAGATACACGTATTGCCGCCTTTCTACAAGACCGTTTGGGCTTATCTGATCTATATACTTTCTGTCGGTAGCCTTTTGTGGTATCTGATACGGGCCTATAAAATGCGTTTCAAGCTAAGGGAATCCTTGAAGTACGAGAAAAAGCATGCGCAAGACATCGAATTGTTGAACCAATCCAAACTACGTTTCTTTACCAATATCTCACATGAGTTCCGTACGCCCCTTACTCTTATTATTTCTCAGGTAGAGACGTTGCTTCAGGTACAGAATTTTACTCCGACTCTTTATAATAAAGTGTTGAGCATCTATAAAAACAGTATCCAGCTTCGGGAGTTGATAACGGAATTGCTCGATTTTCGAAAACAGGAACAAGGCCACATGAAGATCAGAGTGGCTTCCCACAATATTGTAAGCTTCCTTTATGAAAACTATCTGTTGTTTCTGGAGTATGCCAGTACACATCAGATCCATTTCGATTTCAAGCAAGAAGTGGAAGCTTTGGACGTCTGGTATGACCAGAAACAGATGCAGAAGGTTGTCAATAACCTGTTGTCCAATGCGATGAAGCATACCAAAGCCGAAGATTCCATCACCTTGTCTGTTTCTCGTGACGAAAAGAATGCCATTATTCGTGTTACGGATACAGGCGAAGGTATCGATGCCAAAGAAGTGGATAAGATTTTCGACCGTTTCTATCAGATAGATCCTATCGATGTTCAAGATGCCAACAAGTCGACGGGCACAGGCATTGGCCTTGCCTTGACGAAAGGTATCGTAGAGTTGCATCATGGACACATACGGGTGGAAAGCGAGTTGGGCAAAGGTACCAGTTTCATTGTGACCATTCCGCTTGGCAATGCCCATTTCTCGAAAGAGCAGATAGACCTTCGTGACAATTCCATCCAGCAACCCGATGTCAACAAGGCAGAAATGGACATGATGCTGAAGACAGAACTTGAGGAAGATGCTCCCATCAAGCGAATGGCCGATGTGAAGATGCTGGTCGTAGAAGACAACGATTCCATTCGCGAGATCTTGAGCAATATTTTTGCTCCTTTCTATCGTGTCGTAACAGCCTCCAACGGGCAGGAAGCTTGGGAGCTGATTGGCAAAGAGCAGCCGAACATTGTCGTGAGCGATGTCGTGATGCCGCTGATGTCGGGTACCGAATTGTGCAAGCGAATAAAGTCAGATTTTAACACGTGTCATATTCCTGTCGTATTGCTAACCGCACGTACGGCCATCGAACAGAACATTGAAGGCCTGCGTATCGGGGCCGATGACTACATCACCAAGCCTTTCAATACCAGTTTGCTCATTTCGCGTTGTAACAATTTGGTGAACTCCCGCATCCTGTTACAGGAGAAGTTCAGCAAGCAACCTCAGGCTCAGGCGCAATTGTTGGCAACCAATCCGATAGACAAGGAAATTCTCGACAGGGCCATGGAGGTGATCGAACATCATTTGGACGACCCCGATTTCAATGTCAACACCTTTGCCCGCGAAATGGCAATGGCGCGCACCAACCTGTTTTCCAAGATCAAGGCCATTACAGGACAGACGCCGAATGATTTCATTCTTACCATCCGACTCAAAAAAGGTGCTTTGATGCTTCGCAACAATCCAGAACTGAATATAACAGAAATATCAGATCGCATCGGTTTCAGTTCGCCGCGCTATTTCTCCAAATGCTTCAAGGATGTTTATCAGGTGAGTCCCTTGGCTTATCGAAAGGGAGACAGTGCTGGAAACGAAACGGTGGAATAACCATTGGAAAACAGTGCTTTCTTGATAGGAAAGCACTGTTTTGTGTTTGAGGGGTAATGCTGATATGTACGTTTTTCGTCTTTCTTTGAACTTTTTCTGATAATACTATTGGGAGGATGTCTCTACTTTTGCGGCGTAACATTTTAAAATCAAAGCGCTATGAGAAATCCTTCTCCTTTTCTTATTGTGTTTCCAGTTGGTGCTGCTTTATTCAGTGCCTGCAACAGCACAGCGAAGTCTTCCAAAGAGGCTCAAACTAATCAAAAGCCCAATGTTGTTTATCTTATTTCCGATGATTTGGGTATTGGTGATTTGAGTTGCTATGGAGCTACGAAAATCAGTACGCCTAATCTTGACCGTTTGGCGGGGCAAGGCTTGCAATTTACAAATGCTTATGCCACATCTTCAACCAGTACTCCTTCACGTTTCGGATTGCTGACGGGTATGTATCCCTGGCGTCAGGAGAATACAGGCATTGCTCCTGGTAATTCTGAGCTGATCATCGACACGGCTTGTGTGACCATGGCCGACATGTTTCAGGCAGAAGGATATGCTACGGCAGCTATCGGTAAATGGCATTTGGGACTTGGCCCTAAAGGTGGAACTAATTTCAATGGCCTTATCAAACCCAATACACAAGATATAGGGTTTGGCTATGAATATATCATTCCTGCTACCGTCGATCGTGTTCCTTGTGTATTTGTAGAAAACGGCCGTGTGGATGGACTTGATCCGAACGATCCTATTACCGTCAGCTATGAACACAAAGTGGGCGACTGGCCTACAGGTGAAGAAAATCCGGAACTGGTCAAGCTGAAACCCAGCCAGGGACATAACAATACGATTATCAACGGCATTCCTCGTATCGGATGGATGACAGGTGGTAAGTCTGCTTTGTGGGTAGACGAAGACATTGCCGACGTCATCACCAATAAAGCCAAGGACTTTATTATCGATCACAAAGACCAGCCGTTCTTCCTTTATATGGGTACGCAAGACATTCATGTGCCTCGCATACCTCATCCGCGCTTTGCAGGTAAGAGTGGGCTGGGAACTCGTGGTGATGTCATCCTCCAGCTCGATTGGACTGTAGGCGAAATCATGCATACGCTCGATAGCTTGGGCATTGCGGACAATACCATCTTTGTTTTCTGTAGCGACAACGGGCCTGTCATTGACGACGGTTATCAGGATCAGGCACGCGAATTGCTGAACGGTCATACACCGATGAAACATTATCGGGGTGGCAAATATAGCGCTTATGAGGCAGGAACGCGTATTCCCTTCATTGTACGTTGGCCAGCTGCCATTCAGCCAGGCAAGCAACAGGCGTTGTTCTCCATGATTGATGTTTATGCGTCGTTGGCAGGTTTGTTGGGGCATAAGTTGCCAGAAGGAGTGGCACCCGATAGTCGTGATTGTCTTGAGACATTTTTGGGTAAGGATACTATCGGATGTGGATATGTTGTGCAGCAAAATCTGAACAATACGCTTTCTATTATTCAGGGCGATTGGAAATATATTGAGCCTAGCGATAAGCCTGCTATTGAATTTTGGACGAAAATGGAACTGGGTAATGCTCCTGAGGCGCAGTTGTACAATATTGCTCAGGATCCTTCGGAAAAGACGAATGTGGCAGAAGAGCATCAAGATATTGTGAAAAAACTGTCTTCCTTATTGACTGAAATAAAAGAGAGGCAATAGACAGTTCTTGTTGAGGTTTGTACGATATCAGACCAAATGTGAACTAATAAAGTATGTGAAATGCCTTAAGGAACTGTAATTTTGTGCAGTTTTCTATTGTCCAAAATCAATAAACGCAATTTTATTATCAATTTATTAATTTAATATTTATGAAAAAAAGAGTAACCTTAATGCTGCTGGTGAATGTTTTTTTCTGCTTTTTAACTATGAAAGCACAAAACGGCAGTCAAATCACAGGTAAAGTAGTTGACGCATTGGGAGAACTTCCTGGCGTAAGTGTCGTTGTGAAAGGTACAACTAATGGTACAACGACAGATCTTAACGGAGTATTTAAATTAGAAAATGTAAAGCCTAATGATGTACTTCAATTCTCTTTTATTGGTTATAAGACACAGACTGTTAAAGTCGGTAATCAAAAGAATTTTAATATAACAATGACAGAAGATACCCAGACTTTGGATGAGGTTCAAATTGTTGCCGTTGGTTATGGAGATGTCAGAAGAAGAGACTTGACAGGGTCTATTGGTTCGGCGGATATGAAAGACTTGGTAAAGGCTCCTGTCACTAACATTGCAGAAAATTTGGGAGGACGTATTGCTGGTGTACAAGTTACTTCAGGTGATGGTGGTCCTGGTGATAATTTTGATATTGTTATTCGTGGTGCTGGTTCATTAACAGGAAGTACTGCGCCTCTTTATGTAATTGATGGTTTTCCTTCTGAATCATCTGGACTTAGTTCTTTAAATCCCAATGATATTGAGTCGATTGATATCCTTAAAGATGCTTCAGCTACAGCTATTTATGGTGCACGTGGTGCTAATGGTGTTGTTATTATTACAACTAAAAAAGGTGGTGCAGGTAAGCCGACTATTAGTTATAATGGTAGTTTCAAGATTAGTACAGTGAAAAATACTCCTGAAGTAATGGATGGTTATGAGTTTGTATGTTTACAGCAGGAAATAATGGGTAATAGTACTGATTTTGAAAACAATTATCTGACAGAACTTTATCCTACTATTGATTCATATCGTACTGCTCAGTCTTACGATTGGCAAGATTATATTTATCGTACGGCATTGAGTAATAGTCATCATGTCTCTATGACAGGAGGACAAGGTAACTTAAAGTATACAACATCTCTTTCTTTTGATGATACGCAAGGGGTTATTATTAATTCTGGAGTAAAACGTTATCAGGGACGTGTGAACTTAAGTCAAAAAGTGAATGATAAATTAAAAGTTGATTTTACAGGAAACTATGCTAGCAATATCCAAGACGGGCCTACTGTATCCACTTCGACTACAGCAATGTCAACAGCCTATTTGTATAGTGTGTGGGCATTTCGTCCAGTATCGCCTAATGGTAAAGATTTATTGAATGAAATGTATGATGAAGGTGTCAATATGACAGAAGATTATCGATTTAATCCTGTAAAATCTGCTCAGAATGAATATCGTCATAAAACGACGAATAATCTGTCGTTTAATTTTGGTGCAGAATATGAGATAATCAAGAATTTGAAGTTGAAAGTTGCAGCAGGTTATACGGCTAGAGATTATAAAAATGAAGAATTTAACAATTCTCAAACACGTACAGGTAACTCCCATCCGTCTAATACGCAGAGTAAGGGTATCAACGCTTATTTGTATCAGAGTGAAGACAGAAGTTATTTGAATGAAAACACCTTAAGCTACCAGCTTAATAAGAACTCACACAATTTTAATGCCTTATTAGGTATGTCTGTTCAAAAGAATACTAGTTACATTCATTCAATTTCTACAGAACAAATTAGTAATGAATCATTTGGAATGGCAGGTTTAAATAAAGGAAGCAATCCGACTGTCACATCTTCCAAAGGTGAGAATAAGTTGATGTCATATTTTGGGCGTATTAATTACAATTACGATTCTCGTTATTATTTGACAGCTACAATGCGTGCAGATGGTTCTTCCAAATTTGCAAAAGGGAACCGTTGGGGGTATTTCCCTTCAGGATCTGTTGCATGGGCATTCCAACGTGAATCATTTATTGCAGAAAATTTGGAATGGTTGTCAAATGGTAAGTTGCGTTTTAGCTATGGACAGACAGGTAACAACCGTATTGGTAATTATGATTATATGGCCCATTTGGTAACCAGCGATGATGTATATAAATATCCTTGGAATGGTGAATTTACTCAGGGTTATGTACTTAGTAGTATGTATAATGAGAAATTGAAATGGGAAACAACAGAACAATTAGACTTTGGTTTGGATTTAGGTTTCTTAGATGGACGTATTAACTTGAACATGGACTATTATATTAAAACAACACGTGATTTGTTGCTCGATGCTGATATTGCTGCTAGTTCAGGTTTTTCTTCAGCAACATTGAATGTTGGAAAGCTGCGTAATAGTGGTTTCGAACTTACTCTTGAAACTACTAATATCAAGACGAAAGATTTCACATGGACTTCAAACTTCAATATTGCCTTCAATAAAAATGAAATTATTGCTTTAAATTCTGGGCAACCTTATATGACCAGCTATATTAGTTGGGATAATAAGTATCGGACTGTTCCTGCTTATATAAGTAAAGTTGGCGAATCTGCTGGACAGATGTATGGATTTATTTATGAAGGTACTTATAAGTATGAAGATTTTGATGTAACGACTGGAGCAAATGGCGAACCTGTCTATACATTAAAAGAGGGTATTCCCTATTATACAGCTGGTACTCAACCTGGTGATCCCAAGTATAAAGACCTTGATGGAAGTGGTGAAATTAATGAGAATGACAAAACTGCTATTGGTAATGGGCAACCTAAAAATACAGGAGGTTTTTCTAACAACTTCGTATGGAAAAATTTTGATTTGAATATATTCTTCCAATGGAGTTATGGAAATGATATATTGAATGCCAACCGTATGGTTTTTGAAAATCCAGCGTCCAAGCAAAATACGAATATGTTTGCATCTTATGTAAACCGTTGGACTCCTGATAATCCGACTAGTGACATTCCACGTGCAAAAGCTCAAGGTTCGAGTGAGTATAGTTCTCTTTATGTTGAGGATGGTTCATACTTGAAGTTGAAAAATATTTCTTTAGGATATAATTTTGATCCCAAAGTATTGAAACCCGTTCATTTGAGTAGTGCTCGCATATATGTATCTGCGGAAAATATAGCAACTATTACGAGCTATTCTGGTAGTGACCCCGAGGTTTCAACCCGTAATTCTCCATTGACGCCAGGATTTGATTGGTCAGCATACCCTCGCTCGTTCAATTTATCTGTAGGATTAAACTTAACATTTTAAACTATAAAAATTGATTTAATATGAAAGCAATATATAAATATTTGCAAACAGTCGGTCTCGTAATATGTACATGCTTGATGTTATCTGCGTGCGATGACTTTTTAGATACTAAACCATATGACTTTGTTGCTCCTGAAACATTCTATACAAACGAAAGTGAGTGTAAAATGGCTCTTGCTGGTGTATATTATACGCTTGTTTATGAGGAAATTTATGGGAATTTTTATTCGTGTATGATTTCAAATGTAGACGATTTAAGTTATTACCAAAGAAATAGTGGTGCATTGACTAGTCAAGTATATGGTAATGATCATAATGCAGGTAACCAACATATTTGGGGAGCATGGGAGGTTCTATATAAAGGCATCAATAATGCAAATATGTTACTTGAGAATATAGACAATGCAGACATGGAAGAAAGCGTAAAGACTCGTATGAAGGGGGAAGCTAAATTCTTGCGTGCATATTACCATTTTCTTTTGGTACAAGGATGGTATGAAGTGCCTTTGCGTAAAGAAGCTTTCAAAGATGTTAATAATTCTCCATTGGAGGCCACTTCGCATGTTGAAGCCTTGGATTGGATTATTCAGGAAATGGAAGACTGCGTAGATATGGTAGATAATAGTGACTATGACTTGTCTCCTTCTTATGTGAAGAAAAATACGGTAATGGGTATTTTGGCAAGGGTTTATTTATGGCGTGCTGGTTATCCCGCCAATGGTGGACAGCCTTATTATGCTAAAGCTGCGGAATGGGCTAAGAAGGTTAAAGATTCCAATAAGCATCGTTTGAATCCAGACATTTATGTTTTATGGAAAAATTTGGCCTCGGATCAATATGATACGGAATATAATGAAAGTATTTGGGAGGCCGAATTCATAGGTAATCGAAGTGCTGATGGCTTAGGCAATTATACGGATGGACGCATTGGTAATGTTATTGGTAATCTTCAACAATGTGCTACCACTACGGGTACTGGGTATAGTTATGGATTCTATGCTGCATCGTTGATTTTATGGGATTTGTTTGAAGAAAATGATCTTCGTCGTGATTTGTCTATCGCTCCATACAAAATTAATAATAAAGATGAAAAGATAAATTGGAAAGATACAGAATTAGTTCAACGTTGTTGTGGTAAGTTCCGTCGTGAATGGGAAACGTCTTCTTATAAGGAAAAGAACTGGACTCCTGAAAACTATCCGATTTTACGTTATGCAGATGTTTTGTTAATGCTTGCTGAGGCTGAAAATGAGGCCAATCAAGGTCCTACAGATTTGGCTTATGAATGTATCAATACTATTCGTAAACGTACTGGTATATCTGAGCTCTCGGGATTATCTTATGTAGATTTTCAACAGGCTGTTCGAGATGAACGAGCACGAGAGTTATGTTTTGAATCTCTTCGTAAATATGATTTGGTACGTTGGGGTATTTATGTAGAAGCTATACATGATAAATTGGGTGCGGCTACTCAAGATTCTCGTTGGGCAACAGGTAATAATTATATTGGTGCCAAAGATTATGCTGCAAGAACACAAGAAAAACATCAGTTTTTACCAATCCCAACTAAAGAATTAGATGTAAACGGTAAATTGCAACAAAATAAATATTGGCAATGATTGGGAGATAAATAATAAAACTTCTAACCTAATGATTATATAAGAAAACTTGTAGACAAGAGGGAAACCATCAAATGGCTGTCCCTCTTGTTATTTTAAGAAGTGATATTTTTATGGAAAAAAAATTATGTATATTGGCTATATTCCTATTATGTATATGTTTTGGTCGTGTGCATGCACAGGCTTGGAGTTTTGAAGGGGGAATTCCAAGTAGATTGTCTGCCAGTTGTGATAAAGAATTAGCCATTAGTGAAGCGTATTATAAAGATGGGAAAAAAAGTTTGGAATGGCAGTTTCATCCTAATAGCATTTTAACGATAAGTAATTCTAACCTTTTATTGGATAAAGATAAAGCGGATAAGTATGGAATTACTCTATGGATATATAATGAACAGCCACAGAAGGATAGTCTTCAGTTTCAGTTTCTTTCCCCAAAGGGGCATATCTCCTATCAATTTAGTTTTAAGTTATCTGCAGCAGGCTGGAGAGCATGTTGGATTGGTTTCAAACATATGCTTGGTGATAAAAAGGAACAAGAAATAGTTCAGTGGAGAATTATTGCTCCTAACAGAGAGGGTCGTGTATTCATAGACCGGCTTACTTTTCCTGTCAAGAAGATGAATTTACGTACGACGCCTGATCAGCAAATGCCTTATAATAATTCACTCACGTTCCGTGATTTATGGCATTGGTGTAGAGTTTGGCAATGGGAACAATATCAATATGATTTGCCACTTCCTATAGCACTGACGAAAAACGAACGAGATGAGTTGCATAATGTTGAAACTCGATTGGACCATGTATTAGCTCTATCTATGCCGTCTAAAGAATCCATAAACGATGCATATGAGACATTTCGAAAAGCTAATATAAAAAGATCTTTGTCTGGATTTACGGGCGCTCCGATTGTTGCGCCAGACGAACTGGATCGTTCTAAAGGGGAAATGTCTTGGAATGATATAGAAACAATGCTTTCAGGTTTTGCATACGATGCCTATTATAACAATTCTCAAGATGCTGAAAATAAGTATTTTTTAGTATGGGATTTTGCTATTGATCAAGGTTTTGCATACGGAAGCGGGATGGGAACTAATCATCATTATGGTTATCAGGTTCGTAAAATATACTCAGCAGCTTGGTTGATGCGCGACAAAATATGGAAATCGCCTAATTGTGACAATATTATTTCTACTCTTCTATTTTGGTCGGCATTACAAGAGACTCGGAAGGCATGTACGCAAGAGAGGGATGAATTGTTGGATAGTTGGCATACTCTATTGATGCCTAAAACTATTGCAGCTTTAATGCAGACTGACGAAAGAGAAAGAAGCAGGGCCTTGAAAGGTCTGACTAGATGGTTATCCTCTTCATTGCACTATACTCCTGGCACAATTGGGGGGATAAAAATTGATGGTACTACATTCCATCATGGAGGTTTTTATCCTGCTTATACTACAGGCGTGTTGGCTTCTATTGGAACTTATATATCTTTAACAAATGGGACTCAATATGAACTTACAAAAGAAGCTCGGCAAGTATTGAAATCTGCATTCATTGCTATGAGAAACTATTGTAATAAATATGAATGGGGTATTGGTCTCAGTGGGAGGCATCCATTTAGTGGATCTATGAAAGATGATGATATTGCTTCTTTTGCTTATTTAGCGCTAGCTGGTGACTTATCTGGCCAAGGGGATGCCTTTGATCATCAATTAGCCGCAGATTACCTTCGTTTGTTCACTGGAGAGAGTAAAGAAAAGGAGTTTTTTAAGTCGCAAGGAATAAAAGCTGCAAAGGCTCCCGAAGGATTCTTTGTCTATAATTATGGAGCAGCTGGTATTTTTCGCAGAAACAATTGGATGGTTACTTTGAAGGGATACAATACGGATGTGTGGGGAGCTGAGATATATGCTAAGGATAATCGTTACGGTCGTTATCAAAGTTATGGTTCTGTACAGATAATGGGCCAAGAGTCACGCAAAGCTAGTGGATATAATGAAGAAGGTTGGGACTGGAACAGATTACCTGGAACTACATCAATACATTTGCCTTTTGAGCTTCTGGACAGTCCTCTTCCTGCTACCACTATGGCTAAGTCAAGAGAACATTTCTCTGGTGCTTGTTCGCTTGAAGGTAAAAACGGAATTTTTACAACTAAACTGATGGAACGCGATTTGAAAAACTTTACTTCTGATTTTGTAGCACGGAAAACAGTGTTCTGTTTTGAGAATCGTATGATTTGTTTAGGAACAGGTATCAGTAATACTAATTCAATATATCCGACAGAAACAACCCTTTTTCAAAGTGTTTGGGAAAAGGATGGTGAGGGTGTTAGGATTAATGGGCAACAGAAAAACCAACTAGGCTTTCATCAAAATATGCATGCTACGGAAGAACATCCTGTGTGTCTTCAAGATGGCTATCGTAACCAATATTATATAAAGAAGGGAGACGTTCAAGTGCAGATTGCCCATCAGGAGTCGCGCCATGAAAAAAATCGGGAATTTACTTACGGTGATTTTTCTTCAGCATGGATAAATCATGGCTATGCACCTCAGAATGGAACTTATGAATATTTAGTTTGGATTCAGCCTACCGCACAGGAACAAAAAGAAATTCATCCTTTGGATACATATCAGGTTATACAGGCAAATAATAACGCTCATATTGTATATGATGTTATTACAGGCATAAAGGCTTATTCTGTATTTGAGGATCTTCAGCTTAAGGACGATCTTTTGTTTCTGGAAATTCCAGCAGAAACTATGGTGATGCATAAATTTTCAGATGAGAAAGTGCTGGTTAGTATTTGTGATCCTAACTTGAATATTCAGGAAAAAGCCTATACAACCAAATCTCCAAGCCGGCCGATCTCCAAAAGATTGATACTCTGTCATCAATGGGAACTTGTATCTGAGAGTCCCAATGCTCATGTGGAACATGTTGGTAATCAAACTCTGTTGGATGTTATCTGCCAACATGGAATACCTGTAGAATTTTCGTTGCAAAAGAAATAACAAGAACAGATTTAGATGAAAATTGAAAGATATTTGACAAATAAGATGTTATTATTGACTAGCATTTTTGCTCCAATAAATTTAGCTGCCCAAGAAAGACCAAATATCATTTATATCCTTACTGATCAGCAAACGGCAACAGCGATGAGTTGTGTGGGAAATACGGATATACATACTCCCAATATAGATAGATTGGCACAGTCGGGCATTCTTTTTAAAAATGCTTATTGTGCAGCGCCGTTGAGCGGACCGTCCAGGGCAGCTATGTTTACCGGACATTTTTCTCATGAAATTGGTATGCCAAGCAATGGTATTCCAATGCCTGAGGATTTGCGTGGCCTGAGTTTAGGTATGTTGATGAAAAATGCTGGCTATGATTGTGTGTATGGAGGAAAATGGCATGTTCATACTCCGTCTATTCCAAATCAGACGTTTGGATTTAGAAAACTTTATGAGCACAATGATAGTGGACTGGCTGAGGCTTGTTCTGCTTATTTGGATAATAATCCTCATTTTCCTTTTTTTCTTGTTGCATCATTTGATAATCCACATAATATTTGTGAGTTTGCCCGTCAACAGAACTTACCGTTTGCAGAAATACCAATGGCAGATTTAGCTGATTGTCCGGGGCTACCACTGAACTATGAACGGAATCCTTATGATGCGGATGTGATCTGCTATGAAAAAAACTTGAATTATAGTGCATATCCGACATCTCATTATACGGCAGACGACTGGCGAAGGTACAGAAATGCGTATTTTCGCTTGGTAGAGCATGTTGATATGGAAATAGGGAAAATAGTAGATGCTATCGATCGAAATAATCTATGGGAAAACTCAGTCATTATCTTTACAAGCGATCACGGAGACGGAGTGGGAGCTCATCATTGGAATCAGAAATCTGCTTTATATGAAGAAGTTGTGAATGTCCCACTGATTATTGTTTTGCCGGATAAAAAGCATGCAGGGGCAGAGTTGCCTCAATTGGTGAACAATGGAGTGGATTTTTTTGCATCTGTATGTCAGTGGGGTGGTGTTGATCTTCCCGATGGATTATGCGGTGTGTCCTATGCGTCTCTTGCAGAAAGTGGTGACCCTGGTAGGACACATCAGGCTTATATAGTTACAGAGACGCTTTTTGATAAAGGTGGAAATACACGTGGGTGGATGCTTCGTACACAGCGATACAAGTATATACTCTATGATAAAGGCCGATATCGTGAGCAGTTATTTGATATGTGTCGAGATCGTGGAGAAATGCGTAATCTTGCTGTGGAACATAAATATCAGGAGACATTGAATAAGCATCGTAAATTGCTTTATGAATGGATGAATTATCATCATGTGAAACAGATACGTACAGAAGTTCATTTGATTCCTGGGTTCTAAAAACTTACAGAATCTCTAGAACAAAGAACTACCCAAGAATACGTTTTTAGTTCGTAATCTTGGGTAGTTTTATTTTTGTAGTTTTATCTGCGAATATTATATCTTAAGGTTTATTTCGCAATAATCAGGTAGTAGTTCTTTTTGCCGCGCTGAACCAGCAGATACTTCTCGTCTAGCAGGTCGGTAGTGGTAATTACTTGGTCGAAAACTGTGAGTTTTTCCTTGTTCAGTGAAACGCCACCACCTTGAACCAATTTGCGCATTTCGCCTTTTGAAGCAAATACAGCTGCATTTTCAACGAATAAGTCTACAGCTTTCACTCCAGAGGCCAATGCATCACGTGATACTTCGAATTGTGGAACACCTTCGAATACGGAAAGCAGTGTTTGCTCATCCAATTTCTTCAGAGCTTCGGATGTGCCACCACCAAAAAGAATATTCGAAGCTTCTACAGCTGCGTTGAAGTCTTCTTCGGAGTGTACCATGATTGTTACTTCCTTGGCCAGACGTTTTTGAAGAACGCGTAAGTGCGGTGCTGCTTCATGTTCGGCAGTAAGTGCCTCTACTTCTTCTTTGCTTAGAGCTGTGAAGATCTTGATATAACGTTTAGCATCTTCGTCGCTTACATTCAACCAGAATTGATAGAATTTGTAGGGAGAAGTATAACGTGGATCAAGCCAGATATTTCCGCTTTCGGTTTTGCCAAATTTGCCTCCGTCGGCTTTGGTAATCAACGGACAAGTTAATGCATAAACTTCACCGCCATTCGTGCGACGGATCAATTCGGCGCCCGTTGTGATGTTACCCCATTGATCGCTACCTCCCATTTGAAGTTTGCAACCTTTGGTTTCATACAAGTGGAGAAAGTCGTATCCTTGTAACAGCTGATAGGTGAATTCGGTGAACGAAAGGCCATCGCGGGCTTCGCCGTTCAAACGTTTTTTTACGCTGTCTTTTGCCATCATATAATTGACGGTGATGTGTTTACCTACTTCACGGGCGAAATCCAGAAAACTATAATCTTTCATCCAGTCATAGTTGTTCACCAGCTCGGCATGATTGGGAGCATCAGAGTCAAAATCCAAGAATTTGCTCAGCTGTTTTTTCATGCCTTCCATGTTGTGACGCAGGGTTTCTTCTGTCAACAGATTACGTTCTGCTGACTTGCCGGAAGGGTCACCAATCATACCTGTTGCGCCGCCAATCAAAGCCAAAGGCTTGTGTCCGCAACGCTGAAAGTGACGCAGAATCATGACACTGCACAAGTGTCCGATGTGCAAGGAGTCAGCTGTAGGATCAAAACCAATATAAGCAGTCACTTGTTCCTTGGCCAGCAGTTCTTCCGTGCCCGGCATCATATCGTGGAGCATGCCACGCCATCTTAATTCTTCTACAAAATTCATCGAATGATTGATTGTTTAATGATTTGATTTATAGTTATACTTGCTACAAAAGTACGACCTTTCTTTGAAGAAACAAAACTTAATGTTCAAAAAAGATACGTTGTATGTTAGTGGAAACTGTTTCCATGAGTTCTTTATCTGTTATGTTACGTAGAAGCGCGGCTTTTTTGTATAAGTCTGCGATAGGTACGTTGCTTTCGTCCGTTTCCAGTAACAGACGGTTGGTAGGTATCTGTTTCATGGCTTCCTCTTGATAGTTAGCACCAAATGAAAGATATAAACCGTGGCGCACAAGTTCGAGGGCTAGTTGTAGCTTACCACGAAAACCGTGGATAATCCAAGGTACACGAGGAGACAGTGCTTTTTTCAGTGCCAGCAATTCTGTTGTAGCCTTCACCAGATGAAGAATTAAGGGCTTGGCGATTGTTTCGGCTACAAGAGCTTGATAGCGTAGTGCTTCTATTTGTTGAAGCAGAGAGGTACTTGCGAGCTTGTCTAACCCGGCTTCACCTATTGCTATCACTTGCGGATGATGTATCAACGATTCAAAGTGTACTTTGAATGCAGCCTCTTTCCATGCGTAGTTGTCCAGTTGCCAGGGGTGAATGCCTACGGAATACCAGCTGTTTTCCTGTGGGTGGAATGTATCTGGCAAACAGCAGATAATGGCCTCTCCCGGTAAGGCTGGAAGTTGATGGGTGTGGATATCTATAGGCAAGGTATGCATAAACTAATAAAAGCAAGTTCAAGGAACGGGGTCGTAGCCTGATCCTCCCCAAGGATGACAGCGAAGAATTCGTCTGATAGCTAAATAAAGCCCTTTAATTGGTCCGTGTTTTTTCAGTGCTTCTACAGCATATTGCGAACATGTAGGCGTGAAACGGCAGGATGGAGGAGTCAGCGGAGAAATACACCGTTGATAGAAATAAATGGGGAGTAATAGTAGGTATGTCAGTAGTTTTCTGATCATTCGGCAGGTTGGGCCGTCTGTTCGGCCGGGATCTTTTCAACAATACGTGTCAAAGCTGTCTTTATTTTCTCTTCCACCAATGCCGAATTCATCAGTTCGTCAGCTAGGTAGATGAAAGCGATAGCTAGACGGCTGTTTTTTTCAGTTAAGGGAGCAAGTAGTATTTGTTTATTTAAACGGTAGGCTTCACGTATTTGACGTTTTATGCGGTTACGTTTAACTGCTCGTTTGAAGCGACGTTTGGATACACTGATCAGAATGGATGCCTGCACATCAAGTTCCTCTGCTGGCAACCATACTACCCGTAAAGGAAAAATAGAGAAGGAACGCGAACCTCCCGCGAACATCTTCTCTATTATCTTTTTTTTGTTCAGCCTTTCGGGCTTTCGCAATCTGTTCACTTATTCTTTATTGTTCTCCTTGATAAACATGTCAAGAGCCGCTGTCATTGAAGGGGCTTTTACGCTGGGGGCTTCCAAGTCGAGACGCAGTCCTGCATCGCGTACAGCTTGTGCCGTTGTAGAACCGAAAGTACCTATTTTAATGTCTTTCTGTTCAAAGTTAGGGAAGTTTTTTTGCAGAGAAGACACTCCTGCGGGGCTAAAGAACACCAGCATGTCGTAGTCGAATGATTCACCTGGTTGGAAGTCATTGCTCACCGTACGGTACATGACAGCCTCACTATGCTGGATTTTGTTCTTATCCAATGCATTCTTAATTTCGTCGGTATGTACGTCTGACATGGGGACCAAATATTTTTCCGTCTTGTGTTTCAGAATGGCTGGCAGCAAGTCGTCGAACTTGCCGGTTTGGCCAAAAAATATCTTACGCTTCCGATATTGTACGTACTTTTGAATGTAGAGTGCAATGGACTCGGTTACACAGAAATATTTCATGGTTTCTGGAATCGTAACACGCAATTCTGTGCACAAGTGGAAGAAATGATCGATAGCGTGGCGAGATGTGAAAACCACAGCAGTATGGTCTAGAATCGAGATCTTCTGTTGTCTGAACTCTTTTGCAGAAACGCTCTCCACTTTTATAAACGGGCGAAATTCTATTTTCACTCCGTACTTTTCGGCTATATCGTAGTATGGAGACTTCTCTGAGGCCGGCTTCGGCTGCGATACAAGCACTTTTTTTATTTTCAACGTCCTAAAATTTTATTGTCAAAAAATCGTTTAGTTGTGTCAAACCGCTGTATAACATAATACAAGGGCTGATTTCAAGGGCACAAAAGTATAAAATTAAAAGGAAACAGCCGAATAAATTGTGACAAAAAAGCTTTGTCCATTTGTAAAACATCAATATTTTAACCAAACCAAGCAGAAGGAGGCCGATTATAACACAATTTTGCAGACTGAAATTGAGGTAGACTACCATGAGAATAGAGAGAAAAAGCCCGAATCCCATATAGTATAAGAGAGTGGAATAAGATTCCATCCAGAAATCCACTGTACCTTTGTCAAAGAAAATCCATCCAAGCATAGAATAGATAGACCATTTCAGAAAGAGGTATAGTATGCAACTTGCTATGTAGCCGGCAAGGAGGAAGGAAGATGGTATAGTATGGATGATTTCAGGGTAGAGGTCGCTGAAACAGACGAAGAGGTAAATGCCGGCCAGTACGCAGGTTTGAAGAATCAGTACCAGCAGAAAACGAATGTCTGTTCCTGAGGATATTGCAAAGATGCTAGCTCGTTCACGGTGCATGATAAAGTCTTTGCCTAGTTGGAGCAGGAACTTACGGCTGCGGGAGAGAATGTAGGATGATAGTAGGAAGCAGCATAGCAGTAGCAACGCGATGGTATCGTCACGTCCTGGCAGATAGGGCAGGGGGATGCCTTGTTCTGAGATGGGTATAGCCTGGAGCAGTGGCGAAAGTATCATAAAGCAGCAAATTTACGGATGGAAACGTCCCAAATAGGAGTGGTTTGTATTTGTGTTATGGCCTCTTCAGGTGTATTGGCTACACGCCAGATATCCATGTGGCGAACACCCATGAAATGTTCTTCGGCTGCACGGGCGAACATTTCGAGTAGCGGGTTATAGTAGCCTTTCACGTTCAGGATGACGATGGGGTTCAGATAGAGGCCCAGTTGCTTCCAAGTGATGATCTCGAGCAGCTCTTCTAGTGTGCCGCAACCGCCGGGCAGGGCGATGACAGCGTCACTTAGGGCAGCCATCTTCTGCTTGCGTTCGTGCATGGTGTTGACTTCTATCAGTTCGCTCAATCCAGTATGATGCCAGTTCTGCTCTACCATAAAATGGGGAATGACACCTGTTACCTTCCCTCCAGCCGCTAGCGCAGCATCGGAAACAGCAGCCATCAATCCCATATTTCCGGCACCGTTGACTACACGGATACCATTCTGAGCCAACAGGGTACCCAACTTACGGGCTGTTTCAAAATATACAGAATCGATTTTCGTACTCGACGCACTATAGACACAGACAGCATTAATCTTATTCATCATGATGACACGGATTGGTTTTGCAGGCAAAGGTACATGATTTCAGTCAGAAAAGTATGCTTACAGACAAAAAAACGAGGGTGTACCAAAAGGATTCCCTTCCTTTGACACACCCTCGGTAAGAACAAATACTGCCGGATTACAATCCGAAAGCAGCTTTTACCTTATCTACATAGTCGAGTTTTTCCCACGTGAAGAGCTCTATCGTAACATCCTTGTTGCCTTCGTAACGGCTACGGAAATGCTTGGTCACAATTTGTGGTTCACGTCCCATGTGACCGTAAGCTGCCGTTTCCTGATAGATGGGGTTACGTAGTTTCAGGCGATCTTCGATAGCCTTGGGTCGGAGATCGAAGATTTCGTCAATCTTGCGGGCTATCTCACCGTCGCTCATATTCACATGGCTACGTCCATAGGTGTTGACGTAAATGTTGATGGGGCGTGCCACACCGATGGCATAGCTGACCTGTACCAAGATTTCGTCGGCCACACCGGCTGCAACAAGGTTTTTGGCAATGTGACGGGCTGCATAGGCAGCCGAGCGGTCTACCTTAGAGGGGTCTTTACCCGAGAAGGCACCACCACCGTGTGCACCCTTACCACCATAGGTGTCTACAATAATCTTACGACCAGTCAGGCCAGTATCGCCATGAGGGCCTCCGATTACGAACTTACCGGTAGGATTGACGTGATAGGTGATGTGGTCATTAAATAAAGCAAGTACTTTCGGAGCATGGATAGAAGCGATGACACGAGGCATCAGCACTTCGATGACATCCTTGCGGATGACGGCCAGCATTTCTTCATCGGCTTTCAGTTGGGCAGCCTCCGTACCATCGGCCGGCTGGATAAAGTCGTCGTGCTGTGTAGAGACGACGATGGTATCAATGCGTACAGGCGTGTTGTTGTCGTCGTATTCGATAGTTACTTGGCTCTTGGCGTCGGGGCGCAAGTAGGTCATCTGCTTGCCTTCGCGGCGAATGTCGGCCAGCACCTGAAGGATGCGGTGTGCCAAGTCGAGTGAGAGTGGCATGTAGTTCTCAGTCTCGTTGGTGGCGTAACCGAACATCATACCTTGGTCGCCTGCACCTTGCTCCATGGGGTCCTTACGCTCCACCCCTCGGTTGATGTCAGGGCTTTGCTCGTGGATGGCGCTCAGCACGCCGCATGAGTTGCTCTCGAACATGTATTCGCCTTTCGTATAACCAATCTTCTTGATGACTTCACGTGCAATGAGTTGGAGGTCTACGTAAGCTTTAGTCTTTACTTCGCCGGCCAGTACTACTTGTCCGGTTGTTACCAGCGTTTCGCAAGCTACCTTCGAACTAGGGTCGTAGGCCAACAGTTTGTCAAGTACAGCGTCCGATATTTGGTCGGCCACTTTGTCGGGGTGTCCTTCAGACACCGATTCGGATGTAAACAAGTATCCCATTTCAATAACAGTTAAATAATAATTAATAAAACAAAGTTTGAATGGGAAAGTTCAGCGAGTAGAAGTATCGGCCGGTGGCCGTACTGTTCAGAAAAGTATGTGTTTTAGCATTTTTTTCTGTGGTTGCAAGCTACTCAAATCTTTCCACATAGTTATTTCGGGTACAAAGATAGCGCTTTTTCTTCAAGAAACGATGCTTTACGCCAAAATTAACGTTACACGAAGATTATTTTAGTCTGAAAGTTACTAGCACCCCTTTATGGTCGGTAGGCCAAACGCCCAAAGGTAGCAGGAAACGGTCTTTCGATTCTTCGGGCATACGCTTGCTGTTGACGATGGAGCCACGGGGGCCGAAGATGACGGCATCCTTCAGTTCAACGGCCGGATGCGGATGGTAGAATACATAATCAATGCGGTCGCGCTCATCGGCTTTGGGTGCCCACGTCAGCTTCTCGACGGGGATAAGCGGGTTGTCGGCAGGGAAAGTGAAACCGGGATAGTTGATAACGTCGGGATAGAGTTCGCGGTACGTATCGACAAAACCGTTGTTGTCTAGAAGCAGGGGAACCGTCCAGGGCACAATCAGGCCGTTGTGGTCGAAGAGGTCCTTTGTCTCGCGTGTCCAGTCGAGGTGTGACGGTTCGTTGAAGTCGCCGCCCAATATCACGATGGTCCCTTCGGCGATGTCTTTCTTCGCTTCGGCGATGAAGTTGCGGATAGCGTCGTCGCGCAGGGAAGCGTCGTTCACCTGCAACACTTCGCACACCGTCTGCGGAATGGGGATTTCCTTCCAGGTGGAACCATCATAACCGCGTACGTTGTAATAGGCGTCGCTCAGGTAGTCCAGATGGGCTGTATAGACAGCTATCCGATGCCCGTGGATGGAACTTACCATCTTGTAAATGCTCCCGTGGTCGTCCTTCAGGGGGAAAACGGTCAATGAATCTGTAATGGGATAACGGCTCAGCAGTCCCGAATCATAACTGAAAAAGGAATAATAAATTTCGCCTCGTTGCTTCAACGATTGGACGATACGGTCGCAAAAGCGGGTATTCTTATAATTCCTTACTTCACTGAGTGTTATAAAGTCGGGTTTCAGGCGGACTATCTCGTCCACAATGGCATCATATCCTCCCTTTACCTGCGTACCTTCCTGCCAGATGTTCCATTGCAATACGGTAAATTCATTCTTCTCTTGGGCTTTTATACACAGTATAACCCATAGAAGCAGGATGAACAATCCTATTTTTTTCATATTTCTTTTTGTTTTGATAAGATTGAATATGTCAGCTCAGGAGCTATTTCTTTTAGTGGTTTTATTACAAAATCGCGGAGATGTATCAATGGGTGAGGTAGCTTCAGTTGCGGAGTGTCCATAAGTACTTCTCTGCCCGATATATCTAGGCAAATTAGCAGGTCTATGTCAATGATACGGTCGTGATAAATACCGTCTACAGATTTACCTCTACGTCCCATTTTGTACTCTATCGCTTGTGTACTTTCCAGAACTTGTAAGGGATGCAGGGATGTATCAACTCGACAGGCAGCATTCAGAAAACCGTTTGCAGAGTCAAATCCCCAAGGGACAGTTGCGTAAAAAGCGGACAGGGAAACCACTTTCCCTATCCGCTCTTCTATCTTCTGAACAGCATCGCGAAGATTCTGCTCTTTATTACCGAGATTGGTACCCAGACCTAAATAATATATAAATGAAGAATCCTCCATTAAATGATTATTTATCTGTAATAAGCATAGCGTCACCATAGGTACCGAAACGGTACTCTTCTTTTAGAGCTACGTCGTAAGCATTCATCACCTGTTCATATCCTCCGAAAGCGGCCACAATCATCAGCAGAGTAGAAAGTGGCATGTGGAAATTAGATACCATTGCATTGGCTACCGTAAAATCATAGGGTGGGAAGATGAACTTATTCGTCCAGCCGTCGTAAGTCTTCAGATGGCCGTCGGTGCTGACGGTACTTTCGATGGCACGCATTACGGTTGTGCCTACAGCACACACTTGCTTGTTCAGGTCCTTGGCACGATTCACGATATTCACGGCTTCCTGATCTACAATCATCTGCTCAGAGTCTGTTTTGTGTTTCGTCAGATCTTCCACATCGATTTCGCGGAAATTGCCTAAACCTGCGTGAAGTGTGATGTACGCAAAGTCTATTCCCTTGATTTCCATGCGTTTCATCAACTCGCGGCTGAAGTGCAGATTGGCTGTTGGAGCTGTTACGGCACCTTCGTGGCGGGCAAAGATAGATTGGAAACGTTCAGCGTCCTCTGGTTCTACAGGGCGGTTAATGATGCTGTGGGGCAGTGGAGTCTCTCCTAATGCGTAGAGTGCCTTCTTGAATTCATCGTGCGGGCCATCGTAAAGGAAGCGCAGGGTACGTCCACGTGAAGTGGTATTATCAATGACTTCGGCCACCATTGAATCGTCGTCGCCGAAGTAGAGTTTGTTTCCGATACGTATCTTGCGGGCTGGGTCGACGAGTACGTCCCACAAACGCAGTTCTTCATTCAGCTCGCGTAACAGGAATACTTCGATACGGGCTCCTGTTTTCTCTTTGTTGCCGTACAGGCGGGCGGGGAATACTTTGGTGTCGTTGAATACAAACACGTCCTTGTCGTCGAAATAGTCCAATATGTCCTTGAACATCCGATGTTCTATTTCCCCTGTCTTGCGGTGCAGCACCATCAGACGCGACTCATCCCTGTACTTGGTGGGATGTAAAGCGATCCTTTCCTCAGGAAGCTTGAATTTGAATTGCGACAGTTTCATATCTTTCCTTTCTTTTATATTGGGTTGATTTTATTGTTCCTCTTCTGTATCTGTCTCTATCTCCTGTGCATTGATCCAGTCTTTGAAGTCGAGCGGATTGAGGCAGTCCTCAATACGGACATCCCCTACGCGTGTACGTTCCAAGGCTGTCAGGTGGGCGCCGCTGTTCAGTGCTTCGCCGATGTCGCGGGCCAGGGCACGGATATAGGTACCTTTGCTGCATACCACACGTACTTTTATTTCAGGCAAATTGCATTCCAGCAGCTCTATCTCGTCGATTACGAGCAACTTGGGCTTCAACTCCACGTCCTCACCCTTACGCGCTAGGTCATAGGCGCGCTTGCCGTTCACCATACAGGCAGAGAAAGCGGGAGGTATCTGTTGTATCTCGCCGACAAAACGTTTCAGCGTCTCTTCCACCAGCTCGCGGGTGATGTGCTCCGTAGGGTAGACGGCATCTATCTCGTGTTCCAGGTCGTAGGAAGGAGTCGTAGCGCCCAGCCGGATGGTGGCGATGTACTCCTTCGTGTGGTACTGGAACTCTTCAATCCGTTTCGTGGCCTTGCCTGTGCATACAATCATGACTCCTGTAGCCAGGGGGTCGAGCGTGCCGGCATGTCCCACTTTCAACTTCTTTACGCCCAGGCGTCGGCAGATGTGGTAGCGTACGTGCCCCACCACCTTGAATGACGTCCAGCCTAGCGGCTTGTTCAGGTATAAGACTTCTCCTTTCTTAAAATTCACGTTTCTTTATCTTATCTTAATAATAATCATCCAAGTAGATTCAGTATCAACGTCAGTGCACCAGCAATGGCGCAATAGATACCGAAATACACCAATTTGCCTTTCTTTACGATGTTGATCATCCACTTGCAGGCTAGGCAGCCCGATACGAAAGCTGCCACAAAGCCGATTATCAGCGACAGGGCAGGTATGTCGCCCGCAATGGCTTCGCCTTTCATCAACTTCATGCCGTCGAGCAGTGCCTCACCCAAGATGGGAGGGATGACCATCAGGAAAGAGAATTGGGCTAGCTTGGCCTTGTCATCACCCAGCAAAAGACCTGTGGCGATGGTACTGCCCGAACGCGAAAGGCCAGGGAGCACGGCGCAAGCCTGTGCCAAGCCAATAATGAAAGCGTCTTTCTTCGAAATTTCGGCTTTCTGGCGTGGCTTGTAATAATAGGAGAAAGTCAGCAGAACTGCTGTCAGCAGTAGGCAACATCCTACCACCAGCAGGCCTGAGCCAAAGATGGCCTCTACTTCGTCCTTGAAGAATACGCCCACGATGCCAATCGGTATCATTGAGATGATGATGTTGATGACATAACGGGTTTCGTCATTCATCTGAAACTTAAACAATCCCTTGAATATCCAGTCGATTTCCTTCCATAGGATAACCAGTGTGCTGAACACAGTGGCAACATGCACCACGATGGTGAAAGCTAGGTTTTCCTCTCCTTCGATGCCGAACAGTGCCGAACCTATGGCCAGATGTCCACTGCTGCTCACCGGCAGGTATTCTGTCAGTCCTTGAAGAAGTCCAAGGATCAGTGCTTCAAACCATTCCATCTTTTCTTATTCTTTCAATTATTCGTTTGTTGTTTTTTCGTTTTCCTCAGTCTTGGGTTTGCGCAGTACGGCGTATATCATGAACACAAAGCCCAACAGACATACGACTGGGGCCACTTTGATGCGGCGCACACTGAAAATGTCCGGCTCAAAGTGTGTCGGAGTGGAAGAGGGGCCTGTCATCAGCAGGAAACCGATGATGACAACCACCATACCGATAGCCAATAAAAGGAAGTTGGTCTTGTCGAAAGCAAACTTTTTCTTATCCATATTCTTAAATCTTTTTTATTGTCAGACTGATCTTAAATGCGATAAAGCGCACCTGCTTTCATGCGGAGGTATTTATTGACCGAGAAAAGGGCGCATAACCATGTGATAAGCACGCCAAAAAGCAATACGGCTACTGATACCAGCAGCATGATTTGGGGGGTGACGACTTTTACCAGTTCAGGCTCCTTTTCTACCAGCCAGGTAGCGGCACCCCACAGAAGGCCGTCGGCCAAAGCTGCCGCCAATACGCCTGTCCAGAAGTTGCGACGCAAGAAAGGGCGTCGGATGAAGCTCCAGTTGGCTCCCACCAGCTTCATAGTGTGTATCAGAAAACGTTTGGAGTAGACAGCCAACCGTATGGTGTTGTTGATCAGTGCAAATGATATCAGGGCCAGTATGACGGCGAGACCTAGCAGCAGCAGGCTGATCTTGCGGATGTTGTCGTTTACCGCATTTACCAATTCTTTTTGATAAAGCACGTCCTGTATATCGGTATTTGTTCGGATCTGCTTTTCTATTTTGGCGATACTGTCCGTGTTGGCATAGGCCGATTTCAACTTTACTTCGATGGAGGCCGAGAAGGGGTTATAGCCCAGAAATTCTTGCGGATCGGTGCCCATTGCTTCGGTCTGTTCCTCCAGCGCCTGTTTCTTGGAAATGTATTCGGTACTCTTCACGAAAGGTTCCTTATTCAAGTTCTTTTGCAGGCGCAGGATGTCACGCTCCTTCATGTCGTCGCTGATGACGATCGAGAAGTTGATATTCTCTTTTACATACACTGACAGGTTGTGGGCAGCCAGCACGAAGAATACCACCATGCCCAACAACAGCAGAACCAATGTCGTACTGATGCAGGAAGTGACAAACTGCATGTCAAAGAGGGAGGTCGTGTGATGGGTAGGCTTGGACTTCATAGACTCTTTTTTCTGAATACATAGATCATTGAACTGCTGCGCTCTTTATGTACCAACGAACTGAACCATGCCAGTGTCCCCGTCAGCATCCCGCGCAGGAAAGGGAGCGAACGGTTCATGTAGCGCTCGGAAAGCATGGACACGTAGAACGCGTCGAACGGCATCGGATGGCGTTCGGACATGATGAAACCATGCTTCGAAGCAAATTGCTGGATGGTAGAGGGAGTGAAGTGCCACAGGTGTCGGGGTACATCATAGGCAGCCCAGTAGGCTCCATACTTGCGGGCATCGTACGAAGAACAGTTAGGAACTGCTACCAGCAGCATTCCCTTGTCTGTCAGCAAGGTGTTCAGAGTTTCCCATGTCTCGTCCAGATGCTCCAGATGCTCCAATACGTGCCAAAGCGTGATGACGTCGAAACTTCCCGACGCATAGTCTTTCAGGGCTGTTTCCGGTTGTACCTCCAGTCCGAAATGCGCCTTGGCGAATTCGCGGGCGGAGGCATTCTTCTCCACAGCTTCTACTTGCCATCCCAGCCGCTTCATTGTATCGGCGAAATAGCCCGTACCCGTACCGATGTCGAGCAGGTGTCCGTCCTTGCGGTGGGTGACACGCATCACCAGCTTTGCTTTCCGCTTCAGCATGTAGTGACGCACCCAGTGATAGATGCGGTTCATGGCCCCCTTCTTCGTATCCGAATGGGAAATATAGTCTGGAGTTTCGTAATAACGGCCGATTTCAGCTTCTGTCGGGAAGTCTTGCGTGAAAAGGAAACCGCAATCTTGACAACGGCACAAATGGAAGACTTCGCCTGTAGCATAGTGGTCTACACAGGTAAGCGTCCTTTCCAAATGGTTTCCGCCGCACAATGGACAGGTTGTTATAGTGAGTGTATTCATCGAAAATCCGGCCTATGGGGTGTGCTTGCGGACAATTAGGGCACAGCACACCTAAATTTGATGCAAAATAACAAATAAAAAGTGACTTACGTGCCTTTTGTTAAGGAGATTTAAGACATGTACCTGCGCGTCTGCACTCTTCGTTCCTTTGTCTTTCCTGCCCGTTGTGGCGTCCGTTCTGACACAGTGCTTTGTCGGGATGCGACACAGTGCTTCGTTATGGTCTGATGAAGCACTGTATGAGGAGGTCAGGAAGCACTGTGTTAGATGACCAGAAAGCACTGTGTCAGGTGGTCATTGGTCGTTTTCTCATTTTGCTTCTATCCTTTTGTGGTAAGGAAAGCATTGCTTTCTTGAGGGGAAAACACTGCTTTCTTCGAAGAAAAACATCGTTTTGCTTACAACAGCTTGAACGCATACCCTTCTTCCTCCAGAAAGTTGAGGGCGCGGGGGAGGGCATATTGCAGATTGCCGCTGTCCCACGACTTGAGGGAGTCGTGGAAAGTGATGATGGAGCCGTTGCGGGCGTAGCGCATGACGTTGGCCAGAACTTGCGGGCCGCGGAGCTTCTTGCTGTAGTCGCGGGTGACGAGATCCCACATGACGATTTTGTACTTGCGCTTCAGTAGCATGTATTGCGCCCATCCCATATGGCCATGAGGCGGACGGAACAGGAGGGGGTGGAGGGCTTTGTCGGTCGTTTCGGGATCGCAGATGGAGAGCATGAAGTCGTGCGCCTCTTCCGTATTCTCCAGGTAGCTGTAGGAGGTGAAATATTTGCGGCTGAAGCCGCGGATGTGATTGAAGGTGTGGTTGCCGATGCGGTGGCCACGCTCTACAACCATGCGGAATTCTTCAGGGTGTTTTCGAATGTTGTCGCCCACCATGAAGAAGGTGGCTTTGATGTTGTGTTGGTCCAACAGATCGAGTACCCAGGGCGTGACTACGGGGATAGGCCCGTCGTCGAAAGTCAGGTAGACGGCTTTCTCGTCGGGATTCATCCGCCACAGGGCGCTGGGATAGAGTTTTCGAAACAGTTCGGGAGGTTGTTCGATAAACACGGCGGTAGTGTGATTAGTGGTTAACGGTTAGTGGTGGAGTAGTGAGTGATGAGTGTCCTCCGGATGGAATGCTCACCACTCACTGCTTACCACTAATTTACCTTTTCATTCTGTTTACATACATCTCATACAGTTCTTCCAACTTGGCGCGATAGGTTTCGGCCAACGGCGACTTGTATTGCTCCATTTTCTTGACTTCTTCGCTGAGGAGTGCCCAGTGGTACTCGAATTCGCGGCTGGAAATCATGAAGCGGCCTTCGTCGAGGCTCATGTACCAGGTCATGTATTCGACGGCCTTGTCGGCAAGGGCTTGGGCGATGTGGTCGCCTTTCTCCATTTCGCCCAGCTTGTACCAGGCTTCGGCCATTTGTAGGGAGCCGTTCTGCCAGTCGTAAGGCACGTTGCAGGCCGGAATCATCTTCTCGGCATACTCCAGTGCGGCGCGTGCCTTGTCGTTCTTTCCTTCGGCCAGGAGTTGTCCGATAAGTTGTGCGAAGATGCGGCGGTGCGAGTAGCACATGCGCATGGCATTCTCGTCGATATAGATACCGGGCTTGTCGATGCCGCCGAACTTGAACTTTTTCATCAGGTTGTCGTACATCTTTTCGCTGTCTATCTTCACGCCGGTCTTGTTCGTGTCGAAGGGTGTGAAGCGGTAGGCGAGACCTTCCTGGATGAAGTAGTTGTCCAAGCCGAGCTGATTCTCCTGTCCTACGCTGACGGCAATGTAGATGGGACGTTCCCAGTTGGCTTCGGCCAGCATTTCGAGCATCATCAGCTCGCTCTTGTAGAGGGCGCGCTTGGGATGGTAGTTGCCCTGCGAATCCTTGGTGCGGAGCTTGATAGGCATGTAGTCGGGGATGGAGTCGCCCGGCAGCAGCATGCCGCTGCGGCGTACGGCTTCCTTGTCCACCTTGATGACCACGCTGTCCGTGGGGATTACTTGCAGGTCCTTGTTCTTGTTGCGTACCCAGTACTTCAGGATGTTCTTCAGCTCGTAGGGGTTTTCACCGAATTCCTTCTGTACGTTGATCTTGGCTTCGGGGTTGCCTGCGAGGGCTTCCTTCTCGGCCTGCGCGTAGAGGGCGTCGATGCTCTTCTTGTATTCGGGCTGGACAGTGATGTATTCGTTGGTTCCCTCGACGTAGTCCATGCGGTCCCAGGTGATGGGGAGCGACGGCGAGTCGTAGGCCGGACGCTTCATCTGGTCGATGTACCAGTCGGTGTTGAGGTACGACAGGTTACAGGTGCGGGCGTCGGTGCGGAAGCCTTCGGTCTCCTGGTTGTACCACAGGGGGAAAGTATCGTTGTCGCCGTTGGTGTAGATGATGGGGTTGCCGCTCTCCTGGAGAGACATCAGGTAGTTCTGACCGAAGTCGCGGGCCATGTAGCGGTCGCTGCGGTCGTGGTCGTCCCAGGTCTGGCTGGCCATCTGGATGGGGATGAGGAGGCAGACAACGGAGACGATGAGGGCAACGGCCAGCGAGGGTTTCAGCTCGGGAGCTTCCTCACTTTCGCCCGATGTTTCGGCTTGGGCGGCGGTTTTGCCCTGCATCCACTTGCTCAACAGCTGGATGAGGCCGGCCACACCCATGCCGATCCAGATGGCAAAGGCGTAGAACGAGCCGGCGTAGGCGTAGTCGCGTTCACGCGGCTGGCTGGGCGTCTGGTTCAGGTAGAGCACAATGGCAATACCCGTCATGAAGAACAGGAAGAAGACTATCCAGAATTGCTGGATACCCTTCTGTCCGCGGTAGGCTTGCCACAGCAGGCCGATGATGCCGAGCAGCAACGGCAGGCCGTAGAACACGTTGTGTCCCTTGTTCTCTTTCAATTCGGTGGGGATCAGCGTCTGGTCGCCCACAAGCATGTTGTCGATGAAGCTGATGCCCGTGATCCAGTTGCCGTGCTCTATCTCGCCGAAGCCTTGGATATCGTTCTGGCGGCCCACAAAGTTCCACATGAAGTAGCGCCAGTACATCCAGTTCAGCTGGTAGGAGAAGAAGAACTTGATGTTCTCCCACTGTGTAGGCATCTTCACCATAATCATCTCGCCGCACTGGTCGTAGGGCACTTCGTAACCCTTGACGTCCTGCCAGGCTTCATACTGCTGGGTATGAGCGCTGCTGTACATGCGGGGGAAGAGCATGTTCTGTGCATATTCGTAGTCGACGCGTCCGGGTATCTCGATGTATGAGTCTTTCTCGTCGGGCGTAGCTTTCTCCTTGCGGATGAACTTGGTGCCGTTGTACGAGATGCGCGGCTGGCAATAGCCGTCCTTCACGTCGAGGGCTACCTTCGAAGTGTAAGCGGGTCCGTAGAACAGCGGGCGTGTGCCATACTGCTCGCGGCCCAGGTATTCGCCCAGCGTAAAGATGTCTTCGGGCGAGTTCTGGTCCATCGGTGTGTTGGCCGTGGAGCGGATGACGATGAGGGCGTACGACGAGTAGCCGATGACCATCATCATGGTGCACAGCAAGGCGGTGTTCAGCGTGCGGGCGCTGACGCGGTATTTTTCTTTCAGGCGGTCCTGCGTCTTCGGGTTAAGGTAGAGCCACAGCAGGGCGATGACGATGATGCCGATGACTACGGCACCTGCTCCGTGTCCGTAGAACGGGATGCCCAGCATGGCGATGGTCAGGACGAACGAAATGGCCATACGCATTTTGTCTTTCTCCGTATAGCTCTCGTACACGCCCCAGATGAGGCAGGCGGCCAGCAGGATGATGTAGACGATGACGCCCGTGTTGAACGGCATGCCCAGCGTGTTGACAAACAGCAGTTCGAACCATCCGCCCACCTTCACGATGCCCGGCACGATGCCGTAGAGTACCACGGCTACCAGCACGGCAGAGCCGATGAGCGCCAGCAGCGAGCCACGGGCATTGGCACCCGGCACTTTCTTATAGTAATATACCAGCACGATGGCGGGCAGACAGAGCAAGTTCAGCAGGTGGACACCGATGCTGAGGCCCGTCAAGTAGGCAATCAGGATGAGCCAGCGGTCGGAGTGTGGCTGGTCGGCCACGTCTTCCCACTTCAGGATGAGCCAGAATACGATGGCGGTGAACAGCGACGAGAACGCATATACCTCGCCCTCGACGGCCGAGAACCAGAACGTGTCGCTGAACGTGTAGGCCAGCGCGCCCACCACGCCGCTACCCATGATGGTGGCCATCTGTCCGCGGGTGATGTGGTTTTCGTCCTTCACTACCAGCTTGCGCACCAGGTGCGTGATGCTCCAGAAGAGGAACAGGATGCAGGCGCCGCTCATCAGCGCGCTCATGTAGTTCACCATCCGTGCCACTTCCGAGGGGCCGGAGGCGAAGAGCGAGAAGAAGTTGGCCACGAGCATGAAAAACGGTGCTCCGGGCGGGTGTCCCACTTCCAGTTTATAACCGGTGGTGATGAATTCCGGGCAGTCCCAGAAACTGGCGGTCGGCTCGATGGTCAGGCAGTAGACCGTGGCCGCGATGAGGAAAGTAATCCAACCTGTCAGGTTGTTGACGAACTTGTACTGTTTCATTCAGTTGTGTAGATGATATAACGTTATAATCTGCGAGTTTTTATAAAAACGTGGCAAAGATAGCGAATTCAGTTTTAAATACGCACCCCTGCGGCTGAATATTAGGATAGGTTAAAGATTGGCTGTCTGCACAAGTGGATGTCCTTTGTTTCGTTGTGCGTATTTTTTTTGCGCTGTGTAGCAAAGTTTTTTAACTTTTATACACGTGTTTCTATTCGTTTAAATATCTTTGCACGCAAAACATCTTATTAAACGTTATGAAAGAACAAACAAACAAGATCCACGAGAATCTGAAAGAAGGAAAGGAAGCCTACGAGGCGCCCAAGTGTGAAATTATCGAGATGCAGAACGAAGGCGTGCTGTGCGGCAGCGCTTCGAATGAATCTTTTACCGAGAATCCCTGGGGAGGTAGCTGGGACTAATGCTAAAAACAAACAAAGCAATGAAGACAATGAAACATCTTTTCGGGGCGCTACCCTTGGCCGCACTGGCACTGACTTTTACCGCCTGCGGCAATGACGAGACTTTCGACGAATCTGGAAACAAGGCAGAGAACAACCTGGTGACTATGACCTTTACCGCCAATGCGCCTGTCGGAGCGGTTGGCACCCGTACTTCGCTGGTGGATGGCACCCAGGTGTATTGGACTCCCAGTGACGAGATAGGTATCTACTCTTGCACATCCAATAACTATTCTTTCGAAGGGCTGGGCAACCTCTTCCGTACCGACCTGACGGCAGACGCTCCTACCGCCACTTTTACAGGAGAAGCCGAGGAAGGAGCCTTGCAATATATGGCCGTCTATCCGCGGGATCAATTTATGGGTTGTATATGGAAAAGCGAAAATGAATTTTCATTTGGATTTACCCTTTTGTCCATGCAGCAGGCTGTGTCCGGAGGCTTTGCCAGCGGGTTGAACCCTTCGTTGGCAGCGACCAATAACATGGAAGGTAACCTTACTTTTAAAAACCTCTGCGCACTGGTGAAGTTCCGCATTAGTGGTGGGGATACCGAGGGACTGAAGAGCGTGACGCTGACCGACCTGGGAGACGTCGGCCTCTCCGGCCGTGTAGGGTATTCGAAAAGGCCGAGTTGGGAACCTGGTGGAACGATCGAAGAAAGAATTGATGCAGAAATCCCTTCCGTAGCCCTTACCGGCTCTTTTGCTTCCAATGCGGACTATTATTTTGTGGTAGCGCCTTCAAATAACGCGTTGAAGGGTGGTTTCTCTTTGACCTTTACTCGGGAGGACGGTTCTTCTTTTACCAAGACTGCCAGCAATGGCATTGGTGAAACGGATCTCACCGCAGGTATGATTCTCGACTTGGGCAAAATCGATCTCAGCGGCGCTACCTACCTGGAAGCCATCACTAACACCGCGTTTATTGAGGCTGTAGGTAACCAGGTAGGCTGGGAGAAAGAAGTCGACGGCACCGTACTTCTGACGGACGAGAACAAGGCGGCGATAGAGAAGGTTGCATATCTGGATGTGAGCGGTAAAGGATTGACTGACCTTTCCGGTATCGAATATTTTACGGGGCTGACAAACTTGAATTGCAACAGCAACTTTTTGACCTCGCTGAATGTCAGTGGGCTGACTTCGCTAACCAACTTGCAATGTCATGCTAACCAGCTGACTTCGCTGGATCTCAGTGGGCTGACTTCGCTGACCAATTTGTATTGTCAAAAAAACTCTTTGCAATCGCTGAAGGTCAGCGGGCTGACCAAGTTGAGCATCTTGAATTGTTTCGATAATTCTCTTACCTCGCTCGACCTCAGTGGGTTGACTTCGCTGAGTCATTTGTTTTGCAACGAAAATCAACTTACTTCGCTGGATCTTAGCAAGCTTGCTTCGCTGGAACAGTTGGAGTGCAACGATAACTCTCTGATCTCACTGATTATTGGCAATCTGACCAATCTGACCAAGCTGAATTGCTCCGGCAACCAATTGCTCTCGCTGGATGTCAGCAATCTGACCGGTCTGACAACATTGGATTGCAGCAAAAACCAACTGACCTCGCTGGTTGTCAGCGGGCTGACGGCGTTGACGGAATTGTATTGTAACGACAACCAACTGGCTTGGTTGAAGGTCAGCGGGCTGACGGCGTTGACGACGTTGAATTGCTACAAAAACCAACTGATTTCGTTGGATGTCAGCGAGCTGACGGCGTTGACGCTGTTGCGATGCTACAGCAACCAACTGACTTCGCTGGACATCACCAAGTTGAGTTTACTGAAAGCGTTACGTTGCGGCAGCCAAAATATTGATGGTAATATGACTCTCTACCTGACATCGAGCCAGCAAAGTAAGTGGGAAGACGATTGGCTGCCAAATTTATTTAACAACGAAAATGTCACCCCTGTCGTGAAATAAGGCTGATTCCCTGCGCGGTCATGCGCGCACCTTCCCCTGGCGCACAGGTGAAATCACTCTTTGTCTTAACCTTTAAAGCAAAAAAGCCTGCCGACAGCTTTCGGCAAGTCGCCGTAGCCCTACGGAAGCCTGCGGAAAGCTGTCGGCAAGGTTCCGAAGCCCTACGGAGGTCCGCGGAAAGCTGTCGGCAAGGTTCCGAAGCCCTACGGAAGTCCGCGGAAAGCTGTCGGCAGGGGTCCGAAGCCCTGCGGAAGTCCGTGGAAAGCTGTCGGCAAGGTTCTGAAGCCCTTCGGCGAGCCGCGGAAAGCTGTCGGCAAACTGAAACCAATCAAATACACTATTAATCCTTAAAATTATAACGTTATGGCAACACAAATCAAATCATTTGGCATGAGCCGCATGACCATCGGCTCTTGCAGCGAGTTCCACAACAACGCACTCGACCTTATCACCAAAACCACGCCTGCCGAACTCCACATCGAGACGCTGGAGCCCGCCTACAGCCAGGCCGTCGCCCAGCTCGCCGGCATCGTCAACCGCCAGCGCGCCTACATCTCCACCGCCCAGCTGGCCGACACGGACAAGGTGCGCGACAACGCTGTGGGCACCATCAGCAGCGTTGTCATCGCCTACCAGACCACGCCCGTCGAAGACAAGCGCCAGGCCGCCATGCTGCTCGATCCGCAGCTCGCCGCCTACAAGGGCATCCGCAAGCATGAGTACAGCAAGGAGACGGCGGAGATCAAGGGCATGCTCGGCGTGTTGCAGGCCGAGGAAAACAAGGCTGCCGTCACCCTGCTGGGCCTCGACGCCGAGGTAACGGCCCTGGCCGAGGCGAACGCCGCCTTCGAAGCCGCCTTCCTGGGCAAGGCCAAGGAGAAGAGCACGCGCATGGATGTGGAAGACCTCGACTCGGAGCAGGTGGTGGACCAGGCGAACGCGCTCTACGACCAGATTGTGCAGACGGTGAATGCCTATGCCATCGTGCAGCCCACGGACGAGCTACTGGCCTTCATCAACGACCTGAACGGCATCGTGGGCATCTATGCCGACATCGTGGACGGCACGACTTCGGGCGCTTCCTCGAGCGGCACCGACCCCGAACCCACGCCCGAACCGGAACCCGGCGGCGACGAGGGCGAAGGCGGAAGCCCGCTATAAATGGAGAATTGATAATTGAAAATTCATTCTCCATTTTCCATTAAAAAAGGGGCTTCGGCCCCTCTTTTTTGCGCCGCTGCATCGATGTAGGGACGCACCATGGTGCGTCCGAATGCCCCGGACGGCTTCATGCAGGCACAGAAAAACGCCGCTTTCATTTGTCCCGGCCCCCGCCTTTCACTACATTTGCGCCAAACAATCTGATAAAACGGAGGAAAACATGAACGGAAAAATCGGCACATGCCTGCTGGCGGCGCTGCTGCTGGCGGCCGAGGCTTCGCCGGCGGTACAACCGGACGGGGAGCAACAGGAAACAGTCGTGGGGAAGAACCAGTGGAAGGGAAAGAAGGTGGCCTTCCTGGGCGACTCCATCACGGACAAACAACACGTGGGCACCACGAAGTGCTATTGGGAATACCTGGCCGAGCTGCTGGGGCTGGAAGCCTTCTCGTATGGCATCAACGGCAACCGGATGGACGGCTTGCTGGCGCAGGCCGAACGCCTGTATCGGGAGCGGGGCGGCGACGTGGACGCCATCATCGTCTTCGGCGGAACGAACGACTACAATGGCGGCGTGCCCCTGGGCGAATGGTACGAAGAGGTGTGGCGCAACGTGCCCCTGCCCGACGGCGAGGTGGGCAGCCGCCGCTACCGCAAGCCGGCGATGGACGAGGGAACCTTCCGCGGGCGCATCAACCGCCTGATGGACTACCTGAAGACGCACTTCCCCACGAAGCAGGTCATCGTGCTGACGCCGCTCCACCGCGGCTTCGCGCAGTTCAGCGCCGGGAACGTGCAGCCCGAGGAAGCTTATCCCAACCGGATAGGAGTGTATGTGGACGAATACGTGCAGGCGCTGAAGGAGGCGGGCAACGTGTGGGCCGTGCCAGTCATCGACCTGAACAGCATCAGCGGCCTCTACCCGATGAACGACGCGCAGACGGGCTACTTCCACCGCGCGGACACCGACCGCCTGCATCCCAACGCCGAGGGACACCGGCGCATGGCCCTGGCCCTGATGTATCAGTTGCTGGCCTTCCCGGCTTCGTTCGACTGAACTTAGTCGTGGCAGTGCTTGCCCAGGATGCGGTGGGGCAGATTACCGTGGCCCAGCAGCTCGATGGGACAGTTGAAGTTCTGTTCCAGCCACTCGCCCGTGATGCCCGTGTCGGGGTGGTAGTGGAGCGTCTCGTTGACGCAGGCGATGGACTTCACCTGCTGGAGCACGGTGTCGATGTCATGGCTGACGAGGATAATGGCGCAGTCGCGGTTGATTTCGGCCAGCAGCTCGTAGAGGCGGGCTTCGAAACGGCGGTCCAGATAGGTGGCGGGCTCGTCGAGGATGACCACTTCGGGGTCGGAGACGATGGCGCGTCCCAGCAGGGCGCGTTGCAGCTGTCCGCCGCTCAGGGCGCCGATGGCCTTCTGCTCCATGCCTTCCAGCCCCATGCGGGCGATGACGCGGGCGGCTCGCTGGCGTTCCTCGGCGGTATAGCGTGCGCTGAGGCCCTTGCGGCTGCTCAGTCCGGAGAGGATGACCTCCTGGACGGTGATGGGGAACTTGCGGTCGATGCTGGCATACTGGGGCAGGTAACCGATGGCAAGGGGAGCCTGTTTGTCCTTTTGCGGATGGAAGGCGATGGTACCGCTTTGGGGTTTCAGCAGGCCGAGGATGCAACGGATGAGCGTCGTCTTTCCGCCTCCGTTGGGGCCGATGATGCCCAGGAAGTCACGGTCGTAGACGGTGAGGTCGACGTCGCGCAAGACGGTGCGTCCGTCGTATCCGGCGTTGAGGTGCTGTATTTCGATGAGCGGCTGCATGATTATCAATTTTCCATTATCAATTCTTTAACCGTTTTCAGCATCTCTGCTTCCCAGTCGTAGGCCAGGGGGGTGATGTCCACCACACGGGTACCTGTCTGCCGGGCGATGAGCTCGGCGTTGCGGCGGTCGAACTCGGGCTGCACGAAGATGACGTGGATATTCTCTTCGCGGCAGGCATTGATGAGCTCCTTCAGGTGGGCGGGCGAGGGTTCCTTGCCTCCGTCCTCGATGGAGAGCTGCAGCAGGCCGTAGTCGCGGGCCAGGTAGCTGAGGGCGGGATGGTAGATCATGAAGGCATGGTCGGCTCCGGGCTGGGCGAGCATCTGGCGGCAGAGGCTGTCGGTGCGGTCGATGACGGTGCAGAGACTGTCGTAGCGTGCCAAGTAGTCGTCGCGGTGCTTGGTGTCGAGGGTGCAGAGGGCCTTGAACACGTTGGTCGCGATGATGCGGGCATTGGCGGGCGAGTTCCAGATGTGTGGCTCGGGGCCGTGGTGGGCATGGCCGTCTTCGGCGGCGTGCGGTTCCTCTTCGGGCAGTCCGTCGGGGAAGATGAGATCGATGCCGTGCGAGGTGTCGAAGATTTGCAGGTGCGGGGCGTTGTCTGTCAGACGGTCCATCCACGTCTGTTCGAAACCAATGAAGCCGATGCGCAGGTAGGCCGTACTCTGCGAGAGCGACATCAGCTGGGCGGGCGTGGGGTCGTAAGTCTCGGGGCTGCTCCCTTTGGGCACCATGCTGACCACGTCGAAGCGGTCGCCGGCGATGGCTTCGGTGAAGTAGCGCAAGGGTTCGATGCTGACGGTGATGACCGGCTTGTCGTCCGGGGTGTCCGCCTTCTTTTCTCCTCCCGGTTTGCAGGCGGCGAGCAGGAGGACGAGCATCCATATCGTATGTATTCTCTTCATTTTTCTGTTAAAATCTTTTGGAAAACGCACAAAGATACGAAGAATGTGTTAATTAACGGTAAAGTTCAGGCATATTTTCTGGAACATCGTTCGGCTTCGTGGCGCGCAGTATCTCCCGCTTTCCTCCCGGAGGTCCGGGGAGGCGCTCCATGCGGAAGCCGATGTCCTGCATCAGGCGGCGCACGGCGCCCTTGGCGCAATAGGTGGTCAGGATGCCACTGGGCGTGAGGCAGCGGTAGAGGTTGCGGAAGACGGCGGGTGTCCAGAGGTCGGGCTGTTTTTCGGGGGCGAAGGCGTCGAAGTAAACCACGTCGCAGCGCAGGGGTGGGCGTTCGTCGTCGACCTGCCACGAGGTCAGGTCGCGGCGCAGTTTCAGCAGGCGGAAGGTAGGCGTCAGGCAGACTTCCTCTTCCCACGGCGCTTCGTGCAGGAGGCGCAGGCGCGGGTCGTCGCTGTAGTGCAGGGCTTCCACTTCGGTCCAAGCCAGCGGATAGAGTTCGATACCGGTGTAGCGGACAGGCCGTCCGGAGCGTTCGGCCTCCTGCAGGGTGAGCAGGGCGTTCAGGCCGGTGCCGAAGCCTGCTTCGAGGATGTGCGGACAGGGGACGGCGGAGGCCTTCAGCCCCATGTCGATGAAGATGTGCTGCGACTCGGTGCGGGCGCCTTTTACGGAGTGGTAATGCTCGTTCAGTTCGGGCACGTAGAGCGTGGCGCTGCCGTCTTCGGTCTGTTCAATGATTCTTTGCATAGTTTTTTTCCCCTTATGAATCGTCAGATGCCTACTGCTGAAATGGCCCCTTGGAGTGCCCACAGCATGGCAATGTAGCGAAGCAGCTTTCCGGCAAACATGGAGAGGGTGGTCAGCACGAAGTTGCTGCGCATGAATCCCAAGGCGATGGCAATGGCCTCGCCCACGAACGGAAGGAAAGCGAAGAAGGCCATCAGCGCGCCTTTTCCCTGGAGGAAGCGCATCATGCGCTCCACTTTTTCCTGCTTCACCTTGAAATACTTCTCGATCCATTCCGTCTTGCCCAACCGGCCCATGTAGTAGCATGTCAGCCCGCCTACCGTATTGCCCACGGCGGCTGAGAGCACGCAGAGCGTCGGGCTCAGGCCCAGCTTGACCAGGGCGACGAGCACCAGTTCGGAGCTGAAGGGCAGGATACTGCCTGCCAGCAGTGCCGACAGGAAAAGGCCTGCGTATCCCCAGTCGATGAGGAGCTGTACGAGCGAGTCTATAAAAGCATCCATACGTGATAAACAAACATAACTGAAATTCCAATCAGGGAAATAACAAAAAATGAGTTGGAAAGTTTATTGCTAGTGAGTGCAAACAGATGGCCTGCCAGCATACTGACGATAATCAGCAGCAAGGGGCAGAACGCTGTCAGCAGATAGGGCTGCAGTCCGATGCCGACAAAGAGGCAGGCACCGAAGAGAATCAGAAAATATAGATAGGCCCGTGTGCGGATTTTGTCTTCGTATCCGTTGAAGAAATAGTGGAAGGCACTGGCGGCGAAGAGCAGGAAGAGAAACCCGAATGGAAACACCATCCAGGATTCGAAACCGTAACCGACGGGACGGAACAGGCGTGTTTCGTCGAACAGTTGGTGGAAGAATGTGTGGGTGCTGCCCGTCAGCACGGTGCAGCTCAGCAGTATCCACCACGGCAGGATGAAGCCGATGATCGAGGCAAGCAGGCTTTTCAGATTGAGCGACTGGAAACTGGCTGCACCGATCCAGAGCAGAGGGGCAAGCAGCAGGCTTTGGGGGACGAACAGACTGGCGATGCCCGCAAATGCAAAGGTATTGAACAAGGCCCCCGAAGACCTTTCCTGGCGGTAACTGCCAAACAGCTGGTAGAAGGCCGTGAGAAAACTGAGGCCGACCAGTAATCCGGGCAATTCGTCGTAGAGTTGCGGGAATGCGGTGGCCAAAAGTAGGAAAAGAAAACTCTGAATGGAAGTTCGGATACGGATGATGGCGAAAATGTTGTTCAGGTTGATCAGAAAGAACGTTGTCAGGACGTACAGAACAAAACCGAGCAACGACGGGAAGATGCCTTGGGGAAGCCAGTTGCTTGCTTCCTTGAACCAAAGCGGCCAGTTGGGGTCTTCCGTACCTGTGCCGGGCAACAGCGTAACAATTACCGTCCAGCAGATTGCGGAAATCAACAAAGCGGCAGGCAGGATGAACCTGCCTGTGGCCACTTTATTCTGAAAACGTTGACGCCTCATGCTTTAACGAGGGGTTATAGGTCGAAGCCGATGTCGCGGCGGAAGTACTTCTTCTCAAAGCTGATCAGGTCGGCCACGCGGTAGCTCTTCTGCAGGGCTTCTTCCTTGGTGTTGCCGTACGAGCAGACGGCAATGACGCGTCCGCCGTTGGTTACCACCTGTCCGTCCTTCAGCGCCGTGCCGGCGTGGAAGAGGATACTGTCCGTAGCGGTTGCCTGCTCCAGGCCGGTCATCACCTTGCCCTTCTCGTAGGCTTCGGGGTATCCGCCGCTGACGAGCATCACGCAGGCGGCCGTACGTGGGTCGAGAACCAGTTCCTTGGTGTCGAGGTTGCCGTCGCGAACGCCTTCGAGCAGGTCTACCAGGTCGCTCTGGATGCGCAGCATCACGCTTTCCGTCTCGGGGTCGCCCATGCGGACGTTGTATTCGATGACCATCGGCTCGCCCTTCACATTGATGAGGCCCAGGAAGATGAAGCCTTTGTAAAGGATGCCTTCCTCGATGAGGCCGTTCACGGTGGGCTCGATGATGCGAGTGCGTACTTTCTCCATGAAGATGTCGTCGGCAAAGGGAACGGGCGTCACGCTGCCCATGCCGCCGGTGTTCAGGCCCTTGTCGCCCTCACCGATGCGCTTGTAGTCCTTGGCCACGGGCAGTACCTTGTAATTCTTGCCGTCGGTCAGCACGAAGACGGAGCATTCGATGCCGCTGAGGAACTCCTCAATGACCACTGTGGCGCTGGCGTCGCCGAACATGCCGCCCAGCATCTCCTTCAGTTCGCGCTTGGCTTCGTCCAGCGTGGGCAGAATGAGTACGCCCTTACCGGCGCAGAGGCCGTCGGCCTTCAGCACGTAGGGAGCTTCGAGGGTTTCGAGGAAGGCGAGGCCTTCTTCCAGATTGGCGGCGGTGATGCTCTTGTAGCGGGCGGTGGGGATGCCGTGGCGCTGCATGAAGCCTTTGGCAAACTCCTTGCTGCCTTCGAGCGTGGCTCCGACTTTCGTAGGGCCTATTACGGCGATGTGGCGTGTAGCTTCGTCTGCGGCAAAGTAGTCGTAGATGCCTTTCACCAGCGGGTCTTCGGGACCTACTACAATCATTTCCACGCCGTTCTTCAGGACGAAGTCCTTGATGGCGGGGAAGTCCGTGGCCTTGATATCCACGTTCTCGCCGGCAGCGTGTGTGCCTGCGTTGCCCGGGGCGATGTAGAGCTTCTCCACTTTGGGGCTTTGGGCTATTTTCCATGCCAGGGCATGTTCGCGGCCGCCCGAGCCTAAGAGTAATATTTTCATGATGGATGTTAGTTATATTATTGTTGTTTTATCTACTGCTGGATAAAGTGCTTATCTGTTTCCGGATAAAGTGCTTATCTGTTCCTGGATAAAGTGCTTATCTGTTTCCGGATAAGATGCTTATCTGTTCCTAGATAAAATGTTTATCTGCTTCCGGATAAGGTGTTTATCTGCCTGGGTATTTCAGATAGTCTTCGAAGTATCTTGTTATCTTCTCGTGCAGATGCACGCGGTCGCGGCCCAGCACGTTGTGCTTGTGGCCGGGATAGATAAAGAGGTCGGGATACGTACGTGCGTCCACACAGGCTTTCATGAACGACAGGGTGTGCTGGGGCACGCAGGTGTCGTCGTGGTCGTCGTGGATAATCATCAGGTGGCCTTTGAGGTTGGGTGCCAGGTTCTTCAGGTTGCACTGCTTGTAACCATCAGGATTGGTTTGCGGTGTGTCCATATAGCGTTCGCCGTACATCACCTCATAGTAGCCCCAGTCGATGACGGGTCCGCCTGCCACGCCCACCTTGAAGAGATCGGGGTAACGCAGCATCAGGGCCGTGGTCATGTGGCCGCCGAAGCTCCATCCGTGTACGCCGATGCGGCTGCCGTCCACGTAGGGCAGCGACCGGAGGAACTCGACGCCTTTCACCTGGTCCTTGCCCTCCTCGATGCCGAGGTGGCGGAAGGTACAGTTCTCAAACTCCAGGCCGCGGTTCGAACTGCCGCGGTTGTCCACGGTGAAGAGGATGTAGCCTTTGTTGGCCATGTAGAGGTCCCAGCCGCGGGCGGCGTAGTTCCAGTTGTTGACAATCAGCTGGGCATGCGGGCCGCCGTAGACATAGACGATGGCGGGATATTTCTTGGTCGGGTCGAAGTCGGCCGGCTTGATGAGGCGGTAGTAGAGGTCGGTCTTGCCGTCGGCCGCCTTGAGAGTGCCCGTTTCCACGCTGGGCATCTTGAAGCCCTCGAAAGGATTGGCGGCGGTGAGCAGGCGTACGGTCTCCTTGCCGTTGGCGGTGGAGGCAATGTTGATGACGCGCGGCACGTCGGGAGCCGACCAGTTGTCCAGCAGGTACGTGCCCGAGGTGGAGAGTTGTGCGTTGTGCACGCCCTGTCCGTTGTCTATCGGAGTCAGCTTGCCGTTGGCGATGCTCACCTTATACAGATTGCTCTGTAGGGGCGACTCCTTGGTGGCGGCGATGATGACTTCCTTCTTCTTGGCGTTGAAGCCGAGAATGCTCTGCACGAGCCATTCGCCCGAAGTGAGCTGTATGCCTGCGGCTCCGGAGGGAGTCTTTCCCTTTCCGGCCTTCTCGATAGTCTTCCACAGTTTCTCTACCTCTCCTTTGGTGAGCTTTTGGGGCTGGATGGCGTGGAGTTGCTCCAGGTCGTACAGATAGAGGTGGTTGTAACCGTCGCATTGACTCTGGTAGATGAACTTGTTGCTGTCCCACGGCAGGAACAGGATGGGATTCTGCGGCTCCACGTACTTGGGATGCGTCTCCTCGATGAGCACCTGCATCAGTTCGCCCGATGCGGCGTCGTATTGGCAGAGCTTGCTGTGGTTCTGGTCGCGGTTCAGCTCGATGAGGAAGAGCGACTTCTCGTCGGGTGCCCATGCGATGTTGGTGAAGTAGCGGTCGGTGGGGTCTCCTGTGTTCAGATAGATGGTTTTGCCGTTGGCGGGATTGTAGATGCCCACCTGCACCTTGTGGCTCGTCATGCCGGCCATGGGGTAGCGGATGTTGTTCACCTCACCCACGCGGGCGGTGATGTCTACCAGCGGATATTGGGTCACCATCGACTCGTCCATGCGGTAGAAAGCCAGCAGGCTGCCTGTGGGACTCCAGAAAGTACCTTTCGAGATGCCGAACTCGTTGCGGTGAACACTCTGTCCGCAGACGATGCCTTCGGGTTCGTCGGTCACCTGCTTGTTGTCCACGTAGAGGTTGTTCTTCAGGGTGTAGGCCACGTGTCCGCCTGCCACGGTATAGTCCGTGTTGGCGGCTTTCTTGTCGAATGTCAGGACGTCGGTTGTTTTTCCGGCCTTCCAGTCATAAGTGATGTATTGGCCGGGCAGGGTGATGAGAAGTTTCGTCTGGTCTTCCCACGGTAGCTGTACGTTGTAGAGGTGCGACAGCTTGCCCAGCTTTTCAGCTTCGAGTGCTTGGTTGATGCTTTCGCGGGTCGTAAGCAATGTCTCCTTACCGTTCTTGGGGTTGACGGCCACGAGGGAGTCGATGCCCGGCTTGATGCACTGGTCGCCCCACCATTGCAGGCCGTAGAGGCTCTCGGCATAACGGTAGGTCGCTCCGCCGGGAATGAGGTCTTCCAGCGTGGGGTATTTCAGTTCGTTTGTTGCAGTTTCTTGTGCCATAAGGTGGGTACCTGTCAGGGTGGTTGCTGCCATCAGCAGGGCCACCACGTTCTTACTGATTCTTTTCATCTTTTTTACTGAGATTGTCTTTAGGGTTGTTGCGTAGTTCTCTTCTTTTCCTTTCAGGGTACGACTCGCCCGAACGCGGCTTGCGTTCGCTCTTGAAGTCTTTCTTGAACTCCTTCTTTTCACGCGGAGCGAAGTCTTTTCGTTCGCCACGGGGTCTGAACTCTTTCTTTTCGCCGTCGCCAAAGCTGCGCCGTTCGCGGGGCTTGAAGTTTTTGTGGGGGGCGGCAGGGCGGCGTTCGCGCTGTTCCTTGTCCAGCTCCTCACCCTCAGCGCGGAAGTCCTTGTACTTGCCGTCGAAGATTTCGTATTTGCGGAACTGGCATTCCAGGGCGCCGTTGAAGAGCGGAATGCGTGCGCTAGCCTTCAGGCCTATCTGGTCGAAGCATTCGTCGCGGTAGGAGAGTATCCAGGCAGTGTTGCCCGTAAAGGCGTGTTTCAGGCGTTCGCCTATCATCTCGTAGAGGCCCAGCAGGTCGTCCGTCGAGATGCGTTCGCCGTAGGGCGGGTTGGTGATGATGATGGATTTCTCCTGCGGCTGCTCGAATTGCTGGAAGGGTTGCAGCTTCAGGACGATGTCTTTCGTGACACCCGCCGCTTTGATGTTGTGGGTGGCTATCTCGTTGGCTTTCGGGTTGTTGTCGTAGCCGTATATTTTGTGGGCGAACTCACGCTCCTGGCTGTCGTCGTTGTAGATGGCGTCGAAGAGGTCGCGGTCGAAGTCGGGCCACTTCTCGAAGGCAAATTCCTGGCGGAAGACGCCGGGTGCGATGTTGCGGGCGATGAGGGCTGCTTCTATGGGGATGGTACCCGAACCGCACATGGGGTCGATGAGGTCGCACTCGCCCCTCCAGCCTGTCATCAGAATCATGCCAGCGGCCAGCACTTCGTTCAGCGGAGCCTCGACGGCTTCCTGGCGATAGCCGCGGCGGTGGAGTGATTCGCCGCTCGAATCGAGCGACAGAGTACAGGTATTTTCGGCAATGTGGATGTTCAGTAACACGTCGGGCTTGTTGATGCGCACGTTGGGTCGCTTGCCCGTCTTCTCGCGGAAGTAGTCGACGATGGCGTCCTTCACGCGGTAAGATACGAACTTGCTGTGGCGGAATTCCTCGCTGAACACGACGGCATCTACGGCAAACGACTTGTCCGTCGTTAGATAGTCTTCCCAACGGATGGCCTTCACCTCGTTGTACACCTCGTCGGCATCGTGAGCGGTGAAGTGCTTCAGCGGCTTCAGGATGCGGATGGCGGTACGCAGGCAGAAGTTGGCTTTGTAAAGCATAGTTTTGTCACCCGTAAAAGATACCATTCTTCGGCCTATCTCTATGTTATCGGCACCCAGTTCCGTCAGTTCCTGTGCCAGTATTTCTTCCAGACCTTGGAAGGTCTTGGCTATCATCTCAAAAGAAGATTGTTCGCTCATTTCTATTTATTTCAGATTTCAGAATTCAGATTTTAATGTTTCTTTCCCTCGTGCGCCTTTATTTCTTGGCTTTGGTCTGCACGATACGTGCGCCGGCGGGTACGTCTTCGGTCACCCAGATATTGCCGCCCACGGTCGCTCCGCGTCCCACGGTGATGCGTCCCAGAATGGTGGCGTTGGAGTAGACGATGACGTCGTCTTCCAGAATGGGATGGCGGGGGATACCCTTGATGGGCTTGCCGTCGGCATCGAGGGGGAAGCTCTTGGCACCCAGCGTGACGCCCTGGTAGAGCTTGACGTTGTTTCCGATGATGCAGGTCTCGCCGATAACCACACCCGTGCCGTGGTCGATGGTGAAGTGATGGCCTATTTGTGCACCTGGATGGATGTCGATACCCGTTTCGCTATGCGCCATTTCGGTGATGATGCGGGGGATGAGGGGCACGCCGAGGCACAGCAACTGGTGGGCCATGCGATAGTTGCTGATGGCGCGGATGGCCGGATAGCAGCTGATGACTTCGCCGAAAGAGTGGGCAGCGGGGTCACCGTTGTAGGCAGCTTCGACATCGGTGGCCAGGATGCGCCGCATCTCGGGCAGGGTGGCGATGAAGCCTGCCGCCTTCTCGGCTGCCTGCTGGCGGAGCTGCTCTGTACAGCAGCCGTCCTCTTGCCCGTCGCCTGCAAAACAGAGGCCGGCCAATATCTGTTCGGTCAGCTGGTCGAAGAGCTGTTCGACGTAGACACCGATGTGGTATTTTAGTGTACGGCTGTTCACGTTCGAGATGCCGAAGTAGCCGGGGAAGACGATAGCGCGCGTCAGTTCGACGATTTGCTGCAATGCCTTGCCCGACGGGAGCGGATTGCCGTCCGTATGCTGGTGGAAAAGGCCTTTGTAGGACTCGCTTTCCGAAAGCTCGTCTACCGTCTGTGCCAAAATGTGGGTAAAGTTGAGTGGACTCATCCGAATATCCTTATATGGTTCGTAAAGTGGCAACAAAGGTAGCAAAAACTTGCCAAATATCCTACATCCTCTTCATTTATAGCTCGCTCGGGCGCAAACCGAACGACTTGCCGGTCATCTGCTCCACACGGACGCGCCATACGACCACGTTGCGCACGGCCGGGTCGCCCATCGTGCAGGGATAATCGGTGTAGTGCTTCATCAGGAGGGTGAGGATGCGTCGCTTCTCGTCCATGTCGTCTACAAATTCGACACGTCCGCGGCAGATGACGCTACGGCTCTTCATGCTATACGAGCAGGCCACCTGCTGGTGCATCCACACCAGTTCGTGTCCGTCGCAGAAGGTGATGCACACGTCAGGATGCTGGTGGATCATTTCTAGTTTGCCGCCGTCGGGGCCGGAGTGTAGGTAGATGATGCCTTTTTCGTAAGCAAAGTTCATGGGGATGACGTAAGGATGGCCGTCCGTATCGGTGATGCCTACCATGCAATAAGGACATTGACGGATGATGTTTTCTATTTCTTTTGAATCGGTGATACTGATAGTTTTCATGTATTTGTTTTTTGTGGCAAAGTTACAGGTTTGCGGGGAAAAAACAAGAAGATTGTCGTGCAATCATGGGGAAAATAGTAAACATTGCTTTTCTACGCTCTTCGGTTTGCTGTTTCGGGGCTTTTCTGCATTGTGGAGCCGATGCGGCTTCTCTACTCTTCCTTTTGTCGCTTATATACCTTAATTAAATGCACAGGTTCGGGAAAATATTTTTTTTAAGAGCATATTGCATTTTTTGCTTGTTTGCTTTGCTTGTATATGATTTGTCTATAGGTTTGCACGCTGCACGAGAGGGAGATGGGTCATTGCGCGCAGATTCGCTTCTTTTCTGATAAAAAATCATTAAATTAAAGTTACATGAAATTAAAACCCTTTTTACCGCTAATCAGTTTGCTGATGCTGTTTGTCTTTACTTCTTGTAATGATGATGAAGAAGTCAACAGTGCATACCTGGACCTTAGCAAGCAAGTATTGACGCTGACCGAAGGTGAAGCTACGACTTCTACCTTTTCCTTCAGTGTGAAGGCATCTGATGCCAATATCCCTTACCTGTGTCTTTATGTAGACAAGCAAACTATTGATCAAGTATCGAAAGGTGAACTGACGGCTTTCTTAATGGATAACCTTAAGAACAAGCTGAAGCTAAAGACACTCCATTCGAGCAATATGTTTCTTCCATTAGTTTGAAGGGCGATCAGACGGATTTGAAGATAGAAAATCTGCTTCCTGGTCGTATTTATGAACTGGTTGTGTTTGCAGTGGATGGTACGCGCGCAGCCGAACAGGCTGAGTATCTGTTCTTTCAGACGGATATTGCTGAACCTGTTGACTGCTCGTTCGATGTGCAGGTGTCTGGCATTACAGATAAAACAGCACAGTTTGCTGTGAAACCTTCTAATAAGGAAGTAGATTATTATTTTTGCACTTTCCCGAAAGCTACTTACCAACAAGCAGTAGATATGGGATGGGACAATCTACAGATTCTCAATACTTATTTCGGTGAGGAAATGAACTATCGGGTATCTGAATTGGCCCCTGACGGTAATATTACTTCTGAAGTAATAGACCAACTCCTGAAGCAACTTTTCCATCAAGGTGACTTGACATTGAATGCATCGGGTTTGCAGAACAATACCGAATACATATGGATGACAGCTGCCTTCAAGACAGTAGAAGTAGACGGGGCTTTGACTTTCGTTATCGTTTCCGAACCTGCAACCGGTTCTTACACAACAGATAAGGGAGACAGCAGCATGATCGATATGAAATTCGATATACAGGTGACAGATGTAACGGCTACATCAGCCAAAATTAAAGTAGTGCCTGAAGACTTGGAACAGACTTATATCTGGTGTTACGATCCCTATGATGAGTCAACCAAGGACATGACTCCAATGCAGATTGCCGAACAGTTCGTAAGATCGCAAGGCCCGTTCGTTGGTTTCGTGGTGAAGAGCGGTGTACAGGAAGCCCCTGCTGCTACATTGACTCCTGGTGTGAAACACTATGTATTGGCTTTTGCCTACAATATAGGTACAGGCATCGTTAGCGAGCCACAATGTTATGAGTTCAATGCCAATCCTTCTGAGGGTGATCCCTCAAAGATGACATTCTCATACAGCATTAATTCCCTTGTTCCATATCAGGTTGATTTCAATATCATTCCTTCTGACGAGACATTGCCTTATACAAGTCTGCTGATGCCTGACGAGGACTATAACGAAGCCGAGGCAAAGGCTACCATCGAGGAAGAAGTAAGACTGGCCTATCAGGAAAGTCTGCGTTTCGACCCCGAGAAGCCTATGAGCACCTTCCTGTATGAAAGCTATTACCGTCCGGGTTCACGTTATAGCAATGTTTATAAGAACCTTACTCCGGGCAAGTCATATACGCTGAGTTACTTTGCTTTGAACAACGAAGGAAAGGTAGCCCGTGTACAGGCTGACAAGTCGTTTATTACGGCTCCGCAATTCTCGGATGCAGAGATCAAGGGAGAATGCTTGGGTTACTTTGACGGTGACGAAGAGGCCGGCAAAATATTCGGTGATTCGGCTGCTACCGCAGGTCGTGCTATTGTCGTGATGCGTTTCACTCCTTCGGAAGGTACGAAAGATCCCCGATACATCTTGGTAGACAAGGTGTACGAACAGATGAGTGACGTGGAACTGTATACATCCTTCAACTGGACCAGCATCTCTGCCGAACGGAATTATTATGCCTATGTCCTGAGCGACTGGAATACGAACTACTCCTGCTTCATGTCTGTAAAAGATGAGGAGGGTGTTGACAGCAAGGTAGAGCGTCTGTCTATCGGCCAGCTTATTCAGGCCAATGCGGGCAACATTGAAGATCTGAAGAAAATCATCAATGATGCCAACGCCGGTACTAAGGCATTGAATCTGCCCAACCAGAAGATTGCCGCACAGACGGAAAAAGGAAACAAGAACCTGGTGCAGATACCTTACCGTCCGGCTGAAGTGAAGCAGCAGGCCGTTGCTGGCCAGCCGATGACTTTCGGCCGCGAATTCTATCTGTCGGTAGTCAACTCTGTGAAGAAATAAACGTGTACAACCATTTAAACAAGAAAAAATGAAACTTAAACTGATATATCTGTTGTCATTCTTCTGCCTGCTCATGGCCGGGTGTAGCGATGACGACCCCGCATTGGTACTTTCGCAGACCGAATTCAAGGAAATCGCCAGTGAAGGAGGTGTTTGCAAGATAGAGATTTCGACCGCTAATGAATGGACTGCCACCAGCGACAACGACTGGTGCAAGGTGTCGAAGGAAGAGGGCGTGTTGAGCCACACGCTGGTCGTGGACGTTGAAGGCAACCTGGGAGAGGCTCGTACGGGCCAGGTGACTGTCAGCTCGCTGGGTGTTGACTATGTCATCACCATCAGCCAGCAGGGACTGGAAGAAGGAAAGGAACTGAAATACCGCATTCCCATCGTCTTCCACGTTATCTATGCCGATGAGAAAGATTCAACTCAGAACATTCCGGCATCGACCATCTACGCAATGCTCGACGATGTGAACCAGATGTACCGTAATGCAGGCGGTACCAATACGGTAGACCTGAACATGGAATTCGTTCTGGCTGAAATCGACCCTCAGGGCAACCTGCTGAAGGAGCCGGGCATCGACCGTGTGAAGTGGCTGACTGCCGAACTCGATCCGGCTGACGTGATGGAAGACAATACACGCAAGTATGTGCACTTCTTGTGGGAGCCCAATGACTACGTCAACGTGCTGATATACCGCTTTACGGCCAACAACATTTTGGGTATCTCTACTTTCCCTTATACGACGGCTTCGCATCCGATGGACGGAACCGATGTGCTTCCCGACATGAACATCTCGCTGGCCAACCTTACCTATGTGCGTGGTGTGTCCATCAACAGCTCTTTCGTAGGCAATGTGGACGATGCTCTGACTCCCTATGCTCCTGAAAACTATAAGGAAATCATCACGAAGCAGGTAGACGACGGCATCACGCTGGCTCACGAGCTGGGACACTACTTCGGTCTGCGCCACGCCTTCTCCGAGGCAAACGTCGGATGCCTGGATACAGACTTCTGCGGAGACACGCCGAGCTACAACTATCAGGACTACACCATGTTTGTACAAGGCATCTACCAGCAGATGGGCGAGGAAGGCTATGCCGCCAGCTTCGACTGGGAGAGTCTCTTCAAGCGTACGAATTGCCGTACCGGCGAAGAGTTCACTTCGCACAACATCATGGACTATGCCTACAGCTATCTGGATGAGTTTACGGCCGACCAGCGTCTGCGCGTTCGCCACGTGCTGGACTACAGCCCCATGATTCCGGGTCCGAAGCAGACACGCGCCTACCTGAGCACAAAAGCCGTGTCCGACGGTCCGATGGACCTGCCGTTCTCCGTATCCGACTGCGGTCCGCGCGGCCTGATGCTGAAACACTAATCGGCCAGCCGATTTGAGGAATACAGACAAAGCAGGCGCTTCCTACGGCGGAACTTCAGTCCCCTGCGCAGGAAACGCCTGTTTCTTATACTAGGAAACGCCCGTTCCCCTTAAAGGAAACAGGCGTTCTCTTTAAATGGTAACGGTCGTTCCCTTCAATGGTAACGCCCGTTACCTTATAGGGGATACAGCTCCGCCTGCCTTGGACAGGCGGTATCTCCTTATTCTTCGAGGGCAAAGTCCAGCTGCTTCTTCTCCAGATTGGCGCGGGCCACGCGGATGGTGATGGGGTCGCCCAGGCTGTAGGTGCGGTTCTTGCGGCGGCCGCGCAGGCAGTAGTTCTTCTCGTCGAACTCGTAATAGTCGTCATCGAGGTCGCGGATGGGTATCATGCCTTCACACTTGTTTTCGTTGAGCTCTACGTAGAGGCCCCATTCGGTGACGCCTGAGATGACACCGTCGTACACTTGGCCGAGGCGTTCGGTCATGAACTCTACCTGCTTGTACTTCACGCTGGAGCGTTCGGCGCTGGCGGCCAGCTGCTCCATGGCGCTGGAGTGTTCGCACAGGGCTTCGTACTTCTTCTCGCTGACCGTGCGGCCGTGCTCGTCGAGGTACTTCGTGAGCAGGCGGTGCACCATCATGTCGGGGTAGCGGCGGATGGGCGAGGTGAAGTGCGTGTAGTAGTCGAAGGCCAGGCCGTAGTGGCCGATGTTGTGCACGGAGTAGCGTGCCTTCTGCATGGCGCGGATGGAAACGGTTTCGATGAGGTTCTCTTCCTTCTTGCCCTGTATGTCGTCCAGCAGGTGGTTGATGGATTTGGATACGTCGGTCTTCGTGCCCGTGGTGCGCAGCTTGTAGCCGAAGCGGGCGATGAACTGGGCCAGCGTGTCGAGCTTCTCGGGGTCGGGCAGGTCGTGGATGCGGTAGGGGAATACCTTGGCCTTCTTGCCCTTGGGTACGCGGCCTATCTTTTCGGCCACGGTACGGTTGGCCAGCAGCATGAACTCCTCGACCAGCTTGTTGGCGTCCTTCGACACCTTGAAGTAGACACTGATGGGTTTGCCCTTCTCGTCTATCTCGAACTTCACCTCGTAGCGGTCGAAGTTGATGGCTCCGGCGGCGAAGCGGCGTTCGCGCAGCTGCTTGGCCAGGCGGTCCAGCTGGAGCACTTCTTCCTTGTAGTCGCCTTCACCCGTCTCGATAATCTGCTGGGCCTCTTCGTAGGTGAAGCGGCGGTCGCTCTTGATGACGGTGTGTACCACGCGGGCATCCTTCACCTCGGCCTTGTCGTTCATCTGGAAGATGACGGAGTAGGCCAGCTTCTCCTCGTCGGGGCGGAGAGAGCAGATGTAGTTGCAGAGGCGTTCGGGCAGCATCGGGATGGTGCGGTCCACGAGGTAGACCGACGTGGCGCGCTTCTCGGCCTCCTTGTCGATGAGGCCGCCTTCCTTGACGTAGTGGGTCACGTCGGCAATGTGCACGCCTACTTCCCACAAGCCGTCCTTCAGGCGGCGGATGGAGAGGGCGTCGTCGAAGTCCTTGGCATCCTTGGGGTCGATGGTGAAGGTCGTGACGGAGCGGAAGTCTTCGCGGCGGGCTATCTCTTCGGCGGGAATCTCGTCGGGGATGCGTTCGGCTGCCTTCTCTACGGCTGTCGGATAGCTGTAGGGAAGGCCGTATTCGGCCAGGATGGCGTGCATTTCGGTGGTGTTATCGCCCGCACGGCCCAGGATGTCGATGACCTGCCCGATGGGGTTCTTGGCCTTGTCCGGCCATTCGACGACCTTCACCACGGCCTTGTCGCCGCTTTTGCCGCCTTTCAGTTTTTCTTTGGGGATGAAGATGTCGTTGGCCAGCGTGCGGTTTTCGGTGACGAGGAAGGCATACGACTTGGTCACTTCGAGCGTGCCCACAAAGGTGTCGTTGGCCCGCTCCAGTATCTCGATGACCTCACCCTCGGCGCTGCGTCCACGGCGTTTGGCATAGAAGGCTATCTTCACGCGGTCGCCGGCCATGGCGTGGGCCGAGTTGCGTTCGGCAATGAAGATGGGGTCGCCTCCGCCGTCGGGGATGAAGGAGTTCTTGCCGTTGCTTTTGCGCTGGAAGATACCCGTCATCTCCACACCGTGGAGGTTGAGTTTATATTTGTTCTTTTCCGTTTCGTTGATGTAGTCATCGTCCTGCAGCTCGTGGAGCACGTCCATGCAGAGCATTTTCAGCGGATGGGTGGTCAGGTGAAGCTGGTCGAAGATGTATTTCAGGGGCAGCACTTCGCCCTGTTTTTGGTGGAAGAAGTCGAGTAGAGCTTTTACGAGCTCCTTCTTGGTCATGCGTTTGCCGGCCTTTTTCTCTTTCTTTTCTTTTTTCTTTCCCATAATGGTAGGTTGTTTTATCAGGTTTGGTGGGATGAACCCTTGCAAAGGTAACAAACTTTTGTATTCGGTAGTTCAGACAGTCTCTAAATTCTTGTCTTTGTGTAGAATTTGCAGGTCAAAAGGAGAGTGATAACAGATTTGTCGTATCTTTGCTTCTCCTTTCAGAAATAGATTTGTAAAATGAAAGAAAAAAAAGAAAAGTCGGAAGAGGCGGTCCGTGAGGCCGGTATCTATCGAGTAACCCTTGTGGGCAGCGTAGTCAATCTGTTGCTGCTCGTATTCAAGTTTGTGGCAGGCATCCTTGGGCATAGTGCCGCTATGTTGGCCGATGCCGTCCATTCGTTGTCCGACTTCGTGACGGACATCATCGTCATTGTCTTTGTGCGCATTTCGTCGAAGCCCGAGGATGAGGGGCACGACTACGGCCACGGCAAGTATGAAACATTGGCTACGGCCATCATCGGCTTGATACTGCTGTTCGTGGGCTTCGGCATTCTGTGGAACGGGGCCACGTCCATCTGGCACTTCTGGCAGGGAGGTGAATTGAAAGAGCCGGGCATGCTGGCCTTGTGGGCGGCACTGGTATCCATCCTCTTCAAGGAGCTACTCTATCAATATACCGTGCTGAAAGGCCGCCGGCTGAATTCGCAGGCTGTGGTGGCCAATGCATGGCACCATCGGAGCGATGCGCTCTCGTCTATTGGTACGGCTGTCGGCATCGGCGGTGCCATCTTGCTGGGCGAGCAGTGGCTCATACTGGACCCGCTGGCGGCCGTGGTGGTGAGTCTGTTCATCATGAAGGTGGCCATCCAGCTGCTGGTGCCCTGTGTCGAAGAGCTGTTGGAGAAGTCGCTCCCCGCCGAGGTCGAGGAGAAAATCAAGCAGGAAATCCTCTCTTTCCCTGGCGTTACTTCGCCTCACCACCTGCGCACGAGGCGGATAGGCAGCAGTTACGCCATCGAGGTGCACATCCGCATGGACGGGCAGATAACGCTGGAGGAGGCCCATCATACCGCCACGGCTATCGAGAACCGCCTGAAGAGCGAGTTCGGCAGCCGGACTTACATTAATATACATGTAGAACCTGTAAAATAACAGAGCATGAAACAGAGTATCCTGATAACGGGCGCCAGCGGCTTTATCGGCAGCTTTCTGGTAGAAGAGGCCCTGCGCCGCGGCTTCGAGACGTGGGCAGGCGTTCGCGCATCGAGCAGTCGTAAGTATCTGCAAGAGCCTGGCCTGCACTTCCTGGAGTTGGACTTTGCCCACACCGACCGTCTGTACGAACAGCTCAAGGCCCATCGCGAAGCGCATGGGGCTTTCGACTACGTGGTGCACTGCGCGGGCGTGACGAAATGCATCGACCCTGCCGACTTCGATCGCGTGAACTGTGGGCAGACCTGCGCCCTGGCCAATGCCCTCCGAAGCCTCGACATGACGCCCCGCCAGTTTGCCTTCATCAGCACGCTGAGCGTTTTCGGCCCTGTTCACGAGGATACTTACAAGCCCATCCGCGAAACCGACACGCCCCAACCCAACACGGCCTACGGTCGGAGCAAGCTGAAGGCGGAGCAGGCTTTACTGGCCATGGACGGTTTCCCCTGCGTCATTTACCGCCCCACGGGCGTCTACGGCCCCCGCGAACGCGACTATTTCCTGATGGCCGAGTCCATCAAGCGGCATCTGGACATGTCAGTGGGCTACCGGCGCCAGAACCTGACGTTTGTCTATGTGAAGGATGTGGTGCAGGCCGTGTTCCTCGGCATCGAGCGGGGCGTGACGGGGCGCGCCTACTTCCTGTCTGACGGGCAGGTGTATGCCAGCCGTACGTTCTCCGACCTGATACGCCGCGAACTGGGCAATCCGCTGATTGTTCGCATCAAATGCCCGCTGTTTCTATTAAAAGTCGTATCTTTGCTGGCCGAACGGTGGGCTGCTCTGCGCAAGACGACGAGCACGCTCAACCGCGACAAGTATAATATAATGAAACAACGCAACTGGCAGTGTGACATCACGCCCGCCGTCCGCGAGCTGGGTTACCGGCCCGAATACGACTTGGAGCGTGGCGTGAAGGAGACCATTGCCTGGTACAAGAAAGAAGGATGGCTTTAGATATATTCAAGATGGTGGATACCCGCAAGGGGCTGTTTGCAATAGAGAAGGTGTCGCTCATCTACAACCTGCTCACGTCGATACTGATACTGTTTCTGTATCAGCGGATGGACCATCCCCTGCGGATGCTGGGCGATCGTGCGCTGATAGCTGCCGTGACCTTCCTGCTGATGTATCTCTACCGCCTGGCGCCCTGCAAGTTTTCCGCCTTTGTGCGCGTCACGATACAGATGTCGCTCCTGTCCTACTGGTATCCCGACACGTATGAGTTCAACCGCCTCTTCCCCAATCTGGACCATGTGTTCGCTTCGGCCGAGCAGTGGCTCTTCGGCGGGCAGCCCGCCATCTGGTTTGCCGAACGCCTGCCCTATATCTGGGTGAGCGAACCGCTCAACATGGGTTACTTCTTCTACTATCCCATGATGCTGGTCATCGTGCTGTGGTACTTCATTCGCCGCTTCGACCTGCTGGAGAAGGTGTCTTTTGTCATCATCTCCTCCTTCTTCCTTTACTATTTCATCTACATTTTTGTGCCTGTGGCAGGGCCTCAGTTCTACTTTCCGGCCATCGGCATGGAGAACGTGCTGAACGGTGTCTTTCCCTCCATCGGCGACTACTTCAATCACAATCAGGAGCTGTTGCCGGGGCCGGGCTACGAGCATGGTTTCTTCTATAATCTGGTGGAGAGTTCGCAGCAGGTGGGTGAGCGTCCTACGGCCGCCTTCCCTTCGTCGCATGTCGGTGTGTCGACCATCCTGATGATTATGGCCTGGCGTGGCAGCCGCTGGCTTTTTGCTTGCCTCCTGCCTTTCTACGTGTTGCTCTGCTGTGCCACGGTCTATATTCAGGCGCACTACCTCATCGATGCTATAGCAGGCTTCATCACGGCTTTTGGACTGTATGTGCTCACCACGTGGATGTTCAAGCGCTGGTTTGCACAATCCATGTTCCGTTGATTGCATGCTTCCTATGAATTTGTTCGTTTCGGGCGTTCATAAAAAAGGCCGTATCTTTTGCCTTAAAACATTGCTTTCTTTGCAGGAAAACATTGTTTCTTTCGGAACAAAAGATACAACCTTTTCAGTGGGTAGTTCGGCTTAGAGGCCGAAGAACTTCCGTCCTATCTCGTCGAAGATGGCATAGAGCTCTTCCTTCGTCTTGGCACGAAGCATGGCGATGCGCGTGTCGCGGAAGTTGGGCAGGCCTTTGAACAGGGGACTGGCGGCCAGGTGGCGGCGCACGTGGAGGATACCGCGGCGTTCGTCCAGTAGGTTGACGCTGTCTTCTACCTCTTGTCGGAGCACGTTCATGCACCATTCAGGTGTGAGCGGGGACAGCTCCTCGCCCGTCTCCAGATAATGTTTCATTTCCTTGAATATCCACGGCCGTCCGAAGCTGGCGCGGCCTATCATGATGGCGTCCACGCCGTAGCGCTCGAAGCACTCGAGGGCACGTTGTGGGGTGGTGACGTCGCCGTTGCCGATGATGGGGATGTGTATGCGCGGATTCCGCTTCACCTCGCCGATGAGAGTCCAGTCGGCCTCACCTGTGTACATCTGTGCGCGGGTACGACCGTGGATGGTCAGGGCGCTGATGCCGCAATCCTGCAACTGCTCGGCCAGGGTGACGATAATTTTGTGTTCGGCATCCCAGCCGAGGCGGGTTTTCACGGTGACGGGTATCTTCACCGCGTCGACCACGGCGCGGGTGATTTCGAGCATTAGCGGGATGTTCTGGAGCATGCCTGCTCCGGCTCCTTTGCCCGCTACGCGCTTCACGGGGCAGCCGAAGTTCAGGTCGAGAATGTCAGGTCGTGTCTGTTCCACAATTTTGGCGGCTTCGACCATCGTAGCCGTGTCTCGTCCGTATATCTGGATGGCTACGGGACGTTCCTCGTTGCTGATGTTGAGCTTCTGTTCCGTTTTGCTGACGGAACGTATCAGGGCGTCGGCCGAAACGAACTCGGTATATACCATGTCGGCGCCGAAGCGCTTGCACATCAGGCGGAAGGCGGGGTCGGTGACGTCCTCCATCGGGGCGAGGAGCACGGGGTGCGGACCCAGGTCTATGTTGGCTATTTTCATATTCTGTTGCATTTAGGCTGCAAAAGTACGGAAAAATATCTACCTTTGCCACATAACTGATAAAAAGACATGGAACTGAAAGACTTTGAGATAATGGCCCCCGTCGGCTCGCGCGAGTCGCTGGCCGCCGCCATACAGGCCGGAGCGGATTCCATCTACTTCGGCATCGAGAACCTGAATATGCGTGCCCGTTCGGCCAATACGTTCACCATCGACGACCTGCGCGAGATAGCCCGTACGTGCGACGAGCACGGCATGAAGAGCTACCTCACCGTGAATACCATCATCTACGACCAGGACATCCCCCTGATGCGCACCATCGTGCGTGCCGCCAAGGAGGCCGGCATCTCGGCCATCATCGCTGCCGACGTGGCCGTGATGACCTACGCCCGCGAGATAGGGCAGGAAGTACACCTCAGCACCCAACTCAACATCAGTAATGTCGAGGCCCTGCGCTTCTACGCCCAGTTTGCCGATGTGGTGGTGCTGGCGCGTGAACTGAATCTGGAGCAGGTGGCCGAAATCTATCGCCACATCTGCGAGGAGAACATCTGCGGCCCGTCAGGTCAGCGCATCCGCATCGAGATGTTCTGCCACGGCGCCCTGTGCATGGCTGTCAGTGGCAAGTGCTACCTGTCGCTCCACCAGATGAACAACTCGGCCAACCGTGGTGCCTGCATGCAGGTGTGCCGCCGCTCCTACATCGTGCGCGACAAGGAGACCGACGCCGAGCTGGAGATTGACAACCAGTATATCATGTCGCCCAAGGACCTGAAGACCATCCACTTCATGAACAAGATGATGGATGCGGGCGTGCGGGTGTTCAAGATAGAAGGCCGTGCGCGCGGTCCTGAGTATGTGCGTACCGTGGTGGAGTGTTACAAGGAAGCCATCCGCGCCTACCTGGACAATACGTTCACGGACGAGAAGATAGAAGAGTGGAACCGCCGGCTGGCTACGGTCTTCAACCGCGGTTTCTGGGACGGTTATTACCTGGGCCAACGTCTGGGCGAATGGACGAAGAACTATGGTTCGGCGGCCACGGAGCGCAAGATATACGTGGGCAAGGGCATCCGTTACTTCTCCAACATCGGCGTGGCAGAGTTCCTCGTGGAGGCGGCCGAAGTCAATGTGGGCGACAAGCTGCTCATTACCGGTCCCACAACCGGTGCCGAGTACGTTACGCTGGAGGAAGCGCGCGTTGACCTGAAACCTGTTCAGACCGTCCACAAAGGCGAGCATTTCTCCATGAAGTCCGTTAAGATACGCCCCAGCGACAAGCTCTACAAGCTGGTCAGCCTCGAAGAGCTGAAGCGTTTCAAGGGGCTGGATGTGGAGCATCAGCGAGGATAATAAATTCAATATTATGGCAGAAAAATATATCTACGAGCTGGAAATGAAGGTGCGCGACTACGAATGCGACCTGCAGGGTATTGTGAACAACGCCAACTACCAGCATTACTTGGAGCATACGCGCCACGAGTTTCTCACTTCCGTGGGCATCAGCTTTGCCGCCCTTCACGAGCAGGGCGTTGACCCCGTGGTGGCTCGCATCAGCATGGCCTTCAAGACACCTCTGAAGAGCGGTGATGAGTTCGTTTCGAAGCTCTATATGAAGAAAGAAGGCATCAAGTACGTCTTCTATCAGGATATCTTCCGCAAGTGCGACGGCAAGGTGTCATTGAAAGGCGTGGTCGAGGCAGTCTGTGTGGTGAACGGACGGTTAAGCGAGAGCGAGTTGTTTGATCGTGTCTTTGCTCCTTATCTGGCATCTACGGCAGACTAAGAAGCTTCTTATACTTAAATCTGAATACCATGAATACTGATGAACGACTTTGTAGTATTGCCCTGACCCTTTGTCCGGGCATTGGGCACATTGGTGCCAAACGGTTGGTGGATACCGTCGGTAGTGCAGCCGGTGTGTTCCGTCTTCGTACGGAATTGCCTGAGCGTTATCCGGGCATCTTCCATACTTCTGTTGTGGCTGCGCTCGACAATCCTGCTGCTTTTCTTCAGGCCGAGAAGGAACTGGAGTGGGCCGAGAAGAACCGTGTGGACTGCCTGACGCTGTCTGATGAACGCTATCCCTTACGTCTGCGCGATTGTGAAGATGCCCCCATCGTATTGTTTTTTAAGGGAAATGCCGACTTGAACCGCCTGCGGGTAGTTAGCATGGTAGGTACGCGTCGGGCGACAGATTACGGTAAATGCTTCTGTACCGATTTCCTCCGAGACCTTTCCGAACTGTGTTCCGATGTGCTGGTGGTCAGTGGTCTGGCTTACGGCATTGACGTGCATGCCCATCGTGCAGCTCTGTCCAGTGGGCTTTCTACTGTAGGGGTACTGGCCCATGGTCTGGACCGTATCTATCCTGCTGTTCATCGGAAAACAGCCGTGGATATGTTGGCTGAGGGCGGTTTGTTGACTGAGTTTCTTACAAATACTAATCCCGATCGTCACAATTTTGTCAGTCGCAATCGTATCGTGGCCGGCATGAGTGACGCTGTTATTGTCGTGGAGTCAGCGGCTAAAGGAGGCTCGCTCATTACGGCGGAGTTGGCCGAGGGTTACCATCGTGATTGCTTTGCTGTGCCTGGTCGGGCAACAGACGAATATTCGATGGGTTGCAATCAATTGATACGTGACAACAAAGCAGCTCTGATAAACGATGCGTCAGATTTCGTGAAAGCTATGAATTGGGGACATGGTGAGGAATGCCGCAAGACAGCTGCTGTCCAACGTAGTCTTTTTCCTGAACTGACGGAGGAGGAAATGCGTGTGGTCAAGATTTTGAGTCGTGATGATTTGCACATCAATACGCTGGTTGTTGAGGCTAATATCCCCGTAAACCGTATGAGTGCCATTCTTTTTGAGTTGGAAATGAAAGGAGTAGTGAAGGCGCTGGTGGGTGGAGTGTATCATCTGTTGGCATAAACCCCTGCATGGGTGTCAGACAATTCTGGTAAATGGTGGTCTGACACAGTGCTTCCTGGCCTTCTGACACAGTGCTTCGTCAGGGCCTCATGAAGCACTTCCTGACACCCTCATGCAGTGCTTCGTCAGCCCCTCACGAAGCACTTCGTGAGAGACCGACGAAACGGATCATTTAGTCGTCATATTCCGTGCGTAGGATTTCGCCTGTGGGGCTGATGTGCAGCTTCAGTTCGTCACGTCCTTTGCGCACTTCCACTTCGTACCAGATACTGTCAGCCGTTTCTACGTAACCGAATTCATTGTCGTCCAGCGTATATCCTTGGGCGGTGATTGTGTTCTTGACAGCATCAGGCAATTGTCGCACTTCCCATTCCGTGCGTACCCACTGATTCTGCCCGTTGAACTTAATCTCCTTTTCTATGCCATCGTGTAGGATATCTATCTCCAGATAGCCATGGTCGTAATCCTTTTCCAAGATGATTGCGGCGGGGTACTTCTGGTCGATGAAGTTTTGAAGTTCGTCCTCTACGGGTACGTTGCTGTTCCCTCCATTACTTCCATTCTGTGGACGACTGATGATGCCGGTCTCGTTCACATATACTTTTACATCATCGTCGTATGCAGTTTTGAGTTCGAAGCAGTAGTAGGTTCCGTTGTCACGTGTGGTGTATTTTTCCACGTCGTCGATAGCATTATCACTGGTGTAGTAGGGCGAGGTGCGCAGATGGTTCAGGATGCTGGTCGGAATTTGTGTCAAGTCTCTGCGCTCATATTCGGTTTTGGTGTAAACCCACTGCTGCTGGTTGTCGAACAGGATCTCGTGTTTCAGTCCATTGGCAATGATTTCCACTTCCGTGCCGTTTTGCTCACAGTCGTAATCCACGATGCGCGCGTTGGGAAAGTTCTGGTCGAGCCAGGTCTGTATGTTTCCTTCCGGTTGTTGCGGCAGGTATTCGTGGTAGTCGTTATCAGCTTCCGCATTTACGATTTCTTTCACGAGAATACCTTCCTCTGTATAATACAGGTCGACTTCTGTTTCCACATTTCCTTCTTTTTGGCTTACTTCAATGATGTACAGCGTTTCGTTGTTGTCACTACGTTGTAACTTGTCTATTTCGTTATCCATTCGCCAGCTTGCATACGGGCTTGCTTCAAAGGCTGTTTTTACGGCTTCGGGTAATTGCTGGTAACTAATCTCCGTTTCTGTCATATTCCAGTGCCCTGCCATATTGAACCAGGCTGTATTATTGGGCTCATGGCCTCCAGTACGAGTACTGGCCAAGTAGAAATTGGCAACGGCATATGTATCTTTGGTACTCCAGGTTACGTTGGTAGCATTGGGATATTTGGCATTGAATTCCAGAATAACCTTTTCGGGAATATTTTCGGGGACAGGATTGGAGTGCAAGTCGTCGTTGTCATTGCAGGATGTCATCAGAACGAAGCTACCTGTAAGTAAAATGTGGCATAATGATAAGATTCTTTTCATAATTAGTTGTTTTGGGGTTGATAATCGGTTTGCTTTAAAATATGACTGTTGAGCCTATCTTTCCTCACTACAAAGAAATAGAGCGAATTGGGAAAGAAACTGGAAAATTCTTCAAATTGAATGATTTTTCAGAGATTTATATCTTGAAGAGAGTACATTTGGAACATATGGATATAAAAAATGGGCTCCGCCGAGCCCAACCTTTGTTAACCTTAAATCTAATACTATGAAAAAAATCACTGTACAAATGTATAGCTTCTTTTCTTATCTACCAAAATAAATGTCTTTTTTACACTTTATTTTAAACTACTTTCACTATTGTTTATTGTTTGCGTGCACGGAATGCCTTTGTTTTATCGTTCGCGTACACGGATTTAGTATTTGGAGTAAATATAACATGATAGATATCAAGTTGTAAATTTGTTATATCGGGGTGTTTCTCATTAATCTGGTGGGAGGCGGTTTTGAAATGAGGAGGTTTATTTTGTTGTTTCGAGGAATAAAAAAACTCCCCTGCCAAGAATTTTTAGCAGAGGAGTTCGTGTTGATATTAATCAAATGTAGAAAGGAGTCTGATTAGTCTTTCAACTTGGCACGGATGAAGTCGCGGTTCAGGCGGGCGATGTTGCTGATGGAAACGTTCTTCGGACATTCAGCCTCGCAGGCACGAGTATTGGTACAGTTACCGAAGCCCAGTTCGTCCATCTTAGCCAACATGGCCTTGGCACGGCGCAGAGCTTCTGGCTTGCCTTGAGGAAGCAGATTGAGCTGGCTTACCTTAGCTGATACGAACAACATGGCTGAACCATTCTTACAAGCGGCTACACAGGCACCACAACCAATACAGCTGGCAGCGTCCATAGCCTCATCTGCAATGGTTTTCGGAATAAGGATAGCATTAGCGTCCTGAGGAGCACCTGTATTTACGCTTACATAGCCACCGGCCTGCATAATCTTGTCATAAGCCGTACGGTCTACCATCAAGTCCTTGATAACGGGGAAACCTGCAGAACGCCAAGGTTCTACAGTGATGGTGTCGCCATCGTTGAAGCGGCGCATATAGATCTGACAAGTTGTTGCACCCTGTGCAGGTCCGTGTGGATGTCCGTTGATGTAGAGTGAGCACATACCGCAGATACCTTCGCGGCAGTCGTGGTCGAATACAACCGGTTCCTTACCTTCAGAAATCAGCTGCTCGTTCAGAATGTCCAGCATTTCCAGGAAAGAAGTATCGCCGGGAATGTCTTTCATCTGATAGGTTTCGAAAGCGCCTTTGGCTTTAGGACCTGCCTGACGCCATACTTTCAGTGTAAATGATATATTTTTATCCATTTTCGTTAGTTCTTTAATTGTTCAACATTCCCGATTAGCTCTTGTAGTTACGAGTCTGTACCTTGATGGCTTCGTAAACCAGCGGCTCTTTCAGCAATACCGGAGCTTTGTCGTCGCTACCCTGGTATTCCCAGCAAGCTACGTAGAAGAAGTTTTCGTCGTCGCGCTTAGCTTCGCCTTCTTCTGTCTGGTATTCTTCACGGAAGTGGCCACCACACGATTCGTTGCGGTTCAGTGCGTCGTAGGCAATCAGCTCACCCATGGTGATGAAGTCGTTCAGACGGATGGCCTTATCGAGCTCTACGTTCATGCCTTCCTTGCTGCCCGGGATGAAGAGGTTGGTTTCGAATTCCTTGCGGATTTCTTTCAGCTTGGCCAGACCTGTCTTCAAGCCTTCGGCTGTACGACCCATACCAACGTATTCCCACATGATGTGGCCCAGTTCCTTGTGGATGGAGTCTACAGACTTCTTACCCTTGATGTTCATCAGGTGGTCAATCTTGTCCTGAACGGCTTTTTCAGCAGCTGCGAATTCGGGCAGGTCGGTAGAGAAGCGGGGAACAGTGATCTGGTCAGCCAGATAATTCTGGATGGTGTAAGGCAATACGAAGTAACCGTCGGCCAGACCTTGCATCAGAGCGGAAGCACCCAGACGGTTGGCACCGTGGTCAGAGAAGTTACATTCGCCGATGGCGAACAGACCCTTGATAGAGGTCATCAGTTCGTAGTCAACCCAGATACCACCCATGGTGTAGTGGATAGCCGGATAGATCATCATCGGGTTTTCGTACGGCGATACGTCGGTGATTTCTTCGTACATGTCGAAGAGGTTACCGTAGCGCTGTGCTACAACGTCCTTACCTAGACGGTTGATGGCTTCGGAGAAGTCGAGGAACACGGCCAGACCCGTGTTGTTCACGCCGTAGCCCTTGTCGCAACGCTCCTTGGCAGCACGGCTGGCAACGTCACGCGGAACGAGGTTACCAAAGGCCGGATAGCGGCGCTCCAAGTAGTAGTCGCGGTCTTCTTCGGGGATATCTTTGCCTTGCAGTGTACCTTCCTGCAATTTCTTGGCATCTTCCAGTTTCTTCGGAACCCAAATACGACCGTCGTTACGCAGAGACTCGGACATCAAAGTCAGCTTGGACTGCTTGTCGCCGTGAACAGGGATACAGGTCGGGTGGATCTGTACGTAAGCCGGGTTGGCGAACCAGGCACCCTTACGGTAGCAAGCCATAGCAGCTGAACAGTTACATGCCATAGCGTTGGTTGAGAGGAAGTACGTGTTTCCGTAACCGCCGGTTGCGATAACTACAGCATGAGCGGCGAAACGCTCCAGCTTACCTGTTACCAGGTTCTTGGCGATGATACCACGAGCACGACCGTCGATGATAACGACGTCTTCCATTTCGTAGCGGGTATAGAGTTTTACAGTACCGGCATTTACCTGACGGCTCAGTGCAGAGTAGGCACCCAGCAGCAGCTGCTGTCCAGTCTGACCTTTGGCGTAGAAGGTACGTGATACCTGTGCACCACCGAATGAACGGTTGGCCAGCGTACCTCCGTATTCGCGGGCGAAGGGAACGCCCTGTGCCACACATTGGTCGATGATGTTGTTCGATACCTCGGCCAGACGGTAAACGTTGGCTTCGCGGGCACGGTAGTCACCGCCCTTTACAGTATCGTAGAACAGACGGTATACAGAGTCGCCGTCGTTCTGATAGTTCTTGGCTGCATTGATACCACCCTGAGCGGCGATGGAGTGTGCGCGGCGCGGAGAGTCCTGAATGCAGAAGTTGAATACCTTGAACCCCATTTCGCCCAGCGAGGCGGCAGCACTGGCACCAGCCAGACCTGTACCAACCACGATGATGTCCAGACGACGCTTGTTGGCGGGGTTTACTAATTTCTGATGGGCTTTATAGTTCGTCCATTTCTCAGCTACCGGTCCTTCCGGTATTCTTGAATCTATCTTGGTCATAATGAATTTACAATTTAGTCATTTACAATCTACAAATTTGCAAGCTTCGCGTTTTTACATCAAAGATTTGATGAAGAACACAACCACTACCAGGGCGAAGCAGAGCACTACGATGGTAGAGTAGATGTTGGAGATGCACTGCCAGCGGCTGATCCAAGTCTTGTTGTTCCAGCCCAGTGTCTGCATGGAGCTCCAGAAACCGTGGGTCAGGTGGAACCACAGGGCACCCAGCCAGATGAGGTACAGAACGACGAATACAGGGTTAGCGAACGTGTTCTCGATGTGATAAACGCCGTTGGCGGCATAAGCCAGCGTCAGCGTGTCAGCGTGCATGCCCATGTTGTGCATCAGTTCGGGCAGCTGCATCTTCGACCAGAAGTTCACCAGGTGCAGACCCAGACCTACGATAACGATGATACCCAGAACGAGCATGTTCTGTGATGCCCATTCCACTTCCTTGCGTCGCTCCGTTACGGCGTAACGTTCCGTACCGCGTGCCTTGCGGTTCTGCATCGTCAGCCAGAAAGCGTAGATGATGTGGATGACAAACAAGGCGGCCAGACCGACTGTTGCCACCAGTGCGTACCAGTTTGCTCCCAGGAACTCACAAACCATGTTGTAGCCCTCGGCTGAGACAAGCGCAACAAGGTTCATCGCCATGTGAAACGTCAGAAACAGGACAAGGGCGATGCCGGTAACGCTCATCACCACTTTCCTTCCTACAGATGAATTACTTAACCACATAAATGATTGAATTTAAGTTATTTAATAGTTGTAAATATATCCTTTGATTGTCTGTGGACGATATTTCCTTGCAAAAATAAAGGAAATACATTGATTTAGCAAGGGATTAAAGAAATATTTCCGTAATCTACGCGGATGTTTGTGGCAGGAAGGATGGCTTACAGCTATAAAATGAGAGGCAATGTTCTCTCTCAGAAAAGGCAATGCTTTCTTCTCCAAAAAGCATTGTTTTCCATTAAAGAAAGCATTGCTTTGCTGGAGTCATCTCCTTATGCTTTTCCAACCATGCAAATTTTGCTGGGCGGGCAGTTTTATAAGAATTTTTGTGTACCTGACGGATTTGCCTTATCTTTGGCACGGAATCTAAACTGGATGTGGTATGAAAAGACTGTTTTTAGGAATGGTAGTAATTTTGTTTGCTTCAGCTTTGGGAGCGCAGAATTGGGATATCAATGTTTTACATAAAGTGAACGGCTGGGACAACAAGTTTGTTCGTAATTATAATAAAGTAATATCAAAGTCAGAACCCTATGTGGCTATCGGGGTACCCGTAGCCATGGCCGTTGCCGGTTGGATCAGGCACGATAAGGATCTGTTGAAGGATGCTCTCTACGTGGGTACTAGCGTAGCGGGAGCCTTTGTGGTGACCTATGGAATGAAGTATCTGGTAGACCGCGAGCGCCCCTATGACCGTTGGCCTGATCGTGTGCACGCTTATAGTCGCGAAAGCAGTCCTTCTTTTCCGTCTGGGCATACGGCGACAGCTTTTGCCTTAGCCACTTCCTTGAGTATCACTTATCCCAAGTGGTATGTCATCGCTCCTTCGGCCTTATGGGCCTGTTCGGTGGGTGTGTCACGTATGAACGAAGGCGTTCATTACCCGTCAGATGTGTTGGCAGGAGCTGCCATTGGCGCAGGTTGTGCCGTGGTCAATGTTTACGTAAACCGTTGGCTGAACAAATGGTTGTTCGGCGAGCGGTAGTCTACCCCCACCATTAAAATAGATACTTCCCTTCTCGTAGTACCTTGAGTGCCTGCTGAACGCTCTCGTTTGTGGCATTCATCACCTGATAGTATTCGCTCATGTCCCACAGGTCGCGGGCTATGAGGGCCTTGAGCTGTGTACGGACAAGGGGCAGGGCGCGATTGTACTGCTCTTCATCGAACTTGATTTTCTCCTTGTCTGCTGCCAAACGGATATCAGCCATGAAGGCATCGTCTATCTCGAATTTGTCATTGAAGACGTGGAAGGTCTTGTATTTCTTTTTTAGTTCTTCACGATGTTGCTCGATGTAGCCCGTGGTGGCTTTGATGATGATGCCCTTGGCTACGAGCTGGCGATGCCAGTCGGTGTAGAGCGTGGTGTCTATGGGTACGAAGAAATCTGGCATGATACCACCACCGCCATAAACGGTGCGGCCCAAGCGCAGCGTGCGGTACTTCAGCGAATCGGGGAAGTGGATACTATCGGCGTGCATGAGCTCGCCGTGGTCAAAGCGGTTGAGCAGGTCCTTGGCATAGGCTTCCTGCATGTCGTCACCTTTGCCATTGTAAGGTTTCTGGATACAACGGCCCGAAGGAGTGTAATAACGGGCGATGGTAAGACGTATCATGGAGCCATCGGGTAGGTCGATAGGACGCTGTACGAGGCCCTTGCCAAAAGTGCGGCGGCCTACGACGACACCTCGATCCCAGTCTTGTACGGCACCAGTCACGATTTCACTGGCCGAAGCCGAATATTCGTCTACCAATACCACCAGCCGTCCTTCGCGGAAACTACCGTTCCCCTTGGCGGCAAACTCAGCCCGACGTGAAGCACGCCCTTCGGTGTAGACTATCAACTCCTTTTGTCCCAAGAACTCGTTAGCCAAGTCGATGGCGGCATTCAGGTAACCTCCGCCGTTGCCTTGGAGGTCAAGGATGAGGTCTTTCATCCCCTGTTGTTGGAGTCCTTTCAGTGCCTTGGAGAATTCTTCAGCCGTAGTGGCGGCGAAGCGGTTGACGCGGATGTAGCCTATGCGGTCATCTATCATATAAGAGGCGTCGAGGCTAAAGAGTGGAATTTTGTCACGGATGACGTCGAATTGGAGCGGATCGGTTACGCCACGGCGTACGACAGTAAGCTTTACTCGTGTATCTTTGGGGCCTCGCAGGCGCTTCATGATGTCTTCAGTACTCATTTTGACACCTGCAATAACGGTGTCGTTAACAGCAGTAATACGGTCACCTGCCAAGATACCGACTTTCTCTGAAGGGCCACCACTGACGGGCTGGATGACAAGGAGCGTGTCTTCAATCATTTGGAATTGGACGCCAATACCTTCGAAATTGCCTTGCAGAGGTTCGTTCATCTTCTTTACTTCTTCAGGATTGCTATAGGTGGAGTGCGGGTCGAGGTGTTCGAGCATACCGACAATGGCATCCTCTACCAGCTTAGTTTCGTTTACAGAATCAACGTAAAGGCGGCTGATAGCAAATTCTGCCATCTGCAGCTTACGCAGGGGGCTTTCGTTCAGTTTCTGACCTACGGCTTGGGTCGCATACAAGATGGTGAACAAAAAGAGTAGTTGTATCTTTTTCATATTGTTAATGGTTGCTTACTCGTGAGATGTATTCATACCTTCGGGCAGGAACATGCTGACATCCTTTCCGTAGCCCATCAGCTCGCGAACTATCGTGGAGCTGACGCAGGAAAGTTCTGGCTCGGTGAAGAGAAGGATGGTCTCGATACCAGTCAGTTTGCGGTTGATGTCGGCAATGGTTTCTTCGTATTCGAAGTCCTTGACCGTTCGAATGCCGCGAATAATAAGGTTGGCCCCCACTTGGCGGGCAAAGTCGATGGTCAGGCTGTCGTATGCTTGTACGCTGACGCGGGGTTCGTCTTTATACAGGTTGCGGATCATGGCTTCGCGCTCGGCAATGGGGAAATGGGTATTTTTGTTATCATTAATACCGATACCGATAACTATTTCATCGATGAATGTCAATGCACGTCTTACTACAGAATAGTGCCCGACAGTAAAGGGGTCGAATGTCCCTGGAAAGATTGCTTTGGTCATAAATGTGTCGAATACCTAAAACTTAGTTTACTCTGTCTTCTTCGATTACCAGATTGTCTATGATGAAACTTTGCCGTTCCATGGTGTTCTTGCCCATATAGAACTCAAGTAGTTCTTTGACAAGATCGGTCTTGCGGAGGCTTACTTGCTCCAGACGCATGTCTTTGCCGATGAAATGGCGGAACTCGTCGGGCGAGATTTCTCCCAGTCCTTTAAAACGGGTGATTTCAGGGTTAGGACCCAATTCTTCAATGGATTTCAGGCGTTCATCCTCTGTATAACAATAGTTGGTCTTCTTCTTGTTGCGTACACGGAAAAGAGGCGTTTGCAGGATATAAACGTGTCCCTTTTTGATGAGATCAGGGAAGAATTGCAAAAAGAAGGTTATAATGAGCAGTCGGATATGCATGCCGTCCACATCGGCATCGGTAGCTACGATGACTTTATTGTAGCGTAACCCGTCAAGGCCGTCTTCAATGTTGAGGGCAGCTTGTAGAAGGTTGAACTCCTCGTTTTCATAGACGACTTTCTTAGTCAGACCGTAAGAATTGAGCGGTTTTCCACGGAGGGAAAAGACGGCTTGTGTGTTCACATCGCGACTTTTCGTAATGGAGCCACTGGCAGAGTCGCCTTCGGTGATGAAGATGCACGAATCGGCTTCCTGTTCTTTACCTTTCCCGTCGTTCAGGTGGTAGCGACAGTCGCGTAGTTTGCGATTGTGCAGATTTGCCTTTTTGGCACGTTCGCGAGCCAGTTTGGTGACGCCGGCAATAGCTTTACGCTCCTTTTCTGAGTCTTGTATCTTTTGGAGCATGACATCGGCTACCAGGGGATTTTTGTGCAGGAAATTGTCTACCTCGGTTTTGATGAAGTCCCCTACATACTTGTTTACCGTAGGACCTGCGGGGATACCTTCCTGTGGGTTGGCAGGCCACATGTTATTGGAGCCAAGCTTAGTCTTGGTCTGGCTTTCGAACATGGGCTCTTCTACGTCGATTGCAATGGCAGCTACGAGTCCATTTCGTATGTCGGCATAATCCTGATTCTTGTTATAGAATTCTTTGATAGTACGAGCAATGTGTTCCTTCAAGGCACTTTGGTGTGTACCGCCTTGTGTGGTGTGTTGTCCGTTAACGAAAGAGTAGTATTCTTCGCCGTACTGGTTGGTGTGTGTGAAGGCTATCTCAATGTCTTCACCTTTTAGGTGGACGATGTCGTAAAGACCTTCACTGGTCATATTGTCTTTCAGCAGATCTTCCAGTCCATGGCGTGAAACAATGCGCTGGCCGTTGTAAATAAAGGTCAGCCCTGTGTTCAGGTAAGTATAATTGCGTAATAACGTTTCTACAAATTGGTTTTGGAAACTGTAATTTACAAATAACGTGTTGTCTGGTTCGAAGAAGATGTAAGTGCCTGTTTCTTCTTGCGATTCTTCGGTCGTGTCGCTCAGGAGAACGCCTCGCTCAAACACAGCCTTGCGTACTTTTCCTTCGCGATAGCTGCATACTTCGAAACGGCTGCTCAAGGCGTTCACCGCCTTGATACCCACACCGTTCAGGCCGACACTCTTCTTGAAAGCTTTGGAGTCGTATTTACCACCTGTGTTCAATTTGCTGACAGCTTCGATGAGTTTACCTTGTGGAATACCGCGACCGTAATCGCGTACACTGACACGAAGGTTGTCCTCGATCGTCACTTCGATTTTCTTGCCGGCGCCCATCTTGAACTCATCGATAGAGTTATCCATCACTTCTTTCAGCAGCACATAGATGCCGTCGTCACTTTGCGAACCATCGCCCAGACGGCCGATGTACATACCTGAACGGACACGGATATGCTCCATGTCGTCCAGATGGCGTATGTTGTCGTCAGTATATTCTACCGGCTGTTCCGCAAATTGCAAGTTGTCGTATTTTTCTTCTTCTTCCATGGTTTGACTACTCCCTTTCTATTGTTATCTTGCAAAAATAGCGGTTTTGCAGGGCATGAACAAATTTTCGTCTCTTTTATTGGGGGAATCCGTCTTATCCTATTTCCTTGATAAACGCCCGTCGCCGCTTGTGTTGCTCAGTGCGGAAGTATTCCCATTGCGCCTGTACCTTTCCGTTCAGTTCCAGCTCGGGGTTACTTTCAGCATATTCGAAGCCCAGTTGTTGGTAGACGGGGATGAGGTCAGAGAATAACAGTGCGTTGACTCCTTTGTTCTGATATTCGGGTTTCACGGCTACGAGCAGCAGATCGAGCATCTTGGCACGGCGTTTGAAAAACAGAGCCTTGAGCAGGTAGTACCAGCCGAAAGGAAGCAGACGTCCGTGCGATTTCTGCAAGGCCTCGGAGAGTGAAGGCATGGAAATGCCCACGGCTACAAGCTGGTCATCTTGGTCGGTAATGAGTGTCACCATACGCAGGTCGAGGATAGGCAGGTACATCTTGACGTACTGGTCTATCTGCCGCTGAGTCAGGGCGGAGTATCCATAGAGGGGCGTATAGGCTTCGTTGATGAGTTCGAAAATGGCCTGGCCGTAGTCACGGGCTATCTTTCGGCTCGAAGTATATTTCTTAATCTTCAGGTTGTACTTGCGCTGGATAAGGTCGGAAATGCGTTTGTGCTTGTCAGGGATGGCGTCAGGGATATAGATCTTATATTCCACCCAGTCGGCGTCCTTCGTGAAGCCCAGTCGTTCGATGTGTTGCGGGTAGTAGGGATAGTTGTAGATGGTGGCCATCGTACCAAGTTGGTCGAAGCCTTCGACCAGCATACCTTCAGCATCCATGTCGGTAAAGCCCAGCGGTCCTACGATATGCGTCATGCCGCGTTCTTTGCCCCATTGCTCCACGGTGCGTATCAGGGCTTCGGACACTTCGGCGTCGTCGGTGAAGTCTATCCAGCCGAAGCGGACTTCCTTCTTGCCCCATGTTTGGTTGGCCCGATTGTTGATGATGGCGGCCACGCGGCCTACAAGCCGTCCGTCCTTGTAGGCCAGGAAGTAGTCGGCTTCGCAGAACTCAAAGGCAGCGTTCTTCCGGCGGTTGAACGTGTTCAGCATGTCGTCGTAGAGGTCGGGCACGGAGTAGGGATTTCCTTTGTATAGTTCATAGTTGAAGCGGATGAAGCATTTCAATTCCCGTTTTGTGGTAACTTTTTTAATTGTAACAGCCATGTTGTCAAGTCCTTTTTCTTTTGGGGGCAAAGATAATGTTTTTTTAATGAAGAATGGGGATGAAGAATGCGCAGCGGAAGCCGCCTTAGCCGGCATGGCAGATAAGCCAGGCTGTGTATCCCACATAGCAGGCAATAAGCAGACTGCCTTCAATACGTGTAATGGTGCGCTTGCCGAAGAACACGCCGAAAATCCACAACAGAATGCTGGAAGCTACAAGTACCAGCAGGTCCAGATTGTTGATGCCCGTCAGGTGCAGAGGCGTGATGGAGGCTGAGCAGCCCAATACGAAGAAGATGTTGAACAGGTTGCTGCCTACCACGTTGCCGATGGCTATTTCGGGGTTCTTTTTCAGCGCCGCCACGATGCTGGTGGCCAGTTCGGGCAGCGAGGTGCCGCCGGCTACGAGTGTCAGACCTATGACCGACTCGCTGACGCCCAGCGAACGGGCTATTCCGCTGGCTCCATCCACGAAGAGCTGTCCACCCCAGATGAGGCCTGCCAGTCCGCCTATGATATAAAGCGTCGACCGCCATAGGGGCATATCCTTGATTTCCGTTCCGTCTTCTGCGGTAACGGTCGGACTGTCGTTTTCTGCTTCCGCTGTTGGAGAGGGGGAGGGAACCTGGTTCGTTTTGGCGATGGCAAACGTATAGCTCAGGAAGATGGCCATGAAGCAGAGCAGGATGAGACCGTCCGTGATGCTGACCACGTTCTCCGCCGCATGGTCCAGCAGCACGTCGTTGCCCATCACCAGCAGGGCCAGTGAGGCCAGGATGCAGAGTGGGATTTCTTTCAGCAACGCGTTGCGTTGTACTACGATGGGGGCGAACATGGCTGTGCAGCCTACAATCATCAGGGCGTTGAAGATGTTGCTGCCCACGACATTTCCCACGGCGATGTCGGCACTGCCTTTCAGGGCTGAAGATACGCTGACGGCCAGTTCGGGAGCCGATGTACCGAAGGCTACGATGGTCAGTCCAATGACGATGTTGGGGATGTGGAATCGTTTGGCTACTGCCGAAGCGCCGTCGGTCAGGCCGTTGGCGCCCAGCAGGATGAGGAGGAGACCTCCGATGAGGAAGAGTATATCCATGACGAGTCTATAATTTAAGTTTTACGGTGCAAAGATAGGAATTAATGGTGAATGATAAACGGTAAATGATAATTGGTGAATGGTTAACGGCGGGTATTTGCATGGCTATGTCAGAAACTTTCCGTAAGTTTGACCCCCTCAAACGTAAACAGATAGAAACATGAAGAAATTCCGTCTTTTCTGCCTTTGTCTGCTCTGCTTGCCTGCGGTCGGCGTGTCGGCCCAGGTCATGGACAAAGTGCTTGATATTTTGGGTACGGACAGCCTGTCCGCCGTTGCCGGAGTGAAAACCGATACGGATTCGGTAACCTTGGATAAAGTCCGCGAGGAGCTGGCCGCCGCTCGTCTGAACGAGGCTAACCTGCGCATGGAGATTGAGCAGATGAGGCTGGTGACGTATGCTGCCGACTCGGTGAAGCTGGCCCGGCAGAAACAGCGCATCGACTCCCTGCGGCACCAGACCAAGGGCATGCCTGTCGTGGTAGAGGAGGACACTCTGTTTTATTTCTACGCCAAGCGCGGGGGACTCACGCCCCAGCAGCGGGCCGAGAACGTGTCGCACGAGATTACGACCTTGGGCAAGCGCTTCAACCTGCATCCCGACTCAGTCTATATCGAAAGCACGGACATCGTGACCGACGTGATGTACGGGGACAAGGTCATTGTCTCCTTTACCGACCAGGACGGTCTGTGGGAGAGTTGCACGCGCGACCAGTTGGCCGCCGCCAAGCGCACGGTCATCGTGGAGAAGTTGAAGGTGATGAAGGAGGAACACGGCCTGTTACAGCTGTTCAAGCGCATTGCCTATTTTGTGCTGGTGCTTGTGGGCCAGTTCCTGCTGTTCAAGCTTACCAACTGGCTTTTCCGTAAGCTGAAGGTGCGCATCCTGCGGCTGAGGAACACGCGCCTGAAGGCCTTTTCCATCCAGGACTTTGAGCTGCTGGACACGCAGAAGCAGGTCCGGTTGCTGGTGTTCGTCGCCAACCTGTTCCGCTACGCCTTCATGCTGCTGCAGCTGCTGCTGACGGTGCCCATGCTGTTTGCCATCTTCCCGCAGACCAAGAACCTGGCCTACCAGCTCTTCTTCTACATCTGGGACCCCGTGAAGAGCATCCTCTACGGCATTCTGGCCTATATCCCCAATCTCTTCACCATCTTTGTCATCTGCCTTGCCATCAAGTACCTGGTACGCCTGTTCCGCTACCTGGCGGGCGAGGTGCAGTCCGAGCGGCTCAAGCTGAACGGCTTCTACCCCGACTGGGCGATGCCCACCTACCACATCATCCGCTTCCTGCTCTACGCCTTCATGGTGGCGATGATTTATCCTTACCTGCCGGGTGCCGATTCGGGTGTGTTCCAAGGCATTTCGGTGTTCGTGGGTCTGATTGTCTCGCTCGGGTCGAGTACGGTTATCGGCAACATCATCGCGGGGCTGGTCATCACCTACATGCGCCCCTTCAAGCTGGGCGACCGCATCCAGCTGAACGAAACGACGGGCAACGTGGTGGAGAAGACGCCGCTGGTGATCCGCATCCGCACGCCGAAGAACGAGGTGGTGACTATCCCCAACTCGTTCATCATGTCATCGCATACGGTGAACTTCAGCCAGTCGGCGCGCGAATACGGGCTCATCATCCACTCCGAGGTGACCATCGGCTACGACGTGCCCTGGCGCCTGGTGAACAGGCTGCTGATCGAGGCGGCACTGAACACGCCGGGCGTGGTGGACGACCCACGGCCCTTCGTCCTCTCCACCTCGCTGAGCGACTGGTATCCCGTCTACCAGGTGAATGCCTACATTAAGGAGGCCGACCGTCTGGCGCAGATTTATTCCGACCTGCACCAGAACATCCAGGACCGCTTCAACGCCGAGGGCGTGGAAATCATGTCGCCCCACTACATGGCCATGCGCGACGGCAACGACCCCGCCATGCCGAAGGACGACTTGAGCGGAAGGCCGAAGGAAAAATAAACCGGGACGTCCCAAGAGACCTCGGACGCCCCGGCTATCGGGATTTTTTGCCCGTCCGATGTCTCGGACAGCCTGAAACTCGGGAGTTTTGCCCCGTCCGACGTCTCGGAAGGCCCGAAACTCGGGAGTTTTGCCCCGTCCGACGTCTCGGAAGGCCCGAAACTCGGGAGTTTTGCCCTGTCCGATATCTCGGAAGGCTCGAAATTCGGGAGTTTTGCCCTGTCCGACATCTCGGAAGGCTCGAAACTCGGGAGTTTTGCCCTGTCGGGAAAGGGTTACTTGCTGCGCTTCACCGTGTGCAACACCCGTCCCGTCTTGTCGATCATGCGCAGCTCCAGCGTACGGGGCGTGGCGGAGATGATGGAGAAACCCGGTTCGGGACTGCAATACACCGTTCCGTCGATGGCGTTGACCTTACGGCTGAGCGAGCCGCTGGAGTTGGTCACGTAGTCGATGTCGCTGCCCTTGACGCGGACGTGCTGGAAGTTGTGGATGTGTCCGCAGACGTACATGTCCACCTTGTGGCGGCGCAGGATGGGGTCCACGCGCTGCTGCATGTTCAGGCGCTCGATGTCGTCCTTCGGCGTCTCGGCATAGATGGGATGGTGGCCTACGACGATGACCCAGTCTTCCTTGGCGGCTGCCAGCACGCCGTCCAGCCACTGCAGCTGGGCGTCGATGTCCTGCAGGCAGGCGTCGGGATACTTGTCGCTCTCCTGGCGGTATTTGTCGATGAGCGGGGTGGTGTCCAGCCAGACGACGCGCACGGTAGTGCCCTCTTCATTGAAGGTCTTGGTGTAATAGCGGGCGGGCATCTCCCAGCGGCGGCTGATGCGGGCATAGTCGAGCACGGCCTGCGTGGAGCCGCGGTACTCGTGGTTGCCGCAGATGGGGTACCAGTCGATCATCAGTTCAGGATGGCTGTAGATCAGCTCGTAGTTGGTCATCCACAGGGGATCGTCCACGGAGCGGACGCCCTCGAAGTGGTGCACGTCGCCGGCGGCGATGACGCACTCGGGACCCACTTCCTCGGCCATCTCGCCCATCAGCTCGGCGATGGGCTTCTGGTCGTAGTATCCGTTGCGGCCCAAGTCGTTGGCCACGTAGAGGTTCAGCTTGTCTTCGTAGACAGAGTAGTCTATCTTGTTTTGGGCGATGGCCCACTGGCCCAGCAGGGCCACGGTCAGCAGTAGAAACAGTTTTTTCATCTTCATATATCTCTTCTTTAATGTTTAAACGTTTTTCTGGCGTCAAAAGTTGATTTTAAAGCCGGCATTGACGCGAACTCCGTAGTATTCGGCCTGCATGCTGCGGTCCGGCGTGCCCTGATAGTAGCGCAGGGGCTGGTTCAGCAGGTTGTTAGCCTCGGCGTAGAAAGTGGTCTTGAACTTCTTGCCGAAGGTGTAGCTGGCGTTCAGGTCGAGGTAGTTCACCTTGTCGTAGTAGCGGTCGTAGAAGGCTTCCTCGCCCACTTCGTCGATGAAGTCGCTGGCGAAGTTGTAGCTGAGGCGGAGGTTGAAGCCCGCCTTGTCGAAGTAGAGCGAAGCGTTGGCCGTGTGTTCGGGCGAGCCGGGCATGCGAAGGTCTTCGTGTTCGCGGCCTTCGAAGTTGAAGTTCTTCACCTTGCTGTACGTGTAGGTGTAGTTGCCGTAGAAGCCGATGCATTTCAGGGCCGGGGCGATGAAGCCGAAGTCGCGCTGGTAGGCCAGTTCGACACCCAGCAGGTCGGCGTCGCCGGCGTTGCGGGGCTGCTTCATCTCTTCGTAAGTGACGCCTTTGTATTCATAGTTATTCTGGCGGTAGTCCACGATGAAGTCGTTGATTTTCTTGTAGAACAGGCCGGCGCTCACCAGACCGATGCTCTTGAAGTAGTATTCGGCGCTGAGGTCGAGGTTGTAGCTGAGTGTCGGATCCAGGTCGGGGTTGCCGAAGGCGATGTCCTCCTTGTCGATGATGACGTTGGGCACGAGGTTGGCATACTTGGGTCGTGCCAGCGTGTTGGTGAACGAAGCGCGGAGTTTCAGGTCGTTGTTCACGTCATACTTGACGAGCACCGACGGCAGCACGTTGATGTAGCTCTGCGACTCTTCGGGCGTCTTGGTGTAGCTCTCGTCCTTACCGCTCTCCTTGCCGTCGTCGTAGACATAGCCGCTGTAAGTGACGTGGGTATTCTCCAGACGCAGACCAGCCATCAGGTTCCACTTCTTGCCCAACTGCTGGTCGAAGCGGATGTAACCGGCGCTGACTGTTTCGTGTGCCTCGTAGTTTTCGCACATCTCGTCGTACTTGATTTCCTGTTCGAACTTGTTGGCGTCGGTCAGGTTGAGGCCGCCAACATATTCCTTCTCCACGAAGTTTCCTACCTGATAGCGGTCGCCGCCCATGTATCCGTCGCGGTTTTCGTTCTTCAGGTGTCCGAAGGCATCGGCGATGAAGGCATCTTCGTCAGTCGGGCTGTATTCATAGAAATCGATCCACATGTCTTTGTTCTTGTCCACCACTTTGGCGCCGAATTTCAGCTTGTTGCTGTATTTACCCTTGGCGAGCGGCAATTCGAAGTTGGCGCTGAACTTGAGGTCTTTCTCGTTGATGTCCTCAAACTGTTCGGTCAGTTCGTCCAGCTCGAAGCCGTTGTCGTTGTTTTTGTCCAGCAAGATGTTCTGTCCGTCTATGGGCGACATGTACGGGCGGCGGATGTCGCTCCAGTCGGTGTTCATGGCCACGCCTTCCTTCTTGAAGGCCAGGTAGCGTTCGTGCGGGCGTTCTTCACCGGCCTGTGCGTAGGATGCTTTCCAGTCGAACTTCAGCTTTCCGAAGAGGTGTTCGCCGCCCAAGGTGAAGTCCATCGTGCGCTGGCGTTCCAGGCGGGCATAGCGCTGGTCGGGGCCGCCCGACTTGGTTTCGTAGATCACTTCGTATTCATTGGGTGTCTCGTCGTCCCATTTGTAGGTGTGGCGGTAGCGGTTTTCCCAGTCGTTGCGGTTGTTGAAGATACCCTTGAAGTCAATCTTGTGGTTGGCATTGATTTCCCAGTCCAGGGCCAGCGAATAGCTTTGGCGTTCGCGGGTGACGTAGTATTGGCGCACTTCGTATTCGTCGAGCACCACCTCGCCGTCTTCGTTCCGTTCGTAGGCCATCTCCACGTCGTCGCTTCCTGCGGGATTGTTCTGATAAGAGGCTGATACCATCAAGCCCAGCTTGTCGTTGAAGAAGCGGTCGCCGTAGGTGAAGCCCAGGTTCAGGGCCGCCTTGCCGCTCACCCAGTTGTATCCCGTACCGGCCGTAGCGGCGATGGTGCGCTTGTAGGGCGAGTTCTTGGTGACGAGGTTGATACTGCCTCCGATGGCGTCGGCATCCATATCAGGAGTTACAACCTTGTTTACCTCGATGGTCTGGATCATGTCGGCGGGGATAAGGTCGAGTTGCACGCTGCGTGTCTCTCCCTCGGCCGAGGGGACGCGGTTTCCGTTGATGGTTACGGAGCTGAGGTCAGCACTCGTTCCGCGCACCTGTCCGAAACGCGCTTCACCCTGGTCATACTGTACGTTGATACCACTGATGCGCTTCAGGGCGTCACCGATGTTCGAGTCGGGGAACTTGCCCACTTGGTCGGCGGATACGACGTTGGTGATTCCTAAATTACTGCGTTGTGAGTTGATGGCACGGCGTTGCCCCTGGAAAGCGCCGCCTACAACTACTTCCTGTAATTCGAGTCCTTCGTTCAGGATAACGTCCTTATCCAGCGTTTTGCCTTCAGGAATGGTGATTTTCAGCTCTACAGGCGAATAGCCTACGTAGGTCACCTTAACTGTATAGGTTCCCGGGTCAAGATTGGGGAAAGTGTAAAAGCCGTTGACGTCACTTGTGACGCCTGTGTGTAGTTTTTCAATGTAGATAGAAGCACCCGGGAGAGTTTGCTTGGTGTTGTCAATGATGCGGCCTCGGATAGCTCCTTTGGCCTCATTTGCAGTTTCGTCAGCCACTGCGGGAGTAGCGGTAGCGGTTAAAAATAGAAAAGAATAAATCAATCCTTTTACAATCTGTTTCATACCTGTTTTTTTCTGTGATTATTTTGCCGCAAAAGTACAGGCATGGCGTTACGCAATCTTTACAGGTTTTTGAAGAAGACGTAACAAAGATGTTGCAAAGCGGTTACAAACAAAGTAGGCAGTTTGTTAGGTTTTGCTACATCGCAGGAGTATTTTCCGACCGTCATTCAAGGTTGTAGCAAAGAGATAAGTTTCTCCTCCTTCGCCTAATTTGAGTCGTTTGCGCAGTTCGGCTACGGTGGCGGGGAAATTGCGTATTGTTAGATTGGCCTTTCGTATGCCGTCCAGCAGTTCCTTCACTTCGTGCTTGCCGAATCCGCACCAGCCGTCGATGCGGAACATACGGCCGGGAAAATATGGCAACGCTTCATCGGAGGTATAAAGATGACTATTGGAATGTAGTTTCTCTACCTTATATATGTAGGAAAGGCTTCGGAAGGCGCCCGCCTTCAGCAACGAGGCGTTGGGCTCGTAGAGGTAGGCTCGGGGAGCGTCGGCATAGCGACAGGAGGCCTCCTGTTCTTCGTGGCGGGTGAAGGTGAAGGCATCGTCGGTAACTGAGAGGTTGACGCAACGGATAGGAACGTCGTCCGCCTGCGGGGCTTCGCCACGTGCCAATACCAGCAATAGCTCCTTGCATTCGCCTGCCACGGAAACCACGTGCGCTGCCACTACATGTTTCAACGTGTGCAAGGCCTGTGTCAGGTCGAGCATAGGTGACAACTTCACTAGTACATGGGCTGCCTTCTCCAGTAACAGGCTTTCGAGAGCAGCTACATCAGGTTCGCAGTCGGCAATAGCTACCGTCTTGCCTCCGTGTCCGTCCCGTCGGGCGGGGTCGAGGTAGAGCCAGTCTACGTCGGGCATCTGCTGCAGATAATCCACTCCCTCGGCATGGATCACGCGGATCGTGCTCAGTCCTAGCAGCGGGAAGTTATGGCGGGCTGCCTGACACAGCACCTTCTGCCTTTCCACGTAGGTGGCTTGTCTGAAATGCGGGGCCAGGAAAGAGAAGTCGATACCGAACCCGCCTGTCAGGTCGGCCAGTGAGTGGCATGGGCTATTATATCCACTTACAACAGAAGCCTTATAGCGCGCCGTCACCTCCGACGAGCATTGTTCCATGGATAGGTGGGGTGGATAGAGTATGCCTTCTGTAGCGGCCCACGTCGGTATTTTTGTTTCGGCCGTCTGCCTGCCCGCTATCTGTGTCAGAGCAGTCGGCATATCCACATCGGGATACTTGCCTGCTTGCAGGGCTAATGCACGCACATCGTCGCGGCGGTGCTCGGCTATAAATCGGAGGGTGGCTTCGGTCAGTGTCATAAGTTATCTTAAAGTGTTCCTTCAATGCTTTGTACAAATGTACAATTAATTCGTCACATAAGGAAATGAGTCAGATATAAAGTCCTTCTTTCCATGCGTTAAGTTCGTAGTTACGTCCGCCAAGTTGATGTTTAGCGGGCTAAAGTAGGTGTTTAGGAACGTAATGTGGCTGATGAGTGATTGATTGTCCCAATCAGCTTTCAACCCTTCATTTGTAGCGTAATCCGTTGGAAGAAAAGGAAGTAGGTTGAAAGATGAAGTTTCACGGTGGGTGCTCGCTGTTTTCGTGGTCTACGGCAATATTTTATTCGGTCTTATTCGGATGTTTCAATGCAATTTACTTGTTATCAGCGGTTTGTTGTGAAATCACATCAGAAAATCTCAGATTTTGGTATATGCAAACAATGAAACTTTGATGTCAGTTCGCTCTATTGTATTACGCCTCCTGAGGAATTCATCGTTAAGTTGCTTTGAGTTTATCGAAACAGGTAATTGGAGGAATGCTTGATGTTTACTGCATATATCTATATCGCCTTGAAGAGGGATGTGATTCTATTTCTATTGATCATCTCATGACTCACGAAAAAGAACAAAAAGAAAAAGCGTCAACTGCCTGATTTTGTGCAATTAACGCTTCTTTTTTTGTGGACCAGCCTGGGCTTGAACCAGGGACCTCCAGATTATGAGGCTCTATGCCTTTCTTAGTTAAAAGCTTTTGAATCACTAAATTAATAATCTCTTTATAGTTTTAAGTGAAACAATAGTGAAACACTTAAACTTGTACAAAGATAGGTATTCCTTGAATGAAGAGCAAACTTATTGCATTGTAATCTGATAACTGCTATAAAGTTATTTAAGTATTTAGAGGTATATGATATCGCTTTCTCTGGTATTCTTCTAAACACTCCATATTTTCTTATTTTAGATATGGTACAACATTATATTCCTTGGGATTCATAATCTGGATATTCTCTTAAAATGTAGTAGTTCTATAAAAGAAAAAACAGCATAAGAGCTTTTTGCCTCAAATGCTGTTTTATTAAAATTTAGTTTGCTGATGAAACTCTTTTATAAGTATTTATTTCTTGTGAATCAATTTCACCATCATAATATTCAGTTATTTCAAACACCAATTTTTCTGCATCTAATTGAATAATTTTAGTGGTACAACCATTATAAAGACTATAATCCCACTTGAAAACGTTGTTCTCAAAAGACCAATTAAATGGATATTCACTGCCGTACTGAGATTCCATTCGTCCTGTTCCGTCTGCTTTGAAAATTAAATCTTCTCCATCATCCGCTTCATCCCATGTGTCTTTAAAACCATCACTATCGAACTCCCATCCTTTAGTCCAAGTTAAAGTCCATCTTCCAATTAAATCCTGTGAAGTTCCAACAATTGCTTCATCATCATCGCTACAAGCTGTAAAATTCACTGCACACAAGACCATTAATAAGGTCATTTCAATTAATCTAAATGTTCTCATAATAAGTTATTATTATAATTGATTACTCAAATGTTATATAATCACCAGTTTTCATGGGTTCATCTATTATTGTTAACCCCATTCCATAATTATTGGGATTCTCTGATATGTTTACTGTAATAATAGTTTGAGTATTACGTTTACAAGGGATAGATTTTGTCCCCAAAGACACTTCTACTCCGTCATCCTTTCTCCATAAGATGGATGCTTCTTCTGTTTCTTGGTATTCCGTATCATAATAAGCATTAGAACAATAGTCTAAAGTAAACATATCTTCAAATTCACTTTGGGGATATTGAAGCCATATTTGAGATGCCTTGTTCATTTTCATGATAATAGTTCCTTGTGTAAAGTTATTTGTTAGAATTTTTATTCCAAAAGATGTGCGCTTCATATTGATATTAACGTGTCCATTTTCTTGTGGAATATAATCTATCAACTCGCCATAATATCTGTCTAAATTAGGATGGGATATTACAGAACCAGAGCTTACTCGTGACAAACCTCTGTCTAGACTGTAAAAATAATTGCTTGAAGTATATTGAAACTTATTAATGGGTATTCCATTATGGGCAGAGAAGGGGTCACTAATTGGTTTGTAAAGTTTGTTGTCCCCATCTTTCACTATGGTTGCAACTATTTTGTATTGATAACCATCTAATAACTTGATATTCATTTCTGCGCCATCATTGAATAACCCTAAAGCATAGTATTTATAATCTTGGCTTTTTGTATCAGTATTAGGTTTAGAATAAATTTGTATTCCGTATAAATCATTAGTTTTAACTTTAGATAATGGAGCTTCTGTTATATCAAATTCTCCAGCATATCCTATTGACACTATATATTCTTTAGGATTTTGTGGTTCAATAGGAGCATCATTATCATCCCCACAGGAACTAAATCCCACGCTTGCTGCAACCAATAAAGCGGTTACTAATAATCTAA
>UMHC01021899.1_pt1 | contig 121578 bp, 83 predicted proteins | sample 1965381 | NCBI WGS metagenome assembly UMHC01 (sample SAMEA4836083, study PRJEB28245) | human gut metagenome | biome: gut microbiome; material: fecal sample | place: Denmark | collected 2008 | reverse complement strand
GAGATTGCCATTGAGATTGCTTGCGGATTTTAGGTATTAGACGCACGTATGTGATAAAAAGTTGCAAAAGATACGGACTTTTTTTCTTTTTTTCTGCTAACGTGTGCGTGTCGGGTATCTTTTTTTTAGGGAAAAGATTTTGTTGTTTCGTTTTTCTTTGTCAAATTTGTAACCAACATTAATATTAACCCTTTAAACAAAAGAGAATATCATGAATACGAACATGGAGAAACCCTATGTGGTGGGTATCGACATAGGCGGTACGAATACTGTATTCGGCATTGTAGATGCGCGTGGAACGGTGATTGCAAGCAGCTCTATCAAGACGGGCGCTTATACGGAAGTGGAAACATACGTGGACGAAGTTTGCAAGAACCTGCTTCCCCTGCTCGAAGCCAATGGCGGAAAAGATAAAATCAAGGGTATCGGCGTGGGTGCCCCCAACGGCAACTATTATACGGGTACCATCGAGTTTGCTCCCAACCTTCCGTGGAAGGGTGTCATTCCCCTGGCTGCTTTGTTCGAAGAGCGCCTGGGCATACCGACGGCTCTGACCAACGACGCCAACGCGGCCGCCATCGGCGAAATGACCTACGGCGCGGCCCGTGGTATGAAGGACTTCATCATGATCACGCTGGGTACGGGCGTAGGTAGCGGCATCGTCATCAACGGCCAGCTGGTTTATGGCCACGACGGATTTGCCGGCGAGCTGGGCCATGTCATCGTGCGCCGCGAGAATGGACGTCTCTGCGGTTGCGGTCGCAAGGGATGCCTCGAGACCTATTGTTCGGCTACGGGCGTGGCACGCACGGCCCGCGAGTTCCTGACGGCCCGCACAGAGCCTAGTCTGCTCCGCTCCATCCCGGCCGAGAACATCACGTCGAAAGATGTGTACGACGCTGCCGTGAAGGGCGACAAGCTGGCTCAGGACATCTTCAACTTTACGGGTACAATCTTGGGTGAAGCGCTGGCCGATGCCATCGCCTTCTCGAGCCCCGAAGCCATCGTGCTCTTCGGCGGTCTGGCCAAGTCGGGCGACTACATCTTCAAGCCTATCCAGGAGTCCATCGACAAGAACGTGCTCAACATCTACAAGGGCAAGACCAAGTTGCTGATGTCCGAGCTGAAGGATGCCGATGCGGCCGTGCTGGGTGCCAGTGCGCTGGGCTGGGAGCTGAAGTAACCGCTTTTGTAAGAAATTGAAAGAACTGGCACAACGGGTGCGGAAAATGATCGTCGCCCGTCTGTGTCAGTTATTTTTATGTTGCAATGCAAGGCCTGTCGTCGCTTTGGAAGGAGGCGCAGACTTGCGTCCGCTTGTGAATTCCTTCGATGGAAACGGCAATTTTTGCATCTGTGCCTGTTTTCGGAAGCCTCGTTCTTGGCGGATTTTGCTGGAGTGGGGTGGACGATAGCCTTCGCTTTTTGTCATAAAAAAGGGAAGCCTCCGTATCTGGAAGCTTCCCTCTTTTATTTTGTTCTGGCCAGACGGCCTTGGCCTTAGGCGTTGGCTCTTTTCTCTTTGATACGAGCTTTCTTGCCGGTGAGGTTGCGCAGGTAGTACAACTTGGCGCGACGAACTTTACCGATCTTGTTCACCTCGATGCTGTCGATAGCCGGTGATTCGATGGGGAAGATACGTTCTACACCTACAGTACCCGACATCTTGCGAACGGTGAAACGCTTCTTTTCACCATGGCCGGAAATTTTGATAACAACGCCGCGATACAGCTGAACGCGTTCCTTGTTACCTTCTACGATACGGTATGCTACGGTTACGGTGTCACCTGCCTTGAAGCTGGGGTGCTGCTTGCCGGTAGCAAATGCTTCTTCTGCAATTTTAATTAAATCCATTGTTCTAATTGGTTAAATTGTTATCGTTACTACGCAACATACCAGGCTTCTCTCTGTTTTTCCTGACAGCGATTGCGCGAAAGCGGATGCAAAGGTGCGAATTATTTGTCGGATACACAAATGTTTGGCGCTTTTTTTGTGCTTTTGCGAGGAAAAGCCGGCCGTTCGTCTTTGTTGAAGGACTGGTTTCTCGTGGTGAATGGTTGGGTGCGGGTGCTGGTGTGGTGGGATCGTTTGTCTCTTTCTCTTTGCTTGTTTAGATGTATAGTGTTGAATATTTTCTTAGCCTGTTTCTTCTTCCTCTGATCACGATTATCACGAATCACAAATCACAATTAGCCGAAACGATTTTTACCTGTTGTACTGAAAGAGAAGTGTTAAATAATTTAATATTATATATATTATATTATATATAATATATATAATATTATTTTTCGCTCCCGCTTCCTTTGGCTGGGTTGGAAATCTATTTTCGATAATTGTGATTTGTGATTTGTGATATTTGTGACGCTTGAAGCGTAGGCCGGAACATGTGGCGTTCTTGTGGATGATGCCTATTGCTAGTTCCGATTTTTTTTCGTATTTTTGTGTCGGTTTAAAAATACGATGAACGCATGGAAAAGAAAAATACATACTCGAAGTGGATGGCGGTGGTGCTGCTGGCCTGCGTATGCGGCTTGGTCTCCTGCCGTGCGGAATACGAAGTGACGAAGGTGGAAGGCACGCGGGTGGCGATGGACGCCACCTGGGATGCGGAGCCTGACAAGGATGCCCTGGCGCTGCTGGAGCCCTATAGGGCTGGGGTGGATAGCGTGATGGGCGAGGTGAAAGGCGTGGCCGCCGTGTCGATGGACCGCTTCCGTCCCGAAAGTCCCCTGTCCAACCTCATAGCCGACGTCTTGCGCCAGGCCGCCGCCAGCGTGCTGGGCCGTCCGGCCGACGTGGGGCTGGTCAACGTGGGCGGCATTCGCAATGTGCTGACCGAGGGCAACATCACCACGCAGAACATCTACGAAATCCTGCCCTTTGAAAACTCGCTCTGCGTGCTCACGCTGGGCGGAGCCGACCTGAAGGAGCTTTGCGCCAACATTGCCGCCCGTGGCGGTGAGGGGGTGAGCGGGCTGAACCTGGTCATCGATGCCGAAGGCCACCTGCTCGAGGCGAAGGTGGGCGGACAGGCCATCGACGAGGGGCGCACCTACACCGTGGGCACCATCGACTTCCTGGCCGAGGGCAACGACGGCATGGCGGCCCTGACCCGCGCCAGCCAGCGCCAGTGTCCCGAGGGAGCCACGCTCCGCGGCCTTTTCATGGACTACGTGGAGCGCGAGACGGCTGCCGGACGGAAGATAGAGGCGCGCATCGAAGGCCGTGTGGTGATGAAGAAATGAACAATGTAAACTCAAGAAAGAAAGGATTATCGCAATGATGAAACGAATCTATATGCTGCTTTGGCTGGCCGGATGCCTGGCACTGAGCCTCTCCGCCCAGCAGACAAAAGAACTCTACCTGCTCCAGACGAGCGACATGCACAGCCGTGTGGAACCTCTGGCCGCCGATGCCGCCGACGCCGATGCCGGTAAGGGTGGATTGGCCCGCCGTGCCGCCTTCGTCCGCCAGTTCTGTGCCGAACATCCCAACACACTCGTGCTCGATTGTGGCGACATCTCGCAAGGCACGCCCTACTACAACTTCTACAAGGGCGAGGTCGAAATCCAGCTGATGAACCACATGGGCTACGACGCCATGACCATCGGCAATCATGAGTTCGACTTCGGCATGGAGAACATGGCCCGCCTCTTCCGCATGGCTCGCTTTCCGGTGGTCTGCTCCAACTACGACGTGACAGGTACGCCGCTCGAGGGACTGGTGAAGCCCTATGTGGTCATCGAACGCGACGGCTTGCGTATCGGCCTTTTCGGCCTGGCTCCCCAACCCGAGGGACTGATACAGGCCGACAAGTGTCAGGGCGTGGTTTACAAAGACCCCATCCCCGTGGCGCAGGAGATGGCCGACCTCCTTCGTAACGAGGAACATTGCGACGCCGTCATCTGCCTGTCGCATCTGGGCATCCGCGGTATCGATCCCAAAGCCATGAGCGACGAGAAGCTGGTGGTGGCCACTTCGGGCATCGACGCCATCCTGGGCGGACACTCACATACGTTTATGGAGACTCCCGCCTTCTACCCCAATGCCGAGGGGCGCGAGACGCCCGTGTTCCATACGGGCAAGAACGGCGTGTATGTGGGAGTGTGGACATTGACGTTAACGAAAAAATAATCTCTCAGCCGCTATGAAAAACACTTCGTTGAAACGCATCTGCCTGCTGGCCGTCCTGATATTGTTCTTTGTCAACCGTCCTATGTCCGATGCCCAAAGCGTGCCTGCTTCCACGCCCCGCGGAGAGGCTTCCTTCCTCTATGCGATGAAAGACGATGCTGGTTGCCGTCAATGGGTGGACTCCGTCATGCAGACCTTGAGCCTGCGCGAGCGTATCGGCCAGCTTTTCATCTATACGATTGCTCCCACACAGACCAAGGCAAACGTAGATCTCCTGCGCAAGGTGGTGAAAGATTACAAGGTGGGCGGCCTCTTGTTCTCCGCCGGCGAGGTGCCCAATCAGGTGGCGCTGACCAATCTGGCTCAGGAGTGGGCCGACGTACCTCTGATGATCACCTTGGATGGCGAATGGGGCCTGGCCATGCGCCTGAAGGAGACGCCCCGCTTTCCTCGCAACATGGTGCTGGGATGCATCGCCGACGATAGCCTGCTCTACGAATACGGGCGCGAGGTGGCCCGCGAGTGTCGTGAGATGGGCATCCACGTCAACTTTGCCCCTGTGGCCGACGTGAACATCAATCCCTCGAACCCCGTCATCAATACCCGCTCCTTTGGCGAAGACCCCGCGAACGTGGCCCGCAAGGTCGTGGCCTATGCCCGTGGCCTCGAAGACGGAGGCGTGGTTTCTGTAGCCAAGCATTTCCCTGGTCATGGCGATACGAACGTCGATTCCCACAAAGCCCTGCCCACGTTGCGCTTCTCGCGCGAAAGATTGGATAGTGTGGAGCTTTACCCCTTCCGCCAGGTGATAGACGCGGGGCTGAACGGCATCATGGTGGGCCATCTGGCCGTACCCGCGCTGGAGGGTAGGGAAGGAGTGCCTACTTCCCTCTCGCGCAAGATTACACACGACCTCCTCGTCGATGAACTTCGCTTCAAGGGGCTGGTTTTTACGGACGCCCTTGCCATGAAAGGCGTTTCGGGTAGCGCTTCCCTCTGCCTCAAGGCGTTGAAGGCGGGCCATGACCAGTTGCTCGTGCCGCGTCGCATCAAGGAAGATGTCGAAGCGGTACTTCGTGCCGTGAAGCATGGCGAACTTTCCAAAGAAGACATTGCGCGCCGATGCCGCAAGGTGCTGACCTACAAATATGCGTTGGGCTTGAATCGGAAACCTTTTGTACGCCTGTCGGGACTCAGTACGCGGCTCAATACGCCTCAGGCGCGCGACCTTGTGCGCCGCTTGAGTCTGGCGGCCGTCACCGTGCTGGGCAACGAGGAGAAGACCTTGCCCTTGGATCCTACATTGAAAGACGTGGCCGTAGTCAACGTGGGCGAGCATGCGGAGCTGATGCCCTTCATGCAAGCCCTGCGTCCCTATGCCGAGCCCGAGCGGTTCGACGTGGCGCGTGGCATGAATGCCTCGCAATGTGCTGCGTTCCAGAAACGACTTGCTTCCTATCGTCGGGTACTGGTGTGTGTCACTGAGGACAATCTGGACGCCTATCGCACTTTCTTTGAAACCTTTGCTCCAGAAGTCCCCGTGGTTTATGTTCTTTTCGTCCAAGGTTATCGGTTGGAGTCGTGGATGGACGGATGTCTCAAGAAGGCGTCGGCCGTAGTTCTGGCCCATGCCTCCGACGAAGAGGTGCAACAAGGTGTGGCGGATATGCTCTATGGCGTAGCGGGTGCCGACGGTCGTCTTTCGGCCAGCATCGGCGAAGCTTTTGTTGCAGGCGAGGGTGTAACCATCGAGCCGCGCACGCTTCCCCGCTACAACCCCGACGAACATGGCATGGATGCGGGCATTCTTTCTCAGATTGACGACATCGTGGAGGAGGGTATTCGCAAGGGGGCTTTTCCTGGTTGTCAGGTCGTCGTGTGGAAGGATGGGCACGAGATGTTCAACAAGGCTTTCGGTACGCAGGAGAAAGGAGGAAAGGTTCCCGTGGAGGCAACCGACGTCTACGACCTGGCTTCGCTTACCAAGATGACGGCCACTCTGCTGGCCGTGATGAAACTCTATGATCAGGGCCTTCTTAGCTTGACCGACTACGCTTCGACTTACCTTCCTTTCCTGAAGGGGACGGACAAGGAGCGCATCACTATTCGCGAATTGTTGATGCACGAGTCGGGTTTGCCTTCTACTATCTTGTTCTATCAGGATGCTATCGACAAGGAAAGCTACGCCGGCACGTTGTTTAAAGCGAGTGCCGATCGCCTCCACACCGTCCGCCTCGGACGTAAAACGTGGGGCAATCCCCATTTTCGTTTCCGTGCAGGGTTGACTTCTCCTTTCAGGACTGATAGTTGCACCATCCAGGTGTCCGATAGCCTTTGGCTCCAAGCCTCCTTCAAGCAGGAGATGATGCGGAAGATTGCCGATGCGCGCCTTCGCGACAAACGTTACCGCTATAGTTGTGTGGGTTTCATCCTTCTCCAGCAGGTAGTCGAAGCTCGTACGGGCCTTTCGATGGATGAATTCCTTCACAAAGAGTTTTATGGGCCGATGGGATTGACACATACAGGTTTTCGTCCTTTGGCTTTCCTGTCTGCCCGCCACATCGTACCTACTTCGACCGACGCCTTCCTGCGCAAGACTACTTTGCGAGGCTTTGTCCACGACGAGTCGGCCGCTTTTCTTGGTGGGGTGTCGGGCAATGCTGGCCTGTTCTCGAATGCTTCCGAAGTCGCCGCCCTTTGCCAGATGCTGCTCGACGACGGGGTCTATCAGGGCAAGCGTTACTTGAGTGCCGAGACCTGCCGAACGTTTACGACTCAGACTTCACGCATCAGCCGTCGGGGATTGGGTTTCGATAAGCCTGGCAAGGCCAATGAGCGCTTTAGCCCTTGTTGTGAGTCTGCTCCTGCTTCCGTCTATGGCCATACAGGCTTTACGGGTACTTGTGCATGGATAGACCCTGACAATGGTCTTGTTTACGTGTTTTTGAGCAATCGTATTTCTCCCGATGTCTGCAACAATCTGTTGATGGAGCTTGATGTGCGTGAACGTATTCAGGAGACGATATACCGAGCTTTGCGCACAGGAAGATGATAGAGAAGGTTTATCGATGGCACAACTTTGACTATGCATTTATTATTAAAAATCAACAATCTTGTTTATAATATTCATATATGTTGTAAACGTCTATAGTTTGACTTTTCTTTGATGTTGATGAAGTAATTTGTAGTCAAGAGCTGTGGTTTTGCTTGATTAACTTTATGAGATAGTTTTAGATTTTATAATTTAAATATTGTTTTGACAATGAAGAAGGCTGTTTTATTGTTATTATTGTGGTGCGTATTAGGAATTTCAGTGTACGCCCAAAAAAGTTTTGTTTTGAAATCTCCTGGGGGAAATTTATCTACAACAATTGTGGCTGGTGAACAATTGACATACGATGTCGTTTGTAACGGTCGCCAGATAATGGCTCCATCAAATATTTCCATGACTTTGGATAATGGAACGGTGTGGGGCACTGGTGTTCGTATTCAAAAAAGTCGGCGTAAGAGTGTGGACGAAACGGTGTTTTCTCCATTCTATCGCGCTGCTCAAATAAGAGATCATTATAATGAATTGGTTTTATTCTTTAAAGGACATTATCGGGTCGAATTTAGAGCATATGATGATGGAATTGCCTATCGCTTTGTAAGCGATGTGGAAAAGCCTTTTAATATTGTTTCGGAACAATCTGATTTTAATTTTCCTTTTGATGCGGTAGCTTCAGTTCCATATGTCAGAAATTGGAATGAAGATAACCCTGACGCTCAGTTCTTTAATTCATTTGAAAATGAATATACAACTACATCTTTATCTAAGTTGCATAAACAAAGGCTGATGTTTTTGCCTGTAGTTGTGAATGTAGGCGAAGGTATGAAGATGTGTATAACAGAAACTCATTTGGAAAATTATCCAGGACTTTATTTGTCTGCTTCCCAAGGAAGTAATCGGTTGAGTGCGGTTTTTGCTCCTTATCCAAAGCAGTTAAAACAAGGCGGGCATAATCAGCTTCAGATGTTGGTAACTGAACGGGAAAATTATATAGCCAAAGTTGAGAAAGCGCGTACGTTCCCTTGGCGTATAGCTATTGTTTCTACTTCGGATAAGGATTTGGCCGCTTCCAATCTGAGCTATCTGTTGGCCGCTCCTTCACGTGTCGACGATACTTCGTGGATTAAGCCGGGCAAAGTAGCATGGGAATGGTGGAATGATTGGAATTTGGAAGGAGTTGATTTCGTGACGGGAGTAAACAATGAAACCTATAAGGCTTATATTGATTTTGCGGCATCTAAAGGGATAGAATATGTTATTTTGGATGAAGGATGGGCCGTAAATTTGAAAGCGGATTTGATGCAGGTTGTCAAGGATATTAATTTACGCGAATTGGTGGATTATGCCAAGCAGCGAAATGTAGGCATTATTCTTTGGGCTGGATATTATGCTTTTGATCGTGATATGGAAAACATATGCCGTCATTATTCAGAAATGGGAATAAAAGGCTTTAAGGTTGATTTTATGGATCGTGATGATCAGATTATAACCGACTTTAATTATCGTGCAGCTGCGATGTGTGCTAAATATAAGTTGGTTCTTGATTTACATGGGACGTCTAAACCGGCAGGCTTGAATCGAACTTATCCTAATGTGCTCAATTTTGAAGGTGTAAATGGATTGGAACAATTAAAGTGGAATCCAGTATCTTATGATCAAGTAAAATATGATGTTATGCTTCCCTTTATTCGTCAAGTTGCTGGACCTATGGATTACACTCAAGGAGCTATGCGTAATGCAGCTAAGGGACATTATTATCCTTGCTATTCTGAACCGATGAGCCAAGGTACGCGTTGTCGTCAATTGGCGTTGTATGTAGTGTTGGAGTCTCCGTTGAATATGCTTTGTGATGCTCCTAGCAATTATATGCGCGAGCCAGAATCTACAGATTTTATAGCACAAATTCCTACTGTATGGGATGAAACGAGAGTTTTGGAAGGTAAGATGGGCGAATATATTGTAACTGCTCGTCGTAAGGGAGATGTTTGGTATGTAGGTGGAATTACCGATTGGAATACCCGTGAGTTGACTATTGATTTGTCTTTTTTGCCTGAAGGCAAATATCAGCTTGAACAATTTTGCGATGGAGTGAATGCTCATCGTAAAGGAACGGATTATCGTAAACAAGTTGGTGAGTTATCTTTCGATAGAAAGATTCAAATAAAAATGTATCCAGGTGGTGGATATGTAGCTAAAATCCAGAAGAAGTAGATTTGATAAGATTGAAAAAATCGAAAAACTTAGGGGCGTGTCGGAATGATATTATTTATGTATCAAATTTAGACGCTGCCCCTGTTTTTTATGAAAACTGTTTATATGAAATGAAGTAATATCCGCTGACCCTTGATCTGGTTTACTGAATATCCCCATGTAAACCGGCGCAATTCAAGCATAAAAAAGAGAGCTACTTTTGTGTAACTCTCTGATTTTAAGTGATCCGCTTGGGGCTCGAACCCAAGACCCCAACATTAAAAGTGTTGTGCTCTACCTGCTGAGCTAGCGAATCAAACCTTATTGCTGTTAAGCGGGTGCAAAGATAGTCATTCCTTTTTAAATAGCAAATATTATTAGCGTTTTTATTTTATTCCTTTGGTTGATATTTATTCATGTGTTTGATTTTTAGAGCTTTCTGTATGTTCGATTTTCTCCCGGTCGATAATAAATCTTTGGTAATAAGAAAGCATAAGTGTGGTTAACGGTAGCGCTATAATCATGCCTAACATTCCCATCAGTGAACCCCATATGGAAAGTGAAAGCAGGATGATAGCCGGGTTTAGTCCTGTTATCTTACCCATTACACGTGGTACAATGAAACCGTCTTGAATGGCTTGTACAACAGCAAATACGGCAAGGGCTGCTGCCAAAATGATCCAAAAGTTTCCTCCTGTATCGGCTGCTTTTAAGATAGCTAATATAATGGTTGGGATAAAACCGATAATCTGTAAATAAGGGACAAGGTTAAGAAGACCTATGAATAGCCCCAGGCCGATAGCCAAAGGGAAATCAATGATGAGGAAACCGATGCTGAATAAAATGCCTACACATAATGCGACAAATGCCTGACCGCGAAAGTATTTGTTCATGCCTTCTTTTACATCGTTCATAATGCCTGTCAGGAAGGGACGGTATTTTGCCGGAAGTAGACGTGGCCAACCTTCGGAAATGCTTTCATAATCTAACAATATGAATACGATGTAGAGTAAGATAATGAATATCGTGAACACTCCGTATATAAGGTTGATGGACTCTGTGACCAATGACCATAAAGGAGGTACGGCATCCTTCAACATATTCAGTAGGTTTTTTTCTTGAAAAAGTTGTTTGAGTAATGCCGGATCTATGTTTTCTCGTAGAAAATCTGATAAGCTGCGTGGCACATTGCTACCATAGGTGCTGTCTGTAAAATAAGCCATCAGCAGATCTTTGACCCGACTGAACTCTTGGACCATTGGGGGAACCAACAGATAAAAAGCTGCTGTCCCTATGGCAGCTAATAAAAGGAGAGCGCAAAATATAGAAAGAGCTCTGTTCCTTAATTTCAACCGATGTTGAAAAAATGTTACTAACGGATAAATCAAGTAAGCGGCCAACCATGCGATGAAAAAGGGTAGTAGTACGCTGCTAAGCCTTTTCAAAAGCATCAGAATGGCAATGACAACACCGCAAATGATAGCGCCGCGTATAAAGCTGTCGAAAGTGATTTTCTTACGTTCCATAATGCGCGAATTTGGTTTTTCATTTCTTGCTGTCTTCTTGGATTGCCTTCAAATAGCATGTGCGGCATAGGGGCTCATATTGAGCCGTTTCTCCGAGAAGCACTTGCTTGTCATTTTTTACTGTGCGATGCGAGAAGGAGGCCAGTTGTCCACATTTGACACAAATGGCATGTACTTTCGTCACCTCATCGGCTATGGCGCATAGGCCGGGCATGGGGCCGAACGGGATACCACGGAAGTCCATGTCGAGGCCTGCGATAATGACTCGAATTCCATTATTGGCCAGTTGGTTGCAGACGTCTATCAGGCCATTGTCAAAGAATTGGGCTTCGTCTATACCGACTACGTCAATTTCAGATGCAAAAAGCAGGATAGTGCCTGATGAATCAATGGGAGTTGAAGCAATGGAATTGCTGTCGTGTGACACTACTTCGGCCTCTGAATAGCGTGTATCGATGGCTGGTTTAAATATTTCGACCCGTTGTTTGGCAAACTTCGCTCGTTTCAGTCGTCGGATAAGTTCCTCTGTCTTACCCGAAAACATTGATCCACAGATGACTTCTATCCGTCCACGTCTGCTGGTTTCCTGTATATGATCTTCTGAAAAAACGTTCATCCCTTTGTTGTTATAATCCGTACAAAAGTAATCATTTTGTTCGCTTCCTCGTGTTTTTTCATTATTTATTTCTACATTTGTACCATTAATAAGTATGCAACGAAGGATATGCAGAAACTGTTAGATGATATAAGGACAGAAATGGATGTCCTGAAAGGGAGTATCGGACGCATGGAACAGCGTTTGGACGAATTGCAGAATAAATTTGCGGAATTGAATAAATTGCTGCAGACTGGAACAAGGTCCCAGACTCCCGAAGCCGTCGTAAGGCAGGAAATCGTAGAAGAGAGAGAACCGATATCTACCAGGCAGGAAGTGAAAATCACGGAATCTTCTTCTGCTCCTGTACACGTGTCTGAAGAGCAGCCCTCTCCGTCGGCCATATTGGGCGAACGGATAAAACCTGCGACTGACTTGCGCCATGCTGTCAGCCTGAACGATTCGTTCCGTTTTACTCGTGAATTGTTTGGCGGAGATGCTGCACGGATGAATCGGGTATTTGCAGAATTGAATGCAGCCGTTTCCTTTGAGGAAGCCATAGCTTTGTTTCAAAAAGAAGTACCTGTTGAAGAGGAGAACGAAGCTGTAGTGGATTTTGTTGAACTTTTGCGTAAGTATTTCAATTGAACGGATTATGGGAAAACTATACATTGTCCCCACACCGGTAGGTAATCTGGAAGATATGACTTTCAGAGCTATTCGTATATTGAAAGAGGCTGATCTCATTTTGGCAGAGGACACGCGTACATCCGGCATTTTGCTGAAGCATTTTGAAATAAAGAATGCCATGCAATCTCATCATAAGTTCAATGAACATAAAACGGTTGAAAGTGTTGTTAATCGTATAAAGGGAGGTGAAACGGTAGCGTTGATATCAGATGCTGGTACGCCGGGTATATCCGATCCTGGGTTTCTGGTGGCACGCGAATGTGCGAGGAATGGAGTAGAAGTGGAATGCTTGCCGGGAGCTACAGCTTTTGTGCCGGCTTTGGTCGCATCTGGGTTACCGTGTGACCGATTTTGCTTTGAAGGCTTTTTGCCCCAGAAAAAAGGACGTATGACGCGTCTGAAAGTATTGGCCGAAGAGTCGCGAACGATGGTGTTTTATGAATCGCCTTATCGTTTGGTAAAGACCTTGACGCAATTTGCCGAATGTTTTGGAACAGAACGGCAAGCTTCTGTTTCAAGAGAAATTTCAAAGGTGCATGAAGAAACCGTACGTGGTACCTTGAGTGATTTAGTTGCCCATTTTACGGCCAATGAACCTCGTGGCGAAATAGTAATAGTGATAGCAGGAATAGACAAAGAATAAAAAACAACTTTAAACGTTAAAACAAAGCGTATGAAAAAATTAGCTTTTTTGGTAGTATGTGCGGCCGTTGTGGCTTCATGCGACAATTTTACAGGTGAGAGCAAAGACCAGTTAAGGGCCGAGAATGATTCTTTGAAAGTTGTATTGGGCCAGCGTGATGCTGAGTTAGACGAGATGATGGGTACATTCAATGATATTTCTGAAGGTTTCCGGCAGATTAATGCTGCTGAAAATCGGGTGGACCTGCAGCGTGGTTCGGTTGCAGAAGGTTCGTTGAGTGCTCGTCAGCAGATGGCTTCTGATATAGAATTCATCCGCAAACAGATGGAAGAAAACAAGCAGCAGATTGAGAAACTGCAACAAATGCTAAAGAGTAGCAAGACAAACTCGGCACAACTGAAGCGTGCAGTTGAACAATTGACACAGGAATTGGCTGATAAAGCTCAGCGGATTGAGGAATTGCAGGCAGAGCTGGCATCAAAGAATATCCGTATTCAGGAACTGGATGCTGCTGTTACCGACCTGACGACACAGAAGGAGCAGCTTACTGCAGAAAACGAAGCCAAAGCCAAGACCGTTTCCCAACAGGACAAGGCGTTGAATACAGCCTGGTTTGTTTTCGGAACCAAGAAGGAACTGAAAGACCAGAATATTCTCAAGAAAGGTGAGGTGCTTCAGGATGCCGAAGTCAACAAGGACTATTTTACAGAAGTCGATATCCGTACGACCAAGGAAATCAAGTTGTATTCCAAGTCGGCTGACATTTTGACTAACCATCCTGCCGGTTCCTATGCATTCGAGAAAGATGATAAGAACCAGCTTACACTGAAGATTACCAATCCGCAAGAGTTCTGGAGTGTTTCCAAATATCTTGTGATCCAGGTGAAATAAGCTGTAGATAATAAATCGATAGTGATGTAAACGCAGGCTTTTGCAGAGAGGTTTGAGAAATATTCTCAGTAACCCTCAGCATAGGTCTGCGTTTTTTTGCAGTTTCTTTAGAGAGTCTTAATCTTTCTCCTATGTCCCGTAGATATAAAAACATCTTTTTCGATTTGGATGATACGTTGTGGGCTTTTTCAGAAAATGCCTATGATACGTTTCAGGAAATGTATCACAAGTATGCGTATGACCGTTTTTTCTCTTCCTTCGACCGCTTCTATCAGCTTTATCAGAAGCGGAACGTAGAGTTGTGGGAAGAGTATGGACAGGGAAAGATCACAAAAGATGAACTGAACCGCCAGCGTTTCCTCTATCCGCTGGAGCAGGTAGGATGGGGTGACGCAGAACTGGCCAAACGTTTTTCGGATGATTTCTTCTCGGTGATTCCTACAAAAGCAAAGTTAATGCCTCATGCCCGTGAAGTGCTCGACTATTTGTCAGAACGTTACAATCTTTATATTCTGTCAAACGGCTTTCAGGAGTTACAACGCCATAAGATGCGTTCAGCGGGTATCGACGGTTATTTCCGGAAAGTAGTCTTGTCTGATGATATCGGTGTCTTGAAGCCTCATGCTCCGATATTTCATTTCGCTTTGTCGGCTACTCAGTCGTATCTGGAAGATTCGTTGATGGTAGGCGATAATTGGGAAAATGACGTTGCCGGAGCCTATGGCGTGGGTATGCATCAGGCGTTTTTTGATGTGGAAGGGCGGAGTGAATTACCTTTTAAGCCGACTTATCACATCAAGGATTTGAAGGAATTGCTTACATTTTTATGATAGGGCTGTTGTTGTTCGATTTTGTTTAGACTATTTGTTAATAACTGATATTATGGATACAATTTTACCTTTTGCACTTTTGTGCCTGACTTCTTTCTTTACGTTGACCAATCCTTTGGGCACCATGCCTGTGTTTCTGACCATGACGCAGGGAATGACCGATAAGGAGAGGCACAGCGTGGTTACCCGTGCCACATTGACTGCCTTTATCATTATCATGGTCTTTACTTTTGCCGGACAGTTCCTTTTCTGGTTCTTTGGCATTTCCACCAACGGTTTCCGCATAGCGGGTGGAGTTATTATTTTTAAGATCGGTTTCGACATGCTGCAAGCACGCTATACGCCGATGAAGCTGAAGGACGAAGAGATCAAAACGTATGCGAACGATATTTCTATCACGCCTTTGGGCATTCCGATGCTCTGCGGTCCGGGAGCCATTGCCAATGCTATTGTCCTGATGCAGGATGCTGATACCATTGAGTTGAAAAGCGTCCTGATCGGTTCCATCGCTTTTATCTATTTGCTGACCTACTTTATTCTTCGTGCTTCCACCCGCTTGGTTAATGTGCTGGGAGAGACGGGTAACAATGTCATGATGCGTCTCATGGGCCTTATCCTGATGGTGATAGCCGTAGAATGTTTTGTAGGCGGAATGAAGCCTATCTTGGTGGATATCCTGAAAACAGGAATGGTCGATCTGCAATAGGGTAACTTCTGTGCATTTGTTGGTGCGCAAGGCTTTTTATTTCTGTAGCTGAGGGCAACTGCCTGCATGTGGAGGCTGCCAGAAGTACCGGTCGTCGTTGACGGAGAAGTTCCTCGGATTCCGTTGCTTGCTGTCGCAGCCGGTGGGTTGCAGGAAGATGTAGTTGATGAGGTTCTCATAGTCGCTTTCCGTGTTGAACCCGTAGCGTGTCCAGCTTTCCAGGTAGAACAGGTTCTTGGCCATGTACTCGTACAGATACTCTTCCGTCGTGGTCTTCTTTTCATTGTTCCAGTTGGCCTCTTCGTTCACCCGGACGGGCTGGCCGCTCCTGAGGCGTGCGCGCACTTCCTGTATGCTCAGTAGGTTGCCCTGTTCGTCGGTCACCCAGGCGTTGTTCGTGGGGTCTATCCAGAGCCACTTGCCGAGGGTGGACGAATAGACGGCGTTGATGACGTGGCAGTCGTTGATGTATCTCTTCGGCATGCAGGTGATGACGCGCGACGGGATACCCATCGACAGGTAGCACTCGTTCAGTACCGTGGCCAGTCCGCGGCAGTTCAGGCCCCGGCTGCCGTCCTTGCAGGCCTCGGCAAAGTTGATGGAGTTGTTTCCGCCTGTCGGATTGCCGTTCTGCCCGTCGTGGCGTATCTTGTCGTGGATATAGGTCAGGATGCGTTTGATGGTGGCCAGTTCGTCGTCCGCCACGGCCACGCTGTCCAACCGGAAATAGTCACGGACTCGCTTCAAGTCGGGCTCGTCGGCCTGCGCATAGGCAATTCGGGGCAGGCTGTCGGCTGGCTGCGTGCGGGTGTATTCCGGCGCATTTTGCAGGATATAAAGGTAATCGGTGGTCTCTTTCAGTCGCTTCAGGGCGGGTTGCAGTTCAGGTGCATCCAGAATGTCTTTCAGGTCCTCATCATTGACTACCCTGTTGTAGCTGACTTCCATCTTATTGCTGTTCAGGGCTTTGAACAGGTTGCTGACGGCTTCTTGCTTTTTCCCTTGTATTGCCTGGACGCTGGCCATGGTGTAGTAGCTGGAATATTTGAAGTAGGCATAGCCTTCGGCCAGTTGCGACGCATGTGCGTCGTAGAGGTCGATAACCTTTTGGCAGAGGGCTTCGGTAGCCGGATAGTCCTTCCCGGTATATGCGTTGAGAAGCTGTGTGTTCAGCGAGTCGGCAGAGGCCAGAAACTTCCGTTCGGCATCGGTTTGTGCCGACAGGCTTGTGAAGCATACTGAGCTTAAAAGCAAGATCAGCAAGTGTTCTTTCAGTCTTTTCATTGTGTATTCTGTTTAAATATGGTTGTCAATGGGGTATTCGGGTTGCAAAGTAATCTATAAAAAATGAAATGTTCAAGTATTCAGATGGATTAAAACGAGCCGGATATATTCCTACAAAAATAAATCCTTATTTTTGCCGACGGAAGCCCCGCCCGATGAACGAACGGGGCGCATCGTTGTTATAGAAACGTTATGATACTCTATTTTTCAGCAACAGGAAACAGCCACTATGTGGCGGCTCTGCTGGCCCGGGAATTGGACGGCCAGCCGGTGATGGATATGAGCCCGTACATGAAGTCGGGAGCGGAACGGCTGACGGTGACGCTGACCGGGGGCGAGCCGCTGCTCTTTGTCTTCCCCGTGCATTCGTGGGGATTGCCCAAGTATCTGGCGGACGTGCTGGCGTCGATGGACGTACGGGGTTATGTGCCCGGTCGGAACTACGTCGGCCTGCTGGCAACCTGTGGCGACGATGCAGGCCGCCTGTACCGCATGTGGAGCGAAACGGTGAGTAGGGCAGGACTGCAGGCCGATGCCGGCTTCACGGTATTCATGCCCAACACGTATGTCCTCTTCCCCGGTTTCGATGTGGATCGTGCCAAAGTGCGCGACCGCAAACTGGATGCCGCTCCGGTCGCTGTCCGGCAGGTGGCGGAGCAAATCAGGGCAGGGGTGCGTGGCGATTTTACCTGGAGAGGTACGTTGCCGGGGTTGAAAACAAGCATCATCTATCCGCTGTTTACCCGTTATGCCACCAGTGATAAGGCTTTCCGTGCCGATGCGGAAACCTGTATCGGTTGTGGCCGTTGCGTGGAGGCCTGTCCCGTGGGCAACATCACGCTGACGGCTGTGCACCCCAAGCGTGAGGGCAAACACATGCCCGTCTGGCACGGCCGGTGTCTCAACTGCCTGGCCTGCTATCACTATTGTCCCACGCATGCCATAGCCTACGGCTCGAAAACCCGGGGCAAAGGCTACTATACCTGTCCCTATAAATAGAGGTATGCGGATTCCGTTCGTTATGCCTTCCTGACACGGTGCTTCGTGACCCTCTGACACAGTGCTTCGTCAGCGTGTCAGGAAATGCTTCGTGAGGGGGTGACGAAGCACTGCGTCACACCCTCATGTCGTGCTTCGTGGGAGGGCGATGAGGCTTAGTCTTCCAGACAGACGCCGACACCCTTCAGTGATTTGAGCGAGACGGCGGGATCTAGGGATAGGTACTTGCGGAGTTTGGTGATGAAGACGTCCAGGCTGCGCGAGGAGTAGAAGTCGGCCGTTTCCCATACGGCGGTCAGGATGTCGTCGCGCCGGACCACCTGGCCTTTCCGGCGGCAGAGCATTTCGAGTATTTGCGCTTCTTTGGGCGTCAGCGTCTGGCGTTCTTCGTCGTGGCAGAGCTGGTGTTGCGAGGGAAAGAAACGGTAACTGCCGATGGCATATTCTTCTTCCGCGGTAGCTTCTTCGGTTTGCAGGGCGGGTGCACTCTGTTTCACTTTCAGCACGGCCTGGATGTGGGCATTCAGCTCTTCGGGCAGGAAAGGTTTCTTGATGTAGAAGTCTGCACCCGACTGGTAGCCGTTGATGACGTCGCGTGCCGTCGTCAGTCCCGTGATGAAGATGATGGCCAGCCGGGGATGGCACCGACGGATGTGCTGCACCATGGTCATGCCGTCCATGACCGGCATCTCTACGTCGGACACAATCACGTCGAACGTCTTTTGCTCCAGCAGTTCCAGCCCCTCCCGGCCGTTGGGGGCGGTGGTCACTTCGTAACCGCCTATCATCTGCTCCAGACTGCTCTTCAGGATGAAGCATAGGTTCTTGTCGTCTTCTACCAGCAATACTCGTATCATAGTTTCTTGTTTGGAACGGGCAGCGTCAGCGTGAATTCGCAGAACTTGCCCTCTATACTGTTTACCGAAACGCTTCCGCCCATGGCCGTGATAACTTTGTGGACAAAGTTCAGGCCCAGTCCGAAGCCGGACACTTTCTTCTCCTTCTTGTATTCCAGTCCGCCGCGGTCGAACTTCTCGAAGATGTGCTTCTGCTGTTTCAGCGGGATGCCCCAGCCGTTGTCCCACACCCGGATGAGGACGTGGCGGTTCTGCTCCTCGGCAGAGAGGCGGATAGTAACACGTTCGTCGGAATACTTCAGCGAATTGTCTATCAGGTTGCCGAGGGCTTCCTTCAGGTATTCGGCATCGGCCGTCACCAGGAGGGAGTCGGGGCAATGGGTTTCAAGAGTCACCTCCTTGTCGGTCTGGACCCGGTACTTCTGCGTCAGCTCGTCGAACAGGGCAGGGAGGCTGACTGGCTCTTGCGCCAGCTTCAGGCGCGACTGCTCCAGCTTGGCGATGGTCAGAATCTTTTCGGACAGGCCGAGCAGGTGGGCGCTCTCTTCGTGCAGGATGGCGAAGTATTGTTTCTTCAGTTCGGGGTTCCGGTCCAGCAGGCCGCTTTCCAGCGTGTGTCCGGTCATGGAGATGGTGGTGATGGGCGTCTTCATGTCGTGGATCATGGCGTAGGTGAAGTCCTGCCGCAGGCGGGCTATCCGGTTCTGGCGGATGATGATGCGCACCTGATAGACGATGCATCCGGCCACGAAGACCAGCAGCAGGGCGGTGGCCACGAGCAGGACGCCCATCTGCCGGAAGGCAATCCAATAAGGGTTCAGGATGGTGGCCCGCACCGCTTGTGTATGTTCCCTGTTCAGATAGACTGGGTTGGTCCGGAGTGTCTTGAACGGATGGTGCCAGACAGAGGCATCCTCTTCCTGAAGGGGAACGCCCAAGGAGTCTATCAGCTGGCATTTCACTTGGCCCTGATACCCTTCTTGCGCCAGACTGGCTGCAAAGATGGAGTCGGCCAGCGGCAGGGAGATGGACGAGTGATAGACCGAATCGGCGTAATCGTTGGCAAGCACCGTCAGATATTCGAACAGCGTCTGGTCGATTTCCCGTTGATAGTCGAAATTCGTAGAGAAGCTGAGGGTGATGTCCTCGCCTTGGCTGTCGCTTAGCCGGTCGAGACGCGTCTTGGCCTCGTCCACAACAGCCTGCGGGAACAGACGGTTGCTGACTTGTAGCAGTTCCGCCTCTATCAGCTGGTAGGTATGAACCAGCCACGAGCCTTGGATGGCCACGATGACAATCAGACTCAGAAAGGTGACTATTTTGATGTATTTGCCGGGCATAAGTGTCTCGATTTGTCGGCAAAGATATAACAATCTCTTAACAATCGGGGGTTTCCTAACAATAAAATAAGGAAAGCATAACGAGGCCATAACCTGTTTTCTGCCGTAAAGACGGTTACTTTGCGGCATGAAAACAAATTAATGAATGCTTTATGAAACAGATTGTAATTCTGACTGTAAGTTTGCTTGTGGCAGCTATCCGCCTGACTGCACAGGAGGTAAAAGGGCGTGTGGCGGATAAGGACCGGCAGCCGATTGAGGGCGCGACGGTAGTCATGCAGACGCCGGACTCCGTGTTTGTCGGTGGTGTAACTACCGATTCGTTGGGCCGTTTCGTCTTTCATCGGGAAATGAAGCAATACCGCCTGATTTTCCAGCACCTGCTCTACAAGAGTGTGGTGAAAGACTATGACACAACGAGCGATGTCGGCACGGTGACCATGGACGAACAGGATGCCTATGCCTTGGACGAAGTAGTGGTCAGTGCTGAACGCCCCTTGGTGAAGGCAGAGAACGGCGCCCTGATCTACGACGTGGAAGCCTTGGCCGAAAAGACGACGGCTAGCAACGCCTACGAAGCCCTGACCCGCTTGCCAGGCGTGCTGGAGCAGGATGGTAGTCTTAGCCTGATAGGGGCAAGAAGCGTGACGGTGGTGTTGAACGGACGCCCCTCGTCCATGCCGGTAGAGCAACTGGCAAACCTGCTGAAGAATACGCCTGTCAGCAACGTGGAGAAGGCGGAAGTGATGTACAGCGCACCTGCCAAATACCGTGTACGAGGGGCGGTCATCAACCTGGTGCTGAAGGAGCGGAAGTCCGAGGAACCTTTCCTGCGTGGAGAAGTTGGAGCCGACTTTACGCAAGCCCGCTATGCACAGGGCGACGGCCGCATGAGCCTTTCTTTCGGAAAGCGGAAGGTGACGGCGGATGTGCTCTATGCGGCCGACTATACCAGACGGAGGACGGGCTACGATTTCATCTCCCACCATATGCTGGACGGCGTGGTACACGAGGTGGAGCAATACAACACCGGCTTGAGAAGAAATCTGACCCATAACATCCGTACCTCTTTGGATTATCAAATAACGGAAAACGATCATTTGAATATGGCCTATACGGCCGCTGTCACTCCCAACATCAAGACGGTTGAAAACTCAACAGGCTCCTTGTCGAAGTCGTCCAATGTTCGAAAGGGAGATGAGCAGATGCACAACTTTAACCTCGACTATACAGCACGTTGGGGGATGAATGTCGGGCTGGATTATACCTCTTATTCCTATCCGAGCGTACAGGAGTTCAGCAATCGGGCAGGTAATGTCGAGCAGGAGTTTTTGGCCGACAGTCGCCAGCACATCAACCGCTGGAAAGTCTATGCCGGCCAGACGCACGTCCTGCCCTTGGATTGGAGTCTGAACTACGGCATCAACTTCTCCTTTGCCCAAGAGAAAAGTGCCCAGTTATATCATGCGCAAGATGGAAAGGACATGGCATCACTGAACTCGGATACGGAACTGGACGAACGGACCTACAATTTCTATGGAGGGTTGGAGAAAGCCTTCGGCGAGCGTCTTTCGTTCTCCCTGTCCGTAGCCGGGGAATATTACCGCCTGGCCGGTTACGACCGGTGGGCTGCCTATCCCTCCCTGCAGTTGAACTATGTGCCGTCGGCTTCCCACATCTTTCAGCTTTCTTTTTCTTCAGACAAGGCCTATCCCGACTATTGGAGCATGCAGGACGCTACGAGCTACCTCAACGGCTATGCCAAAGTGGTGGGAAATCCCGCCCTTCGCCCCTCGACGGACTATACCGCCGACCTGACCTATATACTGAAAAGCAAATACATCTTCAGCCTGTACTATACCCATGTAAAAGACTTGTTCGCCCAGTTGGCTTATCAAAGCCCCGACGAACTGACGATGATTTATCAGACGGTGAATTACGACTACGAACAGAACTTCGGCCTTTCGGTGATACTGCCTTTCACGGTCGGCAGCTTCTGGAACTCCCGCCTCACGCTGAATGGCTCCTACCTCAAGGATGTTTGCAAAGACTATCATGCCATCGGCTTCGATAACCGCGTTTGGAGAGGAATCGCGATGCTGAACAATACCTTCCGCCTGTCCTCCAAGCCGGCCATCAGCCTGGAGTTGAACGGCCTGTACGTCAGCCCCTCCGTTCAGGGAAATTATGATTTGTCCTCCATCTGGAAAATCGATGCTGGACTGAAATGGACTTCTGCCGACAAGAAAGCCGAACTTCGTCTATCGGGCAATGACTTGTTCAACAGTGCCACCCCTAACGCCCGTGTGAACGACAGGGGGCAGCGGTTCGAGATAAACCAGCATGCTGACAGCCGTTCTTTCTCCCTGTCGTTTACCTATAAATTCGGTGGCTACAAGGCAAAGAAACACAAGGATGTGGACACGTCGCGCTTCGGTTATTGATTTGTTGTCGGTATGGTCTTTATTAGTTCGTGAAAGATGAGTATATCCTTTGAAGTTTCACCGTAATGTGTTTGTATAGAGTGTGTTACGGTGAAACTTGTGAGTTGGGAGTGAAAGGTCGTTCCTTCACAATATTACTCTGATTGCTAAATGTTTACAGGCTTGTGAAGGCGTGAAAGCACTTTTCTAACAAAGTTTTTTCAAGAGGGTGTTTGATGAATGAAATCGTCACTACATACTTGAGCCGCGTAAACATCTACATTAGCATTGTAAACATCTACTTTAGCGACGCAAACATCTACTTTAGCGACGCAAACATCTACATTGGCGGTATGGACATAGAAATGTTGTAGATTTGTTATAGAATAAAAGAAAAAAGGAGTCAAGTCAACGACTTAACTCCTTCATTTTCACCAGTCGGGGTGACTGGATTCGAACCAGCGACCACACGCCCCCCAGACGCGTACTCTAACCGGGCTGAGCTACACCCCGAATTGCGGATGCAAAGGTACGGCTTTATTTTGAATCTGCAAATATATGGCCGACTTTTTCGCAAGAAATACAAAAATAATTCTTTGAAAGCTGCAGAAGGCAGCGTATGGCGGGGCTTTTACAACCCCATGCACTCGCGGAAGAAGTCGAACGTCTCAAAAATAGTATCTTTATCGGCCGTCTGGTTGAGGCTGATTTCACCTACATCTTTCAGTAGGGTGAAGTTGATGACGCCGGCCGTATTTTTTTTGTCATGCAGCATCAGCTCGTACAGGTGGTCGTAGTGTTTGCAGGTGAAGGGGAAGGGACCGTAGTTTTCCTTGATGAACTGGATGACCTGACGCATGCGGTCTTGGGGAAAACCTGCCTGAAGATGTGAGAGATATAGCTCACAAACCAGTCCCCACGCCACGGCATAGCCATGGAGCACGGGACGGCTTTCAGCCAAGGCCAGGCTTTCGAAGGCATGTCCGATGGTGTGACCCAAGTTGAGCGCTTTGCGGATACCATGCTCCTTGGGGTCTTGCTCTACAATGTCTTCCTTGACTTGTACAGAGCGGCCTACCATATTCTTCAATAGGACGTAGTCGGGTTGCTCGGTGTCGAAGGCCAGCAGTTCATCGAGATGTTGGGGCGTACTGATGAGGCCGTGTTTCAACATTTCGGCATAGCCGGAGAAGAAGTTGTGAGCGTCGAGGCTGCGCAGGAACTCTGTTTCGAGCAGTACGCAATTGGCGGGAGCGAACGCACCGATTTCGTTCTTCAGCCCGTTGAAGTTGATGCCCGTCTTTCCGCCTACCGAGGCATCGACCATGGCCAGCAGGGTAGTGGGAATGTTGATGTAGGCGATGCCGCGTTTGAAGGTGGCAGCCGCAAAACCTCCCAGGTCGGTCACCATGCCACCTCCCAGATTGATGAGGAGTGAGTGGCGGGTAGCGCCTTGTTGGCTCAGCGCTTGCCATACCTGAGACAGAGTCTCCAGGGTTTTGTTCACATCTTCGGCTCCGATGACGATTTCCTGCGCCTGCCGCATGGCGGGGATATCCTTGATTTGGGGTAGGCACAGGTGGTGGGTGTGTTCGTCGGTCAGGACAAAAAGCCTGTCGGGGGAACATTTTTCGATGGCTTGCGTCAGGCTGCTTTCCAGCTCTTTGCACAATATCACTTCTTGTTTGCTCATGTTGTATTTGCTTTTTTCTGCTGACAAAGATAGGACTTATCTTTGAAAGACGTATCTTTGCATTGATAATGTTGAACGAAAATTAGTAAACTTATGAATGCATTGCTTCCTGTATATTGTCGGCTTTTGGGCTATTTTATCATTGCTTTGGCGTTGTTTCTTCCCTTTCTGATGTTCCTGATGGGGCGGGTGACCGATGCCAATCTGTTGTTTTATAAAGAGTGTGCAAAGCTGTTGATGATGATGGGGGCGCTGATGATTATCTTTGCATTGAGCAAACATGAGTCGGAAGAGACGGTGAAGGTCCGCAACAAGGCTGTCCGTAATGCCATGTTCCTGACGGTACTGTATGTCTTTGGTATCATGCTTTATCGGGTGGCTCAGGGGGATGTCTTTACTGTGGATGGTTCGTCTTTTCTGATATTTCTGTTCATTAACGTCTTGTGCTTGGAATTTGGTATAAAGAAATCGTCAGTTAATCGACTATTTCGGGGAAATGGTCGATAAAATGCGAAAAAAACATCTGCTCTCATTAAACCTTTAGTGGAGATATGTGTCAAATGAAACATCACGTTTAATAGATGTTTTTTTAAGAATAGACACAAATGAGAAAGACTTTTTTGCTGGTAGTGTTGCTTTGGGCTGTAGCGCTGTCGGCAGTATCGCAGAGCAAGATTATTTCCGTTTCGGGACGGCTTGTCGAAGATGACACCAAGGCTCCCGCCGCACAGGCTACTATCCAGTTATTGTCTTTGCCGGACAGCGCTTATGTTACGGGTGCGGCCAGTTCGGAAGCAGGTAGTTTTGCATTGCCTAAGGTAAAGGCTGGCAAGTATGTCCTAAAAGTATCTTATATCGGTTATAAAACACTGTTTCTTCCCTTGCAACTCACTGCTTCTGCTCCCAATAAGCGTTTAGGTACGTTGACGTTGGAATCGGATGCCATTATGCTGGCCGAGGCAGTCATTGTAGCTGAAGCACCGCAGGTACAGATTGTGGAAGATACGGTAGCTTTCAATTCTTCGGCCTATCGTACTCCAGAGGGAGCTATGCTCGAGGAATTGGTAAAGAAGTTGCCTGGTGCGGAAGTGGATGACGATGGTAATGTGAAGATAAACGGTAAGGAAATCTCCAAGATCATGGTGGATGGCAAGGAGTTCTTTGGCGGGGATGTGAAAACGGGTTTGAAGAACTTGCCGGTGGATATGATTGACAAGTTGAAAACGTATGATAAGAAATCGGACTTGGCACGTATTACAGGTATTGATGATGGTGAGGAAGAAACGGTGCTCGACCTGACGGTCAAGAAAGGTATGAACAAAGGTATCTTTGGCAATATAGACTTGTCTGGAGGTACGGAAGACCGTTATATGGGACGTGCTATGGTGAATTATTTTTATGATAAGACGCAAGTTTCGCTCATTGCAGGTGCCAATAATGTAAACGACCAAGGTTTTTCGGCTGGTGGTGGCGGACCGCGCTGGCGTAGGAATAACGGTTTGACTTCGACCAAGGAACTGGGCTTGAACTTTGCCACAGAGACGGAAAAGATAGATATGGGCGGTAGTGTGCGTTACAATTACCGTGGCAATGATGTCTATAGTGACGGTTACACTGAAAACTTCCTGACTGGGGGAGAATCTTCTTCATTTAATAATTCCATTTCAAGCACATCGAGCGGAAATAAAGATTTTCATGCGGATTTCCGATTGGAATGGAAACCCGATACGCTGACCAACATTATATTTCGTCCGAATTTCAGTTGGGGGAAAAGTTATAGTACCGCCGATTCTAAATCGGGTACCTTTAATAGTGATCCTTATGCTGTAGTTACGAACCCGAATGAGTATCTTGACATCACCAAACTCTCTAAAATGAATTTGTCCGATGAGATTTTTGATGCGGACAGTGAAGAAGATCCGTTGGATTCTATTCGTGTCAATACTTCAAATAGCCTTTCGGGCAGTGACAGTAAGACCCTTTCGGCAGATGCAACTTTGCAAGTCAACCGTAAACTGAATTCTATGGGGCGTAATATCACGTTCCGTGGTACGATCGGTTATGACGATTCGGAGAGTAAGCAATATACAGCTTCTAATACCCGCTATTTTCAACAGAATGAAGATGGTACGGTAACTCCCGAAGATATCATTCGTCGTTATGTAACTACTCCGACTGATGGTTACAACTATAGCCTGGAGCTGACTTATAGCGAACCGCTTTGGAAGGCTACTTTCTTGCAGTTCCGTTATCGTTTCAACTACAGTTATAGTAAGAGTGACAAGAAAGCCTATGATTTAGGTGAAGATTGGAATTTTGGTGAGGCCCTGCCTGATGATTATGAAGATGGTTATGATATGAGCCTGAGTAAATTTGCCGAATACAAAACCTATACACATCGTTTCAGTCCCAGTTTGCGTTTCATTCGTCAGAAATATCAGTTGAGTGTTGGTGCGGATCTTGAGCCGCAAAAGACCTCGTTGTCCTATAAGAAGGATGCCATGGATACATTGGCTGTACGCAATGTCTTCAATGTAGCTCCGAACTTGGATTTCCGTTATCGTTTCTCGAAGGTAAGCCAGTTGCGTGTCACTTATCGTGGACGTAGTTCACAGCCGGGCATGGAGAACTTGTTGGATGTGACGGACGACTCCAATCCGCTGAACATTACCAAGGGTAATCCTTACTTGAAGCCTTCTTTCAATCATAGCCTTCGTATATTCTACAATACATATAATGTGGATCGCCAACAGGGAATATTCTCGCATGTCAACATGCAGATGACGCAGAATAGCATCAGCAGTTCGCGTACCTATAACTCTTCTACGGGTGGATGGGTGACGAAACCTGAGAATATAAATGGAAATTGGAGCGCATTCGGTATGTTCGGCATCAATTCGGCACTGAAAAACAAGAAATTCAATATTGGCTCTTTCAGTAATCTGTCCTATAACAACAACGTCGGTTATCTGACAACCGGTAACGGGGCTGAGGCTGTACAGCAGAAGAATACAACTACTAATCTGACTTTGAATGAACGGTTGAATGGCACATATCGTAATGACTGGCTGGAATTCGGATTGAATGGGACATTCTCTTACTCGATAGAAAAAGATAAGCTAACCCCTTCCAACAACCAGCAACCATATACTTATTCTTATGGAGCCAATACGACCGTAAGTATGCCATGGGGAATGAGTTTGTCTACCAATATTGCTAATCAGAGTCGTCGTGGCTATTCAGATTCCAGCATGAATCGCGATGAATTGATTTGGAATGCCCAGCTTTCACAGACTTTCCTGAAAGGTGATGCTACTGTCAGCTTTGAGATGTATGATATTCTACATCAGCAGAGCAATATCAGCCGTTCACTGACGGCAAGTGGACGTTCGGTATATAAATACAATGGAGTGAACAGCTATTGTATGTTGCATTTCATCTATCGCTTGAATATCTTTGGTGGAAAACAAGCTCGTGACAAACGGGGACAGATGAACTTTGGCCCTGGTGGACATCGTCCTCCCATGGGTGGGCCGGGACGCCGTCGTTTCTAATGAAATAAGTTTGCTTTTTCCCAATGTTTTTTCTACATTTGTTTTCCATATAAATGGTATGGAAAACAAATGTTTGATTGGAGTACTCTAGTTGGACTAATTGCTACAGCAACTTTTGATGTAGTGTATTTCGGTGTTGTGTTAGGGACAATTCTGGTGATTGTTCTTGATAACCGCAATCCTGTCAAAACCTTAGCTTGGATATTGGTTTTGATTTTTCTGCCCATTGTGGGGCTTGTTTTTTATTTTTTCTTCGGACGGAGTCAGCGGCATGTGCGTATAATAAACCGCAAAGGTTATAATAGCTTGCAGAAAAAACCGTTACTGGAGTATATGTCCCAGACTTCCAGTTCCTTGCCTTTGGCTTATAGCCGATTGATATCTTTATTCCGAAATACAAATCAATCTCTTCCTTTCGATGGCAATCGGATCGAAACTTTTACCTCAGGATATGCGATGTTGCAGGCTCTTTTGCGGGAACTTCAGAAGGCTGTTCATCACATCCATCTGGAGTTTTATATTTTTGAGGATGATGCCGTAGGACGCATGATACGGGATGTATTGATAGAGAAGGCACAGAGCGGTGTAGAAGTTAGGTTACTTTACGATGATGTAGGCTGTTGGCATGTTCCTAATCGTTTTTATGAAGAAATGCGTGAAGCGGGTGTCGATGTCCGTAGCTTCTTGAAAGTCCGTTTCCCTTTATTTACTAGTAAAGTTAATTACCGAAACCATAGAAAAGTTGTAGTCATAGACGGGCGTATTGGATTTATTGGGGGTATGAACCTGGCGGAACGCTATGTGAAAGGGGTTCCATGGGGCGTGTGGCGAGATACGCACTTGCTGGTAGAAGGTAAGGCTGTACATGGGTTGCAGACAACTTTCTTGCTTGACTGGTATTTTGTAGATTGTACTTTGATGACTGCTGCCCGATATTTTCCCAAATTACAGCCTTGCGGTACATCGTTGGTACAGATTGTAACGAGTGAACCGGTAGGGCCTTGGAATGAGATCATGCAAGGGTTGGTGATGGCTATCGGTTGTGCTAAAAAATATTTTTATATTCAAACGCCTTATTTCCTGCCGACGGATTCTATTCTTGTTGCGTTGCGTACAGCTGCTTTGGCTGGTGTGGACGTGCGGTTGATGCTTCCGCAGAAGGCTGATGCGCGTATTATTCATTTGGCATCTTGCTCCTATTTGAATGAAATTCTGGCAGCAGGTGTAAAAGTCTATTTTTACAAAAAAGGTTTTCTCCATTCCAAATTGATGGTGTCTGATGACGCATTGTCTACAGTGGGATCCACCAACATGGACTTCAGGAGCTTCGAACACAATTTTGAGGTAAATGCCTTTATTTATGATGTAGAGACAGCTTTGTTGATGCGTGAGATCTTTTTACAGGATCAACGCGATTGTGTACAATTACATTTGAAAACTTGGGCTAAACGTCCTTGGTATAGAAAAGCTCTGGAAAGTCTGGTTCGTTTATTGGCTCCATTGTTGTGACCAAGATTTTATTGAAAAAATGAGAAGTTTACACTCCCATAGACACGTCGTTCGATGAAGTGGGGATGAGATTCAAAATCGTTTTTCTTTCCATGTTCCAACACGAAAAGCCCTTCATCTTTGAGTAACCCATGTTCGAATATCAGGTCGGGGATTGTTTCCAGCCCCTTCAACTCATATGGAGGATCCGCAAATATAAAGTCAAACTGGTTGTGACAGCTTTGGATATATTTGAATACATCTCCTCTGATGGGAATGCATTTGTCAGTTTTGACTTCATTCATGACTTTACAAATGAAGGCATGATGATCTCGGTCTTTTTCAATGCTGACTACTTGGTCGCATCCGCGTGATACCAGTTCCAGGCTGATGCTGCCAGTGCCGGCAAACAAATCGAGTGCATGTATATTATCTTCAAAATCCAGGTAGTTAGACAATACATTAAACAAATTTTCTTTGGCAAAATCTGTTGTGGGACGTGCCTTGAAAGAATGGGGTACGTCGAAACGGCGTCTTTTGTATATTCCGCTAATTACTCGCATTGGGTGATGGCTTGTAGGTCAAGGTTAGTGGCAGGATTGGTTATAAAGACCTGTCGTATATATTTTCTTAATTCTCTCAGTAAAGGCTCTTTAGAGGCTAATAATCCAGTCAGATGAAGCTCGTCGCGTTCCTGGTCGAATCCCAGTTGTTTCCAGATGTAAAGTACGTAGTAGAGACGGTCCGATGCAGCTTTGCATGAAAAAGAGTTAGCTAATAATAATCGGTTACGCTCAAAAGCATAAACGTCCGTCGCATTTTCCCGTAGGTTAACATACATTTTCTGGTTGTTTCCCAGCCTGCTTTTCGAAAAGAAATATTCAATAAATATACTGGCTTGGGAATAGAAGTGTGCTTCGGGATATTGGTCGCACAAGAAAGTATAAACGCTTTTGTCCATACCGAATACGACTACCGTATCATTTCTATGAAGGATGTTATATCGTATTATTTCGTTTTCTTGTGTGGAAAAATTATGATAGAAAATGGTTTCAGCTTGCTCATCCTCGAAATATTCCAATGGAATGAAAGTGAAGCGGTTATTAGCTATCAGAATATTGATGCGTCGATAGGGAAGGTTCAGCCATTCCTTTTCTTTGAACACTTGTTTAAGGTTCGCTGTTAAGGATGATCCTTCGTTAAGGGAATATTCATAAATTGCATATCCGTTCTCTTCCAATGGGTTGAGTACAGAAAAAGAAAATCCATCCGTACTAAGACGGATGGATAATGTATATTGCTTTGATTTACTGAAATCAAGTTTCTCTATCATATATAGAATCAGGAAGATTATTCCCAGTTACCTGCGTTGTTGTTTGCAGTTTCCAAGCTACCAATCATCAGACCTGCGTATTTGCCCAATTTAGTCTGAAGGTCAATCTTGTTGGCGATTTCCTGAGGATCCAAACCATTCAGGTAAACAGTGTACGGAGTCTTAACTTCAAGCAGACAGAAAGGAGCACCCGATTTGGCTGTATCGTTCTTGATGGCCATTTCAAACTGTGCACCGTTTCCATAAGGTACATATCTCATAGAATCAGGATTGAAGCCTTTGGGGAAAATTGTATCCAATACGGCAGTCCACAAAGTATCACGCTCAAAGTTTTCCAATCCCCATTTTTTTACTTCAGCATAGTTACCAGTCTTTTTAGCTTTGTTGATGATGCTGACAGCCTTCTTTTCTGTCAGACCGTCTTCCATCTGCTTATCGGTCAGCTCACCTTTCTTATAAATAAAAGGCAGTTTGGCAGTCTTCACAAAGTGAATCAGCGTGTCAAAGCTGGGTGTATACTGCAAGTTGTTCAAGTTGCGGTATTCAGTCTGAGCTTTGCGGATGTCTATCAGACGGGCAATAACTGCTTGCTCTCTGATCTTCTCTGCTTTTTCGAAATTGATCGGCCCCATAATGCTGGCATAGCAGATATAGACCAATGCTAAGGCACACAAGCCTAAAACGATGTTAAATACTGTTTTCATGATAAATATGTTTTTTAGTTTATTATATTCGCACCGCAAAAATAAGAGAAATAAATTTAAAAACGATAGTTCCCGTTACTTTTTTCTCATACGAAAATGATAAATAACTATTTAGAAAGGCAAATTAAGGAAAATTTTCCTTACCAGCCAACTGTAGAGCAAGAAAATACGCTAAAAATGTTGTCGCAGTTTCTGTGTTCAAGAGAGAAGGATATTGCATTTCTGCTACGTGGTTATGCAGGTGCGGGAAAGACTTCTCTGATTGGAGCGCTGGTTAGGACCTTAGATAAGCTTGAGCAGAAGGTTATGCTTTTGGCACCTACTGGGCGGGCTGCCAAGGTTTTCTCTGCTTATGCGGGGCATCCGGCATTTACGATTCATAAGAAGATATACAGGCAACGAGCTTTTTCTGGCGAAGGTGGAAATTTTGATTTGAATGACAATCTGACAACGCATACTTTATATATCGTAGATGAAGCTTCAATGATTTCCAATGAAGGACTTTCGGGGACGATGTTTGGGACGGGACGCCTGCTTGATGATTTGGTACAGTTTGTCTATTCCGGGGAAGGATGTCGCTTGTTGTTGATGGGCGATACGGCACAGTTGCCTCCTGTGGGTGAAGAGCTCAGTCCGGCTTTGTTTGCAGAGGCATTGAGGGGCTATGGCTTGGAGATTGTTGAGGCTGATTTAACACAAGTAGTTCGTCAGGAACAACAATCGGGCATTTTGTGGAATGCTACCCGACTGCGTAGACTTATAGCGGAAGATGCTATGGATACATTACCGCCTGTACGGGCATCTTGTTTTCCTGATGTCAAAATACTTCCTGGTAATGAATTGATTGATGCTTTGTCTACCTGTTATGATCAGGATGGGATAGATGAGACGATTGTCATTTGTCGTTCTAATAAACGGGCAAATATTTATAATCAAGGTATACGATCACAAATTTTGTGGCGCGAGGAGGAATTGGAAGGAGGAGACCTTTTGATGGTAGCCAAGAATAATTATTATTGGACTGAGAAAGAAAAAGAATTGGATTTCATAGCCAATGGGGAGACGGCAGTCGTGCGTCGAGTGAGGCGTACGACAGATATGTACGGTTTCCGTTTTGCGGATGTTCTGTTGTCTTTTCCCGATTGGCAGGATATCGAATTGGAAACTCGATTGTTACTTGATACGTTACATAGCGATGCACCAGCCTTGTCACGTGAAGACAATGAACGGCTTTTTCAGAGTGTACTTGAAGACTATGTTGACGTACCTTTGAAGAAGGAGCGGATGAAGAAAATGAAGGCTGATCCTTATTATAACGCTTTGCAGGTGAAGTATGCTTATGCGGTGACTTGTCACAAAGCGCAGGGTGGTCAATGGAAAAATGTATTTTTGGACCAGGGATATATTACGGATGACCATCTGACACCAGACTATTTCCGTTGGCTTTATACGGCTTTTACCCGAGCTACGGGAATGATTTACTTGGTCAATTATCCGTCGGATCGTGTGGAGTAAGTTCGTGAGGAGGGAATGCTTGGCGTGTCATTTGCCGGCTAAGGAAAGTTTGTGCGAAACCTCGTACGCTTAAATAAGTCAGGAAGGCCAGCCAGAGGGCATGGTTTCCCCAGGTATGATACAAGGTATAATACAGAAGGAAGAAGCAGCCAGCTGCTATTGCCATGGATTGTAGCATTCCTCTTGTATTGGTAGCACCGATGTAGATTCCGTCCCAAATAAAGGCAGCCATGCCGGCTATCGGAATAACCAAGGCCCATCCCAGATAGTTTCCGGAAGCTTCTATCACTTCTGTTTCATCAGTTAACAGGGCTAAGAATGTATTGCCGCCTGTGGCGTAGGCGATGGTGAACAATAAAGCCATGATGCCTCCCCATACGAACAAGTGCTTCCGTGTACAAGTATATGCTGGGTAGTTTTGAGCTCCGATATGTTTGCCGATAAGGGCTTCGCCTGCGTATGCAAATCCGTCCATTATATAGGAATAGAGTGTAAACAATTGCATTAGCAAGGTGTTGACGGCTAGTATAATTTCTCCTTGTTCGGCTCCGGCTGAGGTAAAGAACAGGGTGACTGCAACTAGGCAGAGTGTACGTAAGAAGATGTCGCGATTTATTTGAAAGAAATGCCACATAGCTTGCCGTTTCCATAGTCCTTTCCTACTGAAATGTTTCCATAAACCGCCATAATGTCGTATCCATAGTCCTATTCCCATCAGGAAACCTGCATATTGGGCTATTAGGGTTCCAAGTGCTACTCCCTCCACCTTTAGCCCGCCTATATATACCAGGCAAAGGCTGGCAATGATGTTCACTACGTTTTGTGTGATGGCGATGATCATTGGAATGCGTGAGTTTTGCATCCCGATATACCATCCTGTGAGTCCATAGAGGCCCAGGGTAGCGGGAGCTCCCCAGATGCAGATGTGGAAATAGGTTGTAGCGAGTCTTTTAATTTCTTCAGTGGGATGGATAAAGAAGAAAGCCGCTTCTCTAATCGGAATCTGCAGGATGATGAGGGCAAGGGCGGCCATCATTCCAATGCCAACGGAACGGACTGCCATTTGAACAATCTCGTCCGCTAAATGTTTACCGTAAAGCTGAGCGGTCATACCGCTTGTCCCCATGCGCAAAAATGCGAAAACCCAATAGATGATGTTGAATAACATCCCACCTACTGCGATGGCGCCGATATAGGCAGCATTGCCTAGATGGCCGACAATGGTGACGTCTACCAGTCCCAGCAGGGGAACAGTAATGTTCGATACGATAGCCGGAAGGGCTATATTCAGTATTTGCTTGTCGGTCTCTTTCATTGCGTTTGCAAAGGTAGGCAGAAATGCTAAATAGAGAGAATTTTATTAATGATATTTGTCCAATATTTACTTGACTTTTAGAGGCGGATTGTCTAATTTTGTAGGCCTTCCAAAAAAAGGAAGAGAAACTGGATCTAAACTGACTATTTTTATGAAAATCTGGATGTTAATCATGTTCAGCATGTTTCCGCTTACAATGTTTTCTCAATCGGCGGACGTGCTATTGCGTAAAGTGGCTGATGCGCTTGCTTCGGGGCAAACGGGGTATGCTGTAAGTCTTTTCCGGCAGTCATGTCAGGCTGACGGGCATGAGGCGGAAATGTTTTATTGGACAGAGGTGGATAAGTCGGAGAATACGGCGCCACAGTTTGCTCGCGAGCTGGCTGAGCATTTTAAAGATGTTCGTAATTACACCAAGGCCTATTTGTTCTATAAAGAGTTATTACAGTATACTCCGGACAATGTGGATGTTCTTGTTTCATGTGCAGAGATGGAAGTACGTTGTGGAAAGGTGGCAGATGCAAAGGCTACTTATGAGCAAGTTGTGGCACTCGATTCGGATAATTTGCAGGCATGTAATTTTTTAGGCAGTTATTATTTCCTGAAATCTGAGGATGCGCGTAAAAAAATAGAGGCAGACTTCAAGAAGCTTTCTTCGCCTACCCGTATGCAATATGCCCGCTATCGCAACAATCTTTCATCACTTTTTGATTCGGGTTATTCTAAAGCCCGTGCTTATTTGCAACAAGTGTTGACGCTATTCCCCTCTTCCGAAGCGGGTAAAACTCTTGAGAAAATAAAGCTGGTTGAACAGGAAGTCAACAAATAATCTTTGTTGCTTCATCGTTTGACGGTATGGCTCGATTGGGTTAGAAACTGAGCACTACGCGGTCGCCCAGGCGCTTGGCCATGACGCTTTGTACTTCGCGCAACTCGCTGTATCGTTGCATGATGGCGTTGCATTGTGCCTCGTCCTGCACCACCTTGGGGTCCTGCAGGGCACGCATCATGTGTTTCAGTTCTTCGCCGACGATGGCATACTTGAAGTTGGTGGTGAGCAGCGGCACCAGTTCGTAGAGCCGTTCTTCGTCGGTTACAATCTTCTGATTCTTATAGTGGTATTTGCTCAGCTGGTAGCGGTCGCTGATGAGCTCCGTGCTCAGGCGGCTGATGACAGGGTCGGGATGTGTCAGGAAGTAGTGCTCGGCCCGGAAACCTTCGTCGTGCAGGTGGGCGGCGGCTTCGGTCATCATCTGGCGGTGGAGCGGATTGTGAAAGGCCAGGTCGTCCTGCTGGAGGTCGGCCACCACAAACTCGATGACCGTTACTGGTGTTTCCTTACCCTCTTCGTCGGTTACGTTGCACATGACGCGTTCGCCGTAACGAACCACCATCTGCAGGATGAGCCGTTCGTAGCGGTAGAATTCCTGTCCTTCCTTGCCCTCCTGGGGGATGAAGGAGATGTAGCTGTCCACTGTTTCCGCGATCCCCGTTGTCGGTATAGAAGAATCGTCGGGGAAGGGGGGGGCATAGGCCTCGGGCGGCAGCTCGTCTGCCGTAGGGGTGGGGATGTTGCCTGCCTGTATCTGTGTATTGTCAGCCTGCTGTGCGGCAGCTGTACTGCGCCGGCGTTCGCGTTCGTGCTGTTCGGCCTTGCGTTCGGCTTCCTTCTCACGGCGCTTGGCTACTTCGGAGACGAGCAGGCGGTCTTCGACGTGCAGCAGCTGGGCACATTCCTTGATATACACGTCGCGCACAATGGCTTCGGGGATGACGGAGATGCTCTGCACGATGTTGCCTATCAGTTCGGCTCGGCGGATGGGATCCTGGCCGGCGTCTTCCATCAGCAGGTTGGTCTTGAAGCGGATGAAGTCCGTCTCGTGCTCACGGATGAAGGCCTGGAACTCCGTGGAGTTGTGCTTGCGGGCATAGGAGTCGGGGTCGTCGCCGTCGGGCAGGAGGCATACCTTGATGTTCATCCCCTCTTCGAGCAGCATGTCGATGCCTCGGAGGGAGGCTTTGATGCCGGCCGCGTCGCCGTCGTAGAGTACCGTCAGGTTGTTGGTGAAGCGGTGTATCATCTTGATCTGCTGCGTGGTGAGCGCTGTGCCCGACGAGGCTACTACGTTCTCTACCCCGCTCTGATGCATGGAGATAACGTCCGTATAGCCCTCGACCAGGTAGCAGCGGTCCTGCTTGACGATGGCCTGCTTGGCCTGATACATGCCGTAGAGTTCGTTGCTCTTGTGGTAGATTTCCGATTCGGGCGAGTTGACGTACTTCACCTTCACGCCCTTGGTGGCAGAGGCCAGCACACGTCCGCCGAAGGCTACCACCTTGCCGCTCAGCGTGTGGACGGGGAAGATGACGCGCCCCCAGAAGCGGTCGCGCAGGCGGTGGTCGTCCGTCTCGTAGCAGAGGCCGGTCTTCACCAGATACTCCTGCTTGTACCCCTTGGCGAGGGCTTCGCGGGCCATGGTGTCGTGGCTCTCGGTGCAGTAGCCCAGCTGGAACTTCTCGATGATGTCGTCGCGGAAGCCGCGGTTGCGGAAATAGGCCATGCCGATGTTGCGCCCCTCGTCGGTCTGCCGCAGGGTGCGGCGGAAATAGTCGCAGGCCCACTGATTGACGACGAACAGGCTCTCGCGCTCGCTCTGCGCGGCCTTTTCTTCGCCCGTCAGTTCGCGTTCCTTGATTTCGATGCCGTATTTCTTGGCCAGGAAGCGCAGGGCGTCGGGGTAGCTGAGCTGTTCGTGCTCCATGATGAAGTGGACGGCGTTGCCGCCCTTGCCGCAGGCGAAGCACTTGCAGAGGCCCTTGGCGGGCGAGACGTAGAACGAGGGCGTCTTGTCGTCGTGGAAGGGGCAGAGACCCACGTAGTTGACGCCGCGCTTGCGCAGGGTCACGAAGTCCGACACGACGTCGTAAATCTGCGCCGCGTCCAGTATCCGGTCTATGGTGGCTTGGTCTATCATACGGAGTACAAATGTACGGGTTATTTCCGACATTCCCTTCCCGTCGGGACGGATAATTTCCCGGAGAGGGTAGAAACGGTGCTCTGGTTGATAAAAATGTTTTATACTGATTTCCCGTTCCGAAACTCCCCGAAGTCATGCGTCAAGACTCCCTAGAGTTATCGCTCATGACTCCCTAGAGTTGTCGGCCGTAACTCCTTAGAGTTTCAAGCCGAAACTCCCTAGAGTCTTCGAAGCAGAGTTTGGGGTTTCTGTAACGTGTTGATTATCAAACGCCCGTCGGAACGCCTCGTTTCAGCCCCGCCCGGCCTCCCTCGAGTGCGGAGGAAATTGGGCGGGTTGAAATTGTTTTACATGTTAGGGCGCTATTTCAGCTTCTCGCGCAGTCGCGTCAGGTACTGCTTCATGCCGTCGGCATCCTTCTTCTCGATGATTTCGAGCAGGTTCTTCAGCTCCGTGCGGATGTTGGCCACCTGGGCGGGCGTGCGGGGGTTGAAGAGGATTTCCTGCAGCAGGTAGTCGTCCTCGCTCATCAGGCCGCGGGCAATGGCCATGTGCTTCTTGAAGGTGGTGCCCGGCGCGTCCTGGTGCTTCATCACGGCGGCGAAGACGAAGGTCGACACGAAGGGGATGGACAGGGAGTAGGCCACCGTCTCGTCGTGCTCGTCGAACGTGTATTCGAAGATGTTCAGCTTCAGCGTCTGGTAGAGGTCCTTGAAGAAGATGCGGCCCAGGTGGTCGCCTTCGGTGATGATGATGGCGTTCTCCGTGCTCAGGTTGTTGAGGCTGGCAAACGTGGGGCCGAACATGGGGTGCGTGGACACGTAGCGGAAGCCGCTTTCCTTGTAGAAGGCCTTCAGTCCGGTCTTCACGGAGGCGATGTCGCTCAAGATACAGTCCTTGGGAAGCACGGGCAGCACCTGGCGGAAGGCTTCGAGGGTATATTTCACCGTGGCGGCGTTGATGACTAGCTCGGGTTCAAATTCCTTTATCTCGTCCAGCGTGGTGAAGCGGTAGGTGTTGTAGACGAAGCGCAGCTGGTGCGGGTTGACGTCGAACACGGCCGTCTCGTGCTGGAAACTCAGTACGTCATTGAAGAAGGAGCCCATCTTTCCGGCTCCGAGGATCAGGATTCTCATGATAAAATGAAGAATTAAGAATGAAGAATGAGGAATTGAGAACGAAGAATGAAGAAGGGGCGTCGGGGACAGGTATGCCTGTCGCATGCGCAGCCCTAATTCTTCATTCTTCGTTCTTCATTCTTCATTTGTTAATGATTTCCATTTGCTGTCTTACACTTTCTTCGTGTATGGCTTCGAACACTTTTTTGATAAAGTCGGCATCCATGCCGCACAAGGCGCCTTGCGAGCCACGCTTCTCCAGAATCTCGTTGTAGCGGCCCGTCTGAAGGATGGTCATGCCGTGCTCCTTCTTGTAGGTACCAATTTCGCGGGCCACGCGCATACGCTTGGCCAACACTTGGATCAGGTCGTCGTCACATTCGTCAATTTGCTTGCGCAGTTCGTTCAGGTTCTCAGTGCTCTGGTTGGTTTCGCGGATGACGAGCAGGTTCAGAATGTAGTCCAGAATGTCAGGCGTCACCTGCTGTGCAGCGTCGCTCCAGGCGCAGTCGGGGTTGCAGTGGCTCTCCACGATGAGGCCGTCGAAGCCCAGGTCCATGGCCTGCTGGCACAGCGGGGCTACCAGCTCACGCTTGCCGCCGATATGGCTCGGGTCGCACAGGATAGGCAGGTTGGGGATGCGGCGGCGCAGCTCGATGGGGATGTGCCATTGCGGCAGGTTACGGTAGATGCGCTTGTCGTAGGCCGAGAAGCCGCGGTGGATGGCTGCCAGCCGTTTCAGTCCGGCCTGGTTGATGCGCTCCAAGGCACCGATCCACAGCTCGAGGTCGGGGTTTACGGGGTTCTTCACCAGCACGGGGATGTCCACGCCCTTCAGCGCATCCGCTATCTCCTGCATGGCAAAGGGGTTGGCTGCCGTGCGTGCACCTATCCAGAGGATGTCGATGCCGGCTTTCAGAGCCTCGAACACGTGCTTGGCCGTGGCCACTTCGGTGGATACGTACATGCCCGTCTCCTGCTTCACTTCCTTGAGCCAGGGTAGTCCGTCCACACCCACGCCTTCGAAGCCTCCGGGCTTGGTGCGGGGTTTCCAGATGCCGGCGCGGAATATCTTGATACCGCGTGCGGCCAGTTGGCGTGCGGTTTCCATCACTTGTTCTTCAGTCTCGGCGCTGCAGGGGCCTGCAATCACCAGCGGGCGTTTTTCGTCCACGCCCGGAAGCGTAATTTTCTCTAATTCGAGTTCCATAACGATTGAATTTAGAATGATGAATGAAGAATTTGCTGTGTTGGCTTTCTCGTTCTTACGGATTCATCATTGTATGTTCTTATGTTTATTAATTGCTCTGTGGTTTACGAATGATGCGGTTGGGAATTTTTCGTTCCTCATTCTTCATTCTTCATTTTCCTGATTCTCTCCAGCGCCTCTTCTAGCTTCGCGTCCTTGCAGCAGAGCGAGATGCGGATGTAGCGTGCGCCGTTCGAACCGAAGATGAAGCCGGGGGTGATGAAGACGCGGGCCTCGTGGAGCACGCGTTCGGTCAGTTCCTCCACGTCCTTGCACGAGTCGGGAATGCGGCCCCAGAGGAACATGCCCACCTGCCGTTCGTCGTAGGTGCAGCCCAGTGTATGCATGATTTCTCCGGCCAGTCGGCGGCGGTTGCGGTAGTTACGGTTGTTGCCTTCGTACCAGTCGGCGCTGGCCTCGAGGGCGGTGGCGGCGGCTAGCTGCATGGCACGGAACATGCCGCTGTCGATGTTGCTCTTTACCTTCAGCACCCATTGTACGAACTGCGGGTTCGAGGCCAGCATACCGATACGCCAGCCCGGCATGTTGTGGCTCTTGCTCATGGAGTTGAATTCGATGCAGCACTCTTTGGCGCCCGGCACGCTGAGGATGCTCAGCGGATGGTCGTTCAGGATGAAGCTATATGGGTTGTCGTTCACGATGATGATGCCTTTCCGGCGGGCGAAGTCCACCAGACGCTCGTAGAGTTCAGGTGTGGCGGGCGCACCGGTCGGCATGTTGGGATAGTTGGTCCACATCAGTTTGACGCGGCTTGTGTCCAAAGCCTCCAGCTGCTCCCAGTCGGGCATCCAGTCGTCTTCTTCCTTCAGGTTGTAGTTCACCACCTCGGCGCCCAGTATTTTGCTTAGGGAGGTGTAGGTGGGGTAGCCCGGATTGGGTATCAGTACCTGTTCGCCTGGGTTTACAAAGGCCAGCGTGACGTGCAGGATACCTTCCTTCGATCCGATGAGCGGCTGTATCTCGGTCTGCGGGTCGAGCTCTACACCGTACCAGCGCTTGTACCACGCGGCAAAACTCTTGCGCAGTTCGGGGATGCCCACGTAGGGCATGTATCCATGTCCGTCGGGGTTCTGTGCCGCTTCGCATAAGGTCTCTATGGTTTTGGCCGAGGGCGGCATGTCGGGGCTGCCGATGCCCAGGCTGATGACGTCCATACCCTGTGCGTTCATCTGGGCCACTTCCTTCAGCTTGCGCGAGAAGTAGTATTCGCTGACCGAGGCCAGTCGGTCGGCCGGCTTGTAGTTTGTAGTTTTATTACAGTGTTGATTTTCCATCTTCGTATTCTCCTAATATCTTTAATTCTTTGGTCAGTGGGTTGATGGCGGCAAGTGCCTGTTTGTATCTCAAGAGTTGGTCGAACATGACGTCCACGTAGAACTGATATTCCCATTCACGTCCGATGATGGGCAGCGACTGTATCTTGGTCAGGTTGATGCGGTAGAACGAGAGGATGGACAGCACCTGCGAAAGGCTTCCCTCGGTGTGGGGCAGGGTGAATACCAGACTGGCCTTGTTGGGTTCGCGGTTGCGGTGGCGGTTCAGTTCGTCCACCTGCCATGGGTCTGCCACTACAAGGAAGCGGGTGAAGTTGTGCTTGTTTGTTTCGATTCCTTCCTGCAGCACCTTCATGCCGTAGAGTTCGGCTGCGGCTTTCGAGCAGATGGCGGCGTGCCCTTTCAGGTGTTCCTTTTTGATGATTTCGGCACTGAGGGCGGTATCTTCGCCTTCCACCACCTTGATATTCGGATGTTGGCTCAGGAATTCGCGGCATTGCATCAGGGCGATGGGGTGCGAGTTGACCTCGGTGATGTCGTCCCAGTCTTCTTCGGGCAGGCAGACGAAACTGTGCGAGATGCGCAGTTTGTGTTCGCCGATAATTTGCGTACCGCTCTGTCGCAGCAGTTCGTTGTTGTAGAGCAGGCTACCTGCAATGGTGTTCTCGATGGCCAGCATGCCGATGACCTGGCTGTCGTGGCGGATGGACTTGAACACGTCTTCAAATGTAGCGCAGCAGATCAGTTCGATGTCTTCTCCTTCAAAGTATCGGTGTGCTGCAATGTCGTGGAAGGAACCCAGTGTTCCTTGGATGGCTATTCGTTTCATATCGTTGTATTAACAAAAAATCCCGCTTCCAATCAATGGGAGCGGGATCCATATCTTTTATTTCAGTTCTCTATTCAGTTCTTAAGCGTCACTGTCACTTGACACATACAAACTCCCGCTCTACTTTGTGGCTAAAGTAAAAGTAAAAGAAGAAGTAATATGCGTAAGTAAACAGGTTCATATCTTGCTTTTGTTGTTATTTCGTCGGCAAATGTAATGCTTTTCTTTGAAATGCAAACAATATTCTATGTTTTTTTTGAAAAACGTATCAATTTTACTTTTTCAGTACCTGCACGTCCACTTGTACGGGGCGGTGGTCCGATGCGATGCTCTCCGGCAGGACGCTCTGTTGCAGCACCTTGAATTCGTATCCGTTTGCCGTATACCCGTAGATGTAGTCGATACAGCAGTCGGGACGGTCGGCTGGGAATGTATATGCAGTGGTGTCGTTCAGTGCGGTGAAGTGTCGGCCCAGTTCGAGCTGGGGGGACTCAGTGGGTTGGGAATTCATATCACCTGCCAGCAGGACGGGTTTGTGGTAGCCTTCCACCGCTTTCAGAATGTTCTGTACAGCTGTCAGCTGGTCTTCGGGCGTCAGCGACTGGTGGGTAGCGCAAAACACATAGTTCTTGAATTCGACCACGAGCATGGTCCGCTGTTCTTCGCGTCCGGGCATGGGAATCTTCTTGTAGCTCAGCGGCTGCTCCTTGGACAGCAGTCCGATGCCGTAGCTGCCTCCCTGGAAAGGAATGGCTGAGGCAAAAAAGCCGTGCATGCCGGTGAGCGTTTCCAGTTCTTTCAGGGCGTAGACGCCATCGTTACGTTGGGTTATACTGTCCAGTTCCTGAAGGGCTACTACGTCTGGTGCGGCCTGCTTGATAATGTTCGCAATACGGTTGTAGTCACGTACGTTGTCCAGCCCGATGCAGTTGTGCACGTTGTAGGACATGATGCGCAAGTTTGTTGGATTTTGTCCGCAGGAACATAGTCCACAACACAGGGCGAATGCATAAACCAATAACTGTTTTTTCATGATTGTTTCTGGATTTATAAGGTTGCTTCGTTGTCTGCAGGGTAGACTACACCCCATTCCTGCCGGAGCTGGTCGAGCAAGCGCATGATTGCAAGTGTTTCGGCATGGGGCATGGCTGGAGTTTCCAACAACCCTCTGCGCAAAGCGTCGATAGAAGCCTGTACCTCGTATTCGTAGCCGCTGATTTGGGGTGGGCAGTCGTAAATCTTCACCAATTGGTGATCTGTATCGTAGATAGCGGCCTGTTGCGGATTGTTGATATTGTCCACTACGATATATCCCTTTTCGCCCGAGATGATGCCCTGGCGGTCGTTAGCGCAGTTGGCTGTGACCTGCATCACGGCCATATTGCCGTCGGCATAGCGAAAAGAAATGCTTTCCTGGAGGTCTACACCGTTGGCGTTTTTCACGCAGTGTGACTGGATATCTTCGATGTCAGTACCGAATATCATGCGGGCGAAGTTGATGGGATATACGCCCAAGTCGAGCAGGGCGCCTCCACACAATTCGGGTTTGGCGATTCGTTCTTTATAAGCGATGGAGTAGCCCAGGCTGGCGGTCAACATGTGTGGACGGCCGATGACTCCGCTAAATACCAGTTCACGAATGGTGTTTGAGAAAGGCATGTAACGTGTCCAGATTGCTTCGGTGATAAATATGTTGTGTTCTTTGGCCAACCGTAACAGTTCTTCAGCCTGACGTGCATTGGCGGTAAAAGCTTTTTCGCACAATACGGCTTTCCCGTTCAGGATACACAGGCGGGCGTGTTCGTAGTGATGAGAGTGGGGAGTGGCAATGTAGACCAGATCTACCTGAGGGTCAGTAGCCAGTTCTTCATACGAGCCGTAAGCCTGTTTGAATCCCCATTCCTTGGCGAAAGCTTTGGCGCGGATTTGTTCGCGTGATGCAACTGCATAGCAGTTCACGTCTTTCATCTGTTGTAGGGTGGCAGCCATCTTGGCGGCGATATGGCCGGTACCCAGGATGGCTACGTTGTTTCGTTCTTTACTCATAGTGTTTGGTTTTGTTCTCTGATAGCGTATGAAGGGGTTAGAGTCCCAAAATATCGGTTTGTCTTCCTCCGGGCTGGTTGTTGTATTCACCGTTGAATGCTTCGCTTTCCTTCGGGTTTAGCTCCAGCTCCTTTTTCATATCTTCTGTGGCTCCTTCTTTGTCACCGTTCAGTAACTTGGCCCGACCACGTTCATGGTACGCTTTAGCGAAGTTGGGATTCAGTTCGATAGCTTCATCAAAGAGGGCGATCGCTTCTGTCATTTTTTTCTGTCCAATATACAGTTGCCCCAGGTACAGATACGCCTGTTCGTTGAACGGATTGTTTTCTGTCACTTTGCGGAAGTCGGCCTCGGCTTCTTCCAGTTGTCCGTTGGCTTCTTTTATGCGGCCGCGGAGCAATAAAGCGTTCTCTTCATCGGGGTCCTGGCCCAATATGGCTTCGATATCTTCTGCGGCTTCTTTGTATTGTTGCATCTTTATCAGCGCTTCGGCACGCAGCAGACGTGCTTCGGTGAAGTCGTCCTTCAGCAGGATCGCTTTTGTCAGATGGGCAATGCACATGATCCCGTCACCCTGTCCGTCTGTCGCTTTGCCTAGCAGATAATGTGCCATTGCGTTGCCTTCTTCGATGGCAATGGCTTTTTGGGCAGCTTCAGCCATGGCCGGATAGTCTTCTTGTACAAAACATACATTGGCCAGGTTCAGGAAGGTATTGGTGTGAGTCGGTTCGATTTGCGCCATGCGTTCCAGCAGACGGCGTGCTTCGGCCAGCTGGTTGGTCTGTATATAGACCTGTACCAGATACCCCATGGTCTCGAAATCTTCCTGCAGGGCCAACGCTTCCTGGAAGCATTTGATGGCATAGTCGGCACGTCCCATGCGTTGGGCACGCATACCGTCGTATTTGAATATATCGAAGTTCTTTTGTTTGTTCTTCTGTTGTTCCTCTTCCGGATCAGAAGGCTTTCCGGAGAAAAATGACTTGAAAAATCCCATAGCTGTTTCTGATTAATTGCGGGACAAAAGTAATGAATTATTTTCTGATTTGCAGCATTCCGTTATGGGTAAATATTTGTTTGTCGTCCATCATTTGACGTAAAGTCTCCGCCAGCAGGTCTTTCTCTACAAGAAGCTGGTCGGCTAAGGCGGCCGGTGTAAGGGAATGGCCGCTCAGGCAGTGTAAGACTCTACCAGACAGACTGTCAGCTTGTTTGTCTGTTGTGATTTTGTGCCTGAGTCTGAGGCAGGTGTCACATTGGCCGCAGTCGTGTTCGTTCTGTTCGCCGAAGTAGTGCAGTAGCATGCGGCTGCGGCAGGCCGTATCGTTGGTGACGTATTCGAGCATCGCTTTGATACGTTGCTCGTAGCGTGCTTTCCGTTCTTCGTAGACGGCAGGCGGGATGTTCAGCCGGTTGTTTTCCACACGTTCGCGTGTATAGATGATGTAAGGTGTCTTTTTGCGGGGAATGTAGCTGACAATACGTCGTCGGGAGAGTTCCTTCAGCATTTCGTAGACCTGCCGCTGTGTAAGACCGGTACGTATGGCCAGTGTCTCTTCACTGATGAAAGCATAGTCTGTGAACAGGCCGGTGTAAGAGCGTAGAGCCGCCTGGATGAGGCGGTCCATGTCCTCTCCCAGTTCACGCAACCTGTACAGTTCCTCACGTCCAACGCTGAAGAGCAGGCGCGAAGCGTTGTCCTGTTCGTCGGTATATTCCAGGTAGCCGGCTTGTGTCAGGATTTTCAGGGCACTGTCTACGGGGACGGGAAAGTACTTGAACTTGCGGCAGAAGTCCTCGATATTGAACTCGCGTATGCAGCCCAGCCCGTCGCCCATAGCCATTTCATAATAATATTGCAGATGCTCGTAGACGTCGCGGATGTAGTCTTTTTCCGGGAAATTGTCGGGGATGCGTTTGCGCAGGGTTGTGCTGTCGGCTTTCGAATAGAGGATGATGGCGTAGGCCTTCTGCCCGTCGCGTCCCGCACGGCCCGCTTCCTGGAAGTAGGCTTCGATGGAGTCGGGCAGGTCCAGGTGGACGACCAGCCGCACGTCGGGCTTGTCGATGCCCATGCCGAAGGCGTTGGTGGCTACCATGACGCGGCTTTCGCCCTTTTGCCACCGCTGTTGGCGGATGTCCTTCACGGCGTCGTCCAGTCCGGCATGGTAGAAGTCGGCAGTGATGCCCTGTTGTTGCAGCCATTCGGTCACCTCCTTGGTGCGGCGGCGGTTGCGCACGTAGAGGATGGCACTGCCCTCCATGCGTTGCAGGATATGCAGCAATTCGCTGGCTTTGTTTTCCGTTTGTCGCACCACGTAGGCAAGGTTGGTTCGCTCGAAGCTCATGCGGAATACGTTTTCCTCGCGGAACTCCAGTCGCTGTTGGATGTCCTTTACTACTTCCGGTGTGGCGGTGGCGGTCAGGGCCAGTACAGGTACGCCCGGCAGCAGGCGGCGCACCTCGGCTATCTTCAGGTAGGCCGGGCGGAAGTCGTAACCCCATTGCGAGATGCAGTGGCTCTCGTCTACCGTAATCAGGCTGATTTTCATTCTGGACAGCTTGATGCGGAAGATTTCCGTGTCCAGCCGTTCGGGCGAGATGTAGAGGAACTTGTAGTTGCCGAAGATGGCGTTCTCCAGCGTTGTGATGATGTCCTGGCGGCTCATGCCCGAATAGACGGCCAGGGCCTTGATGCCCCGCCGTTTCAGATTCTGCACCTGATCTTTCATCAGGGCGATGAGTGGGGTGATGACCAGGCACATGCCTTCCTGTGCCAGAGCAGGCACCTGGAAGGTGACGGACTTTCCGCCGCCCGTCGGCATCAGGCCCAGCGTGTCGCGTCCCTCGCCGATGCTGCGGATGATGTCCTCCTGTATGCCGCGGAAGGAGTCGTAGCCCCAGTATTGCTTTAAGATTGCCTGATAGTCCATGACTGCGAAAATCCGTGCCATCCGTGCCTGCTGAAGTCAATTCGGCTTGATGTCTTCTATCTGGAGCTGCACCTCACCCCGCTTGTGGGTATTCTCCTCGATGGTGTAACAAATGTCGAACGAGCGCTTCGTCTTGATGTAGCGCACGTGCGAACTCTGTCCGAAGGCGATGCCGTTCATCACGTTGTTCGACTTGTTGTCCACCAGTTCCAGCTTGATGTGCTCCTGGTCGCGGCCCACCACCTTGCTCGTGCCGTAGTCGTAAACGTTGTGAGTGCAGAACACCGGCTTCGTGTTCTCCGGCCCGAAGGGGTTGAACTTCTTCAGGTCGCTGAAGAATTTGGGCGTGATGTCCTTGAAGTCTATTTCGGCGTCGATGTCGATTACGGCGCTGGTCTGCTCCGGCAGGATGTGTTGTGACACGAATTCCTCGAACCGTTCGGTAAAGGCGGGTACGTTCTCCACTTTCATCGACAGGCCTGCGGCGTAGGTGTGGCCTCCGAAGTTTTCGAGCAGGTCGCGGCAGTATTCGATGGCCTTATAGACGTCGAACCCCGACACGGAGCGGGCCGAGCCGGTGGCCATGTTGTTGGTACGGGTCAGTACCACAGCCGGGCGGTAGTAGATTTCCGTCAGGCGCGAGGCCACGATGCCGATGACGCCCTTGTGCCAGGCTTCGTTGTAGAGCACGATGGAGCGGCGGTCGGCCAGTCCCTCCAGCCCTTCCACAATGTGGTTGGCCTCTTCGGTCATGCTCTTGTCCAGGTCCTTGCGCGTCTCGTTGTACTGGTTGATCTGGCCGGCCTTCTCGCGGGCGGTGGAGAAGTCCTTCTCCGTCAGCAGGTCCACGGCTTCCTTGCCGTTCTGGATGCGTCCCGAAGCGTTGATGCGCGGCCCTATCTTGAAGACGATGTCGCCGATGGTCAGTTCCTTGTCCGCCAGTCCGCAGACGTCGATGATGGCCTTCAGTCCGATGCTGGGGTTGCTGTTGAGCTGCTTCAGGCCGTGGTAGGCCAGGATGCGGTTCTCGCCCATGATGGGTACGATGTCCGAGGCGATGCTCACGGCCACCAGGTCGAGCAGGGGGATGAGGTGGTGGAACTCGATGCCGTTGCTCAGCGTGAAGGCTTGCATGAATTTGAAGCCCACGCCGCAGCCCGACAAGTGTTCGTAGGGATAGGTGTTGTCTTCGCGCTTGGCGTTCAGAATGGCCACGGCAGGTGGCAACACCTCGTCGGGCACGTGGTGGTCACAGATAATGAAGTCGATGCCTTTCTCCTGGGCATACGTAATCTCCTCTACGGCTTTGATGCCGCAGTCCAATACGATGATGAGTTTCACGCCCGTCTCCACGGCGTAGTCCACTCCTTTGTAGGATACCCCGTAACCTTCGTTGTAGCGGTCGGGGATGTAATAGTCGATGTTCGAATAGAACTGTTGGATAAACTTGTAGACCAGTGCCACAGCGGTGGTACCGTCTACGTCATAGTCTCCGTAAATCAGAATCCGTTCTTTCTTTCCCATAGCCTTGTTCAGGCGTGCCACGGCCACGTCCATGTCCTTCATCAGGAACGGGTCGTGCAGGTCGGGCAGTTGCGGGCGGAAGAATTTCCGTGCAGCGGCAGCTGTTGTGATGCCGCGTTCTATGAGCAGTTGGCCAAGTATGGGGCTAATGCCCAGCTCCTGCGCCAGTTGCCGGCTTGCTTCTGCCTGTTCGGGTGTTATGGGTTGATAATTCCATTTGTGAGTCATTTTATATATTATTTTTTCTTTTTCCAGTCTCGGGTGTCGGGGCGGGCGAAAAGTGCCTATTTCTCCAACAAGTCGTAAAGGTAGCAAAAACTCTTGAAAGAAGGATGAAAAGAACATGAAATCTTTCTTAACGGGTGGAAATAGAAGGACGGGAACGGTTGGAAGCGGCTAAAAGGCATGCGAGGAGATAAATATGCCTTTCACTCCCTTATGGTTGCTATCTTGCTGCACAACCTGCTGATTTTCAATGTCGCCACAGATGCCACAGAGGGTTACATTAAAATTATTGAGCCAATTAAATAAATAGGTTGCCTTTAAAGGCAAGTCATTTATTTATTTTCACGCGTAATGTTTACACAATCATCTGTGGTATCTGTGGCGACATTGAAAATCAGCAGCTTGTGCAGCAGGATGATTTGTCCCTGCTTCTCTATATGTTTTCTCGTTTTTCAAAAAAGGGGTGTTGTGTGCCTTGACGACGTGCTTGCTGACCCTCTGACGCCGTGCTTCGTCAGCCCCTCAGGAAGCACTGCATGACACCCTCACGCAGCACTTCGTCAGGACCTCATGCAGCACTTCGTCAGACGGAGTGGGGGAATCGGGTGGGAATTTCAGTGTTTTTATTATTTTTGCCGGAAAATAAAAATGTTTGTCTTATGCTTGCCTTCATATCCTGTGCCAAGACCATGGCTGCCCGCTGCACCCTGCGCGTGCCGCAGCTGACCACACCCCGCTTTGAAGCCGAGGCGTTGCAGAACGCCCTCGGCCTGTCGCAATACTCCGCCGTCGAGCTGGAGACCCTGCTGCGGGTTAACGCGAAGATAGCCGCCGAAAACCGCCTGCGCTACCACGACTTCTGTTCGGAAGAAAACCGTCCGATGCCCGCCATCGGAGCCTATACGGGGGCGGTGTTCAAACGCATCGCGCCGCGTGACTTCACGGCCAACGACTTCGCTTTCGCGCAGGACCATCTGCTCATAACTTCCTTCCTCTACGGCCTGCTGCGTCCGCTGGACGGCATCCGGCCCTACCGGCTGGAGGGCGACGTCTGCCTGCCCGAACGGGGCGGGCTGTCGATGTTCGACTACTGGAAACCGCTGCTGACGGACGTGTTCATCGAAGCCGTCAGGCAGCAGGGCGGCGTGCTGCTCAACTTGGCCAGCGGCGAGATGAAAAAACTTTTCGACTGGCGGCGCGTGGAGCGCGAGGTGCAGGTCGTGACGCCCGAGTTCCAGGTGTGGAAGGGCGACCGGCTGACGACGGGGGGCATCTATGCCAAAATGTGTCGGGGCGAGATGACGCGCTTCTTCCTGAAGAACCGCCTCACCCGCCCCGAAGAGTTGCGTGGTTTCGAATGGGAGGGCTTCGCGCTCGACGAAAGCCGGAGCACGGACACCCACCTGCTGTTTACTGCCTGATGGTGACCATTGTGGCGCCGAACCCGTATTCCTGGAAGGAGGCATCCTGCGCCTTGCAGGCCGGGTACTTGCGCTTCAGTTCGTCCAGCAGCGCACGGCGCAACACGCCGTCGCCCTTGCCGTGGATGAAGACGATGCGCTGCTCGCGCTTGTTCTTGTATTGCTCCATCACCTCGCGGAACTTGTCCAGCTGGTAGTTCAGCATCTCGCCGTTGGTCATGCCGCGGGTGTCGTCCAGCAGCTCGCCGATGTGCAGGTCCACTTCGATGATGTCATTCTTGCCTCCTCGCTTGGCTACAGTCTGCGGCTTGCGGGGCGCGTTGTCGACAGCCCGTTTCTGTAATAAGGCTTCCTGAATGTCTTCGGCCGACACATATACCTGCTTGGCGGGCTGGTCGTCCTTGACTACGTCGTAGAGCAGGGCCGGTGTCTCGAAGAAGTCGGTCTGTTGGAAGGTATGCAGCTTGTAGAACTTCACCGTGTCAATACGCAATTCTACGCTGATAGCGGGTTTCAGTTGGAAGGAACGGCGGTCCTTGAAGGCTATCAGTTGTACGGCTACACGTTCCAGATCGTTGAGCGAAGCTTTTTCGAACTCTTCGAGCAGCAGTTTTGTGTTGGGCTCTATCAGACCGTGCGAACGTACGGTCCATGCCTTGCCCTCGGCGCCCAGGTAGGTGTAGTAGAGGTAATAGTTGCTGTCGTTCACCAGGTAGCTTTCGAAGGACGTGGTGCTCACCGCCTTGATGTCGGTGGGTACGAAGGCCAGGTGGACGTTGAGCGTGTCGCCGCCCTTCATTTCCGGTTGGCGATAGACTGATATCTCGGGCTTTTCTACGCGGTGCAGCGGCTGTTCGGCCGGTTGCGGTGCGGCCTGTCGGGCCGGCTGTTCCTCCGCCTTCTTCTGTTGGGCCTTGGCGGCTTTCGAGGCGGGAGTCGGTACGTTGTAGTCGTCCGTCTCTATCACCACCACTTCACGGATGTGCATCGGGATGTCGAATCCGTCGGCGTCTTCCACCAGCACGATGTCCTTGCCCTGAAATCCGGTGACCTTTCCGCCACCCACTTCGCTCAGAAAGCGAACTTTGTCTCCTATCTTTATCATAACTTTCTTTGTTTTTTTAATCTCATTGGTAAGACAAAGATAGCGAAAGGCGAAAGCAATACAAAATAAGCTTGCTTAATTTTTATTGCTGAGCCGCATCCTGTCTTATGCAAAGATAGTGCAAAGCGATAGAAGCTCTTTTAGAAAGAATAGCTGTAGTCCATACCTTTACCAGGTTGTACCAATAGATTGGTCACTTCGAAATTGATCTGTCCATCTTTCAGTTGAGCAGGATAGTAGATGTTGATGGTATGGCGCGACTGTGGCTCTATTGTATAAGTGCGGAAATATTCAATAGCCTTGTCGTGCATGGTCTTTTTTAGGTGGAAAGTCAGGTCTGATTTGTTTTGCAGGACAATGGAACAATGAGTTGCTTTCCGGTCTATTTTGACTACTTCAACAGATTCTTCAAACAGTTCTTTCAGATATTGTTCTTCACCAACCAGCAGATCGTTGATCCATACGATGGTACGGCGATTTTCAAGTGCTTCCCGGATACCTTCTAGGCTTCGTTCTTTGGCCAGGACAAAGGTCATCACCCGGTGTTGTCCTTTGGCAAAGTCGATATCCATACCGATGGGTTGATGGACATCTGAGTTGCCTAACATAGTAAGTTTCTTTTCCAGACACCAGCGGTGAGCTTCGGGAAAATAGGTTGTTCCGTTGGCAACTTCAATACCCTGCATCCAGCCTTTGTTATAAATTTGAGTATGCTCATCCCACCACAAAGTCGTATCGGGTTGTTGGCGCTCCCATCCTGGATGATTCCAGAAAATAAAGGCATTTTGTTTTTGGGCTTGTTTAAAAGAATCGTTCCAGTCTTTCTGTTCCAATGGATTGCAGTCTTGTAGAAAAATGGCATTGAAATGTCCTGGTGCCATAGAACGGGTAATTTCACTTCCACGGATCAGGAGGATACCGTTGGTTTGGGCACTCTTTTCCGCAATTTCCCATGAACGTCCGTGGTGTGCCTGGATATCTTTTGAATGGGGACGGTATTCTAGATGTTCGGTCAAAGCGATGGCATCCAACCCTTCCCGATAAGCTTCATCTACACGTACGGTGGGCCATACAGACCCATCGGAAAAGACGGTATGCATGTGAAAGTCACATTTCAGTGTTTGACAATCGGCTATATCCGGTACTTTAATCTCATGACGGACTTGCGCATCAACGGGCAAAGCCAACAGAGCGGAAGTCATGATTCCTAAAAATAAATTTTTCATTTTATGCTTTTTGTTTTATTGGTGTTGCAAAAGAAGTGTTTTCGTATGAACAGATTATTAGGAAACGGTGAAGTTTAAGTTTCAAATCGGTTACATGCGTTGAAATAATCCGTACCTTTGTGCCCGAAATAACCCTGTGATTATGAAACAAGACCCTAGACATATCCACATCAGCGAATTCAACTATCCGCTGCCCGACGAACGCATCGCCAAGTTCCCACTGCCCGTACGCGACCAGTCCAAACTGTTGGTTTACCGCCACGGCCAGGTGACCGAAGACCGCTTCACTTCTCTACCCGACTATCTGCCAGCTGGCAGCCTGATGGTGTTCAATAATACCAAGGTGATTCAGGCACGTTTGCATTTTCGTAAGGAGACGGGGGCCTTGATTGAGGTGTTCTGCCTGGAACCCATCGAGCCGAACGACTATGCGCTGAATTTCCAGCAGACGGAACATGCCGCTTGGCTCTGCATGATAGGTAACCTGAAGAAATGGAAAGAAGGCCCCCTGCGTCGCGCGATGACAGTGAAGGGACGTCCGCTGACACTGACCGCCGAACGGGGAGAATGTCGCGGTACCAGTCACTGGGTGGATTTCTGCTGGGATAACCCCGAAGTGACCTTTGCCGACATCCTTGAGGTGTTCGGTGAGTTACCTATTCCTCCTTACCTGAACCGCGAGACGCAGGAGAGCGACAAGACGACCTATCAGACGGTCTATTCCAAGATAAAGGGCTCCGTGGCCGCACCCACTGCCGGACTGCACTTTACGCCCCGCGTGCTCGATGCCCTGCGTACGAAGGGAGTCGATTTGGAGGAACTGACGCTGCACGTGGGAGCCGGTACTTTCAAGCCCGTGAAGAGCGAGGAAATCGAAGGTCATGAAATGCATACGGAATACATTTCCGTGTCGTGCGGTACGATCGACAAACTGATAGCCCATGGCGGGCAGGCTGTGGCTGTAGGCACCACGTCGGTGCGCACGCTCGAGAGTCTCTACCACATTGGTGTTACCCTCCTGAAGAACCCCGATGCGACGGAGAACGAACTGCACGTCCGCCAGTGGCAGCCCTACGACATGGAGGGCGAGGCCCCGACATCGGTTGCTGCTTTGACCGCAGTTCGCAACTATCTGGATCGCCACGGCATGGAGGCGTTGCACACCAGTACGCAGATCATCATCGCTCCGGGCTACGACTACCGCATTGTCAGGGCGATGGTAACCAATTTCCATCAGCCACAAAGTACACTGCTGCTGCTCGTATCGGCCTTTGTACACGGCGACTGGCACACCATTTATGACTACGCTTTGGCCCATGACTTCCGCTTCCTGAGCTATGGCGACTCGTCGCTGCTGATACCGTAATATTCACTACTGAGGATACAAATTATGAACCAAGACAATAACCAAGAAATGTTTCCCCTCGTCGATGAAGAGGGCAATATCACCGGTGCCGCCACACGTGGCGAGTGCCACAACGGCAGCAAGCTGCTGCATCCCGTCGTCCACCTGCACGTGTTCAACTCGCGTGGTGAACTCTATCTGCAAAAGCGTCCCGAATGGAAAGACATACAGCCCGGCAAGTGGGATACAGCCGTAGGCGGTCATGTCGATTTGGGCGAGAGTGTAGAACAGGCCCTGCGCCGCGAAGTGCGCGAGGAGCTGGGCATTACCGACTTTACGCCCCAACAGGTGACACACTACGTCTTCGAGTCGGCCCGCGAGCGTGAACTGGTCTTCACCTACAAGACGGTGTACGACGGCCCTGTCACTCCCAGTGACGAGCTGGACGACGGTCGCTTCTGGCCCGTAGAGGAAATTCGTGCCAATCTGGGCAAGGGCATCTTTACACCCAACTTCGAGGGAGAAGTGGAGAAAGTGATTTAAATGAAGAATGAAGAATGAAGAATAAGGCATAAAAAAGAATGAAGAATCACCCGAAAGGTAATTCTTCATTCTTCATTATCAGTTCTTCATTTATTTCGCCAGTTCGGCAATTACTTTCATAATCTGCTGGCCGATTTCTTCGGCTTCTTCTTGCGTGTGAGCTTCGCTATATACGCGGATAATCGGTTCCGTGTTGCTCTTGCGCAGGTGTACCCACTTTTCGGGGAAGTCAATCTTCACACCGTCGATGTCGTTGATTTCCTCGTTCTTGTAGATTTCCTTCACCTTGGCCAGAATGGCATCTACGTCAGTATCGGGTGTCAGGTCCACACGGTTTTTGGCCATGAAGTAGGCTGGATAAGTGGCACGCAGTTCGCTCACCTTCTTGCCTTCGTGTGCCAGGTGGCTCAAGAAGAGGGCGATACCTACCAATGCATCGCGTCCGTAGTGGCTGGCGGGATAGATAACGCCGCCGTTGCCTTCGCCACCGATAACGGCACCCACTTCCTTCATCTTTGTGGTGACGTTCACTTCGCCTACAGCCGATGCAAAGTATTCCTGCCCGTACTTACGGGTTACGTCGCGCAGGGCGCGGGTAGAGCTCAAGTTAGACACGGTGCTGCCCGGTGTATGCTTCAGAATATAATCTGCTACACTGACCAGTGTATATTCTTCGCCATACATGCGTCCGTCTTCGCAGATGATGGCCAGACGGTCAACGTCAGGGTCAACTACAAAAGCTACATCATTCTTGCCGGCCTTCATCAGGTTCATGATGTCGCCCAGATTCTTTTCCAGCGGTTCGGGATTGTGCTGGAAGTTGCCAGTCGGTTCACAGTAGAGCTTCTCTACATGCTTCACACCCAGTGCTTCGAACAACTGGGGCAGGATGATGCCGCCCACGGAGTTCACGCAGTCGATGGCTACGTGGAAGTCGGCCTTGCGGATGGCCTCTACGTCAACGAGGTCGAGCGCCAGTACGCTGTCAATATGCTTTTGATTGTAGGTCAGGTCCTTGCGGTAAGTGCCCAGCTTGTCTACTTCGGCGTATTCGAAAGCTTCGGCTTCGGCGATGCGGAGCACTTCGTTGCCTTCTTCCTTATTCAGGAACTCTCCTTTTTCGTTCAGCAGCTTCAGGGCGTTCCATTGCTTGGGGTTGTGCGAAGCGGTGAGGATGATACCACCACTGGCACCTTCCATCGTAACGGCCAGTTCAGTGGTCGGTGTGGAAGCCAGGTCGATGTCGACAACGTCCCATCCCATACCCATCAGGGTACCTACCACTACGTTCTTTACCATTTCGCCGGAGAGACGGGCATCACGGCCTACTACGATCTTGTTGCTTTTTACGGTACACGTTTTGCGGATGAGTGTAGCATAAGCAGATGTGAATTTCACGATGTCAAGCGGGTTGAGTCCCTCGCCTGCACTGCCGCCAATCGTTCCGCGGATTCCAGAGATAGATTTGATTAGAGTCATAGGTTGTATGTTTTAAATGTTAGTTGATTATGCAGGAATGTTATTTGTATATCTGATATTTGGTAATATCATAATAATAAGGATATACGTATTGCATGGCACTTTGATGTCCCATCTTGGAAGGTACAATCAATCGTACATGGGCTTTGTCGCGTACGTAAGGCAGGGGAACTAACCAACCTGCGGGTACAGCTGTATAGCCATATGCCATATACATCAACCCTTGTATGAAAATACCGGCAATGGAAGATGAAGAAGCTGTATACTTGAACTCATCTACCAAATAAGGAAGTGTCAGATTGCTCAGAGTCGTATCTTTGTCCAATAGGCTGTATTCCATAAAACGTACCAATACCAAATCGTTGTTCTTTACAGTGTCAGCCGGATTGTCTGATCCTTTGTCTACGATTTGCATATAGACACCGCTGGACAGTTGTACAAATTCGTTTTTTTCGACGTCGGTAACCGAATCATTGTCGAAGAATTCAGTCTGACTGATGACTTTTATTCCTTCCTTGTTAATGAAATCAGCGATGGCGTCATCTTCTTCTTCCAACATCTCCGCGTATGTCTTCGTATCATCACATGCCTGGAAACTGAAACCTACAGCCAGCAATATAAAAAAGAGTAATAAGAGTTTTTTCATTTAATATAAGTTTGTATTTTCGTACAAAAGTATCTGATTTCCTTGAATATTGAAAAATGCGGGAATAAAGTTCGTATCTTTTAACCTTTGCACTCCGTTTTTATCCTTTGGCTGTGAGCAGAGGCTTATACTTCTCCAGCGCCTGCTCGAAGACTTTTTGTGCTTCTTCTATCGTGCCGTAAAACTCACCTCCCGAGGCATTCAGATGCCCGCCTCCGCCAAAGAACTCAGCAGCCAGTTGGTTACAAGGGAATTTCCCAACCGATCGGAGGGAAATTTTAATCATAGGCTTTTCGGTATCTTCGCGCAGGAAGCATGAAAAGATAACGTTTTTAATGCTGAGCGGAATGTTGACGAATCCTTCGCTGTCACCTCGGATATAGTTGAATTGCTTCTGCTCTTTTTCGGTGAGCGATATCATGGCGGCATGGTATTCGGGATATACTTTCATTTGTGTCAGTACATGTCCCATGAGGCGCAGGCGACTTTCGGAATAGGTGTTGAACACCTTGCGGTAAATGGCGTCCTTGTCTATCCCCTTAGAAAGCAGTTCGCTGATAATGAAGTAGATTTCGCGGTTGTTGGAATTGTAGGTAAATCCACCCGTATCGGTCATCATTCCTGTATAAATACACTCTGCCCCTTGTTTGGTGATGTCGCTGAAGTATCCCATGCGACAGATTAGACGAAAAACAAGTTCGGATGTAGAGGATATTTCCGGATGAGAAATGATGATTTTGCAGAAGTCCTCGGGATGCAGGTGATGGTCTATCAGAATTTTGCGTGCAGGGGAATTCTTGACAGCTTCGGCCATCGCATCGATACGGCTCAAGGCGTTGAAGTCTAGACAGCAGATGACGTCTGCTTCTGCAATGAGCTTGTCGGCAAATTCCTTGTAACGGTCGTATTGCAGGATATCTTTACTGCCAGGCATCCATCGCAGAAAATCGGGGAAAGCGTTGGGTACAATCACATTCGCAGTCTTATCCTGTGAGTTCAGGAAGTGCCACAACCCCAGCGAAGAGCCGATGGCATCGCCGTCGGGACCCACGTGCGACACAATCACCATCTTGTCCGCACGGTCCAGCCATTTGGCAAAATGGTCGATATTGGCTTGTTCAATAACTTTCGTCAACATGTTCTTTCCGTTTTACTTCGAAGTGGCAAAAGTACAAATAAAGTTTGGAAGGACAGGCACGCCGAACGAAATATTTCCCAAACCGCCCGCAAACACCGCTTGCACGGTTCAAACGCCCCGGCAGAAAGGCCTGAACCCAAGAGAAGCGAAAGTGAAGGATTTGTGTATAAAAGTTAAATGCTATAGTTCCCCAAAACATTTTTCTTCCATTTCCGTTTAATGACAATGAAAACCCGCCGGAAAGCTCCGGTCAGACACATAGAAAACGCCGAAGTCGCAAATGTACAATGAACAATTCGACTCAAACGACGTTATAGCATACAAAAGCGCAATATGCCTTCACCCCAACCGGCGAGACACATCGCGCTTTTTTCATGGTTGAAGCTGAAAAAGAACAACAGGTAATAGAGATTAAGGATAACAAACGTATAACAGGTATTAGAGAGAACTACAACTTACAGAGACAGGATGAAAAAGATTGTTTGGATAACATTTTTATGCAGTCTGGCCTTTATCTCCTGCCAACAGGATGAATGGGCAGATTCCTTACAGACGGAGGCGGCTACACCTACCGTCCGACTGCGGAGCGACCGCTACGAGAACGACGGTGCCCACACCCGCCAAACTACCGAAACCGATGCCCCTTACGACCGGGTAGAATTCTACGTAGTCGATGAAGACGGCGCTATAGCCAGCGGCCTGAAGGGCATCTACAACCACCAAAACCAGGAAATCAAAATCGAAGGCCTGAAGGAAGGCGAATACGAACTGCTGATTCTTGCCATCAAAGGCAATCTGCTCGACGACGGGGCCATCATTCACCCCTTGAAGCAGAAAACCGACCAATGGATCAGCTTCCCGTCCGACCTGCAGAAACCTCTTGAAGCAGAATATTTCTATTCGAAGACTCCTTTCAGCGTCAGCCGCGAGGCCGTTGCCGGAGGTCACGAATACATCGTGCATCTGCCCGCCGAAATCGTGCAGAAGCGCATCATGGGGCGTCTCGACCTCGACCTGCTCTACAATAACGACGATGTGCGTACTGCCGCAACGCAGAAGACACTGTCGTTTTACACCGGTACCTTCTATACAGCCTTCACCGGCGACGGAGGATATGCCGGACAAAGCAACGGGCAGACCGATCCCATCGAACTGAACGACCAGAATACCTACTGGTTTATGCCTACCACTGCAGATGCGCAGATCAATGCCGAAATCGGCCTCACTACCACCCACTATCGGGGTGGTGAGCGCCAATGCAGCTACCTGTTCGGTGTAGACGCCATAAGCCCTAACCGTATCGAACAGGTATACGCACGAATGGAGCATCCCGACGACTATCAGGGCACCATGTACGTCACCCGACAGGCCTACAACGAAGGTTATCATGCCAAGATACTGCAAGACGGAGAGTCCAAAACCATCTATGCCGACCCTGCACAACGGAGATTCAACACAGCACACCCACTGCAAATCAAGGTGAACGATGCCGGCCAGCTTCATGCTCGCTTCTATTCGCCTCGCGATCTGAAACGGGTGCTCATCAAGGTGCAAGTTCCGTCCGTAAGCAACGAGTATTTCGATTTGGCCTACTTCGACTCCATACCGGCTTTTGCCGACTTCTTTCACGAAGTCGCCATCAGCAGCCGTAACGGTATGTACCGCACCGAGTCGGGCAAACTGATCGAAATCGGCAATCTGACACCTGCACAGCTCGCCGGAGCCCAATACAAGATAGAGTCCGACGACCCGTACTGGGCCAAGATAAAATCCATCGTCCACGGTTGGGACATCTACTTCAGCCTTTACGGAGGCGACCCCGACCTGCCAAACGGAGGCCCGGTAGGCAACTGGATGGGTATACGTCCCGTACATTGCCGCGAGGTAGTGGCCATGTTTATCAACTTCACTTACATGATCGACATGGACGAACACGAAGAAATCCTCAGAGCCAACGAAGACATTCTATATGGCAACGGTGGTGTAGACGACAAGGTGACAGCTGATCAAGTACTCTCTCAGATGCGTAGAGAACGCACCCTGCAAGTAGGATTGGTATACTCGGGCAACGGTGTTATCGGGCTAGGTGGAGGTATTATATTCGGAGCCTATCAAAACGCCTGGCTTACACACTACAATAACACCTACGCCTGCGAAATCATGTTCCACGAGTTGGGACACGTGATGGGATACAACCACAGCAGTGCGTTCACCTACGGTCCTTGGGCACAGCAGCTGATGAACAACTTCTACGTCAACAATCTGCACAAGTTCCCTATCGACTCACCGTCGTACCTCAACAGCCGGAACAACCCGACCTTGTATCCCTGATGGCAAAGGCCTACACCGCACCATAGCCGTGCACACGTACTTATTAAAACTTAAAACAACGAACAATGAAATACAATTTTATTGCTTGCTGCCTCTTTGCGTCCCTACTGGGAGCCGGATGCACTGCCGAAACCGAACTTTCCGAAACATCCGCCGCAGGACAGTTATCTGTGATTCTACAACCAGCCGGACTGCAAGGCACTGCCGCTACCACCGACGACAAACGGATGAACGACATAAAAGCTTTCCGTTTTGATGATGGACAGTTGCAGGAAACTTACGGTCCGCTGGTGCCCGGCGATGACGGCCGCTGCTATCTGAATCTGGCCGACAATCGCGGAACCCTTTACTTCCTGGCCAATGCCTCGCAAGTAACAGTCTTGGAAGCACTGGTGCCCGGCGCTACTACCCTCGACGACTTTCTAGCCTTATCAGCTTCGACCAGTGACATGACGGAACACGGACTGTTGATGAGCGGTCGGGAGGAACTGGGCAGTCAGTCAGTGTCGGAACTGACCGTTGCCATGACGCGCAGTGTTGCCCGCATCGACCTCGAATCGACCGACCAAGGTGTAGAAGTGCTGCAAGTCTGTATCGACGGTCTGGTCGACGAAGGCTACCTCAACCCGCAGGCAACCGCCACACCTCCTCAGAATGCCGTGATCACCCGTTTCGACAAGCAGTATAGTACTCCCCTGTCCAATGCGCGCGAAACTATCTTTTACCTCTGCGAGCAGCAGGGCACTGACATACAGGTCGAAGTATTGGTGCGTTTCCGAAATGCGTTGCACAAGATGAAGGCTTCCCTACCCACCACCATCCGACGCAACACGGTCTACACCATCCATGTGTACGGACGCGGAGGTGACGTAACGATGAACATCAGCAACGGCGACTGGGAACAAGGTGATACCTCCGGTTCTGAAACCCAAATCAAAGCAAGGGTTAACATCGAAGACTCTGCCTTGCCGGCCAACGTTAAAGTAAACAGTACCTGCGACAGTGTCTTCATTTCCTATACCGAGAACAATTTCAACCTTGTTCTCGATGCCGAACCGGGAGCAACAGTCACAGTTGATGGACGCATCACCGGAGTCAGTGTACAGGCTACAGCCAGCCGTAACCTTGAACCGGTAGCTCGCCTTGCAGTAAGCAATGTTCACCGTTTGCCCGGTACCATACGCGAGTACATCTATGCCGATGTATACAAAGAGCAGATCCATAAAGGGCGCATCGTGCTTGTTTTCTTACCTAGTCCTATCCAGCTCGAAGGCAGCATTATTTTCGATGAAGACGGTATATGTAACTTTGACCGATACGTAGACGGAGAACTGGGACGTCTCACTCTGCCCGATGGTAAAATAGCTACAGTAGAAACGGACAACGGACAGACACCGTGGATAAAACTGGCCGAGAATGCCGGCAGTTATCGCATACTGGGCGGATGGAAACCCAACGATCCCGAAGCCGACGGACGCATGCAGGAAGCTCGCCTGGTCATTACCGACAGCGACGGAAGTAACCGCGAGGTTTATCCCATACGGCGCAGAAACTGGGGACTCCCCGTTGTCAACATCGGCGGAACCTGGTGGTGTAAATACAATTTGCGGGGCAACGTCAAGAGTTTCGACGATCAGATCAGCATAGCCGACGACCAGGCAGCAGGAACCGGCGTATTGGACCGCTTGACCACCTGCAGTGATGACGAACTGCTATCCCTAATGGGTGGACAATATCAGGGAGGCAATCCTGATGAATTGTCACTGAGCCACAACGGAACAGCATTCTATCATGAAGGGATGAAAGGCTCCGCACAAAATTGGGGGCAAATACCTGCCACGCAAATGGCACCCGACGGCTATCAGTTGCCGACATATGACGATTATGCTTTCTTTGTGTGGGGCACCAACTGCAATATCGGAGGTGTAGGTACACGAACCCACCAGAACAGTCAGGGACAAACCATTACCGTGAACATTGTAGAACGTGAGGCTCGATTTTTGGAAGTGTCTTATGGCACCATAGCTTTTTACGACTTCGAGTACGAAGGTAATCACTGGACATTGTACGGACTTGGACATCAATGGAATACCACTGACGGAAACATCGCACAGATGTCCATCATTATGGCCATTACCGGAAACACGTCGAACAGTTGGTATATGGAAGGCTATGCCCAAGCCAGCCGTCCGGGACAGAACTGGTTCAAATTTACAGCACAAAACTCTATCAAAACCCGTACAGTACGCTGTATCAAGAGTCCGGTGGAATACATATACAACTAATATAATGATAGGTTCAGCTTACAACTGACATCATGTAGTTTATACTTTTATATTAACTTAAACTAAACAGACGATTATGGATTTGAAGTTTATGAAGGCTATGACCTTTGCAGTATGCACCACATTTGTGATGACGTCTTGTACGAACGATGCAGAAGAGAATCTGCCGTCCGGCAACCCGGGTACTACAATCATCAATGCCCGACTGGCCGCCTACGAAAGCCTGATTCAGGCTGCTGATGGCGAAAATGACATAACCGATGTAAAAGCTTTCCTGTTCAGAAACGGAAAAATGGCAAAAATCTACGAACTGGGAGCTCCTGAATCTGAAAGTTACAACCTGCAGATAGACAGTCGTTCGGGCAACCTTTACCTGCTGGCCTACACGGGCGGAACCATCCCCACCGAAGGTCTGGAAGAAACTGAACTGGATGAAACTAACTGGAAGCAAAGCATCATCAACATGCCTGCCCAAACAGAACACTTCTTCACCGGAATGCTGGCTTTGGAAAGTACCGAAAACCAGACAAATACAGCTTCGGTATCGCTGAAGCGCGGAATGGCACGTTTCGACCTGGCTGTAGAATCGATCGAGGAAGTATCGGTAAAGAATGTCACTGTACGCAATCTGGCCAATTCGGCTTACCTGTTCCCGCAAGAAAGCATCCAGTCGCCGTCCAACGCCAATCGCAAGGATACAACCGTGGTATTTCAGCAACCCATTACTGACGGCAAATTAGGAATGCTCTATGTATACGAGCAGGAGAATCAAAGTATAGAAATCAGTGCGACAGTCGTTATCGGCGGTAAAGAGGAAATACTTACTAAAGCCGTCGATGGGCCGCTGAAGAGAAATACCGTCTACACTATTACCGTACGTCAGGATCGCCTCGACATCAAGCTGAACGTATCGTACGACGAATGGGAAGAAGGTACGAACACCGACCTTACGCCTTACAGACGGTGATGCTAAATGCCAGTTGTAAGTTTTTGAGTTTAAACGCAAAACTTAAGAAACCGGAAACTTAGAGGCTTAAAAACTAGGGAACGTAAAAGCTTAAAATTTATGAACATCCAAAGACATATTGCACGGATAACTGTCCTGCTGGCAACCCTGCTGATGCTGAATGCCTGTTCGGACGAACATACCAATGAATACTTTGCCGACAGCAGCCATACCTTGCTTCGAGTTAGTCTCAGCCATTTCAGCGCCGAAGGACAGGCACAGCCCGTATCCGGTGAAACCCGCATCGAACGTATGGATGCCTACCTCTTCGAAGATGGTATACTAACCGAATATCATCCCCAACTGATAGCCAAAAGCGAGAACAGTTACAAACTTGATCTGCAACGTCGGGCTGGTGCGTTGTACGTGCTGGCCAATGCAGAAACCGGTCTGGTGCCCGAAATAGGTTTGTTAACCGAAGTGGACTTCTGTCAACAAACCCTTACGGTCGCGGACGGACATGTACAACCATTTCTGACCGGACAGATCAAGCTGACTGGACAGGCTGTCAGTTCCATTCCCTTGACACTGAAGCACGGAACGGCCCGACTCGACTTCCGCATTCGCGTAGCAGGCAGTTTCAGCGTACACCAGTTTGGGGTAAGAAGTGCGGCGAAACAGACGTTTGTCCTTCCGCAAACCGACATACAGACACCGCCGGGGGCCGAAAAAGAAGACATCCTGCTAACCTTTGACCAAGGACTGAAACAGGACTCGGCAGCCATCATGTATCTGTATGAGCAGGCCAATCCCGACCTTAAAGTCTACGTAAAAGCCGAGATGGACGGAACTACCTACGAAATGGAACAGCCATTACCCGAAGTACTGAAACGCAACACAATCTATACCATAACCCTACGCAAGGACCTGAGTGGAGTACACCTTGTGGTTGAGGAATGGGCCAAAGGCGAAGATACCGAACTCATCCCCAGTCTGGACAGCCGGCTCACCGTGGACCGGTCTGCCTCACAACTGCCCGACGACGTACAGGTGGCCGACGGAGGAAGTACACTCATTTTCCCGCACAACGCCACCGAAGTACTGCTAGCCGTAGACTGTGATGATGAACTGGAGATGCTTCCCCTCGAAGGTTATCCGCTGACCGTAGAACCCGTGACACAGACACGAGGAATCGCAGGTAAGAACCTGTTTCGGATACGCAAATTGCTCTATCCGCCGGGCCATGCCAGCGATGAAGCCTGCCTGCAGTTCCACCGCAAAGGACTGGACAACTCCTATCCCGAAGACCACATTCGCTTGGTGTTGCAAGCCAATCCGACGCAAATGGAAGGATTGCTGGATTTTGATTTGCAAAATTATGCCCACCGTTTCGACTATTACATCGATAACGAACTGGCAACAATCACCCTGCCCGAAGGAAAAGAAATCTTTGCCGAGTTCAACGAAGGTGAAGACCCGTGGATGAAAATCGCTCCACAAGAGGAAGGTAGTAACGTCTATCGTGTACTGGCCGGCTGGAAGCCCAACGATCCTACTGCCAACGGACGGGTGCAGGAAGCACGAATCGTCATCCGCAACAAAGCCGATGGCTCGGCACGCGAGGCATATACTGTGTCGCGCCGCAATTACGGACTGCCTGTCACCTGGCTGCACGGTGTATGGTGGTGTAAGTACAATGCTCGTGGTAACTCAAAATCGTTCGACGATCAGATCCTTTCGTCCGACGACCCTGCTGTCAAAGCCGGAACCACGGTATTCAACTACCTGCGCGACTGTACCATCGACGAGTTCTACGACCTTTGGGGCTGGTCTTATCAGGGAGGACGCACACAGGGCATGCAAGTAGTAGTGCAAGACAGCGTCGCCGTACTTGACGGATTCACCACATCGGGTAATACACACATGAACAAACTGGAGCCCACCACCCTTGCCCCCGACGGCTACGAGGTGCCCAGCATGGAAGAGTTCAACCGTATGTTCGATGCCACCGACTATGTATGGGTTATGTGGAACGGAACCCATACCTTGAAGAATCCCTGGGAAGGGCACAGCAAGATACAGCGCGAACAGCGCCGGCGGAACGATCTCGTAATCGACAAACTGGCTCTGAGCGACCTCATCTATAGCCATGAAGAGTCCCGACTTCACGCAATACGAGCCTGTTGTGTGGTATGGACCATCTGCCCAATGGAATACATCAGGCATCTACCACGGCCACTACAACAACATACTGTTTACCGTATATTCGCCCACAGGCAGCGGTTGGTATTTCAACGGCAGCATGGCCGGCCTGTATCTGACGCAAAACGGCGCCGGAGTGCACGATACCCGCATTCTGCGCTTCAAAAAGTCGCCCGTGGAGTACATCTACGGTGAAGAGTAAGGAGTTATCCTGATTCCCTTCATTTTTTCCCAGTTAGGAAAAAATAATTTTCTAACTGGAGACTAATTTTTTTCTAACTGGGAAAAACGGCTGTTCTGTAAGTATCGCACTCGGCCTCTTTCAACGCTTCTTCATCACGCTGTTCACCACACGGACGGTAGAGACAAGCTTGTTGGTTGAAGTAAAGACATCCACGTTCCAGACGTGCGAAGAGCGTCCTTTGTGAACGATGGTGCCCACGGCCCGCACCGTATCGCCTTCGAGTGCCGACGAAATGTGATTGCCGCTCACCTGCATCCCTACGACTATCTCGTCGGGTTGACATAGAATCATGGAACCCAGTCCGGCTACAGTTTCGGCAAGCGCTAATGTGGCTCCACCGTGAAGGATGCCAAAGGGTTGACGGGTACGGTGGTCTACTGGCATGGTAGCTTCTACGCGGTCTTCGGCTATATAGGTGTATTGGATACCCAGATTTCCCATCAGCGCGTGGCTTCCTTGGGCATTCAGTTGGTCGAGAGGTATCTTGGTAGCGCGAATGTCGGCTAAAATCAGTTTCTCTACAGCTTGGGCCACTCCGTCGTTTTCGTTGGTATCTGTCGTATAGTCGGCGCAGATTTTCACAGAATCCACGGAATTTCCCATTGCAACGCCCATGCCAGCCAGTTGGATCATGGCAACGTCGCATACACCGTCCCCAATGGCCATCACTTCATCGCGTGTCACTCCCAGCTGCTCCATCAAGACAGCCAGCGTATTGGCTTTGTCTACAGAACAGGGGACTACTTCCAGGAAATAGTCTTCCGAACGGAAAACATCCAATACTCCATCGAGACGTTTTTTCCAGTGGCTTTCAAGGCCGATCAATGCATCTGCGTCATCGCTCACTAGCATACACTTGCACGGGGCAAAGTCTATAGCAGTAGAGAATTCGCTTTCTTCAATGATTTCCAGACCGTTCAGCTCTGCCTCTTCTTTAACATGCGTGTTGTCTGGCGTATTGGTCAACAGGGTATTGTCGTGGTATGTAAACAGGGCAAAATTGTTCTTGACAGCCTTCTTTTCAATATAGGGCAGCATCTCCGGATTAATTCTGCGCTCAAACAGGACTTGCCCGTTGCGTGCATCGATAATCTGACAACCATTGTAAGACAATATGAAACCGCCGTAGAGGCCTAATTCCAGTGTTTTGGCTATCGACATCAGTCCGTAGGTCGGCCTGCCTGATGCCAATACAATACGTACTCCCATTTGCTGTACTTTCAGCAATGCGGACAGTGTACGTTTACTAATGGCTTTCTCTTCGTTGAGAAGTGTTCCGTCCACATCCAGAACCAAAAGTTTATATTTCATAGCTGCAAAATTTGATGTTCTTCAAAGATAACCCGATTGTTTGAGCTTTCCGATTATTGGGGCATTAAAAAATGCAAAATGCGCTATCGTATACAGCTTTCGGTTTGTTCGGATAGTTTATCCTTCCATATTCCGTATTTCTACTTCTTTTACTTTGCGGAACAGATCGGAGGCAAAAATGAAGTTGTTCAGACGTTCGTTACTTGAGGTAAAGATGTCGTCTTTGCTGCCTTCCCATTCTTTGTGTCCTTCGTATATGAAGATGATATTTTCGCCAATACCCATGACGGAATTCATATCGTGCGTATTGATGAGTGTTGTCATGTTGTACTCGCGGGTGATGTCCTGTATCAGTCCGTCGATGACGAGCGAAGTCTTGGGGTCGAGACCGGAGTTAGGTTCATCGCAGAATAGATATTGTGGGTTGAGAGCGATGGCGCGGGCAATAGCTACACGTTTCTGCATGCCACCGCTGATCTCGCCGGGATATTTGTCTTTGGCTTCAACCAGATTTACACGATCCAGGCAGAACATGGCGCGGCGTGTACGGTCGCGCAAGGTATCGTTACTGAACATGTTCAGTGGAAACATGACATTCTCCAATACCGTCATGGAGTCGAACAGGGCAGCACTTTGGAAAATCATGCCCATTTCGCGACGCAGGGCCTTCTTTTCTTTCTTATCCATGATCAGAAAATTACGGTTGTCATACAACAGTTCCCCTTTTTCTGGTGTCAGCAGACCTACTATACATTTCATCAATACCGTTTTTCCCGATCCACTTTGTCCGATAATCAGATTGGTCTTTCCGTTTTCAAAAGTTGCGCTGATATCAGTCAGCACATCTTTTCCTTCAAATGACTTGCAGAGACTTTTCAGTTCTATCATGGTCTGAAATGTTTATTTGGTCAGTAATTGGGTAAGTATAAGGTCGGCAAAAAGGATTAGTACGCTGCTTGTTACCACAGCGTCGGTCGATGCCTTGCCTACTTCGATCGATCCACCGTCTACCGTATAGCCGAAGAAGGCCGATACACTGGCGATGATGAAAGCAAAAAACAGTGATTTGATGATACTGCACCATACGTACCATTCGACGAACATGTATTGAAGTCCGTACTCCAAGTCTGTAGCGGTCATGATTCCTCCAAACCAGCAGGTGCCGAAAGCACCGATGATACCTGCGAACGTACTGAAGATTACGAGTAATGGAATGATGGTGACCATGGCGATTATCTTTGGCAGGATAAGATAGCAGGCGGAATTTACTCCCATAATCTCCAGGGCATCAATCTGTTGGGTGACACGCATCGTTCCTAATTCTGATGCAATGTTCGATCCGACCTTTCCGGCCAATATCAGACACATGATACTGGATGAAAATTCGAGTAACAGGATTTCTCGTGTTACGTAACCTACGGTCCATCGGGGCATCCATGGACTTTCGATGTTGTATTTGATTTGTATCGTGATGACAGCGCCGATAAAGAACGATATCAGCAGTACGATGCCGATGGAGTTTACTCCAAGTTGCTCCATCTCGTTACGGTATTGGCGGAAGAACATGCGCATACGTTCGGGACGGGAAAAAGTTCGACCCATCAGCATGATATATCTTCCTACGGTTCTAAGTGCCTTAAACATAATTGGTCAAGTATTTGCCTGCAAATGTACGGCTTTATCTTTTATTTTTGCTACATTTGCGGCAAATTAACGCAAGTATGGAAGATAGTAAAATGGTTCTTCGCACGGAAGATTTGGTGAAAAAGTACGGAAAGCGTACAGTGGTAAGCCACGTTTCCTTTAATGTCAAACAAGGAGAGATCGTTGGTCTGTTGGGCCCTAATGGAGCGGGAAAAACGACCTCGTTCTATATGACTGTAGGTCTGATTACTCCGAATGAGGGACGTATTTTTTTGGACGATCTGGATATTACAGATTATCCTGTGTATAAGCGTGCTCAGACCGGTATCGGCTATTTGGCACAGGAAGCATCTGTTTTTCGTCAGATGAGCGTGGAAGACAATATTGCTTCTGTACTTGAAATGACCAATAAACCACTGGATTACCAGAAAGACAAGTTGGAAAGTCTGATTGCAGAGTTCCGACTTCAGAAGGTGCGTAAAAATAAAGGTAATCAGCTTTCGGGTGGTGAACGTCGACGTACGGAGATTGCCCGTTGTCTGGCCATTGATCCTAAGTTTATCATGCTCGACGAACCGTTTGCCGGTGTAGACCCTATTGCCGTAGAAGATATCCAGCAGATTGTATGGAGGTTGAAAGACAAGAATATCGGTATCTTGATTACCGACCACAACGTGCAGGAGACGCTCAGTATCACCAGCCGTGCCTATTTGCTTTTCGAGGGTAAGATCCTGTTTCAGGGAACTCCGGAAGAATTGGCTGAAAACCAGATCGTACGTGAAAAATATTTGAGTAACAGTTTCGTGTTGCGTCGTAAAGACTTTATGGTATAAGTAATATACTTGTCCATTAATGGCAGGTTTAGTTGGGCTCTGTAGAGCTGTTATGAATGCTATGAAGAAACTTTGGTTGTTTATCTTATTTTTGATTATATCCCGGATGCTATGTGGAAATGTCTATTTCAAGCATTTGGGTAAAGCTGACGGACTTTCTCAGATTTCTGTCGTTTCCATTTGTCAGGACGAACTGGGGCGTATGTGGTTTGGTACGCTTGAGGGATTGAGTTGTTATGATGGAAATGAGATGGTAGTATATAAACCTTCTGTTGCAAAAGAATACAACTTTCTGGGAAACGAGGTCCATAAATTGGTAAGTGGTCAAGGAAATATTTTCTTTACCTCTGATAGCGAACTGATTCGTTATGATTTGCGTAAAGAGTCATTTTATGATTTGCATCTCAGGGCTTCGTGTCTTTATTCTGATGGAAGTGATGTTTGGGCTGCTGCTCATGATAGCATTTATCGTTGGAATCCGGTAGAAGAGAATTTTTCATTTGTATACCACATGGAATTGGGACAATCGGTTACTAGCTTTTATGTGGGGAAAGACCGTAGCCTTTGGGTAGGAACATTGACCGGATTATATTACATTGCAGAACCTGGGACACAACAACCAGTTTGTGTGATTCCGAATGTAAATATCTTTTCTTTGTATTGTGATAGTCAGGGAGCTATGTGGGTCGCAGCCTTCCGCAAAGGAATGTATAAGGTAGAATCGATCTCTGGCAATCAATGGACCGTGAAAAAAGATTTTGTGTTTTCCAGTAATGATATTCGTTGCTTTGTAGAAGATGATGAAGGGAGTGTATGGATTGGAACCTTCAATGGTTTGAATAAAATAGATCGGAATGGAGAGGTTACATGCTATCGTAAAGATATGACTCCCGGGGCATTGAAGCATTCTTCTATTTTTTCATTGTATAAAGATCGGCAGGGTACCATTTGGGTGGGAACATATTATGGAGGAGTTCATTATTTTCATCCGGAAGTAGATCTGTTCAGGCATTATTCTGAAAATGACGGTAGACAAGATGGGGTGAGTTTTCCTTATGTGGGCAATATGGTGGAAGATAAGCGGGGAGACGTGTGGATTTGTACAGAAGGTGGAGGATTGAATCGCTGGGACAGGAAAACAGATACATTTACTCATTATCTGTCAGGGGAAAAACAATCCCCGTATTTCCCTAATTTGAAGTGTATAGAATATGACGAACAGAATGATTGTCTTTATATCGGCACGCATAAGCAGGGTTTTTTACGCTTTGATATAGCTTCGGCTACGGTTAAACATTATGCAGACTATGGTCGCACCAGTGATTCTTTCAACGAAGTCATTATGCAAGGGGACAGTTTGTATTTACTGTCAATGAAGGGTATATTTGTGAAAAAAGGCTATGATGGTACTCTTGAACGTCCTTTCCCAAAGATTCCTGAAACGTTGCGTGAAGGAGTCGCTATGTTTATAGACTCTGAACGTTTTATATGGCTTTCTCGTCGGAATGAACTTGTTCGCATCAATATGTCGTCTCCGGGCGAAAAATATATTTATCCGTTGGGGCAGAAGGGACTTGGAAAGTTTATGGTAACAAAGATGACAGAGTCGTCTGATGGTACTTTGTTTTTTGGAACGATAGGTTCTGGATTGTATCGATATAATAAAGAATCGGACAGTTTTGAACATTGTCCGATGGCGGGTGCAGATTATATCTATAACATGCGGTTCCACATGTCAGGCTATCTGATTTTATTGACGGATCGTGGTATCCTTTGTTATCATCCTCAGACAAAGGATATGAAAATATTAGATGCGGAAAATCAGTTGCATCTGTCTGCAGTAAACGATGGTTGTGGACTGCTTGTTTGCCATGACGGGGAAGTGCTGGTTGGTGGTTCGGAAGGTATGACCCGATTTTCTTTTTCTTCTTTATTCGATACCTTGCCGGAACATAACTTGTTTTTTTCGTCGTTATCAGTCAATGGAAAAATAGTGTCAGCTCGGAAAGAGGAAAAAATATTGCCGGTAGCATTGCCTTTCGTTTCTCAATTGAATTTATCGTACGATGAGAATAATATTACCATTTCGTTTGCTTCGAATAGTTATATAGATAATTCAGACCGGAAAATTTATGAATATATATTAGAAGGGTTTGATAAGAAATGGAATACGACTTATGGGAATACATTGGTCTATACAAATTTGGATCCGGGCAAATATAGACTGAAGGTTCGTGAGAAACAACTGAGTGAACGTGATAAAATTCATTCCATTGAGTTACCTGTGATAGTCCATTCACCTTGGTGGGCTACGTGGTGGGCTTATTCTCTATATGCTCTTTTATTTTTAAGCATAGTCAGTACGCTTGTTCGTAATTGGATGGCACGTGTACATTTACGAGCTTCTCTGGCTCAGGAAAAATTGGAAAAGGAGAAAAATGAAGAGTTGATTCAGGCTAAACTCCAGTTCTTTGCCAATATCTCTCATGAATTCCGTACTCCGTTGACACTGATTATTTCACAGCTGGAAGCTTTGTTGCAGACTTCAGGGCTTTCTCCGTTTATACGCACTCGCTTACAGAAGATCTATAAAAATACGTTTCAGTTCCGTGAATTGATTTCCGAGTTGTTGGATTTTAGAAAAATGGAGCGTGGCAAGTTGACTTTGCATGTGGCCCAATCTAATATAGTAGCTTTTATAAGTCGCCTCTGTGATGACTTTCAGCAGCAGGCTCAGCTGCAACATATCCATTTGGATTTTCATTCGGAAACGGATACGGTAATGGGTTGGTTTGACAGCCGTCAGTTAAGAAAAGTTTTTTCTAATTTATTGTCTAATGCCTTGAAATATACGCCCGCCAATGGAAAAGTGGAAGTCCAAATCATAGAAGCGACTGAACAAATTGAAATTAAAGTTCTGGATAGTGGAGAAGGAATACCCAAAGAAGCTTTACCTTTTATTTTCGATCGTTTCTATCAGGTGGATGCTGAGGCCTCTTCTCCTGGTAGCGGTATTGGCCTTGCATTGGCTAAGGGAATCGTAGAACTTCATCATGGATCTATTGGTGTACAGAGTGCTTTGGGGTATGGTAGTGTCTTTACAGTGACTTTGCCAAAAGAGAATCCGTTCCTTCAAGATGACAATGTGGTTTGGGATGCGGCTGAAGGAGAAATGTCGGATGTCCTGCCCGCTTTCTCTGAAATGTCCGGTACTGATACGGAAACAGTACCTGTAAGTGACATTCCTAAATCGGACAATGATGCAAAAGATTGTGTATTGTTGGTAGAGGATAATGAAGACCTGTTACAGATACTGATGGATTTGCTTTCACCGCTTTATCGGGTTATTATTGCATTGGATGGCAAAGCCGGGCTTGATAAAGTAATAGAGGAGCATCCGGATTTGGTTGTAAGTGATGTAATGATGCCTGTCATGTCAGGAACGGAAATGTGCATGAAGATAAAGAGTAACTTTGATTTGTGTCATATACCGGTTATTTTGCTGACAGCGATGACATCCGACAATAATAAGATGGAGGGATTGCAATGTGGAGCGGATGATTACATAGAAAAGCCTTTCAACAACAAACTGCTTTTGGGTCGGATTGCCAACTTGTTGCGTAATCGGAAATTGCTGAAAAAGAAATTTTCCACTGTGATACCGTCCTCTGCCGATACAAATGATGCCGGTATGCCGACTTTGGCATTGACTCCGATTGATGCCGACTTTTTGACACGCTTGGATGATGTGGTGAAGACGCATCTGGCTGAACCCGATTTTGATGTCAATCAATTGGCCCGTGAGTTAGGAGTCAGCCGCAGTTCGCTTTACAATAAGTTGAAGGCTCTTAGCTTCGTAACTCCGAATGAGTATATTCTGAATGTACGTCTGAAGGCTGCTGCCGATTTGCTAAAGAAAAATCCAGAAATGCAGATTACAGAGATTGCCTATCAGGTCGGTTTTAATTCTTTGCGTTATTTCCGCCATTGTTTCAAAGCATCTTTCAATCAGACGCCGCAGGAATACAGACAAAGCGAATGAGAGGGACTGATATTTCAAGTCCCTCTTTACAATCGCCAAGTTCATAGTTATGGATGTCAAGTCCATGTTTACGTTCGTCAAGTGAATGTTTACGTGGCATCATCCATATATTCTTTCTTTCAAAGAATGTTTTGTTAATGCTTTCATCCTTTCACGACTCTGTAAGTTTTTATAAATCAGGTTTATATTGTGAAAGAACGATCTTTCACGCTTAATTTGCAAGTTTCACAAGCTGATAAACGATGAAATATACTCCTTCTCTTTTGTTCTTAAAACGGAAGCTTTCAACAGGAGTTACATTTCCGTTCCCTTTGACATCTATATTTTTTATAGTTTTCTTTTCTACGGTTTTGCCTTGTTCATTTTTTAGTTCAATAATCAAGTTTGCTTTGCAAGGAGCATCCAGGTTAAAGATAACAGGTTGTATCTGATCTTGTGGACCGTATACGACATCGACATTATTACTTGCGGCCCACATTCGTCCGAATGCCTGTTTGTTGGCATAATAAGCCAGCTTAGGTACACCGAATGCGTCTAACAGAGGCTTCTGGTAAGTAAACATATTAGCACCTGATTCCAAGCTACACCATGAGAATCCATCATAGCCTAAAAGAATTTGCTTTTTCATAGACTCCCATGCCGAGAACGCTTGGAAAGCCTGGCTGATTTTCCATTCTTCAGCATCCAGTTTCCTGCCGATACTATTCTCTTCGTACTCCCATTCGTAGGATTGCACTTTGTACCAAGGTTCCTTTTGTGCTAGTTCCCAGTTGGGCTGTGCAGCCGATTCTTCATGTTCAAAATTGAAAAATGCTTTATCATTGGCATTGATGCAAGAGGCTGCCCATCGGTAAGGAGCTTTGCGCAATTCGCTCCATGTCGCTCCGTATCCGGTATAAGCATCCTGGTTACCTCTGGTCATTAGTTTTTCCATGATTACAGGATTGGGAGAGATGGGGTTGCCTTTGTAGTCCATGCTGCCGTCATAGTTACCATAATGCGTATGCCCCCAGAAGGAAGTCGGAGAAATAAGCCTGCTTGTATCGGCCTGGCTGATCGTTTTATAAATCAGGTTCATGTAGTCGTGTGAATCTGAGATATCATGCTTTTTGAAGCGGTTAGGATGGTTTCCGGCTTCCCACATGACAATGGATGGATGATTATAAACTTGTTTGATGTATTTGGGATATCCTTTGAAGTCTACGTTCCAGGCTTCTCCTTCTCTGACCCATCCGGCTGTTTGCCATAACAGGTAGACACCCAATTGGTCGGCATATTCTGCATAGCGCGGGTCATTAATACCATCGATTGTATCTTTTTCTGCATGTACATGGATACGCAGCATGTTTCCATTCATTTTCTTTATCTGCAACAGGTCTTGGATAATGGTTTCGTCAGATACACAACGGTTGGTTTTGGCTATTGTTTCGATGGGATATCTGTAACTCAGGATCTGGGCTCCATTCAACATTTCTACCTGATTGTTTATATAGAGTTTTCCTCCCTCCTGTGTTATAGTACGGATACCTGTTGTTGTGACATAATCGTCGATAGCTTTACCTGTTTTATCTTTTAGAATGACTTCCACTTTATACAAGTTGGGATGGTTGGGATGCCATAACAATGCATCAGGGATACTCAAGGGGATCGAAACTTTATTATCGATAGATGGTCTGATTTGGATTTCCTTTTGAATACTGGCTACCACTCCTCCTTCTTCCGGATACCAGGGGTAATAGTTTATTTCTATGCTTCCTTTATAATATTCTACTCCGTTATATTGAATCGTAATCAGATTGGACTGTACGGCTTCTTTTTCGTGAATGGTCGAAGTATGAACAAGTGCGTCTTTAATCATGCATCTGCTTGTCAGAATCAATTCTGTCCTTCCCAGTAACCAGCCTGTATAGGGGTCGGAGGGTGAGTGAAGCATCTGGTGGCGTGCTTTGTATGGCTTGACACGTACAGCGATCAGATTTTCCTGATGGGGAATCATGTATTCGGTGACATCCAATTGGTAGGGGTGTCTGTCGTTGATGACAATGACGGGTTGTCCGTTTATCCACACTTCACCTCCTGGATCCAGAGTCTCCAAGTTCAGAATGGCGCGTTCGCAATTGTCAATATGTACTTTCTTTCTGAGGTAGTAACTCTCTTCTTTTTCTGCCAGTCCGCCATGTACAGAGGGTAATTTTACTTCTGTCCATTGGGCATCGTTGTACTCTGGGCTATACCATTCCTTTATGGGAACGATGGGGTCGAAGTCTTCGTCCCATACCAGCGAGGTGTAGAAGGGCGTGTGTGCATTGGCTGCATCCTGTACGAACGAATACAGTTGTAGGTTGTCCATATAGGTTGTTCCACCGGTAGAGGTGAATGACGTTTGGTTGATTATGGGAGTGAGGTTGGCATCAAGAGGACATTCCAAAGTGAGTGTCGAATCGAGTGTGACAAAGAATCGTTTGTTGTCAAAATCTCCATATATTTCCAGCATGTACTGGGATTTGCCTTTATAGTTCTTTTCCTGATGGTATTGGCCTGATTGCACATGAATCTTTTGGTCCTGCAACTTTACGGATATGACATCTTGTTCTTGATTACCAAGGCTTAAAGTGTAACAGGAAGCTTCGTTCTGCAAATATGCTTTTAGACGGAAACGCCATTTGATGTCTTCCGTTTCTCTTTTAATGGTACAATCTGACAGGGACAGTTTCCCGTTAGCGATTTTACTGCCTGTCTGTTGTTCCCATAACTTCCATTCTTTTTGTTGTTCCAGTTCTTTTCCCGGACGATATCCGTAGGCTTTCCATTGTTTCAGTGATAAGGTCTTTCTTGTTTGTGAAGTAGGTTGAGGCTTAATGCCCTTTAAGGCTGATGGTACTTCCTGAGAAGAAAGAACTGGACGGTCTAGTTGTGGATTGTTCCAGAATTTGGCTGCATAATTTCCATATTTGGCCAGGAAATCGATACGTTGTTCCAGATTCATCCATTCAGTCTCTCCGTGGAAGTCCGTTTCTCCATTGGCTTTCACGTCAGAGGTAAAATAGCGCGTTTCAAGGGTTGATACTTGCCCGCTTGTGGATAAAGCCCATAAGCTGCTTAAAAGAAAAAGTATTTTTTTCATGGCTTATTATTTTATGTATATACGAAATTGAAAATGTTTTGGAAACAAAATTATCAGTCTGTAGAAGATACAATGGGAGAATTTATGCTTTTTAATGGGGGATAATTGTCTTAAATAGTAGTTTTAACGAATTCTGAGGGTTATACTCGTGCTTAGTATAACAGTTTATAAATGAGGTGCTATGGGAAAATATACAATTAGGGGATATATAAAACAACTGCAAATTGCTTTCCTATAGTTGTGACTACACTGGAAGGCAATTTGCAGTATGGCTTCGTAGATATGTTTAAATAGCTTGGGCTAATTTATTTCCGGCTTATGCTTATTTCAGCGTTTTGTTTAGTAGTGCTTCACCGTTTTTCCCGATAACCTTGATATGGATGTTTCCGTCGGCAAGGTCAAGACGGGTGGCACACATGGCACCTTGTTCCAGTACAGGGCATTGGTTGCCAGATTCTTCAGGTTCATGATAGAAGAAACGGTGGGTGTGTCCTGCCACAATCAGGTCGATACCGGCACGGTTCAGTATGGGCAGGAACTTCCGGCTTGCGTCTTGGCAACCTTTCCAGGTAGTTCCTTTTTCCCACTCCTTGTCGACTACCAGTGGAAAGTGCGAAATGACAATTCTGTATTTGGCTTTCTTGAACTCCTTGCTTTTTACGACTTTTTCCAGCCAGCGGGCCTGTTCACTGCGGTAGTTGTCAAAGTCCGTCAGTCCGGCATAGACCGGATGATTGTCAGATTTGTCTTCACCTGTGTCGAGCATGATGACCATGACGTCCCCCATCAGGTAACTGCCATATATCTTTCCGTTCTGTTTGGGGAAGAAGGAAGGGAAGATACGGGCCATGTTTCCGCGTGTTTCGTGGTTACCCCGCACGAACTCAAACGGAATGGAGGTGGCAAACAGTTCTACGCTGGTATCGATGAACGATGTAAATGGATGTTCACCGTTTTCGGTCATGTAGTTCATCATGTCGCCGGCATAGAAGAACGAAGTACAGGTTTTATAGTCGCATCGTTCCAACAGGTTTTTCAACAGCTTCGGGTTGCTGTGCATGTCACTGGTAATGAAGATGGAGCCCCCTTTCTGTTTCGGGTCAATGGTACGGAATGTATACCAGGGTGAGGCGATACTGTCTCCGAATACCACCTTGTACGGTTGGAATGATTTGATTTCTTTGGCATGTATGCGGTATTGGTAAGTCGTGTTGGGTTGTAATTCTTCTGCTCTGATGGCAAAGAATGTTGCATCTGCCTGTTTCAATCCGTGTTTTGAGCCGGAATAGTTGTTTGATTGTTCCTCTCCTTTTTTCTTGAGCTCGATGAACGAGAAAGAAGGATTGGATGTTTGGAAGGCAAATGTCGCTCCGTTGGTCGTCACTTCCTGCAGGTAGGGGCCATGGGCTATTTCAAGGAAAGGGCGACTGCTCATGCGTACTTTAATGGTGGCATCTGGTTGGCCGAAGGTACAGTTGGCTTCGATTATGGTTGTATTTCGTATCGGATATTCCTTTGGCGAGGTGTTCTGTGCCAGTCGTGATGTGAAGGTTGCATTTGTCGGTGAAATGATTTGCATATAGAAGTGTTTGCCGTTCAAGGTCAGATGGACTGTCTTACCATCAGTCTCTACATCAGCCTTTGTGATGACTGACCACGATACGGTTGACTGGGCGTTGGTAAGTTTTATCTCATCTGTCACTTCGACAGTCTGGTCATCGATCAGAGTAAATGTACGGAACACTGATTCGGCTTGATCCTTATATAAGGAGGTCATATCCAGTTTGGCGTATGGCTGAGCAATGTCAACTTTTTCTTCGCAGACAAAGGCTTCGCCTGCAGCGTATTGTATCTGGTGATCGATACTAATCGTATTGTGCGAAAGGTTGTTGTTGCGGAAGTATTTCCAGCGTTGTCCATTTGGCTTGTAGTCCCAGAAGCCGGGCAGGTTGTAATCGTCAGATCCCAAATCGTCCGTCCAACGTATACCTTCACTTTCCAGTACAAAAGTTCCACAGTCCATCTGTTGGTGTGCCTGCATGGGCTCTCCACCTTTAGCTGTGAGGAATATGGAGCCTTGTACATCACGTTTGCCATTGAGTACAATGATGTCATTGATCGTGTTGTGGTATACTTCCAGTTTGGGGAGGGAAGATTGTGGATTGGGCTGTGCATTGTCGTACCAGGGAAGTGAAAGGAAGAATAATTGGTGCAGTGGTTGTTGTCCCTGAATGACCTTCCCGATCTCTTTCCGATACCATTCTGCTACTTCCGCCTGCGAATACAGTTTACTGAAGAGGAAAAATGCAGGTGTGTTGAGCGCTTCGTCATGGGCGTTGGCAAAATTGAAGACTCGTCCTGATGGTGAAAGGGTGCGCTTATAATAGAGGGCTGTATTTTCTATGCCAGGCAGTTGCCCTATTTTTCCTTTGTCGCCTCCATTATCGGTGACGGCTTTCAAGTACAATGCCAGGTAACTGGTTGTATATCCCCAGTAGGAAGGTCCTTCATAGCATACTCCGTCCGGAGCAAAATGCTTCAGACAATTAGGCATATACCGAGCTGCATTTTCCAGAATGGTACGTGCTTCTTGAGGATAATCTTCGGCTACAGCCAATGCTCCAAGTACCATACCGGTGTTGCACACTACATTCCAGTTCGTTTCACGTTTGGCCCAACTACCCGGTCCTCCCTTTTCATATTCCTTCAGAACACGGGCTATAGCGTTGCGATAGATGCTGTTTTTAATCAGTTTCCGGGTAGATGCAGGTAGGGATTTGTACAACCAGTCGTAGGCTATCGCTACGGCAGTTGTCATTTCTGCTGTATCCAGATAATGGTTCGGGTCCCAGTCTGGGAAGTTACAAACCCATTGTAATGCCTGGTCGGTTGCATCCAGGTATTTTTTTTCTCCATAGAGGCGGTAGGCCAATGCCAATGTCCCTAGGCGGTCTACGTAGGCTCTGGAGGTATATAACATATTACCGTACCTGTTCATTTCGTAAGGGATTTGTGTCAATGTAGCAAGTGAGTCTGCCCGGTTCTTTAAATAGTAGGCTAGTTTTCGGACATCTTGATTTTGCTTAATGAGCTCTTTGATTTGAATTTCTTCGTTAGGTGTAAATAACAGACGTGGGTGTTGGGGCTGCCAATCTGTTTGTGCCAGAATGGTACAGGTAGGCATCAATAAAGTAAATAGTAGAAGCAATAAGATGCAAATCTTAATATTCGTCTTTAAAAAACGACAGAGGGTTGCATTGTTCTCAAGGTGTTTTTGTGTAGAGTTCATAGGACTTATTTGTTTTAGTTGATGATTGTTTCAGCGTTTTTTGTTGGGGTTATATGTCATAGCCTTTTTTAACTTCATGCAAAAATAGTCTTTTTCTAGATTAGGTTGGGATGATTTTGTCTAAATAGGGGGATGTATGTGTGTTGGACATGTTTTTTAAAGATTTACTTTGTGAGGTTTCGAAGAAGCGGACTATAATTAGCCCTTTGAATTCTGATCTATAATATAATATATTGCAATACAAATGTTTAACATTTTTGTATTGGATGATATCTCCCCTTTTGGACGATTGTGTATCCCTCTCTTTAAATGTTAAAAATATAAGGATGAAATAGATTGTACTCTAAAAAAGACAGTGTGTCCCATTTATAAAAGAACAGTTTTCCATCTTTGCAATAGAAATCATAAAACATCTGAAATAGTGTTTTAAAACTTACTGATAACTTAAAATTTAATGCTTATGTATCAACGAAGAGAAAAACGTATGTTGGAAGGTAATCTTTCCAAGTTCTTGTTGGGCGGTGTATTTTTTCTTTCAATGACTCCGGCTTATGCTGTATCGGGAAAAGCTATCGAAGTCGAAAAGGTACACTCTGTTCTTTCTATTAATCAAGATGGCCGTACGGTTTCGGGTAACGTTGTCGATGAGACGGGCCTTCCGGTAATCGGTGTGAATGTCAAAGTGAAAGGTACTACTATCGGTGCTATTACCGATTTGGATGGTAATTTTACACTTAAAGGTGTTCCTCAAAATGCAGTTTTGGTTGTAAGCTATGTGGGGTATAAAGAACAAGAAATCAAAGTCGGTACTCAGAGCCAGCTTTCTATCAAACTTCAGGAAGATACAGAATTGATTGATGAAGTAGTAGTTGTAGGTTATGCAGCTCAGAAAAAGGTAAATTTGACGGGATCTGTTTCTTCTGTTAATATGGCTGATATTGCGGAAAAAAGACCTATTACAAACTTATCTTCAGGTTTGGCTGGTATGGCCTCTGGTATTTCTGTTACTTCTAGCAGTAATGTTCCCGGTAATGATAATGCTTCTATTTTAGTACGCGGTCAAGGCACATTGAACAATTCTGCTCCTTTGATTATCATTGATGGAGTGGAGAGTAACATTAATACGGTGGCTCCTCAGGATGTGGAAAGTATGACCGTACTGAAAGATGCTGCTTCAGCTTCTATTTATGGATCGCGTGCTGCAAATGGCGTTATCCTGATTACGACTAAGAAAGGTAAGCAGGGAAAGATTAATATCGATTATACGGGATATGCTTCTCTTCAGTCTGTAGGAAAAACTGTAGATGCAGTAAGCGATTATGCAACTTACATGGAATTGAGAAATGAAGCATATAATAATACTACTCCAGGAACTTATCAGTTTGAACAGGATGTTATTGATGCTTGGCGCAATGATGGAGGGCGTAACCCCCTGCTTTATCCTAATACAGACTGGGTTGAAGAGATTTTCCAAACAGCAGTTGCGACTAATCACAATTTATCAATCAGTGGTGGTACAGATAAATTATCATTTTATACTTCGTTTGGCTACAATAATAATCCGGGTATTATAGATAATGCTGGTTACGAACGTTATAGTTTTCGTTCAAATGTAGAAGCGAAGCCGACGAAATGGTTAACTTTAGGTATGAAGTTGAATGGTTATTTATCAAATAACGAAATAGGTTCTGATCGTATTGACGATGTATTCACCTATGGATATGCCAGTACACCCGGTATTGTGCTTCGTAGTCCGGACGGACGATTTGGTGGCGCACAAGCTAAAGGTGAAGATATCCAGACAAATAATCCCTTAGCTTATTTGTATAAGAATGAGGGTAATAAGAAAGAACGTAATTTCCGTGCTGCGTTTAATGGGGTTATTACTCCGTTTAAAGGTTTGAGTATTTCTGGTTCTTATTCTTATGAATTGACTGATAAAGATAATTGGTCCAAGCCAAATTTGAACGATTTGTGGGATTTTCAGACAGAAAGTGTGGTGAGAGCAGCAGCTACTGACCGTACATATATTTACAATTATAATCGAAAGATTGAACGTATGTTTATGGATGGAGTTGTTCGCTATGAGAATAGTTTTGTAGACAATAAGTTGGATTTGAATGTAATGGTTGGAGCCAGTCAAGAGATGCGTCGTGATCGTAGTTTCAGTGGACAAAAGTATGATTGGATTGATTCATCTGTTGATGTTATCAATGGTGCAACAAGTGATGCGTTAGCAAGCGGTAGTCATACGGAATGGGCGATGCGTTCTTATTTTGGTCGTATTAATTTAGGCTGGGCTGATCGATATTTATTGGAAGCAAATTTACGTGCAGATGCTTCTTCACGCTTCTTAAAAGGTAATCGTTGGGGATATTTCCCTTCATTCTCTGCAGGTTGGCGTATAGACCAGGAAGCATTTATGGAAGATACACGTAATTGGCTGGATGCATTGAAACTTCGTGTATCTTATGGTGAATTAGGAAACAATTATTTGGATAGTGATTATATGGCTATCGCTTCCTATGCACAAGCAAATTATGGTTTGGGTAATGTTGCTCAAATTGGAATGACGCAAACGGCTCTTGCTAATGGTAACTTAACGTGGGAAAGTACAGCTGTAACTAATGTGGGTTTGGATTTTACTGTATTGAATGGGCGCTTGTCTGGTACAACAGAATATTTTTATAAAAGGACTTCAGACATTTTAATTAATTTGCCTGCTCCATTGGTACATGGTAATGCTAGTATTCCAACGCAGAATAGTGCTGAGGTAACTAACAAAGGTTTTGAACTTACGCTGAATTGGTCGGATAAGATTAATGATTTCCATTATAATATCGGCACAAATGTGACTTTTGTAGATAATAAGGTAACCAAATTCAAGGGGGATGAAGCAAGTATTAGTGGTAGCACTATGATAAAGGAAGGATATCCTATAAATGTACAGTATGTTTTAGTAGCTGATCGTATTATCCAAAGTCAGGAAGATTTGGATTATGTTCAGTCTTTGATTGATAATGCTCCAATTGGTGAAGATGGTAAACAAGTGAATCCATTCCAAAGTTACAAACGTCCGGAAATGGGTGATGTGCTTTACAAAGATATGGATGGTAATGGAATCTTTAATGATGACGATCGTGTTGCAATGGGACATGGAAATACCCCTCGCTTTTTTTATGATATTAATCTGGGATGTGAATGGAAAGGTTTTGATTTCTCCGTGTTGATGTCTGGAACGGGTAGCCAAAAAGTTCAGTATCAAACCCAGCATACAACCAATATTCCGGGCAGTGGTTATCAGATTGGACAGGAAATAGTCGATGGACGTTGGTATGAAGGACGTACTACTCCTGCAAAATATCCCAGATTATTGCTAAATGATGGTCGCAACACTCGTAATAGCACGTTGTGGGAAACCGATAAATCATTCTTTAAGATTCGCAATATCCAATTGGGATATACGTTACCGGATAAATGGGTAAAAGCTGCTACTTTGAGTCGTGTACGAGTATTCTGTAGCATGGAGAACTTCTTTACATTTACAGGCTTTGCGGGTATGGATCCGGAAACAAATAAACTTACTTATCCGACTATTCGCCAAGCTTCCTTTGGACTTAATGTTTCATTCTAAAAAACGATTTTTGAATTATGAAAAAATATATATTGTTTTTGCTTGCTGCCGGAATGATGAGCAGTTGCTATGATCTTGATCAATATCCTCATGATAAGTTAAGTTCTGGAACCTTTTGGAAGACAGAAGATCATGCTCATCAAGGCATGGTTGCAATGTATGCTACTTTGCGAAATGAGAACGGTTTTGGTGCCTATTATGATAATGATGCTTTAGGTGAAATCGGATGTGATTATAACAATTGGTTAATGCCTAGTATTATAAAAGGAACTTATACAGACCGTACAGGAACAGTGCAGAGCCGTTGGCAGACGTGCTATGATGGGGTCTTTCGGGCAAATCTTTTGTTGCAGAATATAGATAATGTTGATATGTCTGATGAAAAGAAAAATGTGTATAAGGGTGAAGCTAAGTTTATTCGTGCTTTATACTATTTCTATTTATTAGATTATTTTGGCGGAGTGCCTTTGTATGATGAGACAACTGTAGTGTCTAGCGAGTTTATGGAAATGAAGAAATCTCGTAGTACAGTGGAAGAAACCCGACAGTTTATTTTAGATGATTTGGATGCCGCTGTAGAAGCATTGCCTGTAAAATGGGAGAGTAGTGAATACGGTCGAGCTACTCGTGGTGCAGCTGTGGCACTTCGTGGAAAGGTTAAGCTGTTTGCAGAAGATTATGCAGGTGCTAAAACAGACTTTGAGGAAATTGTAAAAGACCCGGAGAATCGTGGGTATGGATATCAATTGCATGAAAGCTATCCGGAATTGTTCACCTTGGCTGCAGATCAATGCTCTGAGATGATATTTACAATTCAGGCTATTAATGGTACCAATCAAGATTATGGAATGCCGTATGCTTTACGTATGGGTACTCGTGCCTCATTTGCGGGTGGTTGGAATAATTTTATGCCAACAGATATATTGGCAGATATGTATGAAAATCGTGATGGCTCTAAGTTTAATTGGAATGATTATTTTCCTGGATTTAATGAAAGCCGTGAGGTACAGAATAAGACTTTTGAAGCAGTTCTGACCGATGATAAGACGGCTGTTGCTACCTATCCGGCCGAAAAAGATAAGATTCGTAAGGCTTATGAAGACCGTGACCCCCGTTTGGAGCAAACCTTGATAACTCCTTATTCTTATTATTATGGATGCAATGGACGTACGCCTAAAATGATGGAATATGTGTTAGCTTCAGGAGTTAATGAAGCTAATGGTTTTATTCGTGATAATTTGGGACATTTCAATTATTATTGGCGTAAGTTTGTACCGGAAGGGGATATGGAAGGAACTTTGTTAGATCGTTCTCACTCTCCAGTTGATTTCCCTCTCATTCGCTATGCTGATGTATTATTGATGTTAGCAGAATGTTATAATGAACTAGATCGTCAGGATGATGCCGTAGCCTTGATTAATCAGGTACGTCAACGCCCGTCTACAGATATGCCTGCTTTGAATAGCGGTCCTGCATGGTTAGAGGCTCATTCTAAAGAAGAAGTGTTTGAGCGTATTGTCCAAGAACGTGCTGTTGAATTGGCTTGTGAAGGTCATCGCTTTAGTGACCTGCGTCGTTGGGGACTTGCTATGGAAAAATTGAATTTTGAGTATGATGATATTCGTGGTAATTTACGCTATGTGCGTGTATTTACAGAACGTGATTACTTGTGGCCTGTTCCAGCAGTTGAATTTGAACGCAATACGAATTTGGGTAGCCAGAATCCAGGTTGGTAAGGGACACTTTTTAGGTACATCGACTTGTATTGAATAATAAAACTTGTCGATGTACCCTTATGAAAAAAACGTTTAACAAATTAAAGACTCTAATTTATGAATAAGAATAATAAGGTAAAAACGATTGCAGCTCTCTGCTTGTCCTGCATGTTGGGAGTGGGCCACGCGCAGGACTCGGAGAAGGCATTTATTAAGGAGAACATGAACTTTGCGGCTGAGCAATACCGGCTGATGCTGAAGACGCCTGCACAAGGTAAGGATGGGAAAGGAGTGATGCCCCATAGTATGAGAAAGGATGGAACTGTGTCTAAGGGTAGCATCTATCTTTGGACATCGGGTTTCTTCCCAGGTTCGTTGTGGTACATTTCTGAGTATCTTGGCGACAAGGCTTTGCAAGACTCTGCTTTGGTTTATACTCAGAAAATGGAGCCGGTCAAGACTTTCACTGACAACCACGACATCGGCTTCATGATGTATTGCAGCTATGGTAATGCCAACCGCTTCGAACCGAAGCCGGAATACAAAGACATTCTGGTAGAGTCTGCCCGTTCACTCTGCACTCGTTTCCGTCCGAAGGCTGGTGTAATCCAGTCATGGAACGGTTTTCGTTCCTGGCATGGTGACAAGGTGTACGATTTCCCTGTCATTATTGATAATATGATGAACCTCGAACTGCTCTTTTATGCTTCTCGTGTGACGGGTGACGATTCGTTCCGTAAAGTAGCCATTAGTCATGCCGAGAATACGATGAAGAACGCAGTTCGACCTGACTACAGTTGCTATCACATTGTTTACTATGACAAAGAAACGGGTAAGCCCATCAAGGGTGAAACTTCACAGGGATGGTCGGACAACTCGGCTTGGAGTCGTGGACAGTCTTGGGGCATTTATGGTTTTACGATGTGCTATCGCGAGACGAAAGATCCTCGTTTCCTGGAGACGGCTATAGGTATGGCGGACTTTTATCTGGATCATCCGAATCTGCCGGCTGACAAGATTGCATGGTGGGACTTCAATGCTCATCAGGAAGGCTACGTGCCGGGCATCCGTTCCAATGCGAACAATCTGGTGCTGAACTATCGCGATGCTTCGGCTGCCGCTTGCACGGCTTCCGCTCTGCTGGAGTTGAGTACCTATGTTAAGGGTAGCAAAAGTGCCAAATATCTGGAAGGAGCCAAAGCCATCCTGCATTCTTTGGGTAGTAAGAAGTATCGCGCCGAGTTGGGCAAGAACGCCGACTTCATCCTGATGCATAGTACGGGAGCTATTCCGCAGAACTCCGAAATTGATGTGCCACTGACTTATGCTGACTATTATTTCGTAGAGGCATTGCATCGATACGACAAGCTGCTGGACGGCAAACCACTGTTCTGAATCAGATTTTAAATCTAAGTCTCTCATCTTCACCACAGCGTACACAGCTTGTCGATTTTATCGGAAACCGTGTAACCTGTGGTGATTTTTTTAATGTATATTTGCGTGTAGAAAAATATTAACTGGTTATAACTCAATATGACAATGAAAAAACTAAATTATTGGATTTTGCTGCTGGTAGCGGCAATGTTGGTGCCTGCACTCACCGTGCAGGCCAAAGGGAAAAAAGATAAGAATGTGGTGGCTGAACAGACTACCGGTGCCCAAGACCGTGAGCAATGGGTGAAGTGGCTGTGGAAGATTTCTTATCCCGTCATCCATAATCTGGCAGAAGGTACTTTGCATCAGAATATGCCGATAGAGACGGTAAGTGGAGACCCAACCGGGTATGATGAAATTACGCATCTGGAAGCTGTGGGGCGTACATTGGCCGGTGTGGCTCCCTGGTTGGCTTTGCCCGACGACGATACAGAGGAAGGAAAACTGCGTAAGCAAATGCGAGAGGAAGTGCTGAAGGGATTGAAGAATGCGGTGGATCCCAATTCGCCCGACAAACTGAACTTTACGAAGCAGGCTCAGCCTATTGTGGATGCTGCTTATCTGGTACATGCTTTCCTGCGTGCCCCTAAAGCTTTGTGGGAACCATTGGACGAGGTGACCAAACAGCGTTATATTGAGTCGTTCAAGGCATTGCGCGACCGTACAGGTGCCTATAACAACTGGTTGCTGTTTACCGGTTTGACCGAGGCTTTCCTGATGCAACAGGGCGAGAAGGCCGACCAGTTCCGCCTGCGTGTGTCGAAGAACAAAATACAGGAATGGTACGTGGGTGACGGCTGGTACAGCGATGGAAGCAAGTTCAGCATGGACAACTACAATTCCTATGTGCTGAATCCCATGATGGTGGCTATGATGGAGACGTTGGTTCCTTTCCGTTGGGCCAGCCAGAAGGAATATGAACAGGCTTTGCGTCGCATGGTTCGTCATGCTGAGTTCTGCGAACGTCTGATCGGACCGGATGGTACTTATCCTGCTTTTGGACGTTCAGTTACTTACCGTACTGCTGCTTTTCAGTCGTTGGCCGATGCTGCTTTGAGAGAAAAACTGCCTGAATTTATTAAGCCTGCTCAGGTGCGTTGTGCACTGACTGCCGTACACCGCAATATGTACGAAGGCAATCAGAATTTCGATAAGGACGGTTGGCTTGTGCTGGGCTTCAATGGTCATCAGCCTGAAGTGGCCGATGGATATACGTCCACTGGTAGCCTTTATATGGCTACGTTGAGTTTCTTGCCTTTAGGACTTCCTGCTGACAATCCATTTTGGACTGACGAACCAGCTGACTGGACTACCAAGAAGGCTTGGAAAGGGGAGAAAATACGCAAGGACTATAAAGTGGAGTATTGATAAATGGTTTGTTCGAAATGAAAAAATTGTTTGTCGGAGTATTGATGGCCTATCTGTTACCATTCGTGGTATTGGGGCAGAAGACTTATGAACCTCGTCCATCGGAAAAGCCTTCCAAATATCAGAAACAGCAGATCAAACGGAAGTATGGCATGTTCATACATTTCGGTATCAATACTTTCCATGATATGGAGTGGTCGGACGGCAGTTTGCCGTCCGCTTCATATCGTCCGGATACGATTGATGCAGCCCAATGGGTGAAAACCGCCAAAGATGCCGGGATGAAATATGTTATTCTGGTGACTAAACATCATGATGGATTCTGTTTATGGGATAGCCAGTATACAGAGTATGATGTTGCACGCTCGGGCAATACGACAAATGTGATAGAGGCTGTGGCTCGTGAGTGCAAAAAACAGGGGATACGCTTAGGATTATATTACTCGTTATGGGATAGAAAAGAGAATTCGGAAGTAGATCGTGTGGAGGATGACGAGGCTTATAACCGTTATATGCTGGCCCAATTGGACGAGTTGATGGATATTACGGAAAAATATACTCGTATTGTTGAGTTCTGGTTCGATGGCAGTTGGGTGAAGCCCAGTTATCGTTGGCCGATCAAGGAAATTTATGCAGCCATCAAAAAACGTGAGCCGCAATGTCAGATTGGTATCAACTGGAGTATTGGGCGGGATGTTAATCCCAATGATTCTACAGCTCCTAAGCAATCTATCAATATTAAACCTGATAAGCAGAAGGAGGGTGATCCGATTCGCTATTTCCCGAGTGATTTTCGTTTGGGTGATCCGATGCTACCTTCAGATCCTGATCCGAAATTGTTTACGCATGCGGGGAAAATATATTACATGCCTTTTGAATCGACCGTATGTATCTCAAAACGTTGGTTTTATAATTCCCAAGACACAGTTTACAAATCTGTTGCAGAACTGAAGGAGGTCTATGAACGTGCTACGGCACAGGATAATATTTTGATATTGAATATACCTCCTGCGACCAATGGAAAAATGAGGCAAGGAGATATTGAGTTGCTGCAGAAATTGAAGAAAGTGATAAAATAATATCCTGAGTTTGCTGGTATTCAGAAATCGTGTATTTTTGCAGCAATTAATATCAAACTGCTATGAAAAGAAAACTTTTATGTTCCGTTTGGGCTGGGTGTTTGTCATTGGGAATGCTTTCCGCTCAGGAATTCCATCTGCAGCCCACTCCTCAAGTTTATGAAACCCTTCAAGACAGCATTGTCCTGCCTGATGCCTATCGATTTTCGGCAGACGTCGAAGGGGCGGCTTCTGATGCCGTTCGTCTGCTCGGTATGTTGTTGCCTGACCATCAGGAGAAGGCTGATTTTCGAATAACCGTGGGCGTAAAAGGAGATAAAGCTGTACGTAAGTATGCCCGCTTGATACCGTCCAAAGCCGAAGGTTATTACCTGAAAGTTGGTAAGAACGAGATTGTAATAGCTGGTGCTGATGCTCGTGGTGCCTATTACGGTGTACAGACTTTAGCACAATTGCTGACTTTGCCTAAACTGCCTCTGGTTGAAGTGACGGATTATCCTGATATCCCTTATCGTGGGGTGGTCGAAGGTTTTTACGGCACACCTTGGAGTCATGAAGCCCGTCTGCGTCAATTGGAGTTCTACGGCCGCAACAAGATGAATGTGTATCTTTATGGTCCGAAAAATGATCCTTATCACAGTACCCCAAACTGGCGGAAACCTTACCCTGAACGTGAAGCTGCTCAGCTGAAGGAATTGGTGGACAAGGCAAAAGAGAACAATGTCATTTTCTATTGGGCCATTCATCCGGGGCAGGATATCAAGTGGAACGACGAAGATCGTCAGAATCTGCTCAATAAGTTCGAAAAGATGTATCAGCTAGGTGTACGAGGTTTTGCCGTATTTTTCGATGATATTTCGGGAGAAGGTACGAAAGCTGACAAACAGGCAGACTTGTTGAACTACCTGGACGACCATTTTGTAAAGGTGAAAGGTGATGTGGAGCCGCTCATTATGTGTCCTACGGAATATAATAAGGCATGGTCCAACGTGAAGGGAGGCTATTTGACTACTTTGGGAGAGAAGCTGAACAAAGGTATTCAGATAATGTGGACAGGAAACAGTGTGATCGCTACCATTGACCGTGAAACGATGGATTTCATCAATCCGCTTCTGAAACGTAAGGCTTATATTTGGTGGAATTTCCCTGTATCTGATTATGTACGCGATCATCTGCTTATGGGGCCCGTCTATGGCAATGCACTTGATATCAAGGACGAAATGGAAGGTTTTGTTTCTAACCCCATGGAGCATGCCGAAGCGTCCAAGATAGCTTTGTACAGTGTGGCCGATTATGCATGGAATCTGTCCGATTACGATAGTGACTTATCGTGGAAGCGAGCCATTAAAGACTTGATGCCCCAACATGCCGCTTATCTGGAAACTTTTGCTGCTCATAATTCCGATTTGGGTGCTAACGGGCATCGTTTCCGTCGCGAAGAGTCCGTTGCTTTGCAACCTGCTTTGGAAGCTTTGCTTTCTACGTATGAAAAACAGCATATCATTGACGAAGATGCTTGGCGTCAGGTGAATGAAGAGTGTAGTAAAATTGTCACTGCATCCGATATTTTGTCTGTATCTCAGGAGAACCAACCATTCATTGCCGAAATAACGCCTTGGCTCATGCAGTTTAAACTGGTAGGACAATATGGTGAGGCTGTCCTGCAGATGATGCGTCAGGCCGTGACAGACAAAGCAGGCTTTGAAACGGCTTATGAACATGCAAAATCCTTACAGTTGCTGATGTATAAAGTCGATACTTCTTACAATCAGAATCCCTACCAGCCTGGAATAAAGAGTGGAAGCAAGCTGCTTCTTCCTACGTTCTATGCTTTGTTTGAGGCGAGTGTCGGACTTTATAATCAAGCTTATCAGGCTGCATTGGATACACGTGCGGTGTATATGCCATATACTTGGAGCAGTGATGTGCCTCAGTTGGCGGCCCTGCCAGTATTGCGTAAAGGAAAGATGGGAAATGTGTCTCCTTCTAACGAAGTGATCCGCTGGCAGGCAGGAGGTGAGGCTTTGTTGATGATGGATCAGATGCGTATATTGAAAAGTCTTACTGTCGATTTGGGTATAGCTGATGTTCCGAAGCTTATTCGTTTGGAAATAACAGCTGATGGGCAAAGCTGGGAAGCACTTCCTCTTCAACCTGTTAACGGAAAGACTCGTTTTAAGGCAGAAGTAGAAGGACGGAATGTACAAAAAATCCGTCTGACCAATATCACAGGACAGGAACAGAAAGTTTATTTTAAACAGTTTGGATTTGAAGAAAAGTAAACTCTTCTTTTTTCGAGATAACAGGTAGGGTTTTAATTGTTTTTAGGCACAGACTTATATGAATGTCAAATGTGATCGTTCGTATAATCTGTGCCTAAATTTTTGTTAGTGGAAGATTTTTCTGTAGATAGTTTGTGCCATGCTAGTGGCGTCTCCTTCTGCCTCTTGTAGATAAGGATTCTGTTTCTGCGTCCAAGCTTCTTCCAGTGCATAGAAGTCTATATTTTCAGGCTCTTGTCCGTTCAACTTGGCTTCCAGATAATCGAAATAGGCCTTCCAGCGCAGGTAATAGAAATCTTTTAGTAGCCCGTTCCATTCCTTATGAGCATAGTCCCTCAGGCCTCCTGCATCGGCAGCTTGCCGATTGCCCCATGTGGTAATCTGCACACGGGCATTCCATTCCAGCCAGTCTTTTTCGGCGTCTGTCTTGCCCATGTTTCGGGCCATTCCTATCCATTTCCCCAAGCGAAATTCATCACGCGTGCCCAGCAGACTGTCCTGTAGCTCTATCAGGTGCAGGAAGCGAGAGGAAGCTGCTTTGAACAGTTCTTTTTCTCCAGCGAGATAGGCACTTGTCACGACGGAATAAACCAAACGACCTTTTTCGGCTACGGCTTGACGCACGATATCTACCAGATCGTATTCAAAATTGTTATTACCTTTAAAGTGAGGAGCAGCTTCTACCATCAGTCCGGCTGCCTTGATAACGTCCTTTGGCTTATAATAGTCTTGCATTTCCGACCAGCTGGAAGCTTGATAAGCCTTGAGCGAAGGGCGTGCGCAAAAAATGGATTCGTGTGTGCCTTGCTGGGTAGAAGATGGAGGGCAGTTGTAGATGCTGGTTCGTAACAGTTCCCATGCTTCCTCGATTTGTGGATCACTTTTTCCGTAGCGTGCCCGGATGTAGTCTTTTAACCATTCGTCACTGGTGAAGATGGATTTGCGCCAAGGCAGTTCACATAGCAGTTCGTACATCACGGGGTTGTTCTCTATTCCTTCCATCGTTAGGCCTACCCCCTTTAATGTTTGTCCAAAACGGCTGTCTCGAGCTTTGTAGAATTCATTGATGACATGTGTCATTTTTCCGTGCAATCCTACATTGCCACCGTAATTGAGCAACATGCAGTAGAGCCAGTCATGAGCACCAAATCCGTTTTCACGATACCATGTTGAGGATGGATCGCCCCATTGTGGACGGCTTTCCGAGTACAAGTCAAGCACAATCAGGTCGCCTGCGGGCAAGTTGGCTATCATCTCTTCATAAGGACACCGTTGCCAGGCCTGTGCCACCCATACGGCGTTCGGGTTGGCCCGCTTCATGGCGGCGTGAATGGCTTTTCCAGCGGCATCGAGGTCTACACCCGCTACGCTGCCCCCCTCGTGGAAGGGATCCATGCTGTAGTAGTTGGCTTTTCCGTAGAGTTTGGTCAACTCTTCGTAATAGAGGTCGGCTATATGTTGAAACTGCTGATCGGTAGGCTGTAGGATGGCAGGACGACGGTAGCCGCACCACAGACCGGGCTCGGACACATCCAGTCCCAGCTTCTCTTTGGCGTTGTTGGGCACCATACCTGAGTAACCGGGTAAAACCGGTTCTATGCCGAATTCCCGCATGCGTTTAAGTATTTTCTTTTGTAATTTCTCCTGTTGCTCATACCAGTTGGCTGTATTGGGACCTCCCCAGGCTTCCAGGTTGTTCATTAGCCACCAGGCCTGGAAAGCGGGTCCTGCCACGAAGTTGTTCACCTCATCCGTACTGTAGCCCAGTCGTATAAGTACGTTTCGCCACACGCTGGCTGTACCAGTGATGGCCAAAGGCAGGTTGATGCCATGTAGGGCCATCCAGTCTATTTCTTGTTGCCATCGCTCCCAGTCCCAGAAAGCCATGGAGTAGGAGTGGGTACAGTAGTTCAGGTAGTAGCGATGCTTCAGCATTGTTTCGTGTCGTTCCTTTTTCGTGACGGCAGGAAGTACGTCCGGCAGCTTGGCTTGCATGTTGTTCCATGTCAGGTGGATACCGACGTAATACTTCAGATACCAGTGGATACCTGTCGCAATACTTACATGATTATTTCCTCGTATAACAACCTTTTTCCCTTTTTGGTCGAGTTCAAAGAAATCTATATCCGACTTTACATATTCGATGACAAACTTGCGGGAGGCGTTTGTGTCGATGCGTTCCAATAATCCGTTGATAGGTGTTCCTGCTTGGCTTGTCAGTGTCAGAAAGAGTAGGCCGATCAGTGTAAACGTTAGTTTTGGCATAAGCGATCCAGCTTTTTAAAGTTTGAATATGGGTGGATTATAAAGTTTATCGGGTCAGGTTGAATACTTCACCAACTTTCATCTGTTTTTCAATCACTTTACGGGTGAAGGGATCGAATACTTTCAGCAGACCGCCTTTTTCCGAAGTGATATGGATACTTTCTGTTTTGCCGTTATGATAGGTGGCACTGACTAAGAAAGCCCCCATGGCTCTAAGATTTTTGAAAGAAGCATTTTGCCAACTCATCGGCAAGGCGGGGAACACCCGTATGATGCCAGTGTGACTTTGCAGGAGCATTTCCTGTATGGCTGATGCGCAGGCGAAGTTGCCTTCCAGGGTAAAAGGACGATACGTGAAGCCTGAAAACCCTTGTTTCAGTTGGTCACCGTTCAGATGGAAACTATTGGGCGAACAAAAGGCTTTGGCAAAGATATGGAGTGAGCGTGCAGCAGCATCGCCATCGAATACACGGGCCTGGAGGTTGGCAAGCCAAGTGTAGGTATAGCCGACCCATCCCTGAGTTCCCAGCTCTTGGAAATGGTGGATGGAGCGTTCGATGAGGCGGCGGGCTTCTTTTCCCTGTGATACGTCTAAAAGTCCTAGCGGATGGATGGCTAGCAGGTGCGATAAATGGCGATGAGTGTATTCAAGTGGATAGTTGGGAGCGATGGTCAGGCCGGTACTGTCTGTTGCCAGGTTGGGCCATTCGCTTAGTTGCTTTTGCCAGTGTGCAGCTTCCTCGTTCAATTGTAAGTGCTTGGCCATTTCGATAGCGGCTTGATATGTGAAGCGGATGCATGCCAGATCGAAATTGGTGGTCTGTTTGAACCAGGCTTCCAGACTATTGTCATTGATTTCGGGCGAACTGGACAAGGGAAGTTTGCGTTTCCCGTTCTCGTCTTTTACGGAAATGTTCTCAAAATAGCGTGCCGCTTCCTTCACCCAAGGATATGCCCTCGTGCGTAGGAAGATGTCGTCGGCTGAGTATTTCCATTGCAGGTAAAAGTGTTGTGCGAGCCATCCCGAAGCAGTGGGTTGGTGGGAGTATTGATTCCATCCACCCAAATTCTTGCCGTCTAGCGTTGAGATACAGGGCACGTTCAAGCCTTCTACGCCAAAGAACTGGCGTGTGTAGGCTTCGCTGTTTTCCTTGATCTGCCAGAGCCAGTCGGTGAAGACGGCGGATTCTTCCAGGTGATTGGCTGCATACCCCGGCCAGTAGCTCAGTTGTGTGTTAAGGTCGTTGTGGAAGTCGCCTCTCCAGGGTGGAGTCTGGCCGTTATCGGCCGTCCATACGGCTTGCAGGCAGATGGGAGGCGCATCCTTGCGCGAGGCGGCACCGAATTTGTACATCTCCAAGTACCATTGCCTCTCCAGCACCGGGTCATCGGGCAGGCTGAGGCTGCATTGTTCCCAGTAGCTTTTCCACCAGTCTGTATGTTCGCGCAACGCGGTTGTAAAGTCCTTTGCATAGTTGTCCATTTGTTGGGACGCTTGTGTGGTTTCGCTATAGGGAGTGCCTTGTGTGGTCAGACAGAAAGTCCCTTCCAGAGTCTGAGGGTCGGGCTGTTTCCATCGTACGTCTATCTCATAACTTACGTTTCCGTAGGCTTTTTGTCGGTAGGTGATATGGCCTTTTTTGACGATCACTTTTCCTTTTTTATAGCCCAGACGTGCCAGTGAATTACGTTCGATTTTTGTTCCTTGAGGAACTTCGTAAGAAGGAGCTTCCAGCAAAATTTCAGGCTTTTGTGGAAGATGGGTGAATCGGAAATGTCCAACTTTGTCTGTGGCGTTGGTGAAGATTTGGGCGGTCGTGCCATTTTCCCATGTGATGGTACATACAGCTGTGTGAACGTCCAATTCTGTACTTTTTACTTTCCCTAAACCTGCGATAGGTATTTCGATGGCACCTGCAGGAATTTTGGAGGGAGCGATGTCTATACTGGTACGGTCGTCGATTAACCTGTAGACGGGACTCATGTCCTTCTTTTCTACGGCTTCACAGATGAAACGGAATGTATAATCGGAGCCTGAAAACTCTTTGACGGGACGCAGGTCCCATAGATCAGCACGGTCAAGAGCCAGGCGTAGCCTGTCACCTTTTTGCCAGATGAGCGCTCCCATGATGCCGTTGCCCAAGGGAATGCCTTCGTCCCAAACTTGAGGCAGTTGTCCGAACTGGAGGTCGTGGGCTGAAGCCGGAATGTCTGTGGGGTGGAATACTGTGGCGGTGGTTTCGAAAGGTAATCCGCCGATAGTCTGAGTTGCATTAAGCTGACACAGGCTCGTGGCCATAAGCACGAGCAAGCCGATGTTTCTTGTTTTTTTCATGGAGAATATTGTTTTTCTTTGCAAATATAATTCTTTTATATACAAATCTGTTAGAGGATCGGAGCTATTTACTGTTTTTACTTCGTCTTTTTTTCTCGCTTGATATGGAATTTAAGAGGGTTTTGTCTTGCTGTTTTTCAATTTAATAAAAAGAGGCTTAAACCTCATGATTATATTAATTTTGTGGTGGCTTGGCAAATTCTTTGTGGATGCTATTCTTCAAACAAAAAAACTCCGTATTTTTAGCCACTGATATATGAATGACTTAAAATAAACATAGATGATGAATAATAGAATTACAGAGCTTTTTAAGATACAATATCCCATTCTTTCGGGTGGAATGGTGTGGTGCAGTGGTTGGAGGCTTGCATCAGCGGTCAGTAATGCTGGTGGATTGGGGCTAATTGGTGCCGGTTCGATGAATGCTGATTTACTGAGGGAGCATATTCGAAAATGCAGGATTGCGACTGACAAACCTTTCGGCGTGAATGTCCCCTTGTTGTACAAACATGCAGAAGCTATGATGGATGTCATTATGGAAGAAAAGGTTCCTGTGGTGTTTACGTCTGCCGGAAGCCCAAGGACATGGACGGATAAATTGCACGGGGTGGGAATAAAAGTAGCCCATGTGGTATCCAGCACTAAATTTGCTCAGAAGTGTCAAGAAGCAGGAGTGGATGCTGTTGTGGCAGAAGGTTTTGAGGCGGGTGGACATAACGGAAAGGAAGAAACGACAACGATGGTGCTTGTGCCTCATGTAAGGAAAAGCATTGATATACCTTTGATTGCCGCAGGCGGAATAGGTACGGGAGCTGGTATGTTGGCTGCTTTTGCGCTGGGAGCAGAGGGCGTACAGATCGGTACCCGTTTTGCCCTTACCCAAGAGAGCTCGGCCTGCGAAGAATTTAAGAATTTGTGTATCGGTTTGCAGGAAGGTGATACGATGTTGTCTTTGAAGAAGGTAGTACCAACCCGACTTGTTAAGAACGAATTTTTCCGTAGAGTGGAAGAGGCTGAAAACAGAGGTGCTTCTGTGGAAGAACTGAAGGAAATAGTAGGCTTCGGTAAAGCGAAGAAAGGAATTTTTGAGGGATATCTTGACGAAGGGGAACTTGAAATCGGGCAAGTAGCATATCTGATACGGAGTATTCCTACGGTGCAGGAAGTTTTTGATAGTTTGATCACGGAATATAGAGGGCAGTTGGGACATTTGGTTGAAATGTAGCTGGTTGGAGTAAGTTTGGGAAAGATGTGAAAAGTCTCTCTTAAAAATAATTTGCTTCCCGTTTTTTTGATAATTGAAAGAATAACACTAATTTTGCGCACTCATTTTGAGATTTTGGAATATAGTATAAATCAAATAAATAATTTGTTACGATGAACGTTTCATTGCAAAACATTGACAAGGTGAGCGCACTGCTTACCGTAAAGCTTGAGAAAGCTGACTACCAGGAGAAGGTAGACAAGGCTCTGAAGTCTTTCCGTCAGAAAGCTCAGATGCCCGGTTTCCGTAAAGGTATGGTTCCGATGAGCCTCGTGAAGAAGATGTACGGCAAGTCGGCATTGGCTGAGGAAGTGAACAAGTTGCTTTCTGAAACTGTATACAAGTATATACAAGACAATAAGGTGAACATCCTGGGTGAGCCGCTGCCCAACGAGGACAAGCAGCCCGCCATTGACTTCGATACGCAGGAAGAGTTCGAATTTTTGTTCGATATCGCACTGGCTCCCGAATTCAAGGCTGAAGTAAGCGCTGCCGACAAGGTAGACTACTATGACATCGAGGTTACCGACGAAATGGTGGACAATCAGGTGAAGTCTTACACACAGCGTAACGGCAAGTATGACAAGGTAGATGTATATACAGATAACGATATGCTGAAGGGTCTGTTGGCAGAACTTGACGAGCAGGGTAATACGAAGGAAGGTGGCATTCAGGTAGAAGGTGCCGTGATGATGCCTTCTTATATGAAGAACGACGAGCAGAAGGCTATCTTCGCCAATGCGAAGGTGAACGATGTGCTCGTATTCAACCCGCACACAGCCTGGGATGGTAATCCTGCTGAATTGGCTTCGTTGCTGAAGATCGACAAAGAAGCCGCTGCCGAGGTGAAATCCAACTTCAGCTATCAGGTAGAAGAAATCACTCGTTTTGTCCCTGGCGACTTGAACCAGGAAATCTTTGACCAGGTATTTGGCGAAGGCGTAGTGAAGACGGAAGAAGAATTCCGTGCTAAAGTAAAAGAAGCGATTGCCAAGCAGTTTGTAGCCGATAGCGATTATAAGTTCCTCATCGACCTGCGTAAGGTAATGATGGAGAAAGTTGGCAAGCTGGAATTCCCTGATGCATTGCTGAAGCGCGTGATGCTGGCTAACAACGCTGATAAGGGCGAGAAGTTCGTGGAGGAAAACTACGACAAGAGTATCGAAGAGCTGACTTGGCATCTGATTAAGGAACAGCTGGTAAAGGCTAACGATATCAAGGTTGAGCAGGATGATATTACCAACATGGCCAAGGAATCAACTCGTGCACAGTTTGCTATGTATGGCATGTTGAATGTTCCTGAAGACCTGTTGAATAACTATGCCAAGGAAATGCTGAAAAAGAAAGAAAGCATTGAAGGTCTTGTAAACCGCGTGGTAGAGACGAAGCTGGTAGCTGCTGTGAAGCCTCAGGTTACGTTGGAGCACAAGAGTATCTCGGCTGCCGATTTCAATAAAATGTTCGAATAAGATTTGACTTATCATTGTTATAATCGGGGATGTTTGAAAAACTTTTCAAACATCCCCGATTTTTTTGTCTCTCTCTATTCTTTTTTGTTTCTTTGCACCCGCATTTAATTAAGTAAGAAAGATTATGGATGATTTTAGAAAGTATGCCACCAAGCATTTGGGAATGAACAGCCTTGTATTGGACGATGTGATTAAGTCGCAGGCCGGTTATTTGAATCCCTATATCTTGGAGGAACGTCAGCTGAATGTTACCCAGCTCGATGTGTTCTCCCGTCTGATGATGGATCGCATTATCTTTTTGGGTACTCAGATCGACGATTATACGGCTAATACCCTCCAGGCGCAGTTGCTTTACCTGGATTCGGTAGATCCGGGTAAGGATATCTCTATCTATATTAATTCGCCGGGCGGTTCAGTATATGCCGGCTTGGGCATCTACGATACGATGCAGTTTATCAGCAGTGATGTCGCTACTATTTGTACGGGTATGGCAGCCAGTATGGCGGCCGTATTGTTGGTGGCTGGGGCTGAAGGTAAACGCTCTGCTCTGACTCATTCGCGTGTCATGATTCATCAGCCGATGGGAGGAGCACAGGGGCAGGCTTCGGATATCGAAATTACAGCTCGTGAAATTCAGAAATTGAAGAAAGAACTCTATACGATCATAGCCGACCATTCACATACACCCTTTGATAAGGTATGGGCTGATTCCGATCGTGATTATTGGATGACTGCGCAGGAAGCTAAAGAGTATGGTATGGTAGATGAAGTGTTGATTAAGAAATAAATATGGCTGATTCAAAAAGAACAAAGAACAGATGCAGCTTTTGTGGTCGCACGGAAGATGAAGTCGGACTTCTGATAACAGGAATGAACGGCTTCATCTGTGATAGTTGTGCGATGCAGGCTTACGAAATCACGCAAGAAGCCATGGAAAGTAAGCGGAAGGACGGTACTAAGAAATTAAATCTGAAGGAACTGCCCAAACCTGTGGAAATTAAGGCTTTCTTGGATCAATATGTCATCGGACAAGACGATGCCAAGCGCTTTCTTTCCGTTTCTGTATACAACCATTATAAGCGCTTGTTGCAGAAAGATAGCGGTGATGATGTGGAGATTGAAAAATCAAACATTATCATGGTGGGCAGTACGGGTACAGGTAAAACACTGTTGGCACGTACCATTGCCAAGTTGTTGCATGTGCCTTTCACGATTGTAGATGCTACGGTACTGACTGAAGCTGGCTATGTAGGTGAGGATATTGAAAGCATTCTGACCCGTTTGCTTCAGGTGGCTGATTATAATGTAGCTGAAGCTGAGCGTGGTATTGTGTTTATAGATGAAATTGATAAGATTGCCCGTAAGGGAGACAATCCGTCTATAACTCGTGATGTCAGTGGTGAAGGTGTACAGCAGGGTCTGCTGAAGTTGCTCGAAGGTTCGGTAGTCAATGTGCCTCCCCAAGGCGGACGAAAACATCCTGAACAGAAGATGATACCGGTTAATACCAAGAATATTCTCTTCATTTGTGGCGGAGCGTTTGACGGTATCGAGAAGAAAATTGCCCAACGTCTGAATACCCATGTTGTAGGCTATAGTGCTGTGCGCAATACGGCTACCATTGACAAGAATAATCTGATGCAATATATTGCTCCTCAGGATTTGAAGTCCTTTGGCTTGATTCCGGAAATTATCGGTCGTCTGCCGGTACTCACTTATCTGAATCCGTTGGATCGTGCTGCTTTGCGTTCCATCTTGACGGAACCCAAAAACTCCATCATCAAACAGTATGTCAAACTCTTTGAGATGGACGGTGTGAAGTTGGAATTCGAAGATGCCGTGTTCGAATATATTGTGGACAAGGCTGTGGAGTACAAACTTGGTGCTCGCGGTTTGCGTTCCATTGTCGAGACCATCATGATGGATGCCATGTTTGAGATTCCTTCTGAGCGGAAAGAAACCTTTACCGTGACGTTGGATTATGCCAAACATCAGTTGGAAAAGGCCAATATTGCCAGATTGCAGAATGCTTAATAGCATGAAATGAAGCGTAAGAAGCGTTTTTAGTGTTTTTTCCTAAAAATATTCGATGTGTTTTGCTTGAAAATTGAGAAGTTGTTTATAACTTTGTTAGGACTCTTGAAAGAAACATTTCAGGGGAGAGAGAAAAAAGAACGTGTAATAAACAACATTCTAATTTAGAAACATGGCAGAGAAGAAGATTAATTTGACAGACCAACTGAAGAAATACTTCGGGTTCGATACATTCAAGGGAAATCAAGAGGCGATCATCCGAAATCTGCTGGATGGTAACGATACTTTTGTGCTGATGCCCACCGGTGGTGGAAAATCGTTGTGCTACCAGTTGCCTTCATTGCTGATGGATGGAACTGCTATTGTCATATCTCCTTTGATTGCGTTGATGAAGAATCAGGTGGATGCCATGCGCAATTTCAGTGAAGAAGACGGAGTAGCGCACTTCATTAATTCTTCTCTCAATAAGACTGCCATCGATCAAGTAAAATCGGATATTCTGAGCGGAAAGACCAAATTGCTCTATGTCGCTCCAGAGTCGTTGACGAAAGATGAATATGTAGAGTTTCTGAGAACGGTGAAAATATCGTTCTATGCAGTAGACGAAGCACATTGCATCTCGGAATGGGGGCACGACTTCCGTCCTGAATATCGTCGTATTCGTCCCATTATTAATGAGATTGGAAAAGCTCCTTTGATAGCTCTGACTGCCACGGCTACTCCCAAAGTGCAGCATGACATTCAGAAAAATCTGGGTATGACCAATGCGAAGGTGTTCAAGTCGTCCTTTAATCGTCCCAATCTTTACTACGAGGTACGTCCAAAAACGAATAATATAGATAAGGACATTATAAAGTTCATCAAGAACAATCCGGAAAAGTCCGGTATCATTTATTGCCTGAGCCGTAAGAAGGTGGAAGAATTGGCTGAAGTGCTGCAGGCAAATGGTATCAATGCTCGTCCGTATCATGCTGGTATGGATTCTGCTACCCGTTCGCAGAATCAGGATGACTTTTTGATGGAGAAGATAGATGTCATTGTAGCTACTATCGCTTTTGGTATGGGTATCGATAAGCCTGACGTACGCTTCGTAATTCATTATGACATTCCTAAGAGCCTGGAAGGCTATTATCAGGAAACGGGACGTGCGGGAAGAGACGGTGGTGAAGGTCAGTGCATCACATTTTATACAAACAAGGACTTGCAGAAGCTGGAGAAGTTTATGCAGGGCAAACCTGTGGCAGAACAGGAAATAGGCAAGCAGCTTCTGCTGGAAACCGCTGCGTATGCTGAGTCATCCGTATGTCGTCGCAAGACCTTATTGCATTATTTTGGCGAAGAATATACGGAGGAAAATTGTGGTAATTGTGACAATTGTTTAAATCCTAAAAAACAAGTGGAAGCTCAAGACTTATTGTGTACTGTGATTGAAACTATTCTCGCTGTAAAGGAGAATTTCAAGTCAGATTATATTATAGATGTCATTCAAGGACGTGAAACGTCGGAAGTTCAGGCACATTTGCATGAAGATCTCGAAGTATTCGGTTCGGGAATGGGTGAAGAAGACAAGACGTGGAATGCCGTAATCCGTCAGGCTTTGATAGCAGGTTACCTGAGTAAGGATGTAGAAAACTATGGCTTGCTTAAAGTGACGGATGAAGGAAAGAAATTTCTTAAGCATCCTAAATCTTTCAAGATAACAGAAGACAATGATTTTGAAGAAATGGAAGAAGAAGCACCTGCTCGAGGAGGCGGTGCCTGTGCGGTCGATCCTGCTTTGTATTCCATGTTGAAAGATCTGCGTAAAAAATTGTCTAAGCATTTGGAAGTGCCGCCCTATGTAATATTCCAAGACCCTTCGTTGGAGGCTATGGCAACAATATATCCTATTACGCTGGAAGAACTGCAGAATATTCCGGGTGTAGGTGCTGGAAAGGCAAAGAGATATGGCGAGGAGTTTTGTAAATTGATCAAACGGCATTGCGAAGAAAATGAGATAGAGCGTCCTGAGGATTTGCGTGTTCGTACCGTCGCTAATAAATCTAAGATGAAGGTTGCTATCATTCAGGCCATCGATCGTAAGGTTGCGCTTGACGATATTGCTGTGTCGAAGGGTATTGAATTTGATGAACTGCTGGATGAAATAGAAGCGATTGTCTATTCAGGTACCAAACTGAACATAGATTACTTCTTGGAAGAAATTATGGATGAGGATCACATGCTGGACATTTACGATTATTTTAAAGAATCGACAACAGATAATATTGACGATGCCTTGGAAGAGTTGGGTGACGATTTTACAGAGGAGGAAGTGAGACTGGTTCGTATCAAATTCATATCTGAAATGGCAAATTGATTTTTTGTCTTTGGCTTTAAAAAAGAAAATTTATTGCGTGCTGATATATGTAAAATGGAATAAAAAACGTATATTTGCACGCAATAAATTTTATACGTCTTATGTCATTTATTGCAGATAAAATTGTCATGGATGGATTAACGTACGATGACGTACTGCTAATCCCCGCTTATTCTGAAGTGCTCCCCAAAACTGTCGAACTCTCGACAAAGTTTTCAAGAAACATTGAGTTGAAAATTCCTTTTGTAACGGCCGCGATGGATACAGTTACGGAGGCTAAAATGGCGATTGCTATTGCTCGTGAAGGTGGTATTGGTGTAATTCATAAGAATATGTCCATTGAAGAGCAGGCTCGTCAGGTAGCTATCGTAAAGCGTGCGGAAAATGGAATGATTTATGATCCTGTTACAATTAAGAGGGGATCTACAGTGGCTGATGCACTTTCTTTGATGGCTGAGTACAAGATTGGTGGTATTCCTGTGGTCGATGATGAAGGTCATTTGGTGGGTATTGTTACCAATCGCGATTTGCGTTTTGAAAGAGATCAGAACAAGCGCATCGATGAAGTAATGACAAAAGAAAATATTGTTACAACCAATCAGACAACTGATTTGGAGGCCGCTGCACAAATCCTGCAGGAACACAAAATAGAGAAACTTCCGGTTGTTGACAAAGACAATAAGCTTGTTGGTTTGATTACATACAAGGATATCACGAAGGCAAAAGACAAACCGATGGCTTGTAAAGATGCTAAGGGCCGTTTGCGTGTGGCTGCAGGTGTCGGTGTTACAGTTGATACATTGGACCGTATGAAAGCATTGGTAGAAGCTGGTGCGGATGCTATTGTGATTGATACGGCTCATGGTCATTCCAAATATGTGATTGAAAAGCTGAAGGAGGCTAAAAAAGCATTCCCGGATATTGATATCGTCGTGGGTAATGTCGCTACAGGTGAAGCTGCTAAAATGTTGGTTGAGGCTGGGGCTGATGCTGTGAAGGTTGGTATTGGTCCAGGTTCTATCTGTACTACTCGTGTGGTAGCAGGTGTGGGAGTTCCTCAGTTGTCTGCTGTTTACGATGTCGCTAAGGCATTGGAAGGAACAGGTGTTCCTTTGATTGCCGATGGCGGTTTGCGCTATTCTGGCGATGTTGTGAAGGCATTGGCTGCTGGCGGTTACAGTGTGATGATTGGCTCTTTGGTAGCTGGAACAGAGGAATCACCGGGCGATACCATTATCTTTAATGGACGTAAGTTCAAGTCTTATCGTGGTATGGGATCTTTGGAAGCTATGGAAAACGGTTCGAAAGACCGTTATTTCCAGAGTGGAACAAGCGATGTGAAAAAACTGGTGCCGGAAGGAATCGCAGCTCGTGTTCCTTATAAAGGTACGCTGTATGAAGTAATTTATCAGTTGGTTGGCGGCTTGCGTGCAGGTATGGGATATTGTGGTGCTGCTAACATTGAACAGCTGCACAATGCTAAATTTACACGTATTACTAATGCTGGTGTGCTTGAAAGTCATCCGCATGATGTAGCTATTACCAGTGAGGCGCCTAATTATAGCCGACCTGAATAACCGTTTATTATACTTTGAAGCACGGACAACACGTATTTTGCAGGTCTTTTAGAAAAGGGACTGTAGTATGGTGTTGTCCGTGCCTGTTTTTATGAATATATGAATACGATTTAGGAACTATGGTGTTGAAATATTGGTGGTTGTGTGTGTGCGCCTTGGTCGTGTCGGGGTGGTGTCGGGCACAGTCGAATACAGTGTTGATGCACGTGGGCGGAAAACCTGTCGATGTAGCTGAATATAGGTATTTTTGTTCCAAGCATGTGGAAGAGTCTGCTAGTTTGGAGCAGTTTATAAATTTCAAGCTTAAGGCCTTGGCTGCTGAAAAGAATCAACTGGATACGGTGCCTGATATTCGCTTGCTTTTAAGTTCCTATTGTCATGGATTGCTACAACAATGTTTGTGGAATAACGGGCATGCAGATTCTTTAATTAATGAATATTCTCGTCTTTTACAGAAACGGAAGTATGCAGGTCGTGCTCTTGTAAGTCATATATTTAAGTATATTCCTCAGAATGTTTCAGCATGGAGGCTTCATGAGATTGAAGCCCAGATGGACTCTTTGTATCAATTATTAAAAGATGGAAAGGTACAGTTTGATGAGTGTGTAAACCGTTTTTCTGAAGATAAAGGGACGTTTTGGGTAACTCCTTTGCAGATGCCTGTCGAATTTGAAGAAGTCGTGTTTAACTTACCGGTCGGTAAAGTGTCTAATCCTTTTTTTACACCTCAGGGAATTCATATAGTGAAGGTGCTGGAATATCAGAAACAACTTGATTCAGAGAAAGTTCGTCAGGGTTTGGAGGAACGGTTGCTGAACCAGCCAAACAGTCGTTTGCTCCTTTCGTCAATTGATTCCTTGAAACAGTGTTATGGATATATGTCAGATAAGTCTGGGGTAGAGGAACTATTGCGAGAGGGGAAGAGTACTAATACTTTATTCACCTTGAACGGGAAAGCATATACTGGGGTTGATTTTGCTTTGTTTGCAAGAACCTATCCGGCTTCTGTCCGTAAACAGCTGGATGCATTTGTTGCTAAATCGGTATTAGATTGTGCCTATACTTATTTGGGGGCTGATGGTTCTGATTTAAGATGGGAGTTGTGTTTCTTTCGGGATAGCTTGTTGGGTAGTGCAATCGTGCATCGGGAAATCCGTAATTTAGTTAAAACGGATTCAGCTGGTATAGCAAAATACTTTAAGAAGCATGCAAAACGTTATAATTGGCCGGAAGAACGTTACGATGGAATCGTTTTACATTGTAAGACGAAGCGTATGGCAAAACAAGTACGGAAGTTTCTTAAAAAAATCCCTCAGGAAGACTGGACGGAAGCTATTCGTTTGGGCGTGAATACTGGAGGGCAGGTAAATGTCGTAGCAGAGAGAGGATTGTTTGCTCCTGGTGATAATGCCTTTGTAGACAGTCGCATCTTTAAAAAAGACAAACCTCAATCTTTGGCAGATTACCCTTATTGGATCGTTTTAGGAGAAAAACGTAAGGGACCTGTACGTTGGGAAGATGTGGGGCAACAGATTTGGACAGATTATTATCGTAATTTAGAAGATGGTTGGCTGCATCAACTTCGTCGTGATTTTAAGGTTGAAATAAACGAAGAGGTTTTAAAAACCGTTAATTCTCACTGAAGCAATTGATTAAACCGCTATCTTCGTATTCCAAATATGAGAAAAAAAGTGGCAATTCGAAAATTTTGTCTGTTTTGTCTCTGTTTGTTCCTTCTGGGGGCATGTAAAGAGTCACAGTACGACCATAAAGGGCGAACGCCTTTGGTGGAACTGGATGGTAATTTTTTGTACAAGGAGGATTTGATGGCTGTACAGCCTGCTGGACAAAATCGAGATGACAGTTTGTTGTTTGCAGAACATTATATACGTAATTGGGCGGAAGATATTTTATTATATGAAAAGGCACAAAATAATGTGCCCAATAATGATGAAATAGAAAAATTGGTGCGCAATTATCGGAAAGCGTTGATTATGCATACTTATCAGCAGGCGTTGATCCATCAGAAATTGTCGGAAGAAATTACAGAAGAGGAGTTACAGGAATATTATGAGCAAAACAAAACCGTGTTCAAAGCTGATGCTCCGTTGATGCGTGGTTTGTTCATCAAGGTCCCTTTGACAGCTCCGCAGTTGAGTCGAGTACGCCAGTGGTATAAAGATGAAAGGCAGTCTGCGGTTGAGCATTTGGAAAAATATAGTTTGCAGAATGCTGTGAAATATGAGTATTTTTATGACAAATGGGTCCCAGCTTCGGAAATTTTGTCATGGATACCTTTGAATACGTCGGATATAGATACTTATTTTTCCCGTAATCGCCGGGTGGAAGTCAAGGATACGGCTTTTTGGTATTTTTTGAATGTTGTAGAATATATTCCCACAGGAGCCCAAGAGCCTTATGAAGCGGCTAGGCCGTTGGTAAATGATCTGGTGTTGAATCGGAAGCAAGTTGAGTTCCTGAATAAAGTGAAAGATGACTTGTATAAGCAAGCTATCGAAGATGGAAAGATTAAATATTGTGAGAATTAAGATATTAGGAATGAAAAAGTGTATGAACGTTAAGTTTGTAGTTTTATTGGCTTTTATGCTACTGCCTCTTGTTTCTTCATGGGGGCAGGACAATGTGATTGATGAAGTGGTTTGGGTAGTTGGTGACGAAGCCATATTGAAATCTGATGTGGAAGAAGTGCGTTTGGATGCGTTGTACAACGGACGTAGGTTCGATGGCGATCCATATTGTGTCATTCCGGAAGAAATAGCTGTGCAGAAGTTGTTTTTGCATCAGGCTGCCTTGGATAGTATAGAGGTGTCTGAGAGTGAAGTCGTAAGTCAGGTAGATTTCATGATCAACCAATATGTCAGTCGCATCGGCTCTATGGAGAAGATGGAAGAATATTGGAACAAGAGTGCTACGCAAATTCGTGAAACCTTACGTGAGAATGCCCGTGAAGGATTGACGGTGCAGCGTATGCAGCAGAAGTTGGTAGGTGAGGTAAAAATTACGCCTGCTGAGGTGCGTCGTTATTACCAAAGTTTGCCTCAGGATAGTATCCCTTATATTCCTACACAGGTAGAAGTACAGATTATCACACAGAAACCTAGAATTCCGGTAGAAGAAGTAGAAGAGGTGAAAAAACGCTTGCGTGAGTTTACCGATCGTATTAACAAGGGTGAAACCAGTTTCTCTACTTTAGCTCGTATGTATTCAGAGGATCGTGCATCGGCTATTAATGGTGGTGAAATGCCTTTCTATGGTCGTGGACAGCTTGATCCGTCTTTTGCGAATGTCGCTTTTAACTTACAGGATCCTACCAAAGTTTCTAAAGTGGTGGAATCGGAATACGGTTTCCATATTATCCAGTTGATAGAAAAACGTGGTGACCGTATTAAAGTTCGACACATATTGCTGCGCCCCCATACGCCTGAAAGTGCATTGGAAGCCGGTATGGCTCGTCTTGATTCTATTGCTGACGATATTCGGAATAATAAGTTTACATTTGAAGAGGCTGCAGCGGTTATTTCGCAAGATAAGGATACTCGTAATAATCACGGTTTGTTGCCCAATCCCAACAACAATACATCGAAGTTCGAGATGCAGGAACTTCCTCCTGAGATTGCCAAGGTGGTCGATAAAATGAATGTAGGTGAAATTTCTGAAGCCTTTACCATGATCCCTGAAAAAACAGGTAAGGAGGAATGTGTAATCGTCAAGCTGAAAAGTCGTATCAACGGTCATAAAGCTACTATTACGGACGATTATCAGAATTTGAAAGATCTGGTACTCGAGAAGCGCCGTGCTGAAGTATTGGATAAATGGATACGTGAGAAGCAGCGTCATACTTATGTTCGTATTAAGGAAGGCTGGAATCAGTGTGAATTCAAGTATCCGGGCTGGATTAAGGATTAAGTTTGGCTGTTTAGATACAGTCTGTGAATGTTAGACTAGCTATATGCACAATAGAATTGTTTTTAAATTCCTAAGCAGGCATAGATATCTTCTGACAGGTATTCTATGCCTGTTTGGCATCTGTCTGCTCAGTGCGCAGGATAAGAAGGGAGAGCCAGAGAAAAAAAAGACCCGTGTTGATTTGTTGTATGCAGATGAGGCACAGGCCGATGATCAGGTTCGGCCGGATGTTCAGGTGTTGATTGGGTCAGTGAAGCTACGCCATGACAGTATGTTTATGTACTGTGACAGTGCTTTGATTTTCAAACGCATCAATTCCGTAGAGGCTTTTGGAAATGTGCGGATGGAACAGGGTGATACGTTGTTCATTTACGGTGATTATCTCTATTATGATGGGATGGCCCAATTGGCTATGCTTCGTGAGAACGTACGGATGATTAATCGTAATACAGAGCTGACTACAGACAGTTTGAATTACGATCGTATTTACAATCTGGGATATTATTTTGATGGCGGTACCCTGACAGACGAAGAGAATGTGCTGACTTCCGTATGGGGAGAATACAGTCCTGCTACTAAAATAGCCGTGTTCAACCATGACGTGAAGCTGACCAATCCTCGTTTTGTTTTGACTTCTGATACGTTGAAGTATCATACGGAAACCAAAGTGGCTACTATCTTAGGACCTTCGGATATTGTAAGTGACAATAATCATATTTATTCCGAACGTGGTATATATAATACTGTGACAGAGCAGGCTGAACTGCTGGACCGTTCTATTTTAACCAATCAGGGAAAGAAATTGACGGGTGACAGCTTGTTCTACGATCGCAAGCTGGGATATGGTGAGGCTTTTGATCATGTGCAGATGAATGATACGGTAAATCGTAATATGCTGACCGGCGATTATTGTTTTTATAATGAATTGACCGGTAATGCTTTGGCTACAGATAGAGCTGTTGCGGTGGATTATTCACAAGGTGACAGCCTGTTTATGCATGGTGATACGCTGCGGTTGGTAACTTATCATTTGAACACCGACTCCATGTATCGTGAAATGCGTGTCTATCACAAGGTGCGTGCTTTCCGTACAGATATACAGGCTGTTTGCGACTCGTTGGTCTATAATTCCAAAGATTCCTGTATGACCATGTATACTGATCCGGTACTTTGGTATGGGTCTGAACAGCTGTTGGGCGAACAGATTAAGGTTTACATGAATGACAGCACTATCGACTGGGCGCATATCATTAATCAGGCACTGACTGTAGAACAGAAAGACACTTTGCACTACAATCAAGTATCCGGGAAAGAAATGAAGGCCTATTTTGTTGGTGGTGAAATGCGTCAAGTGGATGTGAACGGAAATGTATTGGTTATTTTCTATCCTGTAGAGGAGCGCGACAGCTCGTTGATTTTGATGAATTATTCTGAAGGTGGTTTCCTGAGAATGATGTTGAAGGATAGAAAAATGGAACGGGGAGCCTTTATCGGGAAAGCTAACGGTACCGCTTATCCGATGGAGCAGATTCCTGCTGATAAGTACCGCTTGCCTTCTTTCGTATGGCTGGATTATATTCGTCCTTTGGACAAAGAGGATATTTTCAATTGGCGGGGTAAAAAGTCGGATGCAGTGTTGAAGCAAAGCTCGCGTCGACCGACTGTTTCTCCGCGTGATATGCATATCGAACGAACTAAAAAATAGGAGAGTGCTTTATGGGTATGTTTACGATGAGAAAACCACGGGGCTTTCATCATTCCTATATTTACGTGGACGAGCGTAAGGAAAAGTTGGACAAGATGAAAGAGAATGCCAAGCGTGAGTTAGGCATGCTGACTGAGAAAAAAGAATTCAATCCCGAAGATATTCGTGGAAAATTCATAGAAGGAACTACTCACCTGAAACGTCGTAAGGAGAGCGGAAAACGTCCTTTGCATTTTATTGTCATACTGTTTTTCATTATGTTGCTGGCTTATCTGTGGTATGCCATCAGTAACGGAATAATCTAAAATTGCATAGGCATGAGTGATATTATTCATTTGCTGCCTGATTCGGTGGCCAATCAGATTGCAGCTGGCGAAGTGATACAGCGGCCTGCCTCTGTTATCAAGGAATTGGTCGAGAATGCCATCGATGCAGAAGCCACGGAAGTTCATGTATTGGTAACAGATGCCGGAAAAACAGGTATACAGGTGATCGATAACGGTAAAGGTATGTCTGAAACAGATGCCCGACTGGCTTTTGAACGACATGCTACATCCAAGATCCGTGAAGCTGCTGATTTGTTTGCTTTGCGTACGATGGGCTTTCGTGGGGAGGCCTTGGCTTCCATTGCAGCTGTTGCCGAAGTCGAACTGAAAACAAGACTGGCCGATGAGGAACTTGGTACACGCTTGTTGCTGGCTGGTTCCAAAGTTGAAAGCCAGGAGCCTGTATCTTGTCCCAAAGGAAGTAATTTCTCTGTAAAAAATCTGTTTTTTAATGTTCCTGCCCGACGTAAATTCTTGAAAGCCAATTCTACGGAATTGAGTAATATTTTGGCTGAGTTCGAACGTATTGTTCTGGTTCATCCGGATGTTGCTTTTTACCTTTACAGCAATGACAGTGAATTGTTCAACCTGCCTGTTATGCCTTTACGTCAGCGTATTATGGCTGTTTTTGGCAAGAAGTTAAATCAGCAGTTGCTTTCGGTAGAGGTAGACACGACGTTGGTCAAGATATCTGGTTATGTTGCCAAGCCTGAGACCGCACGTAAGAAAGGAGCGCACCAATACTTTTTTGTAAATGGGCGCTACATGAGGCATCCTTATTTCCATAAAGCTGTAATGGATGCTTTCGAACATTTGATTCCGGCGGGTGAACAGATCTCCTACTTTATATATTTTGAAGTGGATCCGGCCAATATCGATGTGAATATTCATCCGACAAAGACCGAGATTAAATTTGAGAATGAACAGGCCATTTGGCAAATCCTTTCTGCGGCAGTCAAGGAGTCTTTGGGCAAGTTCAATGCTGTGCCATCCATTGATTTCGATACCGAAGGTCTGCCGGATATTCCTGCTTTTGAGCAGCCTCGGCCCATAGAGCCTCCTCAGGTACACTATAATGCTGATTTTAATCCTTTTAAAACCTCTTCTTCTTATGGAGGCGATCGTTCTTATTCACGTCCTCAGACAGAGTGGGAAAGTCTTTATGCCGGTTTGGAGAAAGCTAGTCGGATGAATGATCCGGTTGTCCCTGATGCACCGGTCGAAGAGGAATTGTCTCCAGCTTCAGTACCATCGGAAGAGCCTTCTTCACCTCTTCCTTCGATGATGTCCGAGGGAGGAAATGTAACTTCCGGCCAGCATTGGCAGTTCAAGGGACGTTATATTTTGACGTCCGTTAAGTCTGGTTTGATGCTGATAGATCAGCATCGTGCTCATGTACGTGTTTTGTTTGACCGATATATGGAGCAAATTCGTCAAAAGCATGGTGTGGCGCAAGGCGTATTGTTCCCTGAGATTGTTCAGTTTCCAGCGTCTGAGGTGGCTGTACTCGAAGATATTCAGGAGGATTTGTCTGCTGTGGGTTTTGAGTTGACTTCTTTGGGTGGAGGCAGTTATGCCATCAATGGGGTTCCTTCGGGTATCGAGGGACTGAAGCCTGTGGAACTGGTGCGTAATATGGTGCATACGGCTTTGGAGAAAGGTTGTGATGTGAAAGAGGAAGTACAGTCTATGCTGGCATTGACCTTGGCTCGGGCGGCAGCTATTGTTTATGGACAAGTACTGAGTGTAGACGAAATGTCTGCTTTGGTAGATAGTCTGTTTGCATGCGAGTCTCCCAATTATACTCCTGATGGACGTGTTGTGCTGACTACAATCCGCGAAGAAGAGATTGAGCGGCTTTTTGCCAAATGATATTGATGCTTTTTTGAAAGGAAAAAATCTTTTTCGGAACTTTTTCTAGGTTCTGGTGTTTATATGAGTGTCCACTGTGTGAGTGGACAGAATATAAACCTAAACTATTTTAAAGAAAAAGTATGAAAAAGAATCTAATGTTGCTGGCTTTGTCCGGATTGTCGGTTGCCGCTGTAGCACAAAACACGACAGAAGTTACAGAAGAAGTGTTGGAAGTCGTAGAAGTGCGTCAGGACAAGTATGCGGTTGTTACCAATCCTTTTTGGGATAATTGGTTTGTCTCGTTTGGTTATGGTGCTACTGTACTGTTGGGGGATTATGATGCTGCCGGCAGTTTCGGCAAGCGTATCAGTCCTACATTGAACGTAGCTGTAGGCAAGTGGTTTACTCCGGGTATGGGTGCCCGTTTGCAGTATAGCGGTCTGCAGGCACGTGGTTATGTTCCTTCTGCGGGATCTGATTACGCGGTTGGTGCCATGCAGAACGGTGGCTACTATAAGCAACGCTTCAATTACATGAATCTCCACGCTGACGTGATGTTCAACATGAATGCCTTGTTTGGAGGCTACAATCCTTCGCGGGTCTACGAAGTCATTCCTTATGTGGGTGCCGGCTTTACACACAATTATTCCACTCCCCATCGTGAAGCTTTATCAGTCAATGCGGGTATCATCAACCGTTTTCGGGTATGCGATGCGTTAGATATTAATGTGGAGCTGAGTGCTGTAGCTACTGAGGATAAGTTTGACGGTGGTATCGGTGGTAAAGGCTATGATGGCCTCGTCAGTGCCACGGTTGGGCTCACGTACCGTTTTCCCCGCCGTGGGTTCAATCGCCCTCAAGCACCTGCCATATCCGAAGCTCGTTTGGCTGTGTTGCGCGACAAGATGAATCGTATGGCCGCAGAGAATGCCCGATTGGCAGAAGCTTTAGAGGCTGCCGAAAGCAAAGAACCTGTGGTGGAAGAAGTAGCAGTAGTGGTGAACAAACCGGTCATTGTACCGCGTACAGTGTTCTTCACTATCGGTTCGGCTGAGGTTTCTTCTCGTGAAGCGATGAATCTGTCCTATTTGGCAGAAACCATGAAGCAATATCCTGAAGCTACTTACGTAGTCAATGGTTATGCGGATGCTGCTACGGGAACCACTGCGTACAATGAGAAACTGGCTCGCCAACGTGCCGAGGCTGTAATCAATGTATTGGTTGAGAAGTATGGCGTAGATCGTGAAAAATTGTTGGTAGGTACTGCAGAAGCAGTCGACTCTTTCGGCGAACCGATTTTGAATCGTGTCGTGGTTGTAGAGTCTGCCCGATAAGCTGGGACTTATAGGTGAATAAAAATGAGGCTGAATTCCTTTGTGGGGAGTCCAGCCTCTGTTTTTTTATGTTTCTTGTTATTATTCTCCGCGGAAACGTTTGGCCTGTTCGGCTATCAGGTCCGCATCGTCGAAGTAGTTGATCTTCATGGCACGGCGTACATCGTCCAGTGTGGCGGCAGCCGTTTCACGAGCCTTCTCACAACCTTTTTTCAGCATGTCGTAGATAGCCGGTATGTCCTGTTCGAATTCCTTGCGGCGGGTACGGATGGGCTCCAGAGTTTCCTGCATGATGGCATTCAGGAAGTTCTTCACTTTTACATCCCCTAAACCGCCACGTTGATAGTGAGCCTTCAGCTCGTCGAGATTGGGGTAATCCGGTAGATAGCGTTCAAAGTGTTCAGGGCGGCAGAATGCGTCGAGGTAAGTAAATACGGTATTGCCTTCCACCTTACCAGGATCTTGTACACGCAAGTGATCCGGGTCCGTATACATGCTGCGTATTTTCTTTTGTACTTCGTCAGCGGGGTCACTCAGGTAGATGCAGTTCCCCAGACTTTTGCTCATTTTCGCTTTACCGTCCGTTCCGGGCAGACGCAGGCAGGCCGCATTGTCGGGTAGCAGGATTTCCGGCTCTACCAGTGTCTCGCCGTAAATGTAGTTGAAACGGCGCACGATTTCACGGGCCTGTTCCAGCATAGGCTCCTGGTCTTCACCTACAGGTACAGTCGTAGCCTTGAAAGCTGTAATGTCAGCAGCCTGGCTGATGGGATAGGTGAAAAAACCTACGGGGATACTGGCTTCAAAGTTACGCATCTGAATCTCGGTCTTTACAGTCGGATTGCGTTGCAGGCGTGATACAGTTACCAAGTCCATGTAGTAGAACGAAAGTTCGCACAGTTCCGGTATCTGCGATTGGATGAAGAGCGTGCTCTTTGTCGGATCCAGTCCGCAAGCCAAGTAGTCCAATGCCACTTCGATGACATTCTGACGTACCTTTTCCGGATTCTCCATGTTGTCTGTCAAGGCTTGTGCGTCGGCTATGAAGACAAACATATCTTTGTAATCTCCGGCATTTTGCAGTTCCACGCGTCGGCGTAGTGAGCCCACGTAGTGGCCTATGTGTAGGCGCCCGGTCGGGCGGTCGCCTGTGAGGATGATTTTCTCTTTTGCCATATATCTTCTTTTTATTTATTGCTGACTAGTTTGTTGCGGGCGTAAAGTTAGCTCTTTTTTCAGATATATTGGTGGAAGTAAGTGAGAAAAAGCGACCTGCTATCTTGGACGATATCCGTTTTGTAAGTTCCGTAATGAATTCTCTTTGTTTAGTTGTTGGTATTTTTTATAGTGCTATGATGGACCCTAATAACACTTTTAGATCCTTATTCTTTTCTTTTTCTCTGGATTTTTATCATTGTTTTGTATCTATATCATTTATTATCAGGATATTATGAGCTTGTGAAATTATCTGCGAAATAACGGATAAAGCAATTGATACAACAAGTGTAAAACAAATTACAAACAGAGAGGGGAATTCGGCAAGAACTAAACAATTAAATATGAGAAACTCAATTATTTACTAATTTTTAAATTTATAAATTTAAAGTTTTTAATTATGAACAAAAAGTATCTAAGTGTGATCCTGTTCAGTGCCTTAATGCTGGGTACGACAGGAACGTTCACATCTTGTAAGGACTACGATGATGACATCAACAACTTACAAGAACAGGTGGACAAACTTAAAGATCTTCAGACTTCAGTAGATGGTTTGAAGACTTCCATCGACGAGGCTAAGGCTGCTGCCGAACAGGCAAAGAAAGACGCTGCCGACGCTTTGGCAAAAGCTCAGGAAGCTCTGGATGCTGCCGGTGGAAGTGATGAAGCATTGAAAGAACAAGTTGCAAAGCTTGAAAAAGCAGTAGAAGAGCAGGCTCAGAAGATTGCTAAATTAGAAGAGTTGGGCGTGAAAGTTGCTGCATTGGAGAGCAAAATTGACAATGCCGCTACCAAGGAAGAATTGGCTGCACTTAAGGAAGAATTTACTAAGCTGAGTGCACAATTCATGAATATCGTTGGCGGACGTCTGACAAGCACAACGCTTATTCCTGAATTCCACATCAACGGTATTCCTGCCATCACCTTTACGACTTTACAATATACTCCTCAGGTATATGTAAAGGCTGAACACACGGGACACATCGCTGATGGTACGATGACAGATCATGCGACAAAACCATGGTTGGATCATGCTGGTGTAGAAGGAGCTAAACCTTTGTATATTTCTACAGAACTGAATGAAGTCAACTATCAGATGAATCCGAATATGGGTGTTACCAAAGATGACGTGGAAATGCCTTCATTCGACTGCATCAAGTCTACAAACATCACGACAAAAGCTGTTGATGTTGCCAATAACAAGCCTATTGAAGTTACAGGTTATGACATCAAAGATGGTATCATGACTGTTACGTTCAAGAAGAATAAAGAGTTCTTGGGTACTATAATTGGAACTGACGGTGATGCTCATGGTGTTGATAAGAAGGAAACATTCTACATGGCTTCTTTGAAGACTCCGATAGCTGAAGCTAACTTGACAGAGGAAGAGAAGGAAAGTGGTGAAGAAGTAGCCGTAAATTCTGAATATAGCAGAATCGAGGAAATCGTTGCTGTTCCTTATCTGGCCAACAGCAAGACAGACTTTACGGCGCTTAAGGCCGGTGATTTTGCAGACGAGACTCAAGGTACTGGCGACAATCTGTTCTATGTACACTACCATGACTCAATCTGCCTCTACAACTCTGACAACAACGAATTGGTTGACGTTAGAGCTCAATACAACGAGCCTCTTGATCTGAGCAAGCTTGTTACTGTTTGTGTTACTTCAGTAGCTGACCATGCAAGTCACTCTGAACTGAAGAACTATGCAGACTATGGTTTGGAATTCCGCTTCGCTATGGCTTCAGCTAAATACCTGCAAGGTGGTCTGAAAACAGACGAACAGGCATTCGGTAAGATTCTGAACGGTCACTTCCTGAAGTCTGAAGTATATGATGTAGAACTGGGCGACAATGAATATTCTAAGACATCTATCGGTCGTGAACCGATCGTACGCGTGTCTTTGATTGATACAAAGAATAATAACCTCGTAGCTCAGCGTTACATCAAAGTTCGTTGGACAGGTGAAAAGGAACAGACTATTCCTGCATACACATTCCCCGAAAACATCGTAACTTGTCATGACATGTGGCGTCAGATGTTCTCACAAGCTATGAACGAGAACGTTTATCACCAGGTTAAGTTCGACGGCGGACAAAGTATCAGCAAGACACAGTTCCATAGCATTTATAAAAAACTGAAGATTAACGAACTGCGTAAGGATGGTGAGAAAGTCGATTTGACTACATTAGGTATAGCTACTTCTACTGATCCTCTCAACTGGTATGAAGGTTCAGATAGAGTAAAAGAAGACGGAAATGAAGCAATCGTTGGTACTCCAACAGAACCTGATTTGGTATTCACTATGATCGCAGATGCACTGGACAACACTTCATACAATCTGGTATGGGCTATGAATCCGAAGACTGTGGGTACTCTGGCTTATGCAGATGGCAAGTATGCTTCTACATTCGAAATCGATATTGAATACGTTGATGAAAGCGGTTTGAACGGTAACATCAAGCAGACATTCAAGCAGACCATTGTTGCTCCGACTCAGAAGTTTGCTTACCAAGGTACTTATTGGAAAGACGGTAAGGGCGAAGGTGTATTCAACGTGAACCCGATCGTATTCAACACTGCTATTGACGGTTGGTTAGGTGCAGAGAATATACCTCACATTTATCCGGGCTTAACAGGTGGATGTGAACTGAAAGACTACAGCCACATTGAAGCAGACTTGGTAAATGGTTATATCTATGAGCCAACCAAGAAGAAACCGACCAGCTTGGCACAGTTCATCCAGTACATCCGTGATTGCGCTGAAGTGAAGTTCGTATTCGATGAAGACAGATTCAAGGATTATGACTATTTGACTGGTTTTGTTCTTGATGGTACAAAAACTCAGTTGTGGAAATCAGTAGTAGGTACAGCTGTTGATATTGATCATTCAGCTCCGAATCCTAATATCGGCATGAATGATAAAGATATATGGGACTATAAGCAAGACAATAAGTTGGCTGCAACTATCAACAACTTCATGTCAGCTACTACTCTCGAAAACGAAAAGAACTTGCCGTGGGATTACAGCGAGCCATTGGATGTTGACAAAGATCAGTGCTCTGCAATCATCCGTCTGCATGAAAACGATGACTTGAACGGTACAGATGCAGCAAAAGAATTGATCGGTCGTGCAGTACCTGTTAAGTTGTTGGTTGCATACAACGCATACAACGTCATCCCCGTTCAGAACTTTGAAGTATTCTTCATCAAACCTCTGGATGTTGACGGAACAATCGGTGAAAACTTCGTGGATGCTGAAATCGACGGTAGCTTCTTGAGCGTAGCCAAGAACTTCACATTCACTGACTGGAACGATTATAAGGTTGCTGCTGCAGGTATCGCAGATGCTGCAACTACTGCAACAGATAAGGATGACTATGCTCACCAGCTGTATGACTACTATGCAGTGAAGGAAGTAACATTCTTGACAGAAAAGACTACAACAAGCTTGGCATGGGATGCTGCAACAAGCACTTACATCCACAAGGATGGTGTGAAAGACGGTGTATTGCCTACCGGACGTTCTTTGAAGATGATGAATTGGGTTGAAACAAATCCGAAGTCTTCTGCTACGGAGGTTACTTCAGATCCGACTCACTTGGCATACTTCAACAACTCCGGTACTCCGGTTAACGTTGACTACTTCCTGTACATTGACGTAAATGTTCAGTATAAGTGGGGAACTCTTTCTAAGAATGATTTGCAAGTTAGAGTTTCTAAAGCCGGTGGTACTCCTTCTGGTGAATAATGAATATGTTCTTTAAATGACTTAAATAAAGAGGGTATCCTTTAGGGATGCCCTCTTTTGTATCCAATAATTATATACTAAAGATATGCAGAAACATTTTATATTTATTATTGCAAGCTTTATTACCGCACTTTTCGTTGCCTGCGGGCCAAGTGTCAAGCAACATTCGTTCGATGGTGTTTTCTTTACTGAATCCGGTATACGTTTCGAACTGAAATCAGATTCTACTACACTCATCCTGTTTCAGGATAGTACGACTTATGAAGGTACATGGACCATTTCGCATACTGCAGACAATCAGGAATATGCCAACATCGAGTTTGGTGGCTATCCGAAATATTACTATTTGAAAGATTCTAAGCTATATTACGAAGAAGAAGATATGCTTAGCGATCAATTCTCTACTCCTGTTGTATACGCAGATTAATATTACTTACTTTATTATTCTGAAGTCGCATATTAGCTTTGTAACTATCAATATTATTAGGCTAACTATAAACTTTAGAAGCATAACTATGGACTTTAGAAATTGTGAAGTCATTAGTTGCTAAAGTGAGCTTGTTCTATAGTCTTTCGCTTAGTATATATCTCACTTCTCAATTTAACTTCCAATTGTACCCTTCACGCTTTCACAGCTTTGTAATTTGCAGTAGAACAGCATGATATTGTGAAAGATAATTGTGGGTAGATATACTGCTTTCAACGTAAAAGACTTTAAATCAAGGTGTTTTAGTGAAACTTCACAGAAAGATTATACGAGCCTTGAGGGGAGGAATTGCGAGAATCAGGATTCATCTAGACAAAAAGACTCTTCTGCAATAAACAGAAGAGTCTATTTTGTCTTTAATTGTTTTTTAGAGTCAAATACCAGGGCAGCATCTATGCGAATAAGATTGAATGCAAATTTAATGCAGGCTTCACATTGTACTCATTCGTTGTATTCTAATCGGTTGATTTATCCAATAGTTTTTGTCCAGCATCTTTTACTGCGAGCCTCCAACCATCCTTGCATTTAATAGGATTGAACATGAATCCTATGGTGTTTGGAGTTGGATCACCAGCTTTCTTTTCAAAGAATTCAATAGTATATTTCACCTCATTCACTTCGTAGGAATAAAAGGTGTAACTATCTATCTGATAGGCTAAAACGGGGAAAAGTTTAAACATCTTTTTCAGTTGATCCGCCTTACTCTTAGTTAATGGAGTGACCTTTCCATCATCCTGCAAAAGTGATAGCATGCCTAATGCCATGTCTAGTTCTCCAGCTCTCAATGCCTGCATACAGCTATCGCAACGTTGAAGTACCGCAACGGTGTCTTCCTTAGTCAGTGTCTCCTTGAATGATGGCACGGAAGCATCTCTTGAACCGCTGCCGCAGGAATGGGCAAAGACGAGAAACAATGACAATATAAGAATATAACCTAAATTTTTCATCGCTTTATATTTGGTTATAGTTAGTAAAAAAGAGAGTGTGCCTCTCTCGTCAGGGAAAAGACACACTCTCAAAAATCTATATAATCACTTCGGATTAGTTACCCATAGTATGAATGACCTTGCAATCAACGTATGCCTTGATATCACCCCACTGATAGCTGAACTTAACAGGGATGCGTACCCAGAATTCTTTTACGTTGTTGTTGTTGTTGTCATACTTAATCTTACCGAAACCAGCTTTCACTTTGTCGTAGATTGCAGCATGATTATCAGCTTTTACATCTGCAGTAGTAAAGGCCGGGTTAAGATCTCCACCAACTTGGCTGAACTTAACTTCCTTGCTGACAGAAGTGAGCAACGGAGCACCTTCAAGCTTGTCCTGACCAGCGCCTTCACCCATGCCCAAAGTGGTAGTGATACCATCAATATCGACTTCTGCGCTCTTGAAATTATAGTAAGCAAACAACCAAGCATTTTTTGTATCGATTGTAGTGCCGTTTTCTGTTACGAACACAACATTGCGCCAGTCGTTGAAGTTGAACAAGTCGATGATATTGACGATTGAACCATTAGCTTCGGCATCGGTAAATGTCTTACTATCTTTACCTTCAATATCTACAGGACGCTGGATGCGTGCCGGATAAACATTGTCAGACAATGAGAGAACTACATCGCAGCTTGAATAAGCTGTGATACCAATCAGAGCAGTCAAAGACTCCTTGTCGTCATGTGCATAGGCATTCAAGATGTCTTTTGCTACAGTATTATTCTGATATTCAATACACGGATCATTCGGATAAGGAGTAGCAGTACGTCCGTTCTGGATCTCTGCGATTTGAGTCTTCGTAGTACCGTCAAATGCATACAATTTAGTGTTGGTATAGAATCCCTTGGTTGCATTGAATGCGCGTTCCAGCTCAGTTGCTTCTACGTTAGTGAAATCTTTACCGAAGGTATAGATCTTACTATTGCACATGTCTGTAGCTGTCAGGTCATCTACTTTCAGCGTATATTCCTTGCCGCTTGCACCTTTGATCTTCTTGCCGTCAATTTCAGGACGGAAATAGTACTTATATCCACCATTTGCTCCGTTCAGAACTGAAAGGATAGTCGGCGTATAGGAAGTAAATGTACCGTTAGAAATTTTGAATTCAGGTTGTTGCACATTAGTAGAAGTCAATGTCCAAACTTTCCAAGGAGCGTTCAAGTTGTTTACGAACAGAGTCGGGAATTTATTATCATACGGCTGGTCAACATTTACATGGATACCTTGACCACCCATCCAAGTTGAACCATACCAATGATCCATGTTATCGCTGTACCAGTACTCTGGAATGCGAGTCTGTACATTAGCAACAGGTTTTTCTACATGGATTGTGATAGGCAAGTAGATAGCCGGATAGTTTTCAGACAATTCTGCGTCAGCCGCATCACGTACGTATCTTACGTATACAGTCTTGGCGTGATCTGCACTACCGGTGTATTCGCCTTCGTCAGCCTTGCTCAGATAAACCGTCTGCATTTCGCATTGATCAAGTGTCCAAGCCAAAACATCCGTAGTCGTACCACCCGCTGCATCTGTTACTTCTTTAATTGTTCCGATGTAGTCTGTTGCTAAAGCATACGTCAGTTCACCAGTTCTTACAAACTGTTTGGCTTGTTCATTAGTAGCATCACCAGCGTTAATAACATCCAGTTTGTATAGTTTGTTGAATTCTTCCTTGCTAGTGACAGATGCCATTTCAAGTACCTTGTAAGCGAATTCGTCCCAAGTCAGCACTGCTTTCATTGCATAACCGGTTTCGTCATCGGTGCAACCAAAGTTGAACTTACCTTTGTCGAAGAAGTCAGTTTCTTTGTTTACAACGTCGCGTACGATTTCCAGCTTGATGTAACCGTCCAGAATAATTTTGTTTTCACTATCGCGAACTAATACCTGAACCAGCGGATGTCTACCGATAGCAGATACGCCCTGCTCGCCCGGCAGAGAAATACCTTCACCTCCGTTGTCTTTTACAACACATGCAATAGCTTTACCACTACTAATCTTAGTAGGATCCAGATACTTACTATCGTGCGTCTTGTTTGTACCCACTTCATACTTCACCAA